>Ga0180216_1004746_pt1 | contig 10177 bp, 9 predicted proteins | sample eDN3rd37CBELigMG_FD_128879 | JGI IMG/M metagenome (GOLD analysis project Ga0180216, IMG submission 128879) | Enriched Miracle-Growth compost microbial communities from Emeryville, California, USA - eDNA 3rd pass 37_C BE-Lig MG (version 2)... ...
CACGGCATTGACGACGCGGGTTACGCGGATGACACCAAGTTGCTCATCCACCTTCACCTCCGCGAAGATGGCGGAATGCGTATTGCGTGCGTGCTTTTCATCTTTCGCAGGGGTCGCGGTGGTTTCCAGCACGATGCGGTCCAGCTTGCCGTGGCGCATAGCGTCTGTGATCGCGACTGCACGCGAGGCATCCAAGGCGCTGGCGACCTTACCATCCGCAAGTCTTACTTCTTCCGGGTTTGCATCCGCCAGCGGCGAACCGGGCACTTCCTGAGCCAGACGCAACAGCTCCTTGCGGATTGCATCACAGGTGGAAACGATCGCGGCGGAAACGGATGCCGCAATCCACGATCCGCCTTCAACGGGCGATCGCGGAAGTGTCGAGTCGCCCAGCTTTATGCTGATGCACTCGATGGGCAGGCCTAGTCTGTCCGCTGCCACCTGCGCCATGATCGTATAAGTGCCCGTACCGATATCGGAGGTCGCGCAGGCGACGTCTGCATGAACGTCACCATTATCGTCGGTGGTCAGCACAATGCGGGTCGCAGCCGGCATCTGCAAAGCTTCCCAGACGCCTGTCGCCATGCCCCAGCCGACCAGCTCACTGCCGTCGCGCATCGATCGCGGTTCCGGATTGCGCTCTTTCCAGCCGAAGGCTTCTGCACCCTGACGGTAGCACTCGCGAAGTTCCTTGCTGCTGTAGGGAAGGTCTTCATTCTGGTCACGCCCGGAATAGGTTTGCAGGCGCAGCTCCAGTGGATCCATTTTCAGGGCGACGGCGAGTTCATCCATTGCGGCCTCAAGCGCATAGACACCGGTGGCCGCGCCCGGCGCGCGCATATCACACGGCGTGGGGACATCCAGCCGGACCAGCTTGTGCCCGTATTTCGCGTTTGCGCACGTGTATAACTGACTGGACCAGCCGATATCGTTGCGGGCAAACTCTTCGTATTGCGACGTCATGGCGATCGCTTCATGGGCGATTGCCTCGAGCGTTCCTGACGGCTTCGCGCCGATCAAGAGGCGCTCGATCGTACCGGGGCGATAGCCAATCGCGTACATCTGGCTCCGGGTCAGCACGAGACGCACAGGGCGTTCCAGAGCGATCGCTCCCAAGGTAGCAAGCACCACCTGATATTGCGGGCGCAGGCCCGATCCGAAGGCGCCACCGACAAAGGGCGACACGACGCGGACATCCTCGGCCTTCTTCCCGAACACGCTGCACACATAGCGCTGCACATTCTGCACACCCTGGGTCTTGTCGTAGATCGTGAGCCTGCCATTGTCGTCCCACATCACTGTCGAGGCGAACAGTTCCATCGGATTATGATGCTCGACCGGAATGAAATATTCGGCCCTGTGACGCACATCCGCCGCCGCATAGGCTTCTTCGAAATTGCCGCGAGGCTTCGCTGATCTTTTGAAACCGAATGCCTCGGCGCGCCTTGCCTGCAGATCGGTGACATGCTCTTCGCGCTCGTACTCGACACGTACAAGGGTCGCAGCGAAGCGGGCGATCTCCCACTCTTCTGCCAGTACCAGCGCGACCGGCTGCCGGTTGTAGAGGATCCGGTCATCGTAGAGCGGGCGGAATGGCGAACCGTCCGGCGCCACATCGTCCTTGTAAGCGTCAGGCTCTGCGGCCATGTGCGGCCGGTTTTCATGGGTCAGCACATCGACGACGCCCGGAACACGCAGTGCCTCGCTGGTGTCGATGTGCGTGATGCGGCCTCTGGCGATGGTGGATGTGACGAGGCTGCCATGCACGAGACCGGGGGTGTTGAACTCGGCGGCGTATCTGGCTGCCCCCGTGACCTTGGCCCGTCCGTCCACCCGAGAGGCCGGCGCACCGATGTACGGCGTCAGGGGTTTCATCTCCTGAGGACGTTCCGTCGCAGCATGCCCGACGCCCTGCGCCTGCGCGCCCCAGCTTCGGCCGGTCGCCCCAAGGGCTGCAGCTCCTGCGAGGACACCGCGGCGGGTGATGCCGGAGCCCGATTCTGCTCTGTCATCTCGAGAACCCATGGCATCACCGGATTTTCTTGTCGGACTGAGACTGCGGCGTAGCCCCCGCCGCCTGCGTCAGCGCGCGTATCACCGTCTTGCGCGCGAGATCGATCTTGAACGTATTGTGCGTGAAACCCCTCGCATCCCTCAGCAACAGGTCCGCTGCACGTGAAAAGGTTGCATCGTTCGCGACCTGCCCTTCCAGCGCCGTTTCGGCAGCCGGATCGCGCCACGGCTTGTGCGCCACGCCGCCGAGCGCCACGCGCGCTTGCCTGATCGTGTCACCTTCAAGCTCCAGCGCTGCCGCAACCGACACCAATGCGAACGCATAGGAAAGCCGGTCGCGGATCTTCAGGTAAGTGTAGTTCTCCGCAAATCCCTTTGCCGGAAGCTCGACCGCCGTGACCATCTCACCGGGGTCGAGGTTCGTGTCGATCTCGGGCGTGTCTCCGGGAAGCCGATGAAACTCCGCAAACGGAATTGCCCTGTCGCCTGCGGGACCAGTTACAAGTACCCTGGCGTCAAGCGCGGCGAGCGCCACGCACATGTCGGATGGATGCGTCGCGATGCAAGCCTCGCTCGTGCCAAGGATTGCATGCATGCGGTTCAGCCCGTTTATGGCCGGGCAACCGCTGCCGGGATCGCGTTTGTTGCACGGTGTTGCCGTATCGTAGAAGTAATAGCAGCGCGTGCGTTGCAGGAGATTGCCGCCGGTCGATGCCATGTTGCGCAGCTGCGGTGAAGCACCCGCAACAATCGCGCTCGACAGTATCGGGTAGCGTTGCTCGACAAGCGGATGGTAGGCGAGATCGGAATTGGGGACGAGAGCGCCAATACGTAAGCCACCGTCCGGGGCCTCCTCGACCCTGTTCAGCGGCAGGCGCGAAATGTCGATCAACCGGGAAGGGCGTTCGACATTCTCTTTCATCAGATCGATCAGGTTGGTGCCGCCTGCAATGAATTTCGCGCCCGGATCAGCCGCCTTCTGCCGCACCGCGTCGGCAATATCGGTGGCCCGGGCGTACTCGAAAACAATCATGCCTGCCCCATCACCTGACGGATCGCCGCGACAATGTTCGGATAGGCGCCGCAGCGACAGATGTTGCCGCTCATCAGTTCACGGATTTCGTCGTTTGTACCGGCCTTGCCCTCAGCGAGCAGGCCCACGGCCGAGCAGATCTGACCCGGCGTGCAATAACCGCACTGGAATGCATCGTGGTCGATGAAGGCCTGCTGCAATGGATGCAGGGAGCCGTTCGCCTCGAGCCCCTCGATGGTCGTGATCGTAGCACCGTCCTGCATGACCGCGAGCGTGAGGCAGGAATTGATCCGTCGCCCGTTGACAAGAACAGTGCACGCACCGCATTGGCCGTGGTCGCAGCCCTTCTTGGTGCCCGTGAGGTCGAGATGATCGCGCAATGTATCCAGCAAGCTCGTCCACGGAGCCACCCTGAGATGCTGTCGCGTTCCATTGACTGTCAGCCCGATCGCGATCTTCTCCGGAAGGGGGATCGCCGGCTTCTGAACCACTGTTCCAGCTTGCGCCATTGCTCGCCTCCTTGCCTCGGCAGAAACCTCGAGCATCTTCCGAAACCTGGAGGACCCCCGACGGCCTATCGGATCTTGCAGAGCCATGTTGCAGGCGATCGGCCGCGACAGTCCGGGGAGCCTTGGCAGTTAACTGCGGAGCGTTTCAATCGTTCCCGAACGTCCATCCGGGCTGGCTCGTTTATTGAGGCGCATGTGATGCCGACCGCCAGATGATGCGGCATCATTGAGAGGTATCAGAGCCGCTTCAGACCAGCCTCGATCCGGGCGCGGTATTTTTCCAGGAAGGGCGGCAGGGCGAGCTTCTCGCCCAGACTTTCGAGTGGCTCATCCGTCGCAAAGCCGGGACCATCGGTGGCGATCTCAAACAGGATCCCGTTCGGCTCCCGTAAATAGAGACTGCGAAAATAAAACCGGTCTACGGGTCCGCTCGAGGGGATCCGCATCTCCCTCAACCGGTCGCCCCAGGCCTGATAGTCAGCGTCCGGAGTACGGAACGCAACGTGATGGCCACCTCCAGCACCCGGCACGGCGACAGGCAGGGCCGGCTCCACGGCAACGTGCAGTTCGGCAGCCGGGCCACCCTTGTCCATGCTGTAGACCCAGGTCCGCACTTGCGGATTGCCCACACTGGCGTAGTCGCGGACACGGCTCATGTTGAGAAGCCTCGTCAAGACCAGGTCCGTCGGTTCAAGATCGGGTACGCTGATGGTTATCGGCCCCAGCCCCCGGATCTGATGTTCGGCGGGAACAGGGCTGTGTTCCCAAGGGTGCGATTCTCCGGCACCGCCATCGTCAACGAGACTGAGGCGCTGGCCTTCAAAATCCTCCAAATCGAGTGTCTTTCGACCATCCCGCTCGACAATATCGTGGTGCGGGATGCCAGCAGCGGCCAGATGCTGCTTCCACCAGCAAAGCGAATCTTCGCCCGCAAGGCGGAGCGCCGTCCGCGTGATGCTGCGAGTACCACGAATCTCGAACCCGACGGGCCAGTCGAAGAAGGTGATGTCCGAGCCCGGCGATCCGATCCCGTCGCCATAGAACAAGTGGTACGCCGTCACGTCGTCCTGGTTCACCGTCTTTTTCACGAGCCGCAGCCCGAGTGTCTGCGTGTAGAAGGCCAGATTGCTCTTCACGTTGCCGGTGACCGCGGTCAGGTGATGTATGCCGGTCAGGTTCATCATGCTCGTCCTTGTCAACGCGAAGCGTGTGGCTGCGGGCTGGCAACAGGATGATGGTCTGGATCACCGCCGGCACATCGGGTCTCCACGAGTTAGACACCGCTTGCCGAAGAGGCAGCCTATTCGCCCGGAACGTACCTGGTGCCACTCGTTTCCGACGCACTCTCTCCGGCCCCTGCCTTCGAAGACTTGCGCCTGCCCAGCCAGTACAATGGAATTCCCGAAGCGAGGATGGCAACACCGGTCAGCGCTCCGGCACCGGTGTAAACCAGGCTCGAATAAAGCAGGTAGAGCGATGTTGCGCAGAAAATGACGGGCGGCACCGGATAGAGTGGCACGCGAAAAGGCAGCTCAATGTCGGGCGTGCGCCATCGGAAGATGAACAACGACAATCCAATCAGAAAGAGGAACGACCAGAAAGCGGGCGCGGTGTATTCGACCATGGCGGTGAAGCCATCGCGCATGGTGGCGCCGTATGCGATAAGCGCCAACGCGATGGCCGCCTGCGTGATGATGGCATTAGCAGGGGCAGCATTGCGCGTGCTTCGATGTCCCAGCCCGCCAAACGGCCGGAAGTCCTGCGCAAGAGCGTAGATCGATCGTGCGCCGGTAAACATTGTGCCGTTAAGCGTACTGAGGGCAGCGATGCAAATCGCAAGTCCGATGATAATGGAACCGGCTTCACCGTAGACCTCATTGACTGGCCCCGTCACGACTGTTTGCCGGGCGAGCCCAGCAAGGCCGAAAGCCGACAACAAAGCCAGGTTGACGAGAACATACAGCACCGTGACCGTGCCCGCCCCGATGATAAGGACGCGCACCAGATTCCGCCTGGCGTCGCGAAGCTCTCCCGCCAGATAGGCGGCTTCATTCCAGCCGCCATAGGTGAGCAGAATGAAGACCAGGGCGAGACCCGCCGACATGCTCACGGCATCCTGAGGGATCCCGGAATCCTGCGCGAACGGCTGCCCGCCTGCCATGAAAGCTGCAACTGCAATGACGAGCACAAGCACAAGCGTCATGGTGGTCAGCACCAGCTGCGTGCGCCCGCTCGGGCCGGTACCCAGCAACTGCAATATTGCGAGCACTACGACGGCCAGCACAGCATGTAACGCTGCCCCTGCGGGCCCGAGAGGAACTAGCGTTGCCGCGTAATCCCCGTAAGCGAAGGCGACGGCAGCAATCGCCCCGGATTGCATGACGGATATGCGCCCCCAAGCGAACAGGAAGCTCAGGGCGGGTCCGTATGCGCGATGCAGGTAATGGTATTCGCCACCGGAATGAGGATGGGCGGAGCCCAGTTCCGCGTAACAGAGTGCCCCCACCAGAGTGAGGGCACCGCCGGCAATCCAGAGCGCGATGAACACCGCTTCATTCGAAGAGTTGGCGGCCACCATGATCGGCGTCTTGAAAATGCCGATCCCGACAACGATGCCGATCAGCATGGCGACGGCATGGGCAACCGACAGCTGCGGCACGGCATTTTCGTAATCGGCTTTCACATGGCACTCTTTCGCAAAGGGGTGAGGCCGCCTCCGACATGCGGCTCAGCTACGGTTTCCAGAGACCAGGATCGACGTGTGATCAAGGCTGTCCCCGCTCTGTACTTACGGCTGCTTTCGCTCCGGCAGAGCAGTTGATCCGGTATCCGCCCTCTTTTCCTTCTGCTCCGGCACGATCCAGAGGAAGACGGTTTTCCCGTCGACCTTCTCTACCTTGTCCGGCTTCCAGTCCCCCATGTCGAAGCTGTGCGAGACGACGCGGGTTCCGGGTTTGGCTTCCTCCAGAATCCGCGGACGCAGCCTCATGTTAATGCTGGAGAGCAGGTACATCGTCAGGACACTGGCCTTGCTGATGTCGGTTTCGAAGAGATCCTGTTGCTTGAACTCGACCTTGTCGGTGACCCCCTGACGTTTGGCGTTCTCGTTAGCCTCCTGAATGCGCACCGGGTCGAGATCGACGCCCATGCCACGTGTGCCGAAACTCTTTGCAGCTGTAATTGGAATGCGACCGTCGCCCGACCCGAGATCGATCAGGTAATCGCCCTCCTTCACGTCCGCCATTTCGAGCATCTTGTCGACGACGGTCTGGGGCGTGGGAACGTAATGCACGTCGAGACCTGCCCGGTCCTGGGCCCGCTGTGCATATCCTGTCGTCGTTACGACGGGCCCAGCAAAAGCCAGCAGGAGGACACAGCTCAAAGCGGACAGGAGGCAGGAGGATTTAGGGTGTGCCATCGCGCGCCTCGATCGGTTGGAAAATTGCTTCAGCAGCACAATCAACCGCAAAGACGCGCAAGGGTTCCTGCGCCCCTGTGTTTTTCATCCGCGTGGCCCTACGCTGTTGTGTTAGCAAGACGCATATTTGCTGGTGTAAGCACGCGGCCGCGGTGCCGAGCCAGGTTATGACTGTTCAGTATAAGACTGTTTCGTCGTGCCGACCGAACGGGCGAGATTTATGAAAGTTTCACCCCTTGTATTATTGGCGGCCTGAAGAAAGCGGATCGGAAAACAGACGGCGTCCCGGTTTGATGCGGACATATCCTCAAACAAACGCTCTTCCCCCACCAGACTGGCCTCGGCCTCACGCAGCGCCATGTCAATTTCATCGATGTCGAGCACGCCTTTTCTAACCAGCAGGTTGTTGATCGAGGCAACGGCCATCAGCAGGCCTTGCAATTGGAGATTGGACACTCTCATCACTCCCGTTTCCTTCCTTGCGTGGTCGACGAAGCTCCATCCGGCGAAGCGTCGTTCCTGCGATTTCAACTTGCACGAGCCAGCTTCGTTCCACCGCTCGCCGTGCGTGGTGGCCGCTGTTTCAAGCTCTCGGTCCCTTCCCTCCGCCGTTGCCATAATCCTATCGGAACCAGTTGGAGTGAGGACGCGCGATCATCAGCCAGTAGATGCTCGCAACCGCAGCAAACGCGGGGAAGCCGAAGAAGAACCAGAGGCAGAAGAGTTGATGATAACGGGGTGGAAGGGGCTTGCTGGCGGCGGCAGCGGAAACGGCGAGGTCACGCATCTCGATCTGCATCCATACAACGGGAAGCCAGAACAGGCCCGTGATCAGATAGAGCACGATCGATAGGACAATCCAGCCTTCCCAGAGCGAATAGCCGATGTGCCAGGCGAGTGCGACACCGGTGACCGGCTGCGCGACGACGGTGGTGGCGGTGAACAGGAAGTCGGCGATAACGACAATACGGGCGACCGCGGCAACGGTCGGGCCATCCCCGGTTCGATGTGCGAGCAGCATAAAGAAGGCGATGCCTGCACCCGTCCCAAGTAGAACTGCCGCGCCGATGACATGCAGGTACTTGAGGATGAAAAAGAGCATCAACGTTCCTCCAGAACCGCAAGTGCAACGAGGTGCAGTAGAAATATGGGCAGGATCTTTATCAGCGGACCGAGTGGCTCATTCCAGAGGTCAGGGCGCAGCATGGTGCCTGCGACCAGGTAGAAGAGGCAGGGGGCAAGTGCTCCCCAAAGGCCGAGGCGGGCGGTCCGGCGCAGGGCGATCAAAGTGCCAATCACCATGTCGGCCAACGCGCCGGCGATGACGGCGGGAGCCGCCATCGCGTCCATCGCCGTGCCGCTCAGCAGCTGAACTCCGCTTTTCCAACCGGTCGTCAGCGATACGACGCCCGTCATGATCCAGAACAACGGCAGGATCACAAAGATCGCCGGCTTGAGGAAATACAGTTCCGCAAACCAGCGATCCTGTACCGCGGCGGGATTGGCGGAAAGTGCCACTTCAAAGCTTTGCGACACGATCCCGGTGATTGCAGTCCATTGGCGGGGATCGCCCGTTGCGCCACGGGTGATCTCCCGGGCCGCGTTTGTGCGCATTGGCGGGCGCCATCCCAGGGCGCCCGCAACATCGCCAAGCCGGTAGAGGAGGCGTGCCACCCAGCCCGGCAGCGTGAAGGACTGCGCCTTCTCCCAGCCCAGCCACCTGCGGTAGGCGGCGGTAATCTCCTGCATGGTCAAGGCCTCCGGACCTGCAAGTTCCAAGGTAATCCGCGAGGGGCTCTTCGGCCGCAGGAAAAGGCCACTGTTGCCGTAACGTCGTCGAGTTGTACGACCTGTAGCCGTCCGGTGTCCGGCATGACGGGAAGCACTGGCAGAGCGGCGAGCCCGCGAAGCAGCGCACTGGCGCCGAATACCGGCCGCCCCAGAACGACCGACGGACGCAGGATGATCCAGTCCAAATTGTGTTTCATCAGGGCTTCATCTCCAGCAAGCTTGCTGGAGGAGAAAGCCGATGGTTGCTCGCGATCAACGCCGATCGCGGAGAAGTGAATGAGCCGGCGCACGCCCGCTCGCTCGCATGCACGAAAAAGGGATGCGGCGCCCGTCGCGTGAACCTCGGTCGTACGCTCGCTTGCACTGTCCTGGAGAACGCCGGCGCAATTCACCACGGCATCGATCCCGTTGAGTGCGTCGTCCCAATCCTCAGGCTTGAGCGCCTTTGCCATGTCGATCGTCACGATCGACGGGTCTGCCTTCCTTTGATCCGGCCGGTGTTTCATTGCCCGGACAACGTCGTGTCCCTCGGCCAACAAGCGCGCGCATACCGCGGTTCCGATGAGGCCCGTGGCCCCGGTTACGAGAACCCTCATGCCCGGTCCTCTCAGAAATGCCCCATTATCGCAGAGTGTCGCAAGTTCTGCCCGGCGGGGCCTGCAGACAGCATCCGTTCCGTCTGCTCTTTTGACCCGGTGGGACCTTCGTGTGCTTCAGCGAACACCCCGCCCGCCGCGTCGTCCATTTCCTGCAACGACTTTGAAAGCACGAGACCCCAGACAACATGGGCGGCCAACATCAGTAGATTCCTGCGAGGGGGATGACGATGTGCCGGGCCAGAATCCGGGCGGCGGGGATCCAGCCCAGATAGCTTATTCCCCAAACGCCGAGGCCATAGGCGACGCCAAGTCCGCGCACCGGCGGCAGCAGGGTAAAGAGGGCGCCGGTGAGACCGCCGAAAGCAAAATGGGCAAGGAGGGTTCTGTACCTTGCCTCGTCCTCTTTGGCCGCCGGGACAGTGTTCTCGACAATCTCACGCGGGGGAAGCGGGTAGCGTTCGTCCCGAGGCAAAGTGGTGTGCAGGCGTCTCATCACCGCCGTCATCGCCGTGGTCGCTGTGATGCCCGCCAGCGCGCCGAGCAGAGCTTTTTCCAAAAGGCGGGCGCTCACAATCGTTCCTCCGTATCTGTCAAGCCGGACTAGCCTTCGCCAGACACGTGGCTCAAATTGCCGGAGTGTATCGAAAGTTCCCTACGCGCCTCCCATGTCTGTAGCAGGAGTGGCGTCCCGTGGCGGGCACTCTACGATCCGTCCGCTCGGACGGGACGCCCAACCGCAAGTATTTGGTCAACGGCATGGCTGGTTGCTTACGACGGTGTTACACTCGAGATTGTGCGACCACCCGATTGAATA
>Ga0180216_1004747_pt1 | contig 10175 bp, 4 predicted proteins | sample eDN3rd37CBELigMG_FD_128879 | JGI IMG/M metagenome (GOLD analysis project Ga0180216, IMG submission 128879) | Enriched Miracle-Growth compost microbial communities from Emeryville, California, USA - eDNA 3rd pass 37_C BE-Lig MG (version 2)... ...
CCAAGCCGCCGGCTACGAGCGAAATGACCAGCGCGATGATGGCCCAAAACAGCAAGTCCATGATGACCCTCAGTCTGTAGATTCGTGTGCGATCAGGCCGAGCGGGGCGCCGCCCGGCACAATCCGCCTCGCACGACGCGCGAAGCTTCCTGCAACGGGAAGCAGATCACGTGCCGAACGGTTGGCGCGGGTGGATAGCACCCACGCGAGGGGGTTGGCTGCCGTTTCCATCTATCGCGGGCAAAACGCCCGAAAAAGCAAAGCGGCCGGTATCGGAATCGTTCCGACACCGGCCGCTTTGTCGTTCTAGGTTGGCGGGCGGTGATGCCACCGGCTGGCGGCCTGTTTGCCGCTCGCCTGGCTGCTAGATGACCGCCACGGCTTCCGGCTGATGGTGCGAGATGCCCATCCGGCTTTCAGCCAGCGACGTATCGAGCCGCAGTTGCATCGACACCCGCCACTTGCCTTGCGCGTCGGGCTCAACCAGCCAGTGCGGCTGCACGACCACCGACTGATGGACCAGCTCGAAGCCGCCTTCCGATTGGCTGACGGTTTCGATCGGGAAGGTCCAGATGTGAGACGGCCGATTGATGCTCAGGCCGACGTCGATGCCCAGCCACTCGTCCACCAGGCCGAGGTCTTGCACGTCCTCCAGGTCGAGCATGCGGCCCAGTTGGCCCAGCCGCTCGCCGCCGGTGCGGAAGTAGCGATCATCGGCGCCAGCAGGCAGACCGGCGAAGTTCAACTCCACGCCAAAGTGCAGCGGCATCTCCGGCAGGTCTTCAAGCTGGTACACGATGTTCAGCACGGGGCTGCCGGCTTCCATCGTCACCGCCTTGGTGATCCGCAGAGGATGGCCCCAGGCGTTGCCCAGCCGGGTCATCTTGATCTGCACGCGATCGGGGCTGCGGCGGACGATGGCCTCGTAGCTGCCGGTGGCAAAGTCGCCGCGCTCCATGGCCTCGTTGCGGAGCAACGCTTCCAGCGAAACATCGTTGTCCCAGAAGTGGTCGACCAGGCTCTTACGGAGCTGGTTATCGTAGTGGATCCGCTGGTCGAGCCCTTCTTGCTTGAACACCACACGGTCGTGGATGCTCGCGCACTTGTCGCTGCCAGCCTGGTTGCCGGCCAGCACCTTGTCGTGATAGGCCTCGGGCCGGCGAGCCAGCGTCGACAGCACGTTCAGGCAGATCGTGCGGACGTCCAGTTCGTACATCCGGCCGCCGCGGACCGGCGAGAAGAACGCCGCCAGCTTATCGTTGGACAGCAGCACTTCGGGCCGGGCATCGCTGTTGAAGTCGCCGTTGATGGCTTCCACGAACGCGCCGGTGCGGCCCTGTGCCTTGTGCAGCAGGTTCTCGGCGGCGATCAGGTGGTTGAAGATCGCGTGACGCAGGTGCGGCAGGTAGATACCGCCGAAAGCGCCGTGCCAGTACGGGCAGTTGCACTGGCCGCGGTACAGCTCGGTCCGGGCGTAATCGAGTAGTTGCCGCGTTTCCTGAACCAGGTTATGGTCGGCTTCGTTACCCCCGGCGGTGCCAAGCTGCTGCGAAGCGATGTGCAACTGATTGCTGATCATCAGCATCCGGCTGTACATCTCGTCGGTTTCGGGGTACTTGACCTTGAAGTTCCGCCAGAACCCGCCCTGCACGAACTGCGACAGCGCCGGCCAGCGGTCGTCGCCTTCCATCTCGTGCCGCAGGCGTTCGTACTCCCGCAGCCGTTCCAGCGGCAACGCCCATTCGGTCATTTCGCGGTAGCTGCAGTCAGGCAGGTACACCTTGCCCAGCGGGGCCACGTGATCGATGGCTTCGCTCAGCGTGGTGGTCTTCAGCCAATCGGCGTTGGCCAGCAAGGCATCGAAGAACCGCCGCAGCCAGCCGTCCTCGTACACGTGCTTCTGCGTATCGGGCCAGGTGCCGAACTTTTCGCCGTCGTCGCCGAACACCATTACGGCGCCCGGATGGCTTTCGGCAACACTGCGCAGGTAGTCGATCGTGTCTTGCGGTTCCGCGAACGGAATCAGGTACCGCAGCCGTTCGCTGCCCGGGAACACCGAGACGATGTTGCCATTATCTTCGGTGACGTAGTAGCCGTGCAGTTGGTCGGGCGTCAGGCCGGCATTGCGGAAGTGGAAGTCGTCGAGCACCGTGTACTTGATGCCGGCGGCGGCCAGGTCGCTGACCAGGCTTTGTTCCCAAACGCGCTCGGGGATCCACATGCCGCGGACGTCGGCGCCCAGCCGCTGTTGCAGCCACTGGGTGTAGCGCGTGATCTGGCCCACGCGGTCGCGCGGCGGGATCATCGGCAAAATGGCTTCGTAGAAGGCGCCGCCCACGATCTCGATCCGTCCGGCCGCCACCAGCGAAGCCAGCCGATCGACGTACTCGGGATGATTGGCGTCGAGCCATTCCATCAGCGAACCGCTGACGTGCAACGAAATCGGCAGGCTGGGGTAGTCGTCCAGCACGTCGAGGAACGGGCGATAACTCTCCTGGTAGGCCTGTTCAAAAACGCCGTCGAAGTTGCCCACGGGTTGATGGTTGTGCAGCGTCAGAACCAGACGAATCGTAGGGGACATCATGCCGCTCACTGCTGGGGGTGGATGGCCGCGAGGGCTTCGCTCGCGGCGCGTTGATTTAGAGGGTTGTCGAAAATGTAGGTTGCGAAATGTCACCGTGTGGAGCGAAGGCAACATTTCGGCAAAGTTTGTTGAAATCGGGCAACGCTGCCGCTTGGGCACACTAACACTGCTGCGTTGTAAGTAATTGCTACTTAAACGCTTTTGATTAGGGTGTGGCGTCCGCGTGGTTTGCGGCATGGCCTCGTTCAGCGCATGCCGGTGGTAGTCTTAATATCGACTGAAGCGGTTGCGGCCGGTTAGGGAGTGAGCGCGAAGCAGTGCCCCCCCTGCCCCGCTCCTGTTGGGGCAAGTTCCACAGCACGGCGGGGTGCTATCAGCGCAGCAGGAAGCCGCTTGCGAAAGAAGTGATCAATAAAGAACCGCCGAATCCGCGGCTGCCCTAGTCAGTAAAACGGGCTAAGGCAAAGCGCAGCGGGCCCCCTGCTTGGGGCCGGCTTCATTCAAGAATGCCAGTCGGCGATCGCTCAGGTGCAAACGCCGGCACGGACGCGTTCCAGCGTCCGCTGGTACAGATCGATGTACTGCCGCGCGCTGCGTTCCCACGACCAGTCTTGCTGCATGCCGGTGAGCATGAGCTGCGACCATGTTTCCGGCTGGGCGTACATCTCGCAGGCCCGACGGAGCGTGCGGTTGAGAGCACTCGCCGAGTACTCTTCAAAGCTAAAACCGTTGGCGGTGCCGGCTTGCAGTGCCAGCGGCGTGGCGTCGGTGATGGTGTCGGCCAGGCCGCCCGTGGCACGCACGACGGGAATCGTGCCGTACTTCAGGCTGTAAAGCTGAGTGAGGCCACACGGTTCGTAGAGGCTAGGCATGATGAACATGTCGGCCCCGGCTTCGATCCGGTGCGCCAGCGGCTCGGAAAAGCCCACATGGACGAACAGCCGGTCGGGATGCTTGGCTGCCAGTTGCCGGAACGCTTGCTCGTAGTTGGGGTTGCCTGAGCCCAGGATCACCCATTGCAGCGGCGACGACTCGATCCACTGCGGGATCACCGTCATCATCAGGTCCAGGCCCTTCTGATCGGCAAACCGCCCCACGAAGCCGACTACGGGAATGTCCGCTTGAACCGGCAGTCCTAACTCCTGCTGGAGTGCCGCTTTGCAGGTGGCCTTGCCGGAAAGATCGTGGGCATCGTAGTTGGCTGGCAGGTGCGGATCGGTGGCCGGGTTCCAGATGGAGTAGTCGACACCGTTGAGGATGCCGGTGAGGACCTCGCGGCGGTCGCGGAGCACGCCTTCCATGCCGCAGCCCTGGGGATGCGACTGGATTTCGGCGGCATACCGAGGACTCACGGTGCTCAGCGCATCGGAAAATACCAAGCCTGTCTTCATCAGGTTCAGATGGCCGAAGAACTCCATCTGCTGCCAGTTGAAGTACTTCCAATCCAGGCCGGTCAGCACCATGTCCCAGTGCCAGAAGTGGCCCTGGTAAGCCAGGTTATGGATGGTGAACAGCGTGGCGATCTGCTCGTAGCCGGGGATCCAGCGGTATTCGATCGCCTGGTAGGCGGGAATGAGCCCGGTACCCCAATCGTTGCAGTGGAACAGATCGGTTTGCAGATTCAACAGGCGGTTGGCTTCCATCACCGCCCGGCAGAAGAACACGAACCGTTCGCAGTTGTCGATGTAGTCTTCGCCGTTCTGCTGATAGAGCCCAGGCCGGTCGTAGTACTCGTCTTGGCGAACCAGGTAAACGGGCACGTTGGTGCCCGGCAGTTCACTGCGCAAATACTCGCCGCGAACGCGTTTGTTGCCGATGGGGATCTCCACGCGCACGCCGGTCGAATGGATCGGCTGCCCGCATTCGAACGCCTGCCGGTAGGCCGGCAGGATCACGGAGACCTCGACCCCTTGTTTGGCCAATTCGGCCGGCAGAGCGGCGCAAACATCGCCCAGGCCGCCAGTTTTGGCAAATGGCACAACTTCGCTGCTGGCCAAGAGTATTTTCACGGTGAACCTCCTGTCTTGCCGGGCCGCACGTCGGCCAGGCACGGTCGATGCCTGCTACGGCGGCAGAGGGCAGGCAGCAGCGAAAGCATGGCCCATACGTTAGCAAAATGCAGGCCGAGGGAAAACACCGCCCAAAGGCGGTGAAGCCCCTTAACTGGCCGCTTTGCCAACTCTCGCACCAGCGGCTTTCCGCCCCCGGGCTCGCCGCCCCGTCTGTTGCCTGCCGTATCGGTTTACATCCGCGGCCGCCGGGGTACGCCGGCTAATGTTCTAAGGCACGCCGCGGTTGATGGTTACAGTTGATTCGTAGGCGGGAGCTGGACTGCATCGCTTGTCAGTCGAGCTGGCTGGGCTTGAATGCAGCTCCCCCCACGAAGGATGCGTAAGTGTAACACACAAATTTGACCCAACCCGCCATGCTTGCGGCAATCGCTGCACATGGCCGCGTTTTGCGCATTGTGTCAATTTGTGGTGTCCTATCCATTTTAACGGTGGTGGCTTCACTGCCCTAGGAGGCCAATGGGGGTGTGGTTAGAATCGCTGCCCGCCTTTAGCCAAAGGAAACAGCTTAAGCCAAGCGACGGCGGCGGCTTCTCCAGGCTTTGCATTTTGTTTGATTTGCCAGATGGATCGGTGACGCTCAACGCGCCACCAAAAGCCAACCAACGCCCGACCAGCCAATGCGTGCCGTCAGTTCCCGGCTTGTGGGAGCCCGGCGGCAGGTAGCACCAACGTCAAGGATGACCGCGATGCGTACCCCGACCCGACTCCGGCGTCGAACCCGTTCTTCGCGCGATGCGGCCGAACGCGACCGCGAGATCGGCTACACGCCCCGCTCCAGTTGGCGTGGCGGCCGTCTGCATAAGTGGATTCTCCTGGGCGGCGGGCTGTTGCTGCTGGCTTGGGCGGCGCCCATGATCGCTGCCCATACGCCCGTGCGCAACATGATCCTCGGATCGGTGTGCAGCGATCTCAATGGCACCGTCACCGCCGGCAGCGCATCGCTGGGCTGGTTCTCGCCGGTGGTGCTGTACGATGTCGAAATCCGCGAGGTCGACGGCAGCCTGATGGCGGCGGCCAAGTCCGTCACGCTACAGACCACGCTGCTTTCGCTTTTGAGCGCAGGCAACAACTACGGACTGGTCGATGTCCAATCGCCGGAGCTGCACATTAAATGCGCGCACCGGGACACCAACCTGGAAGCCGTGTTAGCACGGATCCTTTCCGAGCCTTCGACGCGCGCGGTGCCCAACGCCACGATCAACGTGAGCGGCGGAGCGATCATGGTCGATGACCTGGTCACCCAAGCTCGCTGGCGCATCGACGACTTCAAAGGCAAGATTCGCATCAACCCCGATGGCCTGCCGCCCTTGCAGATGGAAGCCTCGGGCAGCGTGGTGCAGCCGGACCGGTCCACGCAGGTTTCGGTCAACTTTGAAACCACGCTCGGCAACCTGATTGCCACGGCACCGTTTGGGCAATTGACCGTCCACGCCGATAGCCTGCCGCTGCAATTGCTGCATCCGTTGATTCGCCGGTGGCGGCCGGGGCTGGAAGTCGCCGGTTGGCTGAGCGGCAGCAACACCTTCCACTGGGGCGAAGAAGCCGGCGTGCCGACCGCTGCCCTGACCGGTGAAATGCGGGCGACGCAACTGGCGATTCGCGATCCCCTGTTGGGCCGCGATACGCTACAGTTCGCGCAGTTGCAGGTGCCCTGCCAGGTGTACCGGCACGGCGACCGCATCATCGTGCAGGAGTTCAACGCCTTCAGTGAGGTGGGCGACCTCCAGTTCGGCGGCCGGCTTGAGTTCCCCATTACTTCCGATTGGCAGGCGGTGCTGCAAGCGCTGCGGGCCCACGAATACGACGTGATTGCCCGCATCAACCTGGCCCAGCTTGCCCGGGTGCTGCCCGACACGTTGCGTATCCGGCCCGGCACGCAGGTGGAGTCGGGCAACGTGCAGGCGAACCTCACGCACCGCGTATCTGAAGGCGGCATGACCTGGCACGCCAAGGTGGTGACGACCAACCTCACCGGTTTCAACGCGGGCCAGCGGATCGTGTGGGATCACCCCATTCGCTTGGAGCTTGCGGCTCGCGAAACGCCGGCTGGCGTCGCGGTGGATCTGCTGCACTGCGAGTCGGACTTTCTCACGCTCGATGCCGAAGGCACGTTGCGCTCATTTGCCGTGGCGGCCGAGCACGACCTGGATCGGCTGACCGCCGAGCTGAACCGCTTTGTCGATCTGGGAGCGTGCCGGTTTGGCGGCGATGGCTGGAGCTACCTGCACTGGGAACGCCAGCCGGACGGTTCCTTCGATGGCCAGTACGAATGCCAGATTCAAAACTTCGAGTTCACATTGCCTGGCAAGCCGGCCTGGCGCGAGCCTCGGTTGCTGGCGCTCGTGAAAGCCACCGGTTCGATCGACAACGAATTGCAGCTCCGCAGCCTGCAATCGGGCGTACTGCGTGTCGAAAGCGGCACCGAGCGGCTCAAGGCCTCGCTGCTGGAAGCGGTGCCGCGTGTGCAATCGACGGCTGCCTGGCCGCTGCGGCTCGACCTGGAAGGCGATATTCCGCAACTGCTGGCCCGGCTCGAACCACTGACCGGCCCGTTGACCGGTGCCTCGGTGCAGGGCTTTCTGCGGATGACAGCCTTTGGCACGGCCTCCAAAGATTTTGTCACCCTGCGGCAAACGCGGGCGATTGCCGAGAATCTCAACATTCGTTCCGGCGACTTCAAGATTCAGGATCCGCAGGTGCAGATCGCCATCGATGGTTCGTGGAACCAGGCGGTCCGCCGGGCGGAGATCAGTCAACTGGCGCTCACGGCCAGCACGTTCTCGCTCGACGCCCGCGAGGCAGTGCTCGATTTGCCGCTGCAAGGCACGCCGCACTTTGTAGGCACGGTGTCGTTCGCCGGCGACCTGACCAAGCTGCGGCCGTGGCATACGGCGCTGGCCCAGTACAAGGTGGCGGGCACGGTGAACGCCACGGCACGCGTCACCCAGGCCAATCGCCGCAGCCAGTACGATCTGCAACTGCTGTGGAAAGATGCCAAGGCCGTTGGCACCGACTGGAACTGGAGCGAGCCTTCGGTTTCCGTGGCGTCGCTCGCCCGATATGACAGCCAGACCGATGCCTTGCAGATCGACCGCGTTCAGGTCGATAGCCGTTCGCTGCGGCTGCAAGGACAAGGCGGCGTGACTGGAGTTTCGCAACAGGCCATGCTGCAACTGACGGGCAGCGTCGATTACGACTACGAATCGATGTTGCCGCTGCTGCGGCCGTACCTGGGCGATGGTGTCAGGATCGCGCTGGTGCGGCGGCCTCGCCCCTTCCAACTGGCTGGCCCCTTGCGGAGCCAGACCGGACAAGGCGTTGTGCCGGCTGGTACGCAATCCAGCTCCCAACTCACCGAGTGGAGTGCCGCCACAACGCTCGATTGGACGGCGATCGAAGCCTACGGCTTCAAGGCCGGGGCCGGCGAAGTCCAGGGCTACCTGTACCAGGGTATGCTGGGCATCAAACCGTTTGACCTGGCCGTCAACAATGGCCGTGTAATGGCCGAGCCCAAGCTCTTGCTTACCGGCACGCGGCCCGTGTTCATCCTTGAGCCGGGCATGCTGTTCGAGCGCGTGGAAGTCACCGAAGAAATGTGCAACCGCGGGCTGAAGTACGTGGCTCCACTGTTAGCCAACGCCACGCGGCCGCAGGGTCGGTTCTCGCTCGATACGGGCGGATGCCGCATCCCGCTGGGCGATGCCAAGCAAGCTGAAATCGCTGGCCGGATGTTTGTGCACGACATCACCGTAACGCCTGGCCCGCTGTTGCACCTGGTGGCCGGATCGATCAATGCCGTGCGGCTGGCCAGCGGCAAGACAGGCGGCATGACGCGCGTGGAAGTCGCCCGGCTCAAACGCGAGTCGGTCATCAATTACCGCCTGGTGGATGGCCGCGTCTATCACCAGAACATGGTGCTTGAGTTCGACGACGTAACCGTCAGTACTCGCGGTTCGGTCGGTTTGGACCAGTCGCTGGCGATCGTCGCCCACGTGTACGCGCCCAAGCTGTTCGCCAAGGTACCTGCACTGGCCGGATTGCAGCAGCAAGGGCTGGAGATTCCGATTCACGGCACGCTCAGCCAGCCGCGGATCGATAACAGCCGGTTGAGCTCGCAAGCCATCGCCAGCCTGCTCAGCGACGATAACTTGAAGCGTGCGGGAGGCGATGCCGTGCAGAAGCTGATCGACCGCGGCATGAAAGAGCTGAACGAGGAAATCAAGTCCGACAGCCTGTTCCAGAACTTCGATCAAGGACTGAAGCGGCTGTTTGGCCCGCGGTAAGACGGTTGTACCCAAAATATGCTTCTTAGAAGCTGATCCGCACAGCGACCCCTACAATAAGCCTGAAGTGCCAGCGAAGGGAAATGGCCAACATGCGCTGCGCATGGATGCAACGCATGTTGGCGTTCGTAATTCTATGAAGAGCTGGCCCGCATACCGGCCCCTACCACGCTTGTACCATGTCGCTACTTGGTCCGGCGGGTAACGGCGTAACCGTAAGGAACGGGCCACGAGGCTTCTTCGCCCAGCTCGTGTTGTGCCTTGAGAGCCCAGTACGGTTCCCGCAACAGTTCGCGGCCAATGAACACCAGGTCGGCATCTCCGGCGGTGACGATCTCGTTGGCGTGGTGCGGCTCGGTGATCAGCCCTACGGCGCCGGTCATGATGCCGACTTCCTCACGGATCGCCCGGGCAAACGGCACCTGGTAGCCTTTGCTTACCGGGATGCGTGCTCGGGGCACCAGGCCACCAGAGGAAACGTCGATCAGGTCGACGCCCAGTTCCTTCAGATGCTTGGCCAGCACGATCGATTGTTCCAGATCCCAGCCGCCATCGGCCCAATCCGTGGCCGAGATCCGCACGAACAGTGGCAACTCCGCCGGGATACGTTGCCGCAGACTCTTGGCAACCCGCAGCAGCAAGCGCATCCGGTTCTCCAGGCTGCCGCCATACTGGTCAGTGCGCTGGTTGCTGAGCGGCGAGAGAAACTCGTGCAGCAAGTAGCCGTGGGCGGCGTGGATTTCAATCACCTTGAAACCGGCCGCCAGGGCGCGATCGGCGGCCGCTTCAAACGCCGCGACAATGCCGTCGATGCCGGCTTCGTCGAGCGGCACCGGGACCGGATCGCCCTCGTTGAACGGAATGGGGCTGGGGCCAACGACCGTCCAGCCGCCTTCCTGCGGCGACTTGATGCTGTTGCCGCCTTTCCAGGGCGGCTCACAACTGGCTTTGCGGCCGGCATGTGCTAACTGAATTCCTGCAATGGCGCCCTGGCTGTGGATGAATCGCACGATGCGAGCCAGTGGCTCGACGTGCTGATCGCCCCAGATGCCGGTATCGCCAGACGAGATGCGGCCTTCCGGCGTAACGGCGGTAGCTTCGACCATTACCAGTGCCACACCGCCGGCCGCTCGGCTGCCCAAGTGAACCAGGTGCCAGTCGTTGACCAGGCCATCGGTGGCCATGTACTGGCACATCGGCGACATCACGATCCGGTTGCGGAACGTCACGTCGCGG
>Ga0180216_1004748_pt1 | contig 10171 bp, 12 predicted proteins | sample eDN3rd37CBELigMG_FD_128879 | JGI IMG/M metagenome (GOLD analysis project Ga0180216, IMG submission 128879) | Enriched Miracle-Growth compost microbial communities from Emeryville, California, USA - eDNA 3rd pass 37_C BE-Lig MG (version 2)... ...
CCAGCAGCCTGACGACGTCAAGAACAGCAGCGAGCGCCTTCGCGACGCACTCGCCAGCACCTTCGGCAACGCCAACTCTTCGGCGGCCGCTCGCGAGGAACTCTACGTGCGCTACCAACGGGCGAGCGAGTCGGTGACCGAATACGCCATCGCAGTGGCGGATCTGTGCCGCCGCGCCGACCCACGCATGTCGCCGGCCGACCGCGTCTATTATCTTCGCCGCGGCCTCAAGCCGGAGCTGCGCAACCTCATCGCCGCCGCCATGACCGGTGACCCGACATGGGACGACGTGGTTACCGCCGCCCGTCGCATCGAAGCTGCCGGTCTCAGCGCGCGCCTCGACGTGCCCGTCCTCAAGGCGGAGACCAACGCCATCCTGCCGGCCCGCAGCGACAATGCCCTGCAGGCCATCCTTGACCGCCTCGAGCGCCTCGAGCGCCTGGAGCAGCGCTTGTACGACAACCACCCGCACAAGAAGGGGCGCTACGTGAGGTGCGAGCGCAAGGTCGTCGAGTTGCTTTTTTTCCGCTCTACCTCGCGCATGGCCTGAGCCAACCTCTGAGCTATTGAAATTGCCAAACGCATCTACGACGATTTCGTTACGCGTAAGCCAGCGGATCAACCCATGTCATGCGCCACTGAGGGTATGGGAACAGCATACCTTGTTGAGCTCCTGCTCGCGGAGCAAGACCTCTCGGTAGGCCGCGGCATCCACGTCTTTGACTGGTGACGATGTGAACGTCATCGCACACCTGGTAGCACGGCGCGCCGCCTCCGCCGCCTCGTCGCCATCGTACTCGTCGTCCCCGAGTTCCGCTGTAGAAGCCGATGCGTCGCCGCACTCGTCAGGACACATGCGTGGACGCCCACGTCAGCCACGCCACGAGATGTAGGATACTCCCTGCGCTCCCCATATACGTCCCTGTAATAGTTGATTATGCAAATAGGTCGGTTCCCAACTCGTCGATAAAACCTCGCTACGTGCCCATCCCGTTGTGTCGTCCTGGTCCCCGCTACAGCTATAGGCTACAACCCACGCGGTCGTCACAATACCAAGCTCAAGTAGGTCTTCGTTCCATCCCTGGTCTTCGTTCCATCCTATCTCGCGCGGTCAGCGTAACCGCGGGCATCGCGAAAAAAAATGCGAAAGTGCGCCTAGTGCGTGCACCTTGCCAGTGTCGCCCATGGCGCTCAATAACATCCGGAGCCGTCGACCGGGTTGGTCTCAGCTCAGTGCGGCATTAGGTGGCGTTTCAAAGGTGTCCGTCGACTCGGGCGGAGGCCAAGGGCCACGCGATGGCCTGGAACTCTTGACATTGTTCCGGAGGCCAGCGCCGCTATCCCAGCATACAACCAGCGCACGCGTTTCTTCGGCATGCACATCAGGGTGCTCTTTTGTAACATCTAGTGCAACCAAGCTCGTCCTTCTTCTGCCGCCGCCTTGGGGTCCGCGCCGCCACCGCATTCGCCGCCGCCGCTGCTGCAAACAGGCTGTGCTGTTGACTCGCTTGCGCGCAGATTTGCAGAGGGCTCCATGTCGTCCACCGGTGGTGCTGCGTCGCCTGCGCCGGAGTTTCCTCGCTTCGCGCCGCCTCCCACAGCCTTCCACACACGGTCCCTTTGCGTCGGCGCGGCTGCTGCGAAGGATGCTGCTCTGCTGTCGTGGGGCATGACTGTTCGCGCCATTTTCAGGCTCCGTCAGCGCTGCGCCGTTATCGCTGTGCCGCGGCCCCCCCACAGCAGGGCGGCCGCGCGGGGCTGCCGGCGTCATGTCCGTCCTCCTCGAGACCTCCCTCGGCGACATCGTGATCGACCTCTTCACCGACGAGTGCCCCATCACGACGCGGTACGGGCCGCCCCGCTGCCTTCGACACGCTCCGGACCCGGTCGCTCCCCCGCTCACGACCGTGCCCGCTTGCGTCAACTCGCGCACGGGCGCCGCCTCGCAGCAACTTCCTCAAGCTGTGCAAGGTCAAGTACTACAATTTTTGCTGCTTCTACAACGTGCAGAAGGACTACATCGCCCAGACCGGCGACCAAACCGCTACGGGCAAGGACGGCCAGTCCATCTATGGGTACGCCGGCGGCCCGCTGCCGCTTCCTCCCCCAATGCTCGGGCGCGGCGGGCAGGCAGCTCACACTCCTCCCCTCCTGCCTCGACGTCGGGTCGACCTCGCAGTCTTCTTGCTGGCCAGAAGCCGGGGTACTTTCGAGATGAGATCCGGCCCAAGCTCAAGTTCAACAAGAAGGGCACCGTCGCGATGGCCAACCTCGGCCCGGACCTGAACGACTCGCGGTTCTTCATCACCCTTGCGGACGACCTGCACCAGCTGGATGGCAAGCACACCATCTTTGGCCAGGTCGCGGAAGGCGAGGATGTCCTCGACAAGATCAACGCGGCCTTTGTGGACGACGACGGTCGTCCGTACAAGGACATCCGGTACGGCGCCGTCTGGGCGCGCCCAGAGTGGGCTCGCTCGCGCTCCTCTCTTGCTCATGGGCGTGCTTCTTTCGTCCGCATGCCACCTCTCTTATAGGATCCGCCACACGGTGATCCTGGACGACCCGTTCGACGACCCCGACGGCCTGGTTGTGCCTGACCGGTCGCCGTCGCCGACGCCCGAACAGCTGGCGGTGCGTTCGCGGAGCCTGGCCCCCGCACGAGCCGGAGCTGGGTCTGGAGGATTTACAGCACCGGCGCCCGTGTCCTGCCTCGCTCGCGCTCCAGACGGTCCGCCTGGGCGACGACGAGGACGAGAACGACGAGACCGCCGGCATGACCGAGGAAGAGAAGGAGGCCTACTACCGGCAGAAGGAGGCCAAGGCGCACGCCCTGACGCTTGAGATGGTCTGTGCCGCCATGCTGCTGTCGTTGCGCCTCGGTTCGGCCGCGCCTTACGCCCTGTTTCCGCATGTGCGCCTTGCTGGCCGCGCGGCAGGTCGGCGACCTCCCCTTTGCCGAGGTCAAACCGCCCGAGAACGTGCTGTTCGTCTGCAAGCTGAACCCCGTGACGCGGGACGAGGACCTGGAACTGATCTTTTCCCGCTTCGGCCCGATCGTCAGGTGCGCCCAGCGTGTGCCACCGCCCCCTAACACCGGCTCGGGACGGTCGTCTCAAACTAGCTGGGACGGTCCGCCGTCCCCACGCGTGCGCGCTGGCAGCGCACAAGTGATCCGCGACTACAAGACCGGCGAGTCCCTGTGCTACGCGTTTATCGAGTTTGAGAACAAAGAGGACTGCGAAGAAGGTGCGCGTTGCGCCTTCGACGCCCACCATGCCTACCCGTGAGGCAACGTCGCCAAGCGCGACTGCTCGCGTCGCCCCTCGTGTTGTGCCCCGCAGCCTACCTAAAGATGGACAACGTGCTCATCGACGACCGGCGCATCCACGTCGACTTTTCGCAGTCCGTGTCCAAGCTGCAGGCCGAGTGGCGCCGTACGCGCCTCCGCGCGCCCGGCCTCAAGCGGGCCATCCCCCAAACCTAACGCCGCGCCCGCTAGCCGTACCGTTGCCGTCCGTTCGCACAGGCGGGCGCGAGCTCAGCATGGGGGTGGGCCGCGGTGTGGAGCTCAAGCGCAAGTACCAGCCCGGCGCGGGGCCGGCGGACGACAAGTACCAGCTCGTCTTCGACCACGACGCCACCGTGCCCGGAAGTGCCGCCAGCGGGAGCGCCGCCAGCGCGCCGCCCAAGCGGAAGCGGCGGTGGGACAACTAGACAAGCGTGCAGCACAGTGTATAGCCTTCGTTCCGGCGCGCGGTTGTACAGTACACACACGTTCAAGGCATGCCAGAGGGTGGCCTGCCCCATCGCACCGTCTACAGCTTGGACGTCTTCAGGCGCTGGCGCAGCAGCTGCGCGACCTTGTCGAGGAACTCGGTCGTGTTGAGGTACTTGGAGCGGGGCACGCTACGGTTGGCCGGCCCCGCACGCCGCGGGCACTCCACTGGTGTTAGCCTGCGCTCGCAGCGCGCTCGCGACCGACAAACGCCGCGTTCCGGCCGTACTCCGCGCCATGGATGGCGATGGCGAGGTCCTTGGTCATGAAGCCCGTCTCGATCGCCTCGATGCACGCGGCCTCCAACTGCGTCGCGTAGTGGTGCAGCGCCGGGTTGTGGTCCAGCTTGGCGCGGTGCAGCAGGCCGCGCGACCACGCAAAGATGGAGGCCACCGGGTTGGTCGAGGTCTCCTTGCCCTTCTGGTACTCACGGTAGTGCCGCGTCACCGTGCCGTGGGCGGCCTCGGCCTCGATCTGGGCGGAGTAATCGGGAACCCGCGACGGTGCGTGTCAGCAGCGGCTTCGCGCCGGGCGCACACCGCGGCGCGCCACGCACCGTCTTGCCGTCCGGGCAGACGAGGACCGAAGTCATCATGCCGAGGGAGCCAAAACCTGCGCAAAACCACCACGCAGCCTCGCCCCCCACCCAAGGCGCCGCTGCTTTTCAGCAGCAACCCCTGCGCGTCCTGCCTCAGCGTGGCGCCGGCCCCACCTTGGGCGACGGTGTCGGACTGGACGTCGCCGTCGTAGTTTTTGCACGCCCACACGAACCCGCCCTCCGACTTGAGGCAGTACGCGACCATGTCGTCGATGAGGCGGTGCTCGTAGAGGATGCCGGCCTTCTTGAACTCGGCCGCGTAGTGCCTGCAAGCCGACGCAGCACGCACGGCGCCCTTGCGCCACGTGAGGGACGGCGCACGGCACTGCCGGCCGCGGTTCGCCGCCGCCGCACTTGGTGTAGATCTCCTCAAAGATGTCCTTGAAGCGGCCGTCGTACGTCTTGAGGATGGTGTTCTTGGTGCTCAGGTACAGCGGCCACCGCTTGGCCAGCGCGTACTGGAAGCACGAATGCGCAAAGTCGCGAATGGACTGCGCCCGCCCGCCACAGGCACCGCCGACCGCCCCGCGCGCTGGTCAGCCGCACGCCGCAGCCGCGCCCCTGCCCGCCGCCCTCGCCCGACCTCGTCGGTGTTGTACATGCCCATGGCGACGCCGCCCTCGGCGGGGAAGTCAAAGACGTGGTACCTTTGCGGCGCGCTGCCGTCCGCCGGCACAAAGGTCATCTCGAAGCGGCCGGCCTTGGGCGCGCGGAAGTCGGTGGCGCGGTACTGGTCGCCAAAGGCATGGCGGCCGATGACGATGGGCTTCTTCCAGCCGGGCACCAGCAGCGGGATGTTCCGGCAGAGGATGGGCTCGCGGAACACGGTGCCGCCGAGGATGTTGCGGATCGTGCCGTTCGGCGACTTCCACATCTTCTTCAGGTTGAACTCCTTGACGCGCGCCTCGTCCGGCGTGATGGTCGCGCACTTGATGCCGACGTGGTGGCGCTTGACGGCCTCCGCAGCCTCGACCGTCACGCGGTCCTCCGTGGCATCGCGGTTCTGGATGGAGAGGTCGTAGAACTTGATATCGAGCTCCACGAACGGAAACACCAGCTGTGGGCCAACGCGAGCCGAGCCGAGCAAGGGCGGGCGGGGGTACCGTGAGAGACGGCGCGGCACGCGCGCGCAGTGCTCGGGCCTCGCGTCGCACCTTGTCCTTGATCATTTCCCAGATGATGCTGCGTGCCGGAATCAAGCGCGTGTCGGAATCAAGGAACAGAGGGTCGCCCCGTAAGCGTTGGCCGCGCCCACCGCACGCGGGGCGCGCCGTGCGTGCGCATGCGTGCGTTACCGGGTCATCTCGTCGCCCTGCATCTCGACGACGGTGCCACCTGGACGGCGGGCGCGCGGCAAACACGCCCGAGTGCGCGTTAGGGAGGTGCTGCTTGCGCCGCCTTGCTCGCCCCCTGCAGATCTCCCGGGGCCGCACCTTTGATCTTGCCGGACGCCATGGCTGCGTCTTCTTGTGAGAGCGACACGCTGGGACACCGGCGGCCGCAGAGAGACGCACGGGGATCGTGAGCACGCTGCCTGCCCCGCTCACCCGTCTGAGCTGTACCCGTGTGCTCCGCCCGTCGTCCACGCCGGCGCGCTCGTCGCCAGTCCGCACCGCAACCGCACAAACGCCGCGGGAGTTCTCATCGGCCCCCCACACTCTGCTCGGTCTTACACCGACCGACCGTCACCGCCGCGCCTGGTACGGCCCCTCCCTTCCTCCTCACCGGCCCGGCTCACCCCGCCACAGCCGCCGCCGCGCCCACCCCACCCCGCCCGCTCCCCGTCGCCGCCGCCGCCGCCGCCGCCGCCGCCCCGGCGCACCCGTCGCCCTGCCGCCTCGTCCCGATGACGTCATCGTTTGTGTGACGTCATCGCCTCGGCCGGGGCGACGCGGACGAGCGCGGCGCGCGCCCACGTGCGGTGGTGCGGTCGGCGGAGCGCTGTGCCCGCGCACGACCTGCCGGGGGTGCCCGCCCGGCGCACACCCCTCGGCCGCCACCCGGCCTTTCTCTGCAGGCAGGCCACGCTGCGCCCACGCGGTGGCGGGCTGCTGCCGGCCGCCGCACGCCGGACAGCATGGCTCCGCTGCGCGCCGCCCAGGCGCTGATGCGCCGCGCCGCCGCCGCGCTGCGCGGCCCGCCGGCGGCGGGGCTGTCGACGCCGCCCGCCCCGCGGCTCGCGTCGCAGGTGGTCCTGGCGCCGTACACGACGGGGCCCGCGGCCGCCCCGGCGCCAGCGCCCGGCGCTGAGACGCGGCGCGGACCGTTCCAGGTCACGACGCTGCCGAACGGGCTCCGCGTCGCCAGCCTCGAGGGCCTCGGCCAGGTCACCGCCGTCGGCGTCCTCGTCGACGCGGGCTCGCGGTACGAGACGCCCGACACCAACGGCGTCTCCCACCTTATCGACCGGCTCGCCTTCAAGGTGAGCGCCCTGAACGTGCCACGGCCGGCCTTTGCGGACCGCCCTCACACCCTCCCCCCCGCCCCGACCCGGCCCTTGCGCCGGTCTTTGCCCGCCCGACCAGAGCACACAGACGCGGTCGGTCGACGACATGGTGCAGGACATTACGACGCTGGGCAGCAACGTGTCGTGCCTGGCGGGCCGCGAGACCATCCAGTACCAGGCGGTCGTGTTCCCGCACCACATCCCGCTGGCGCTCGACGTGCTCGCCGACACCATCCAACGACCCGCGCTCCGGCCCGAGGAGGTCGAGCAGGAGAAGCAGACGATCGCGTACGAGCTCGAGGACCTGAGCAAGAAGCCCGAGACGCTCCTGATCGAGTACGCGCACATGGCCGCCTACGGCCGCGAGGGGCTCGGCCTGCCCGTCGCCTGCCCTGAGGACAACCTGGAGCGCCTCAACGTCGACATCGTGCACGTGCGCGCTCGCCGCGGCCGCCGATGGCGCGCGAGCGCCGCCACACGTCTAACGCCGCCTCGCGCCCTCCCGCGCTGGGCCCGGCGTGTCGGCAGGATTTCCGGAGCCGCCTCTTCCACCCGAGCCGTATGGTGCTGGCCGGCGCGGGCGTGGCGCACGACGTGCTGGTGAAGCTGGCGGAGGAGCGGTTCGGTGGCGACTTTGGCCACTTCCGCGGGCGCAAGGCGCCCAAGGTGCTGCGCCCGCCGGCCGTGTACAAGGGCGGCGAGTGGCGCGTCGACATGCCGGACGAGCTGATGCTGCACGTCGGCGTGTTCTACGAGGGCGTGCCGTTCAACCACCCGGACATGTACGCGATGGCGACGCTGCAGACGCTGCTGGGCGGCGGGAGCTCCTTCTCGTCCGGCGGGCCGGGCAAGGGCATGTACTCGCGGCTCTACGTGAACGTGCTCAACGCGCACGGCTGGATCGACTCGATCCAGGCGCAGATGTTTGCCTACTCGGACTCGGCGCTCTTTGGCCTGACCGGGACCACGGCGCCCACGCATGCGCGCGCGCTGCTGGACGTCTTCACGACCGAGCTCCGCCGGCTGCTCGTGCCGGTCCACCCCTACGAGCTCGCGCGCGCCAAGAACCAGCTCAAGGCGTCGATGTTCATGCACCTCGAGTCGCGCGCCGTCCAGTTCGAGGACATGGCGCGCCAGGTGCTCGAGCTCGACACGTGCCTCTCGCCCGCGCAGGCCGGCGAGCTCATCGACGCCGTCACGCCCGAGGACATCTCGCGCGTCGTGGAGCGCATGCTGGGCACGCCGCCCACCCTGGCCGTCACGGGCGACTGCGCCTACGCGCCGTCCCTGGCAGACTACAAGTCCCCGCTCGCCGCCAAGCTCAAGTGATCCCCTGTACAGCTCTGCACCGTTGGGCCCGGGCGCCGCCTGCATGCAGTACACCACCCCAGTGTGTAGCGGCGTCCTTTCCACTGGCAATTGGGCGCCTCGACACAGAGTGCTCCCACCGCGCTAGCATCGCGCGTCAGTAGGAAAGGCGCTCGTGACCGCACGATTCGCCAGCAATCAATCAATCATGCAGGACGCGACGCCCTCCGGCGGGCCGCGCCGGCCGCCGGAGCCGCCGCCGGAGCCGGTGGGGCCGGATGCCTGCTGCGGCAGCGGATGCAGCCCCTGCGTGCTGGACGTCTACGCGGCCGCGCTGGCGGACTACCAGCGCCGCCTGGCCACGGGCGACTGGGACACGCCCGCCGCCGGCCGCTCGGCCGCCGCCGCCGGCCCGCCGCCGCTCTCCGAGCTCGAGTACCGGCCGTTCCCGCTCGTGGGCGTCGAGCGCGCCGGACCGACGTGCTTCTTGCTCACGGCCACCACGCCGGTGCCCATGGAGCGGCTCGTGCCGCCGGGGCAGCACGTGGTCCTTCGGTACGCGCTGGGAGGGCGTGCGTCGTGCGCGGCATGCCGCGCTCACCGCATGCGGCGGGCCCGGCGCGCGCCGCCCCGCGAGGCGCGTCCCCAGGATGGAGCGGGTGGCCGACGCGCCGCCCAAGTACGTCAGCCGGCTGTACACGCCCATGGCCCACCTCACGGACCCGACCAGGTTCCAGCTCCTCATCAAGGTCGGCGCGCGCGTGCGGCCCCAACGCGACCCGTGGCCGCAGGGCTGACCCATGCACGGCGGGCCGGGGCTGGGTGGGGCGGCCCGTTGCGCAGACGGGCGACGGCACGGACATGCAGGCGGCCCTCGCTCGGCTGACGCCGGGCGGCCAGCTCTGGCTCCGCGGCCCCGTGGGCGCCTTCCAGTACCGCACTGGCGCAGTACGCCCGCGCTGCATGCAAGAGCCGTCGCCGGCCGCGTATCCACTCACGCGCCGCACCGCTGGGAGCTGTGCGCCGCCCGCCCGCGCAGTGGGACCGTCTATGCATGGTCACGAGCGGCGTCGGTGCGGCGGCGGACGGCGGCGTGCGCCCACCGCGCGCCTGCATGTGCTGATGATGGCGCGCTCTGCTCGCTTCCCCGGGCGCCCACTCTAGGGGTCGCGCCCGCGCTCGCCGTGGCCCGCGCGGTGGTGGCGAACCCGCAGGACGAGACCCGGGTAGACCTCGTGGTGGCGATGAGCGGACCGGACGCACCGGCGCTGGCGCTGGCGCGGCCGCTGCTGCAGGAGCTGGCCGACTACTGGAACGTGCGCCTCTTTTACGTGTTCAGCCGCCCGGTCGCCGGCCCGCTCGCGAGCAACTTTGGCGGGGCGCGGCGGTGGGTAGCTGGCGGCCGCATCGACGGCGAGGCCCTGCGGACGCTGGTGCCGGACTGGGCCGAGCCGCACCGCGGCCGGTGGCTGTTCGCCGTGTGCGGCGCCGCCGCGTTCGAGGCGACCGTCACGGCGCTGCTCCGCGAGCTCGGCGCCGCGCTGCCCGTCGAGCACTTCCCCGCAGGCACGGACGTGGACGTCGCGGCCACGCGGTAGAACAGCCGCGCGTGTATGTACAGGCGTTGTACAGAAGAAAGAAAGAAAGCAAGAAAGTTTGCAGCAACACAGTAAACACAATGGTACACGGCGCGGTCTAGTCGTCCGAGAGCGCCAGAAAGTTGAAAGCCTCGTCGCGTGTGCACGCGCCGGTCGCGTCCATCACGTACTTGTAGTACGTGCCGTCCCCGCAGATCGCTGCAGGTGCGGCAGGCGCGGCTTGGGGAGAAAAAGGGCACGGGGGCGTACTGAGCAGGCGCAGCACGCATCGCCCTCCGGCATCGCGTACGCTGCGTACCGAAGACGGCGTTGGGGTGGCCGGGCAGGAAGGTGGCAACGGTGTGCGACGACGGCAAGGTAAAGTGCGCAAAGGACCACTCCGATGCGAGGTACTTGACCACGTCGCCCATGAACGCCAGCCTGTGCGCGGCCATCCACCGGGG
>Ga0180216_1004749_pt1 | contig 10169 bp, 8 predicted proteins | sample eDN3rd37CBELigMG_FD_128879 | JGI IMG/M metagenome (GOLD analysis project Ga0180216, IMG submission 128879) | Enriched Miracle-Growth compost microbial communities from Emeryville, California, USA - eDNA 3rd pass 37_C BE-Lig MG (version 2)... ...
CGGCTTTCGGGTTGATGCCGCGTTCCGGCATCTGGGCCTGCACGGCGTCGATGTCGAGCGTGCGCGGCGTCAGATGGTTGATATGCGGACCCTTGAAGGAAACGACATCGGCGATGAGGCGATGTGCATCATGCAGGCGATGATAAAGTTCGGCGCTGACATTGGCGTGATCGTGCCAGCGGAAGGTTTCCAGCACTTCAGCGACGAAGGCCTTGGCATCGTCATTGTTGAGGCCGCCTTCAGCTTCCGCCTTTTCGACGAGCGCGATGGCGCCAGCGGTGAAGATGTTGCGCTTGGAGAGAACTTCCTCCGATTCAGCGCGCAGCTTTTCATCGGCGATGAGGTCAAGGCGCAGAAGCGAGGTGAAGACGCGGAACGGGTTGTGTTTCAGGGCGGCATCGGCGACCGGGCGGAACGCTGTCGAATGGACCGGAACGCCAGCAGCACTCAGATCGTAATAGCCGACCGGGAACATGCCCATGACCGCGAACACGCGGCGCATCATGGAAAGCTCGGCAGCAGTGCCGAGACGAATTGCGCCGTGGCGCTCTTCCGAGATGCGCTCAAGCGAATCTGTTTCCGTCAGACGTTCATGCAGGTGGCTGTCATCCGCCAGCACCTTGGCGTTCACATCGGCAACGAGCTCCATCAATGTGCCATAAGCAGGCACTTCCTGCTTGTACATGGCAGACATCGCAGCCGAGAAGGCGGAACGAATGGCGTCCGGCGAAACGAATTTCTGGTCTTTCATGGCGAAAATTTCCGTCGAGTGGGGCATCTTCGGGTGGCGCATGTCTTGTTTGGGAGGATCATGCATGGATTATGATGAAAATGTATCATATAGACCGTTTTGCGGTTATGCTTGCGACGAAAGCAACTATGTTAATGCGAGAATGGAATGAAGCTGAGCAGAAGACTGATCCCGGACATCGCCACGCTGCAAGCCTTTGAATGTGCTGCCCGTCACGGAAGTTTCACCCAGGCTGCGCATGAGCTTAACCTTACCCAAAGCGCTGTCAGCCGTCAGATCAAGGATCTCGAAAGCCAGCTCGGCGTGCTGCTGTTCGAGCGCATTCGCCAGCGCATTCTGCTTTCCGATGCCGGCCGCAAGTTTTTGCCGGAAGTGCGGCGTCTTCTCAACCAGACAGAGGATACGATGTTGCGCGCCATGGCTTCGGCGCAGTCCACCTCTTCTTTCAGCGTGGCGACCCTGCCGACATTCGGCACGCGCTGGCTGATGCCGCGCATTCCCGATTTCGTCGAGAAGCATCCGGGGATCGCGTTGAATGTAGCGTCCCGTTCCGGCGTTTTCGATTTCGAGGAACAGCCCTTCGATCTGGCCATCCATTACGGACAGCCGGTATGGGCCCACGCCACCTGCACTTTCCTGTGTAGTGAGGTTATTGTGCCGGTTGCGTGTCCAAGCCTGTTGAAGGCACGTCATCCGTCCGCTCCGGAAGAACTTGAAAACGAGCCTTTGCTGCATCTTGCGACACGGCCCAAAATGTGGGCGCAATGGTTTGAAAGCTGCGGCGTCGAAGGACAGTCGGCCTATCGCGGGCACCGTTTTGACCAGTTCTCGATGGTTATCGGCGCGGCATTGGCCGGTTTGGGTTTCGCGCTTTTGCCGCTTTATCTGATCGAGCAGGAATTGCGCAGCGGTGAACTGGTCATGCTTTTCGAGAAGCCGATGCGGACCGAGAATGAATATTATCTCGTTGTCCCGGAAGGAAAACTGGAAAACCCGCTGACGCAGGTCTTCTGCCAGTGGATTGCCGGGCAGGTTGGAAATACGGATTATTCGATGCTGGTTCATTCCAAACCGGAATGAATTGTTGCGCAAATAACGCTGTCCAAGCGGCTTTCGCGGCGTGAAATAGAAACAACCGGGCAAGGTGCCCGTATTCCACGAGAGCGGTCGATCATGAAAAAGACCGGGAACCGCTCTAACTGTTTGTTTTTACGCATTTCCGAACGCAAAACCGCTTCACACTTTTGCTGGAAATGCTCGGTATGAAATGGTTGTCTCAATGCTGAACGATCCGCGCTCCCACGGTCTTTGGGAAAAGACCGCCCCTGCCGCTCCCAAGACGACTGCGCTGCAAGGTGATCTGACTGCGGACGTGGTGATCGTGGGCGGCGGCTTCACAGGCCTGTCGACGGCCTTGCATCTGGCCGAAAAAGGCACGCGGGCCATCGTGCTTGAAGGCGTCGAGATCGGATACGGCGGTTCGGGACGCAATGTCGGTCTGGTGAACGCGGGCATGTGGGTCATGCCGGATGATCTGCCCGGCGTGCTTGGCCAGAAATATGGCGACCGTCTGCTCGATGTCCTCGGCAATGCGCCGAAGCTGGTTTTTGAGATTATCGAGAAACACAAGATTGCCTGTGAAGTCGAGAAGCAGGGCACGCTTCATTGCGCCGTGGGCAAGAAGGGTCTGAAAGAACTTGAGGATCGTTATGAGCAGTGGGCGCGCCGTGGCGCGAATGTAAAGCTGCTCGATGCGAGAGAAACCGAAGCCAAGGTCGGCACGAAAGCCTATGCCGGGTCGCTGCTCGATCTGCGCGCCGGTACGATCCAGCCGCTGGCCTATGTGCGCGGGCTTGCCCATGCCGCTGTCGCCGCTGGCGCGACCATCTTTACCGGAAGTCCCGTGACCGGCGCTGAGGAAAAGAACGGCAAATGGGTGGTCAAGACCGCCAAGGGTTCCGTGACGGCGAATTGGGTCGTGGTGGCAACCAATGCCTATACCAATGCGCCGTGGGCGGAAGTTCGCGCCGAACTGGTCCATCTGCCATATTTCAACATGGCTACAAAGCCGCTGTCGGACAATCTCAAGAAGAGCATTCTGCCGGAGCGTCAGGGTGTATGGGATACGAAGGAAGTGCTTTCGTCCTTCCGTTTTGACAGCCAAGGCCGCCTGGTGTTCGGCAGCGTCGGTGCGTTGCGCAACACGGGTGCTGCCGTGCACAAGGCATGGGCCAAGAAGTCGTTGAAGCGACTGTTCCCGCAAATCGGCGAAGTCGAGTTCGAAGCCGAATGGTATGGCAAGATCGGCATGACCGATGACAGCCTGCCGAAATTTCATCGCCTGGCGCGCAATGTCGTCGGGTTCTCCGGTTATAACGGTCGTGGCATCGCGCCGGGTACTGTCTTCGGAAAACTGCTTTCGCAACTCGTTTCAGGCGAGATCAAGGAAGACGATCTGCCGCTGCCGGTCAGCGATCCGAAGGAACAGAATTTCCGTGGTCTGCGCGAAGCCTATTACGAGGCTGGCGCACAGATTGCGCATGTCGCCGAGATCGTTATCTGATCTGCCGACCGGTTCGCCGGGGATAGGTTTGCGGCTGTCATAAAACCGCAGTGCAATTCCTCTAATGCCATCCGCATCTCTCCAAATCAGGAGAAACGGATGGCTGTTCGGCAACTGCCTCAATGCCTTACAAGCCTTCCGATGGAATGATTCCGCCGGAAGGCTTTTGCTTTTCCGGTTTCACGTTGCAGGATGTTTGACAGGTGCACCATGAATGGAAATGATCGTGCCTATCGCCATGGCAGTATCTGCGCGTTATCACTTCGCACGCGTCAGGATCGCACCGGCATCGCTGGTCATGCTGGCGAACATTACACAGAAATTCGAGGAGCGAATCCCATGAACAAGATGCTGAAGCGGGCCGCTGTCGTACCTGCGCTTCTTGCTCTTTCCATCGCCGTGGCGCAGGCCGATACGCTGACGCTTTATACCTCGCAACCGGAAGCGGATGCGACCAAGACGGTTGAAGCGTTCCGCAAGGCCAACCCCCATACGGATGTGCAGATTTTCCGCTCGGGCACGAGCGAACTCCTCACCAAGCTTGCTGCCGAATTTGCGGCTGGCGCACCGCAGCCCGACGTTCTTCTCATTGCCGATGCGGTGACGATGGAAGGCCTCAAGAAGGACAAGCGGCTGCTCGCCTATCCGGAGGCCAAGCTCGATGGCTTTGCCGCAGATAGCTACGACGCCGACAAGACCTATTTCGGCTCCAAGCTGATCACCACGGGCATCGCCTACAATACCGGTGCCGCGCAGAAGCCTGAACATTGGGCCGATCTGGCCAAGGCCGACTACAAGGGTCAGGTTGTCATGCCGAGCCCGCTTTACTCCGGCGCTGCCGCCTATCTGCTGAGCGGCTTCGCGCTCAACAAGGATTTGGGCTGGGATTACTTCAAGAACCTCGAGGCCAACGAGCTGGCGAGCGTCAAAGGCAATGGCGCTGTGCTGAAGTCTGTCGCGAGTGGCGAAAAGCCATACGGTATCCTGGTGGACTTCATGGCGCTCAATGCCAAGGCGAAGGGTTCGCCGGTTGAGTTCGTGTTCCCGTCGGAGGGCGTGCCCGCGGTGACCGAACCGGTCGCGATCATGGCAACCGCCAAGAATGTCGATGGCGCCAAGAAGTTCGTGGATTTCATCCTGTCGGATGACGGCCAGAAGCTGGCGCTCGAGCAGGGTTATCTGCCTGCCAAGGAAGGCGTTGGCCGTCCTGCCTGGCTGCCGGAAGGCACCAAGATCAACGTCATGTCTATCGACACCCAGAAGGTTCTCGATCAGACTGATGCCGACAAGAAGCAGTTCTCCGAGCTGTTTGGCGGATAAGGCATCTCGATGCGCATCATGAGAGACCTTCAGGGCCGCGATGCGGCCCTGATTGTTGGCATAACACTGATCGTGGCGGTTCTGTCGCTTCTGCCGATGGGCAGGCTGCTGGTCGAACTGGTCGCGCCGCAGGGACAGCTTTCGACTTCGGCGCTGGTGGAAACACTCGGAAGCCAGTCGACCTGGGTTGCGACATGGCATTCGTTGCAGATCGGCATTGGCGGCACCTTGCTGGCGCTGGTGTTCGGCATTGTCGCGGCATTGCTCGTCGGGCTGACAAACATGCGCGGCCGGAATGTCTTCGTGCTTTTCTATGTCACTCCACTTTTGATCGCTCCGCAAGTAACGGCGCTGGCTTGGCTCCAGCTTTTCGGGCCTTCGAGCCAGTTTCTCAAGATTGTGGGGATGGCGCCGCCGCTTGGCAGCCGCAACCCCCTCTATTCCGTCTGGGGCATCATCTTTTTGCTGGGCGTGCAATACGGCCCGCTGGTTTTCCTGATCGTGCGCGCAGGTTTGCGCAAACTGCCACGCGAACTGGTGGAAGCGGGACTTAGCGCCGGTGCCGGCAAATGGACCGTGTTACGCACCATCATCCTGCCGCTGATGACGCCGTCGATTATCGGTGCTGCCGCATTGGCCTTCGTTTCCTGCGTGGGGAATTTCGGCATTCCGGCATTTCTAGGCATACCGTCGAATTATCTGGTTTTGCCGACGCTGATTTATCAGCGTCTTGCGGGCGGCGGACCGTCTGTGCTTTCCGGCGTCGCCGTGCTGTCCGTGCTGATCGGCCTCATTGCCATGGCTGGCATTGCTGCGCAGGAATATGCGTCCCGCAGACGTGATTTCCGCATTGTCTCGACGTCTCTGCCAGCCGTTCCCTTTGCGCTTGGCCGCTGGCGCGTGCCGGTGGAAGCCTCGGCCTGGCTGCTGATCGTGGTCGTACTTTTCCTGCCGCTGATCGGGCTCACGCTTTCCGCTCTGGTTCCGGCTTACGGCGTGCCGCTGACCTTTGCGACCGCGACAGTCGAAAATTTCCGCTTCGTCCTTATGGAACATGCCGGTGCCGCGCGCGCGTTTCGCAATAGTGTGGTCCTGTCATTGTCGGCAGCGTTCTTCGCTGTCCTGATCGCCGTTCCGCTCGCCTATATGCTGGCATGGCGCAAACGTCGCTGGACGCCGATCCTCAATTTTGCAGCCGAAATGCCGTATGCCCTGCCGGGCGTGGTACTGGCGATCGCCTGTCTGCTACTGTTTTTGAAACCGCTGCCGGTGATTGGCGTCAGTCTTTACAACACGCTCTGGATCATTCTCTTTGCCTATCTTGCGCGCTTCTTCGTGCTGGCTCTGCGGCCGACGGTCGCCGGGTTGCATCAGATCGACCGTGCGATGGAGGAGGCCGCGCGTGTTGCAGGCGCGGGGCTTTTCTATCGCCTGCGCACCATTATATTTCCCCTCGTCGCACCGGCGACGCTTGCGGGCGGCGTGCTCATCTTCATGACCGCTTTCTGTGAGCTGACGGTTTCAGCGCTTCTCTGGGCGTCGGGATCGGAAACGCTGGGCGTGGTGATGTTTTCTTTCGAACAGGCGGGCGATTCCGCCTATGCGGCAGCCATTTCCATGCTGGCTGTCGCGGTGACATTCATGCTGATGCTTGCAACCAATCTGTTTGCGCGGCGTCTTCCAAACGGAGTGCTGCCATGGCGCGACTGAAAATCGCTTCTGTTTCCAAGACCTTCAATGAGTTTCAGGCCTTGTCGGGCGTGTCTCTCGATGTGAAGGATGGCGAGTTTGTTGCCATTCTCGGACCATCGGGCTGCGGCAAGACCACGCTTCTTCGCATGATCGCGGGATTTGAAGATGTCGACGGCGGTGAAATCCACATCGGTGAGAGCCGCGTTTCTCATATTGGTGGCAGCGTGCCGCCCGAAAAGCGGCAGGTCGGTATCGTCTTTCAGAACTATGCGCTCTGGCCGCATATGACGGTGGCCGAAAATGTCGGTTACAGTCTGCGGGTGGCAAAGGTTGCCAGGGCCGAGCGCGAACGCCGCGTGAACGAGGCGCTGGCGCTCGTCGATCTCGCCGGTTTCGGTGATCGCCGTCCGGCCAATCTTTCGGGCGGTCAGCGGCAGCGTGTCGCGCTGGCTCGCTGTCTGGTGGCTGCACCGTCTCTCGTCCTTTTCGACGAACCTCTCGCCAATCTCGACGTGCATCTGCGTGCTTCGATGGAAGACGAGTTCGCGGCGTTTCACAAGCGCACGGGTACCACGATCATTTACATCACTCACGATCAGGCTGAGGCCATGGCGCTCGCCGACCGGATTGCGGTGCTGGACCATGGCAGGCTTCAGCAGTTCGACACGCCCCGCAAACTCTATGAGGAGCCGGCGAGCGCAATGGTCGCGTCCTTCATCGCCCACGGCATGGTATTACCTGCGGAGGTGCTTTCTTTTGCCGAACGTGGCCATTGCGAGGCGCTGGTGTTGGGCAGCCGCGCACAGGTGCGTTGTTCAGGCACGGAAATGCCACGCGCCAATGCACAGCTCTGCGTTCGGGCAGAGGACCTGACATTGACCGAAACCGGCGGCATTCCCGTGCGGGTCAAGCGCTCGGTTTATCGGGGCGGCGGTTCGCGCATTGAGGCATCGCCGGTCGCGAAGCCGGATACTCATCTGCATTTCGAGGTGCGCGATCCCGTGCGGCTGGAAGAAGGCGATGAGGTACGCGTCGCCATCCGCAATGGCTGGATCATTCCCACCGCTGACATGCCGGTGAGAAAAGCCTCAACCGGCTTTCCGATAGGTAACAAAATCTGAATGAGAAAAGGGCGGCTTTGAGACCGCCCTTTGCTTATTTCTTCTTCATAGCTTCCAGCAATGCTGCGCCGAAGCCGCCGGTCGATGGCTGCTCCTGTTTGCGTTGCGGTGTGAAGTTCTTGGCGGGCCGTTGATCTCGGCCTGCATTCCCGCGTGGGGCAGGGGCTTCGCCTCCGTCCTTTCTCATCGTCAGGCCGATGCGCTTGCGAGGCACATCCACTTCCGTCACGCGCACCTTCACCACATCGCCAGCCTTGACTACTTCATGCGGGTCTTTGACGAAACGGTCCGCAAGCTGCGAAACATGGACAAGTCCGTCCTGATGCACGCCGATATCAACGAATGCACCGAAGGCCGCGACATTGGTCACCGTTCCTTCAAGCAACATGCCGGGCTTCAGGTCCTTGATGTCATCAATGCCATCGGCAAAGGTCGCGGTCTTGAACTCCGGGCGCGGATCGCGACCCGGCTTGTCAAGTTCGGCAATGATGTCCCGCACGGTCGGCAGACCGAAACGCTCATCGACAAAAAGACGCGGATCGAGCGCCTTGAGAGCTGCGCTGTCGCCCATGAGGCTGCGCACATCGCGACCGCAAGCGGCGACGATTTTCTTGGCGACGCCATAGGCTTCCGGGTGAACGGAGGAGGCATCGAGCGGCTCTGTGCCGTTGGAAATGCGCAGGAAGCCTGCGCATTGTTCGAAAGCGCGGTTGCCGAGACGTGCGACCTTCAACAGTTCCTTGCGGTTCTTGAAAGCTCCGGCTTCATCGCGGTGCGCCACGATTGCTTCGGCGAGCGACTTTCCCAGACCCGAGACACGCGCCAGCAGTGAAGCGGAAGCCGTATTGAGATCGACGCCGACCGCGTTCACGGCATCTTCGACCACTGCATCGAGCGAACGCGCCAGGCGGGATTGATCGACATCGTGCTGGTACTGGCCAACACCGATGGATTTCGGCTCGATCTTCACCAGTTCGGCCAGCGGGTCCTGCAGACGCCGCGCAATGGAAACGGCGCCGCGCAACGATACGTCGAGCTGCGGGAATTCGGCGGCTGCGGTTTCGGATGCTGAATAGACCGAAGCGCCTGCTTCCGACACGATGACTTTTAGCGGTTTTGGTGCCGGCATGTCGGAAAGCATGTCGATGACAAGCCGTTCGGTTTCGCGGCTGCCGGTGCCGTTGCCAATGGCGATCAATTCGACCTTATGCTTGCGGATCAGGCTTGCAAGTTCGGCTTGTGTGCCGCGCACGTCGTTCTTTGGCGGAAAAGGGTAGACCGTCGTCGTGTCGAGCAACTTGCCCGTACCGTCGACCACCGCGACCTTGACCCCGGTGCGGATGCCCGGATCAAGCCCCATCGTGGCTCGCGATCCAGCAGGGGCTGCGAGCAGCAGATCCTTGAGGTTGCGGGCGAAGACATTGATGGCTTCTTCTTCGGCACGCTCGCGCAGGTCGCGCATCAGATCGAGCGAGAGCGACAGAGAAAGTTTCACGCGCCATGCCCAGCCTGCAACTTCCATCAGCCAGCGGTCGCCGGGAAGCGTTCCGCCGATATTATAGGCGGCGGCGATCTTGCGTTCGACCGGCTTCACAGGCGAGGTATCGTCGGCGTCGATCTCGATGTCGAGCGACAGGAAATCCTCGTTGCGGCCGCGCAACATGGCGAGGGCCCGGTGGCCCGCAACATTTGCCCAACGTTCGGAATGGTCGAAATAGTCGGAGAACTTCGCGCCAGCGGCCTCTTTGCCATCGACAACCCGGGAGCGGAGAACTGCGCGCTCCTTGAGATAGTTGCGCAGATTGCCGATCAGCTCGGCGTTTTCCGCAAAGCCTTCGGCAATGATGTCGCGTGCGCCATCGAGCGCTGCCTTTACGTCGGGAACATCGGCGGTGATGTATTGCGCCGCGATTTCGGCAGGGACAAGCTTGCGGTCCGTCAGAATGGCCTCGGCAAGCGGACCGAGGCCGCGCTCACGGGCGATTTCCGCCTTGGTGCGGCGCTTCGGCTTATAGGGCAGATAAAGATCTTCAAGCTCGGCCTTGGTTGCGACGCCTGCGATCTTCAGCTCCAGCTCAGGCGTCAGTTTTCCCTGACCGCCAATCGATTCCAGGATCGAAGCGCGACGGGCTTCCAGTTCGCGCAGATAGGCGAGGCGTTCGGAAAGCTGGCGCAACTGCGTATCGTCAAGGCCGCCGGTGACTTCCTTACGGTAGCGGGCAACGAAAGGCACGGTCGCGCCTTCGTCCAGCAGGCCGATGGCGGCGAGCGCCTGATCGGGCTTTGCGTTGATTTCCGCCGCGATGATCCCGGCAATGCGCTTGGTAATATCGGCCATGTAACTTCCATTTCTTAATAGTCGCGCCGAACATAATCGGATGCCGGTTCGGCGCAATCAAGGCAGTATCGATGTTCCACAGGAAAGGCTTCAGCGTTCGTGTTCACGGCGATGTGAACTGCCTGCATCTTTTTAAATCGGATTTTAGCAATACTTATATCGGGTAATGACGATACGCATTGGAAGATCAACGAGGTGACTGCGATGTCGGATGTTCAGCCTATACCTCTGGACGAGATATTAAAAGCGCTCGCCAATCCTGTGCGTCTCGACATTTTGAGCTGGCTCAAGGAGCCGGAGAATCATTTCTCCGGCCAGCACATGCCTCTGGAGATGGGCGTGTGCGCGGGCCAGTTCGAACGGTGCGGCCTCTCCCAGTCGTCC
>Ga0180216_1004750_pt1 | contig 10165 bp, 9 predicted proteins | sample eDN3rd37CBELigMG_FD_128879 | JGI IMG/M metagenome (GOLD analysis project Ga0180216, IMG submission 128879) | Enriched Miracle-Growth compost microbial communities from Emeryville, California, USA - eDNA 3rd pass 37_C BE-Lig MG (version 2)... ...
CCGCAGCTCTCCTCGATCTGCGTGATCAGCCGGTCGGCGAAGAGCACGTCCTCCGGGCCGTAGACCTTGGGGATGACCACCACGTCCACGTTCTTTCCGGCGGCCTCCAGGACCTCGATCACGTCCCGGTAGAAGTAGCCGGTGCGGATGTTGTTCGGCCGGAAGGCCCGGATCTTCCCGCGGAAGTCCAGGGTGTTCAGCGCCTGGACGAGCGTCTTGCGCGCGGCCACCTTCTGCGAGACCGCGCAGGAGTCCTCGAGATCGAGGATCACCTCGTCCGCGGCGGAGGCGGCGGCCTTCTCCATCATCTTCAGCGAGTGCGCCGGACAGGTGAGCTCCGTGCGGCGCACGTTGAAATCCCTGGCGATGACCAGATGGTCGGCGGCGGTGCGGCCGCCCGCCTTGCCTTGCAATTTCATCCTCGTCCCCCCTGCGGCCGACGCCGGATCGAAACCTCCCGGGTGATCTCCAAGACGACCTCGCCTCGTTGGTTTTTCCCGACGAGGAGGAACTTGACGATCCCGGCCCTCGGGTCGTGAGGATGGGGTCGGGTTTCGAGCACCGTGGACTCTGCAAAGAGGGTATCGCCCGCGAAGACGGGTGCCTTGTGTCGGCCCTCGTCGAAGGAGAGCTCCTCCAGGGCGTTCTCGCTCGTCTCGCCGGAGGCGAGGCCCAGGACGAAGGCGAAGACGACGCCGCCGTAGACCACGCGTCTCCCGCCGAAGGTGGTCTGCGGGGACTCGTCGCACATGGCCTGGTTGAAGTGGAGCTGGGCGGTGTTGAGGACCAGGTTGGTGAGCATCATGTGCTCGCTCTCACCGATGGTCCTCCCTCGTGGATGGACGATCACGTCGCCCACCCGGAAGTCCTCGAAATAGCCGTCGTCCCTCGTGAGCTTCTTGCCCTCGAGCTGGCGCTCGGCCAGCCTGCGCAGGAGGGCTCCCTCCTGCAGGTCCATCCGCTTCGCCACCATCTCACTCCCCCCGATCGAGGATGCGCCGCGCGATCACCTCGTATTGGATTTCCGAGGTGCCTTCGAAAATGCGAAACACACGAGCGTCTCTCCAATACCTCTGCGCGGGAAACTCTCGGCTGTATCCGTATCCGCCGAAGACCTGGAGACATTCGGAGGTCACGTGCTCGGCCATCTCGGCCGCGAAGGCCTTGGCCATCCCAGCCTCCAGATCGCAGCGCTTGCCCGTGTCCTTCATGCGGCACGCGTGATAGGTGAGCTGTCGCGCCGCCTCGATCTCCGTCTGCGCCTTGGCGAGCTTGTGGCGGATCACCTGGAAGCTCGCGATCAGCTTGCCGAATTGCTCGCGCTCCTGCGCGTAACGGATCGCGGCGTCGAGCGCCGCCTGCGCCACGCCGACGGCCCGCGCGGCGGTCTGGATGCGCGCGTACTCGTAGGTGGCCATGAGCTGGTAGAAGCCCTTGCCCTCCTCCGGGCCGAGCAGGTTCTCGAGGGGGACTTCGTAGTTGTCGAAGGCGACGTTGTACGAGTTCATCCCCTTGTATCCGATGGTGGGGATGGGATCGCCCGCGAGGCGCGGAGGGTCGAAGGCGTCGGCGGGCTTGGGGACGAGCAGGAGCGACAGGCCCTTGTGTCTCGGCTGGGAGGGATCGGTGCGCACCAGGGTGCAGAGCACGTTCGCCCGATTGGCGAAGGTGCACCACGCCTTCTCCCCCGTCACCAGGTACTTGGTTCCATTTTTCTCGGCCCGGGTGCGGACCGCGGCTGCGTCGGAACCGGCGGAGGGCTCCGTGAAGGCGGCCGCCGCCAGCGTTTCACCCGAGCAGAGCTTGGGGAGCCATTCGCGCTTCTGCTCCGGCGTGCCGTTGGCCTCGATCAGGGTCCCGGTGATGAGCATCCGGGTCATCACCGACCCCACCGAGAGCCAGGCACGCGAGAGCTCCTCGGTCACGATGGCCATCGAGAGGGTGTCGAGGCCGCTGCCGCCGTAGTCCGGCGAGAAGATCAGGCCGAAATAACCGAGCTCGGCCATCTTGCGGACGAGCGACGCCGGGATCTCGGCGCCCTCGTTGTCCAACTGGTGCGCCACGGGCTCGACCTCGGCCTTGGCGAAGTCGCGCACCGCCTCTCGAATCGCGAGATGATCGCTCGAAAGCATCACGCTCCTCCCCTGGCGCCCGGCGTGCGATCGAGGGGAGGGTGGGCGGCTCGCTTCTTGACGAGGATCTTCCGCTCGTAGCGGATGACCTCCTTTCCGTCCTGGTTTCGGCCCACGGTCTCCACGTGGACGATCCCGCGATCGCTCTTGCTCTCCGACTCGCGCTTGTCGAGCACCCTCGACTCGGCGAAGAGCGTGTCTCCGGGGTAGGCCGGATGGGGAAAGCGCATCTTCCAGTAGCCGAGGTGGGCGAGCGCCTGCTCCGACAGATCCTCCACGCTCATCCCGAAGACCACGTTCATCACGTGCAGTGGGTGGAGCGGCGGCTCCGGATGGCCGAGCGAGCGGGCGTAGACCTGGTTGAAATGGAGGGGGTTCGCATTCATCGTCCAATTGGAGAAGAGGACGGCCTCCGCCTGGGTGATGGTCTTGCCCCAATGGTGCGGGTAGACGTCACCCACGGAAAAATCCTCGTAGTATCTCCCCCGCTCGATGACCTTCCGACGCATCTCCATCCCCCCACGCATCGGCCGAAACGGCTCGAAGATCATGGGCAGGATGGGAACGCCGTGATGCGAAGCGATGCACGAAGGGGCGCCACCGGGCGGGTGCGAAGGGGGTGGGGGGCCGCCGGCCTGCTCCTCGGCCTCGTCCTGGGAGCGACGGCCTGCAGCACCACGCCGCCCGCCACGGGGCTTCGGGTGGTGGAGCCGGAGCGCCCCCCGCCCGGGCCGGAGGAGATCGCGGAGGCCCAGCGGAGGCTCGTGAGCCTCGGCCATTACCTCGGCCCGGTGGATGGCCGACTCACGGCGGAGACGAGGGTGGCGCTGGCCCGCTTCCAGCGGAGGGCGGGGCTGGAGGTGACCGGCGCCCTCGACCCCGAAACCCGGCAGGCGTTGGAGCGGGCGGCGCCCCCCCTCGAGGAAGAGGCCCTCCCGGAGTCCCCAAAGGAGCTGCCCTCCCTTCCGTCGGCGGAGGCCCTCCTCGCCGAGGAACCCCACAGGCCCCAGCCCCCGCCGGGCTGGCTCGAACCGGTGCTGGAAGAGGCGGCGGCGATCCTGGAAGAAGGAGAGGCCGCGGCCCGGGCCCGGCTCGCCGTGGAGGGGGGGAGCGCGGCGGATCGGGCCCTCCGGATGGGTGAGGCCGAGGGGCGCCTCGCCGCGGCTCGAGCCGCGGCCTTCGATGCCGTGGTCCAGGCCCGCCTCCGCGCCGGATTCGCCCCCCTGCCGGAGGAGCTGGACCGGGCCTTGCGTCAGGCCTTGCAGGAGCGCGACCTCCTCGTCCGGCCGGAGCGGCCGGGGTGGGGGCGCGACGAGTACGAGGCCGTCCGCTGGCTCGAGCGCTCGCTCGGCCTACCCCAGACGGGCCTTCCCTCCCTCCCTCTCCTGCAGGCGCTCGGGATCGATCCCACGTCGATTTTCGGTCGCGGCGGGATTGGACCCGGAGCCGAAAACGCGGTACAGAGCGGACCATGACAGCCGAGGCACAGCCGAAGGTCGAGATCGTCCCCGTCGAGAATCCCGGAGATCTCCGGGCGGCGCTGGCCATCCGCGAGGTGGTCTTCATCGAGGAGCAGCAGGTCCCCGCGGAGATCGAGCGCGACGACGAGGATCCGACCGCCTACCACGTCCTGGCCCTCGTGGACGGGCATGCCATCGGCACCGGTCGGCTGGTCGAGCGGCGGGAGCCGCCCGAGGGGGAGACGGGCCGCTGGGGCCACATCGGCCGGATGGCCGTCCTCGTCGCCCATCGCAAGCAGGGGATCGGCCGACGGATCCTCGAGGCCCTCGAGGCGGAGGCGCGCGCCCGCGGGCTGGACGGGCTGGTCCTCCACGCCCAGGTCTACGCCCACGGCTTCTACCGGGCGATGGGCTACGAGGATTGGGGCACCATCTTCGAGGAGGCCGGCATCCCCCACATCCAGATGCGCAAGCGGCTCTAGAAGTCGACGCCGTCCCCGGGCTCGGGGAGTTCGGCGGCGAGCTGCGGCCGGGGCTTCTTCTCGAGGGCCCTGAAGGTGGTCCAGTTGCCGACGACCGCTTTGACGTAGTTGCGCGTCTCCCGCCAGGGGATGGCCTCGACCCACTCGTCGAGCGCGAGCTCCTTGCGGAGCGGATCCTCGAGCCAGCCCACGACCGCGGCCGGCCCCGCGTTGTAGGCGGCCACCGCCAGGCAGGGGTGTCCGAAGCGCTCCATCAGGGCGGCGAGGTAGGCGGCGCCGAAGGTGAGGTTGGTCCGCGGGTCCTCGAGGCGCCCCGGATCCGCATCCAGGCCCAGATGCCGCCCGAGCCGCTCGGCGGTGGAAGGGAGGAGCTGCATCAGGCCCACGGCTCCACGCGGCGAGCGGACGGTGGTGGAAAAGCCGCTCTCCTGGCGGGCGATGGAGAGGAGGAGGAGGGGGTCGAGGCCGCTGCGGGTGGCGACCGCCTCGAACGCCTCCGGGAAGGCGCGGGGATAGGCGAGGTTCGAGGCGGATCGGAGACCTCCCAGCCGCCATGAGAGCCGGTAGGCCCGATGGGGATCGCCCGCCTCCAGGGCCAGATGGGCCGCCGCTCGCAGGAAGGCCGGATCCGCCTTCCCCTCCACGGCGGCGTCGAACTCCCTCCCGGCTTCGTCGAGAAAGCCGAGGGCGTAGAGCGCCTCCGCCCGAGCGAGTCGAGCCTGGCGGAGCCCCTTGCCCGCACGACTTCCCCGATCGGCGGGACGCGCGGCGAGCCTCGGGGCGGGCGGCTCGGGGAGTCGGCTCGCGGCGAGGAGGCCGTACCAATCCGTGGGTGCCGCCTCGATCGAGCGGAGGAAGGCCACCCGCGCTTCGCGCTCGCGCCCCAGGCGTTCGAGGGTCCGGCCGCGCCAGTAGGAGATCCGGGGGACGAGCGATCCGCGGGGATGCGCCTCGAGGTAGGAGGCGAAGACGTGCTCCGCCGCCGCGTACTCGCCCTGGAGGTAGTGCGCCCAGCCCTTGAACCAGATGGCCTCCTCCCGGCGGTGCGCGTAGGCCTTCGCGTAGGCGTCGAAGCGCCGGATGGCGTCGTCCCAGCGGCCGAAGTCGTAGTGGAGGAAGGCGGCGAGGAAGGCCGCCTCCGCCGCGGCGCGCCCCGAGGCGAGCCGGGCGGCCTCGTCCAGGTGGGCCACGGCCTGGGCGAGATCCTCGCGCCGTGCCGCGAGGCGACCGAGGAGGATGAGCGTCTCGGCGCGATTCGGCGGCTCGCCCCGCAGATGGGCGAGGAGCACCTTTTCCGCCTCGGCCCGCTCGCCGGCGTCCATCAGCGCCCGTCCGCGCAGAAAGAGCGCCTCGCCCTCCGACGCCCCGGCGAGCTCCTCGAGTGCGCGCGCCGGCCGGCCCTGCGAGAGGAGGCGCTCGATCCGCGCCTTCCGATCCGCCCAGGAGGGCTCCACTTCCAGACTCTCGAGCGTCCTCGCCGCCTCCTCCGCCTCTGCGCGCTCGGGATGACCCCGCCAAACCACGAGGAGATTGCGGATCGCCTCCTCCTTCCGATCGCGGGCGAGGTGGTGGCGGGCGAGGGCGAGGCGCAGGCGGGCCTCGTCGCCATGGCCGGCGCGCAGGAGGCGATCGAGGGCGGCCTCCGCGCCGGGGCGATCGGGGCTCTGGAGCCACGCGAGAGCCTCGAGCTCCGCCGACTTCTTCCCCAGGGGGCCGCGCGGATCGATCTTGCGCGCCGCCTCCAGCAGCGCCGGAAGCTCTTCGAGCTCGCCCGCACGCAGGCGGGCCTCGGCCAAGAGGAGGAGGGCCCAGGGTCTTTCCTCGCCGAGTTCGGCGAGGGCGGGGAGGAGGAGGGACGCGGCGCGGGCGGGCTCGTCCTTTTTCAGGAGCGCCGCGGCCGCCACCAGGTGGCAGCGCGCCCGATCCTTGCCGAGGCCGGTCGAGGGGCCTTCGAGGAGGAGGGGGGAGCAGGCCTCGAGCGCGGCCTCGGCGTCTCGCACCGCCCAAGCGTGCGCCGCCCGATCGGGGAAGCGGACGGAATGCTCCAGGGGGTTCGAGGTGTTGGAGGGCGTCGGAGAAGCGAGGGAGACCCGAGCCAGCAGGAGGAGGCCCGCGAAAACCGCGAACCGACCTCCGAAAACGACCGCTTGACGCACGTTCGGACGATCCTAGAGCGTCCGAACTCGTGGGGCAAGCGGCACGAGGGCCAGCAAGTTGACAGCCCCTGGACCCTCTCTTAGATTCCGGGCGATTTTTGCCGCAGACGGACACGTGTGGTCCGCTTCCGCTGGGCGGCATCCCCCTCTTTTCGGATTTCTGCAGGCCCCTGGCCCGCGAAAGGAATTTGTCGCCATGAGCCAGATGTCCAAGCCGTACCCCATCGAGCTGCCTGCTCCCATCAATCCCGAGGCAGGCCTCGGGGGGAAGGGAGGAGGAGTCGAATTCCACCGCAACCTCTTCTGCGCGCACTACGACGACTGCCTCGACGAGGCCGTGAAGCGGGGCTGGAACAGCTTCAGCTGCTCGCGCTGCCCGCTTTTCGATCAGCCGGGCGAGTACGAGGGCGGCATCGAGAGCTTCGCCACGCAGCGCCGCTGGGCGTGAGCGAGCCGAGGGGGGGATGACCGAATCAAGGGGTGGCGAGGACGTGCACGACGACGGTGCGCATGCGCCCGGGTGTATCGCTTTGGGCCACTCCGATTCCGATCGATTCGAAGCGGGGTTCGAGGATCGCCGCGAGGTGCGCGGGGCTCTGCACGATCGCGCGGTGCGCGACGGCGGGGCTCGGTCCCTCGCCGAGATTCTCCCCCGCCACCCGAAACTCGTAACCCGCCCTCCGCAGCCGATCGCCGATCTTTCCGCTCTCGGGTGAGACGTGTCCGAAGCGCTCCCGGGCGAGGAGTTCCTCGGCGTAGGCCCGGGCGACGCGCTCGAGGACGGGATCCGGTCGAAGCGGAGGTAGGCCGCGACGGCCGCGGAGCCGATCGAGTTCGGCCCGCATCTCGGCCGCGTCGCGCGGCCGCTCCTCTTCCTCGACGGCCTGGGCCGTGGAGGGGAGGGGCTCGCCCACGTAGATCTCCGTGAGCAGCGCGACCTCGGGTCCCTGCGCGCCCACCCCCATCACCTCCAGCACGGTCCTTCCGCGGGTGACGAGGTAGAGATCGGCCTCGAACCACTCGCCCTCGCGGCGGATGGGGAGGCGGACGGGGACGCCCCCCGGCGGGACGACGTGCACCTGCGGGTGACGCAATCCACCGAGGAGGCGGCCGCGCAACCGTAGGTGGGTCTCGCGCGGCACCTCCGCGGGGACCTCGCGATCCCACTCCACCGATACCCGGCCGAAGAGGGCCACCACCGCGTGGTCGCCCCCGGCCAGGCGCGCCTGGCCGATGCCCACGTGCGTGGGCCGGAGCTGCCCGTGCGCGGCGATCCGCTCGAGGAGGCGCTTTCGGCCCCGCTCCGAATCCTTGGCGATCACGGCGGCCACCTGCGGCTCGGCGACCATGGCGCCCGCCCGCGTGACCTCGAGGCGGACCGCGTGGCCGTGGCGGAGGGGAGAGAGGTCTCCCGCCGCGGCGCAGGCTTCGGCGAGCGCCTGCGCGGCCCGGGTGAGCCGAGGATCCGGCGTGAGCTCCGGCTGCGCCGCCGACGCGAGGACCGCCGCGGCGAGGGCTGCGAACAGAGGTGGCATGGCGGCAATCTACCGTGGGGTCCGCTTCGTTGGCGACTTCTCCACGCCTGCCTAGTTTGCAATCGGGCAGGAGAGGGTCGCATGGGCGAGGGAAGCGGAATCGGTGGGCGTCGCGCGCTGGGGGCCGCGATCGGCCTGTTGCTCGCGCTGGGCTGTGACGGCGGCAGGGACGTGCGCCAGGATCCGGGTCGCCGCGCGCGGTGCGACATCGGCGGTCTCGCGAGCTGCAAGGACGCGGCCTCCTGCGGCGGGAATTCCGTCTGCTTCGAGGGCTGCTGTCTCGCGGCCTGCGCCTCGAGCGCGGATTGCGAGGGGGCGCCGGGCTGCGACGATTTCGGCTGCGTCTGCGACCAGGGCGCCTGCATCCCCACCTCCTGCTCGGCGTCCAGCGAATGCGACGGGGGACGGAGCTGCGTGGGGGGATCCTGCGTGGAGGTGCCGGCGGTGGAGGCGAGCTCCTGCAGTCTCTCGCCCCCGTGGGCGACGGTCCGCGCCGGAGGCGAGGTGCGCTATGCGCTTCGGGCCTTCGACGCCCGGGGCGAGCGCATCGTTCCCACGCCGTTCTTCCGGCTGGAGACCTCGGATCCGAACCTGGCCTCCGCCAGCGGCGATCGGGTGGTCGGGGGAAGCGAGGCCGGCACGGTGGAGATCATCGCCCGGCTGGGCTCCATCACCTGCTCGGCCGAGCTCGAGAGCCACGGCGAAGTGGCCCGGGACCGCGTCCGGATCCTCGTGGTGGACGCGCTCTCTCGCCTCCCCGTCGAAGGCGCCCGCGTCCAGGTCGAGACCGGCGGCGCTCCGCTCTTGGCGACGACGGACGGCCGGGGGGAGGCCCTCTTCGATCGGGCCGCGCTCCCCTCGGCGCGCACCCTCTCCGTCTTCCACGAAGACTACACCTACGTCTCGCTCGTCGGGCTGACGGGGAGCGATCACCTCGTCCCTCTCTCGCCCAACCCTGAGACGCCGCTCGCGGGGGGCTTTTCCGGCGCCTTCGAATCCGATCTCTTCGAGCCGTCGCGGCTGAACTTCGGCCTCGCGGGGGCCTCCCTTCCCGGCAACCTCATCGACGTGGACGTCTCCATCCTCGTCGGCCCCATCGAGCGGGTGGAGATCGACGTCGGAGGCGCCCGCTCGGCCGACCTCTCGGCGGGCCTGGTCTTCGGCCTGGGGAACACCTGGTTCAAGGAGCGCTACCGGGTCGAGGCGCTGCCGGGCGCCTGCGAGGATCGGGCGGCGTCGGAGCAGGGGCGCTGCGGCTTTCGCACGGCCTGGGGCCTGGCCGGGGGGATTCCCCTCGAGGACGTCCCCCTGGACGCGATCCAGTCCGGAGGGCAGGTGAACGCCGGCCAGCTCTTGGCCGAGCTCCTGCCGCAGGTGCGGCGGCTGCGGAGCGCCGTCGTCCCCTCCTTTCCCATCGAGCCCGAGCCGCGGGTGAACGGCGAGCCGAACTGGGAGAAGCTTCCCCGGCTCGATCTCGACGCCGAGAAGCGCCTCTCCCTCCGCGTGGACGTGGAGCTTTCGCCCCTTCCCTCGGACCTCGTGGACGGGGTGATCGCGCTGGTCGGGGCGAGGGTGGAGGGCGAGGGGATGGTCCCCCTCGGCCTCACCGGCGCGGTGGCCGAGGAGGGGACGCGGGAGCTGGTCGATCCCGTCCGCGGGCGGCGGGGCGTGCTCGACCTTCGCTTCGCCCCGATGCACGGCGGCATCGAGGGCAGCGACTACCTGGTCTTCGTGATCGCCGTGGACCTCGAGGGGCTCTCCGGCGGCACCACCTGCACCCCGGACGACCGCAGGGGATGTACGCCGATCTCGGGCCTCGTCGCCTCGGCCCGAAGCCTTCCCTGGGGCACGGAGGTGGATCTCTCGACGCCGGGCTTCCTCGGATTCGCCGACGGGGCGCTCTTCGATCCCTCCAGGCGGCGGCTCGAGGTCGGAACTCCGGTGGACGGGGCGACGCTGATGCGGCTCGAGACCGTCTCGAAGGGGAGGGCCTGGCAGATCTACTTCCCCGCCACCGCCTCGGGCGTGACGGTCCCCCTTCCCGCGGACGTTCCCGATCGGATGGAGGAGGCCTCCGCCTCGCTCCAGGTGATGGACGCCGACCTCGACCTGGACGCCCTCACCGGGCCCGGCCGGGACGACCTCTCCGATTTCACCCTGCGCGCGCGCCGCTTCTCCACCATGGACCTCCCTCGCCTCACCCCCTCCAATTGAGGGGTGCTCCCGACGACCTCGGGAGGGTAGAAGGGTCCCGGGAGGTTTGCATGGGGTCGAATCGACTGACGCTGGACGCGAACGGAGTGACCGAGGCGAGGATCGGGGCCGAAGGGCTCTCGCGCGAGGATTGGGAGAAGGCCCTCGCGGCGGGCGGTCGCGCCCTGGCGGAGGTTCTCGAGAGCC
>Ga0180216_1004753_pt1 | contig 10158 bp, 8 predicted proteins | sample eDN3rd37CBELigMG_FD_128879 | JGI IMG/M metagenome (GOLD analysis project Ga0180216, IMG submission 128879) | Enriched Miracle-Growth compost microbial communities from Emeryville, California, USA - eDNA 3rd pass 37_C BE-Lig MG (version 2)... ...
GCGGCGGACTATAGCCAGATCGAGCTGCGGCTGGCCGCCCACATGGCGGACGTGCCGCCGCTGCGCGAGGCGTTCCTGCGCGGCGAGGATATTCACGCCGCCACCGCCAAGGAGCTGTTCGGCGAGATCAATCGCGACACGCGCGCCCGCGCCAAGACGATCAACTTCGCCATCCTCTACGGCATCTCGCGCTGGGGTCTGGCCGGGCGGCTGGAGATCGACCCGGAGGAAGCGCAGGCGATGATAAACCGCTATTTCGAGCGCTTTCCCGGTATCTCCGCCTACATTAACGAGACGTTGGAGAAGGCGCGGCACAACGGCCACACCGAGACGCTATTCGGGCGCAAGACGTGGTTCCCGCAGATCCGCGCCTCCGTCCAGCATATCCGCCAGGGCGACGAGCGCGCGGCGATCAACGCGCCGATCCAGGGCACCAGCGCGGACATCATCAAGCGCGCCATGGCCCGCATGGGTCCGGCGCTGGCGCAGGCCGGCCTCACGCGCACCAGGATGCTGTTGCAGGTCCATGACGAGCTGGTGTTCGAGGTGGCCGACGAGGAGGTGGAGGCCGCCACGCCGATCATCCGCGCCGTGATGGCCGGCGCGGCCGAGCCGATGGTCCGGCTCTCCATCCCGCTGGGCGTGGAGATCGGCACCGGCCCGAGCTGGGGCGCGGCGCATTAGGCCATGGCCTTCCGCTTTCAGCCATCGGACGAGACGGTCGAAAGCGCGGTACGGCGGATCGCCTGTGCGGAGCTGGATGCGGCGCTGGCGGCGATCCGCGACACCGGCCGGCCGCCGGCGCGCGTGGTCCATGAAGTGCGGCGGCGGTGCAAGGCGCTGCGCGGGCTGATCCGGTTGGTGCGGCCGGTCTTTCCGGCCTTCGCGGTGGAGAATGCGGCGTTGCGGGATATTGCCCGCCAGTTGGCCGGCGCGCGCGACAGCACCGTGTTGGCCGCTACGCTGGAGGGTCTGGCCGGAAGCGACGCGGCCACTCTCGCCCGGCTGGATCCTGGCCATGCCGACGAGGCGATGGCGCATGCGGCGCTCGATCGCTGCGTGGCGCCCCTGCTGGCGGCGCGGGCGCGCGCGGCGAACTGGGCGGTGCGGGCCGATGGCTGGGATGCGCTGGGGCCGGGATTCGCCCGCACGATCAAGGCAACATGCCGCGCCATGAGGGCTTTCCAGGCGACGGCCGAGGGCGAAGCGGGTCACGAATGGCGCAAGCAGGCCAAATATCATTGGCAGCATATGCGCTTGCTAGGCGAGATTGGCGAAAAGGCCGGCAAGCGCGCGAAGCGAGTTGAAAAACTCTGCGAATTGCTCGGTGAGCGTCACGATCTCGACCTTTTGCTCGAAGCATTTGGCGGTTGGCCCGCACGGGACGACGAAGCCGAGGCGCTGGCGCGGCTGGCAGCGCAGGCGCGCCAGCGGATCGAGGCGCTGGACATGCAGGCGATCAGTTTGGGAAACCGGCTGTTTGGCAGGAAACCGCGCGATTTTGCCGACAAATGGGCTGTCCGGTGGCGCCGATGGGCGGATAGAGCGCAGGGCGGTTGAGCCGAACTCTACGGAGATACACGCCGCAGGGATGGCGATCGCCAATATCGCGTTCGGACGGGCCATTGCCATGGCCGCGTGGTTGCGGGGTCGGCGCACCGCGTCGGGGCGGATATACCGGCCAGCGTTCGAGGGCTCATCGACGGCAAGCAAAGAGCCGATATTTCTCGCCAAGCAGCTCGCGTGTGCCTGTCTATTGCCGGCAGGCGATGGCCGTGATCCGACAGAATCAAGCTGAAAGCAAAAAGGGCCGCCGATCATCCGACCGGCGGCCCCTCCCTTGTTCGTGATCGCTTTCGCGAGTCGGCTCAGACGAAGCTGACCGTCGTGCGGCGGCGGCGCATGCCCGCGCCCACCAGCCCGAGGCCCACCATCATCATCGCCCAGGTCGCCGGCTCGGGAACCGGAGAAGACGAAATGCGGATGATGTAATCGTCGAAATCGCCGTCCGCGCTACCCGAGTCGTTGAAGCCGAAGTAGAGGTCGTTGTTCGAATAGCTGTTGGACGTCAGCAGCGTGGGAATGAAAACAGCTACCTGGCTGCTGCCAAGCGGTTCACCCGGCTCACCCGTGTTCCAGAAATTGATGCTTCCTTCCAGAAGGCCATCGCTGAGCTGCGTGTATGTCACCAGCAGATTGCCGACGTGCCAGCCCGTGTTGTTCTCGGCATAGCTGCTGGTGCCGACCTCAACGAAGTTTTCCAGGCCGCTTTCCGAGCCAGCATAATAGACGCTGATATTGACCGGCGCACCCGATACGGAGACGGTATATCCACCGACGGCCTGGCGAGACAGACCCAGGGCATTGAGATCACTCGCGAAATCATTGTCGCTCGCAATGTTGGACGCCGCACCGATGTTATTGACCACCAGCAACGCGTTGGCCGGCATCGCAAAGGCCGCAGCCGCAACAGCGGCGAGCAGCATGCTCTTCGTTCTTCCCATTTCAATTCTCCCACATTGAACAGACTAGCGCCAAAGGCAGTGCCGAGGGGATAGCATGTCCGATTTCCCAAGGGGCCTTCCACTACCCCGTGAGTCTGTCCTATAGCACGTCGCGTCAGTTCTTCACCATATATTAACCATCTCATTTTGAAACAGACCATCCCCGACGACGCCGGGCTTGGTCCTGATCGCCTGCCTCATGCCGGAGAAGCGGGGCGTGCGCATCTCTTCCCAAAGCCGCCGCCGCCGGTTAGGGGACGGGTGCCTGCCGCAATCGGGTCGGCGGCCGACAAGAAGCGTGCGCATGACCATTTCCACCTATGACGTCGTCATCATCGGATCCGGCGCGGCCGGGCTGACCGCCGCGATCAACCTGGCGCAGAGCCACAAGGTGGTGGTGCTGGCCAAGGGCGCGCTGGACGGCGGATCGACCAACTGGGCGCAGGGCGGCATCGCCGCGGTGCTCGATGCGGGCGACAGCTTCGCCGCGCATGTCGAGGATACGATGATCGCCGGGGCCGGTTTGAATGACCGTGCGACGGTGGAGTTCGTCGTCTCGGAAGCGCCGGCGGCGATCGAGAGGCTGGCCGCGCTCGGCGTGCCGTTCAACGACGGCGCGGAGTTCGGCGAGCGTTGGCACCTGACGCGCGAGGGCGGCCATTCGCACCGCCGCATCGTCCATGTCGATGACGCGACCGGTCATGCGGTGCAGGTGGCGCTGCTCGCGGCGGCGCGCGCCAACCCCAATATCACGCTGCTGGAGGATATGGTCGCGATCGACCTCATTACCTCCCGCCATGGCGAGCATTATTCGGGCGACGGCCATGTATGGGGCGTCTATGCGCTCAACAAGCAGGCGGGACGGGTCGATGCGTTGGTGGCGCGCGCGACCATCCTCGCCTCGGGCGGGGCCGGGCGCACCTATCTTTTTTCCACCGCGCCGCGCGGGGCGACCGGGGACGGCATCGCCATGGCGTGGCGCGCGGGCTGCCGCGTCTCCAACATGGAGATGATGCAGTTCCACCCCACCTGCCTCTACAATCTGGAGGTCAAGAATTTCCTCATCACCGAGGCGATGCGCGGCGAGGGCGGGCTCCTGAAGCTGCCGCCCGGCGTGCCCGGCGGCGGCGAGCGGTTCATGGACCGGTTCGACGAGCGGGGCGAACTGGCGCCGCGCGACGTGGTCGCCCGCGCCATCGACCATGAGATCAAGCGGCTCGGCCTCGACTATGTCCATCTCGATATCAGCCACAAGCCGCCGGAGTTCATCAAGGAGCATTTCCCGACCATCCATGCGCGGCTGCTCGACCTGGGCATCGACATCACGCGCGAGCCGATTCCCGTGGTGCCGGCGCAGCATTACACCTGCGGGGGCGTGGTGATCGACCTCGATGGGCGCACCGACCTGCCCGGCCTCTATGCGGCGGGCGAGGTGACCGAGAGCGGCCTGCACGGCGCCAACCGCCTCGCCTCCAACTCGCTGCTCGAATGCTTCGTGTTCGGCGAGGCGGCCGCCAACCATATCCGCGCCCATTGGGAGGCGCTGCCGCCCCCGCCGCCGATCCGCCCGTGGGACGAAAGCCGCGTGACCGACAGCGACGAGGAGGTGATCGTCCACCACAACTGGAAGGAGATCCGCCGCTTCATGTGGGACTATGTCGGCATTGTCCGCACGACAAAGCGGCTGGAGCGCGCGCAGCACCGCGCCGACCTGCTCCAGCGCGAGGTGGACGATTATTACGGCAATTTCCGCGTGACGGCCGACCTCATCGAGCTGCGCAATCTGCTGGAGGTCGCCCGGCTCATCATCCGGTCGGCGCTCCGCCGCAAGGAGAGCCGGGGCCTGCACTATACGCTCGATTATCTCGCCATGCTGCCCGAGCCGCAGGATACGGTGCTGGTGCCATGACCGTGCGGTTCCCGCCCCAGGACTCGGTTGATCGCGAATCCGATTCGGTGCGTCGCATCCGCCTTGAAGCTGTTCGGACCATGTTAAGCATCGGGCGGCGACAACTATCATCATGAACGGCAAGGGGAATCATCGGGTGCAGCGGAGACGGCGGTTCGCATCATGGCCGGCGGGAATCGCCCTGCTGGTCCTGGCAGGCGCCTGCACCGCCATCCCCTCGGCGGCGCCGGTGCGCGTCGCTTCCTCTCCCGCCGTCGCCGCGCGGCCGGCCTCGCCGCCGCCGATGCCCGCGCCAGTGGCGCGGGCGCCGAGCAGCCGGCCATCCCCCGCACTGGTGTCGATCATCGAGACGCTCGGCCGCAATTTCAACGGCTCGGTGGGCATCGCGGTGCAGCGCGTGGATGCCGGCTGGACCATCGCGCATAACGGCAACAAGCTGTTCCCGCAGCAGAGCGTTTCCAAGCTGTGGGTGGCGATGACGATGCTCGACGCGGTCGATCGCGGCAAGATCACGCTCGATACGCCGGTGATGATCCGGCCGGCCGACCTCACCCTGTTCCACCAGCCCATCGCGGCGATGGTGAAGGGATCGGGCTACCAGACCTCGCTGCGCGACCTGTTCTACCGGGCGATGACGCAGAGCGACAATACCGCCAACGATTCGGTGCTGCGCACGGTGGGCGGACCGGACGCGGTGCGCAGCTATCTCGCGCGGCGCTTCTTCGGGCCCGACACGATCCGCTTCGGCCCCGGCGAGCGGTTGTTGCAGAGCCAGACCGCCGGCCTCGCCTGGTCGCAGGAAATGTCGCAAGGGCGGCGCTTCTACACGGCGCGCGCCAACCTGCCGCGCTCGGTGCGCGAGAAGGCGCTGGACGCCTATCTCGCCGATCCGATGGACGGCGCCTCGCCGCTCGCCATCGTGCGCGCGCTCAGCCGGCTCAAGAAGGGCGAGATGCTCTCGCCCGCCTCGACCCAGTTGCTGCTCTCGACCATGAGCGAGGCAAAGACCGGCCCGCAGCGCATCAAGGCGGGCGTGCCCGCCGGCTGGAGCTACCTGCACAAGACCGGCACCGGCCAGGACCTTGCGCCGCGCTCGACCGGCTATAACGACGTTGGCATCATGACCGCGCCGGACGGCACCAGCTATGCGATCGCGGTGATGATCGGCGAGACCACCCTGCCTATCCCCCAGCGCTGGGAGCTGATGCAGTCGGTCGCGCGCTCGGTGGCGGCGCTGCACCGCAAATAAGCGCTGCCTGTCCGGTCCGCGAGGCCGATTGACCCCCGGTTGCCCGATGCCCTATCCGCATGTGGATGGCCGCGCCTGTCTCCTCGCTCGCGATCGTGATCGTGAATTACCGGACCGCGGATTTCGTCATCCGCGCGGTCGAGGCGCTGGCGGGCGAGCGCGCGACGGCCGGACCTTTCGAAGTCGTCGTCGTCGATGGCGGGTCCGGCGACGGATCGGCGGAAAAGCTGGCGGCGCATTTCGGGGATGCGGCTTATCGCGATTGGGTGTCCGTGCTGGCCCTGCCCATCAATGGCGGGTTCGGCTGGGCCAATAATCAGGCGATGCTGCGATTGTTGCAGCGGTCCGATCCGCCCGAGTTCATCCATCTGCTCAATCCGGATGCCATCGTGCGGCCCGGCGCGGTCTCCGCGCTGCTGGCGGTCATTGGCGCCGATCCCCGGCTCGGCGCCGTGGGCAGCCAGTTGCTCGAACCCACCGGCGAGCTTGCCGGCTCGGCCTTCCGCTTTCCTTCGCCGGGGCGCGAGTTCGTGCGTGGGTGCGGTATCGCCCGGTTGGGCGCGCTGCTGGGGATCGCGCCCATCCTCGTCGAGCGCGCCGATCCCGGCCCGGCCGACTGGCTGACCGGCGCGAGCGTGTTGTTCCGCAGCGCCGCGCTGCGCGAGACAGGCTTGTTCGACGATGGCTTCTTCCTCTATTTCGAGGAGGTCGAACTGATGCACCGGATGCGCGGGGCGGGCTGGGCCCTGTGGTTCGTGCCGGCCAGCCGGGTGGTACATATCGCCGGCGCGGCGACCGGGGTGGCGAGCGGCAGCCAGGTCGCCGTGCGCCCTCATCCCATTTATCGTTATGAGGCGCGGCGGCGCTATTTCATGCTGACGGGCGGCCCAGCCCGGCTGCTGGCCGCCAATCTGGCGTGGCTCGCCGGGCGTGTGCTCGGGGGCTTGATGCGGCCTTTCCTCGGCCGGCGCGGCGAGCGGATTCCGCGCGAGCTGCCGATGACGCTGCGCCACAGCTTCTGGCCGACCGCGCGGGACCGGCGCCGCGCGCCGGTGCGCTGGGACGATCCGCCCGGTCGCGAGCCGGCCTGGATGCGGGCTTGATGCGGACAGGCGTCGTCGCGATCGGCCGCAACGAAGGCGAGCGGCTCAAGCGCTGCCTGCGCAGCGTGCCGGCGGGGTGCCCGGTCGTCTATGTCGATTCAGGGTCGACGGACGGTAGCGTGGAGTTCGCGCAAGGGCTGGGCATGAGCGTCGAGCGCCTCTCGACCGCGCAGGGTTTTACCGCCGCGCGGGCTCGCAACGCGGGATGGCGGCGGTTGCTTGCCGAGCATCCCGCTCTCGATTTCATCCAGTTCGTCGATGGCGATTGCGAGCTGGACGCACAGTGGATCGTGCGGGGGGAAACCGCGCTTGATACCGAGCGCAGCCTGTGCGCCGTGTTCGGCCGGCGGCGTGAGCGCTTTCCGGCGGCAAGCATCTACAACAGATTGTGCGACGACGAGTGGAACGTGCCAGTCGGCCTCGTCGCGGCGTGTGGCGGCGATGTGCTGTTCCGCGCGGTGGCGATCGTTGCGGCCGGCGGCTATAGCGACGACCTGATCGCCGGCGAGGAGCCGGACCTGTGCCTGCGCCTCGGCCGCGAGGGCTGGACGATCCGGCGGATCGACGCCGAGATGACGCTGCACGACGCGGATATCCATCGCGCCCGGCAATGGTGGCTGCGCGTGCGGCGCGGCGGCTACGCCTTTGCCGAGCATGTCGTGCGCCATGGTGATGGCGCCTTCGCCGACTGGCGACGTCAGCGAAACAGCATCATATTATGGGGTGGGATCCTGCCGGCCATCATCGGCGGACTGGTGCTGATTGCCTTTTTTATGCCCTCGCGGGGGGCGGCGCTGCTTGCCGGTCTGCTTGCCACACTCTATCCCGCGCAGGTGATCCGCCTTGCCGTTAAGAAGTGGCGCGGGGGCGCTTCGCAGCGCTTTGCGCTGGCTTATGCTGCGTGGATCATGCTCGGTAAATTTGCGCAATTCGGTGGGGTGGCGCGCTATCATCTCAAGCGATGGCGGGGCGGGCCGCATCGGCTCATCGAATATAAGGGCGAGGGGCAAAGGCGATGAACTTCCGGGGCATGTGTGCGCTCATCGCCGAGGATTATTGCGCGCATGGTCGCGAATGGACCCGGCCGGGCTTTCGCGCGCTCGCCGTCCACCGCTTCGGTAACTGGCGCATGAACGTGCGCCCCAAGCTGCTGCGTGCGCCGCTGAGCATGCTCTATCGCTGGGGCTACCGGCATTGCCGCAACGTCTATGGCATCGAGATACCCTATACCGCCACGATCGGCCGGGGCGTGATCGTGGAGCATCAGGGCGGCATCGTTGTGCATGGGGCGAGCGTGATCGGCGATGGCTCGATCATCCGGCAGAACTGCACACTCGGCCTGCGCTCACTCGACCGGCTGGACGAGGCGCCGATCATCGGCAAGCGTGTCAACATCGGTGCAGGGGCGGTCATCATCGGGCGTGTGACCATCGGGGACGATGCGGCGATCGGCGCCAATGCGGTGGTGATGCGCGATGTACCAGCGAGCGCGCTGGCGGTGGGAGTGCCGGCGGTGGTGAAAGCCGACCGGCGCTGATCCTTCCCCCGGCCCGCGTAGCCCCTGTCCGCCCCCGAGGCGCCAATTGATTATGCCCCCCTTGCCCGCTATAGGGGCGGCGTTGAAGGATGGCGGCCTTTCAAGGGGCCGCCTTTTTCCGTTTGGGTTGCCCCCATCCGGGCCGCCCGCTGGCCAGAAAGGAAAAGGCTCATGTCGATCACGCCGCTCATGCCCGTCTATCCCCGGTGCGATGTGCGTCCCGTGCGCGGCGAGGGCTGCTATCTGTTCGGCGAGCGAGGCGAGCGCTATCTGGATTTCGCCAGCGGCATCGCGGTCAACGCGCTCGGCCACGGCCACCCGCATCTGGTGAAGGCGATCCAGCAGCAGGCGGCGACGCTGATGCACGTCTCCAACCTCTACGGCTCACCGCAGGGGGAGGCGTTCGCGCAGCGCATCGTCGACAACAGCTTCGCCGATACGGTGTTCTTCACCAACTCGGGCGCCGAGGCGGTGGAGTGCGCGATCAAGACGGCGCGGCGCTATCATTTCGCCAACGGCAATCCGCAACGTCACACGCTCATCACGTTCAAGAACGCGTTCCATGGCCGCACGCTCGGCACGATCAGCGCGACCAACCAGCCCAAGATGCGCGACGGCTTCGAGCCGCTACTCCCCGGCTTCGACTATGCGACCTTCAACGATCTTGAGGGCGCGCTGGCGAAGATCGACGACGAGACCGCCGGGTTTCTCGTCGAGACGGTGCAGGGCGAGGGCGGCCTGACGGCGGGCAGCGAGGCCTTCATCAAGGGCCTGCGCGCGGCGTGCGACGAGCACGGCCTGCTGCTGGTGCTGGACGAGGTGCAGTGCGGCTACGGGCGCACCGGCAAATTCTTCGCGCACGAGCATTACGGCATCAAGCCGGACATCATGGCGGTCGCCAAGGGCATTGGCGGCGGTTTCCCGCTCGGTGCCTGCCTCGCCACCGAGGAGGCGGCCAAGGGCATGGTGTTCGGTACCCACGGCTCGACCTATGGCGGCAACCCGCTGGCCATGGCGGCGGGCATGGCGGTGCTCGACGTGATGCTGGAGCCCGGCTTCTTCGACGAGGTCGCGCGTCGGGGGGAGCGGCTGCGCGGCGCGCTGGAGCAGCTCATCCCCAACCACGATGGCGTGTTCGAGAGCGTGCGCGGGCTCGGCCTGATGCTCGGCCTCAAGCTCAAGCCGACCGTCGAGGCGCGCGCATTCGTGGCGCATCTGCGCGACAATCACGGCCTTCTCACCGTCTCGGCGGGCGAGAATGTCGTGCGCATCCTGCCGCCGCTGGTGATCGAGGAAAGCCATATCGCCGAGGCGATCGAGAAGCTCTCCGCCGGTGCGGCCAGCTACAAGGTGGCCGAAACGGCGGCCTGATACAATCAGCGCTCCTGCGCAGGCAGGAGCCCAGGGCCCGGCGCCGGTTCTTGGCCGCGCTGGGCGCCTGCGGACCATTGGAAAGTCGACCAAGCGATGACCAGACATTTCCTCAACCTCTCCGATGCCGGCGGCGACGCGATCGCCGCGATGATTGCCGACGCGATCGACCGCAAGGCGGCGCGCACGGCGGCGGGCCTGCCCAAGGGTGCGGCTGATAGCGATGCGCCGCTCGCCGGGCGCACCCTCGCCATGATCTTCGAGAAAAACTCCACCCGCACCCGGGTCTCGTTCGACATGGCGATCCGCCAGCTCGGCGGCACCTCGATGGTGATGGACGCCGGCTCGATGCAGATCGGCCGGGGCGAGACGGTCGCCGATACCGCGCGGGTGCTCAGCCGCATGGTCGATGCGATCATGATTCGCACCGACGATCACGCCAAGATCGAGGAGATGGCGGCGCACGCCACCGTGCCGGTCATCAA
>Ga0180216_1004754_pt1 | contig 10156 bp, 10 predicted proteins | sample eDN3rd37CBELigMG_FD_128879 | JGI IMG/M metagenome (GOLD analysis project Ga0180216, IMG submission 128879) | Enriched Miracle-Growth compost microbial communities from Emeryville, California, USA - eDNA 3rd pass 37_C BE-Lig MG (version 2)... ...
ATGTGCGGCGACGATCTTCCCGCCAGCAAGCGCCGGCTCTCGTCGGGAAAAGTTCGCGATGATGGATTTGTAGGACAAGCCGTGAAAGCCATATCGCTTTATTCCGCGTTCGTGGAGGGCGATAGGAACCGCAAAACGCCTGATCTTGTCCGGTATGGTCTGGTGGAAGGCGGTGTCGAAGGAAGCCGCCTGCGGGAGATGGGGAAGGAGTTTCCGGACGGCCTTTATCAGGGCTGTGCTTTTGGGCTGGTGGAGCGGCGCGTAAATGGAAAGGCTCTCTATGGCTTCGATATGTTTGTCGTCTAACAATACTGACCCAGCGAATTGATCGCCGCCAAAGACGATGCGGTGACCGACGCCGAGAATGTTGCCGGGGCTGATGTGATCGGACAATCGCGCGAACAGTTCTTCCAGAATGCTGACGATATTGCCGGCGTCCGCAGATGCCAGAGCAATGTCGAGGTTCCCGCTTTCACCGCGCAATCGAAAGGTCACGGGAGATTCGTTCAGGTCGATCTCACCTCGCGCCCGTTTTCGGATGTGCTGTCCGTCAAAGGTGAAGGTGCCGATCTTGACGGTCGACGAACCGGCATTGAACGTAACAAGCTGCTTGTGCACGCGCGGCCACTCCCTTGTTCGGGGCTGATGCGTAACAAGATAGGGGATTGTTTCGGGCTGGCGATATGTCCCGCGCAGAACGTCATGCTGATTCCGACGCCTCGGATTGGGATGTGGCGGGCTGCACAGATGCGCGATCAAGACACGCTGAAACTTTCTGTTACAACTTTATAGGGAACAAAACTGCTTCATCTTCATTTACTTCGAGCGTTTGTCCGGGAATCACCGGATGATTTGCTGTGTCCAGGTTTCCGATCGTCCTAAGTCGGGAGTTTGGGGGCATATCGATTTTTCAACGATTGGAGTTCGTGATGGGGATTTTCGACAAGATTAAGAACGCCATTTGGGGAGAGGCGCAGGCTGCAACGCCTTCCACGGAAACCGCTGCTTCGCCAGCGCCGACGCCAACCGCATCGCCGAGCGCTGCCGCTCCGGCACAGTCGGCACCCGCTGCTGCGGACAGCGTCGACGTAGGCGCTATTCTTGATGCCGCCGTCGCCAAAAGCGGCCAGAAGCTCAACTGGAAGACTTCGATCGTCGATCTGATGAAGGCTCTTGGCCTCGACAGCAGCCTGGAGCACCGCAAGGAACTTGCCAAGGAACTGGGCTATACCGGTGACACGGGCGATTCCGCGACGATGAATGTCTGGCTGCACAAGCAGGTCATTCAGAAACTGAAGGATAACGGCGGCAAGGTGCCCGCCGGACTGTAATCAGGAGGGTTCTCGATGGGAAGCGCAGGAATAGGCTGGATTGCGGCAATCATCATCGGCGGTCTGGCCGGCTGGATTGCCTCCAATTTCATGAACAGCAATACCGGGATATTCATGAATATCATTCTCGGTATCATCGGCGCAGCCGTAGCGAGTTTTATCTTCGGATTGCTCGGTGTTTCGTTCGGCGGCTGGCTGGGCTATCTGATCGCGGGCTTCATCGGCGCCTGTATATTGATATGGGCCGGTCGATTGATAAGTTAGCAAAAAGGCGCCGAAAGGCGCCTTTTTCTTTCGCAGGCTGACATGGTCACATCGATGATGCCGTCGACGGTGCAACCGGTATCGCCATCTGAAGCTCGGCCTGACGGCCCAGCCTTGTCATCCATTCCGTAAATTGCGGGTTGCGTTCGATCTGGCGTCCGTAATGCCTGCGCAAGGCGTCGGTCAGTTCGCCTTTACGCCCAAGCTGTTCGTCGGCAAAGCCGATCATCTGGGAGTTCGGCCAGGCCTGCGGGCGAATGGCGACAAGGCGCGCAAAAAGGTTTTCAGCGTTTTCGTCGGGATTGCCCTGCGCCATGAGCGAAACCATGGCCGCCGTCGAACGCGACACGCCCATATGACAATGGACCAGCAGGTGGCGCGGCGCTTCCCCGTTCTGTGCAGCGAGGAAGTCCGAGCCGAACTGGAGGATCGAGCTCATATGATCGGGCGTTGGCATTGTGTGATTGTCGGCGGCATTGATGATGTCGTGAAAACGCAACGTCACGCGATGATGCTGCTCGAAAGTCTGAAACGCATCCAGTTCGGGAAGGTCTGGATCGACCAGCGACAAAACATGGGTGACCTTTCGCGCCCGCTGCCCGGCCAGTTCCTCAATCCCGCACACCGTCAGCTGCGGGGCAAATTGCACGCTCATGCCAGTCTCCTTGAATTCCATTTATTCCGCCTGCCTTGATGACCTATGATGGTATCAATCAGTCCATGGGATTGGAGCATTTTCTTGGCGCTCAATCCAGCTTCTATCCGGGCTCCCAAGGCGTGAACAGCAGCGGGGACAAAACCCCGGGCTTGCAGCTCGGGGCTTTTACAATTCTCGGCGGAGTCTAAAGCATGTCTCCCAAAAGTGGGACCCGGTTTTGGGATAAAGACATGCACGAAAACAAAAGCTTAAAGCGTGTTGTGTGAATATGATAAATGCGACACGCTTTAGCTCGCTAAATCACGAATTCCCCACGGGCAACTGGTTCAGCAAGGCAAACAGAATGGCCGACAGAATTGCGGCAGCGGGAACCGTTACCACCCAGGCTGCGGCAATCGTCAGCGCGTGAGAACGGCGAACCAGCTTGCGGCGGCGACGCTCTTCAACCGGGATGGATTCAAGCGGCAGGGCCTGGCGCGCCTTTTTCAGCCGGCGTTCCGTATCCCATTCGCGAAAGAATCCGACGCCGAAGATCGCACCAATGGCGATGTGGGTTGAACTGACCGGCAATCCCAGCCAACTGGCGAGAATGACGGTGATCGCGGCGGAAAGCGACACGCAATAGGCCCGCATCGGGTTCAGCTTGGTGATCTGATTGCCAACCATCCGGATGAGCTTCGGACCGAACAGGCACAGGCCGAACGAAATGCCACAAGCGCCGATCAGCATGACCCAGAGCGGAATCTCGACACCGTCAATCAACGTGCCCGTCTGCGATGTCTGAACAATCGCCGCAAGCGGGCCAACGGCATTGGCCACGTCATTTGCACCATGGGCGAAGCTAAGCAACGCCGCCGAAACGACCAGCGGAATGCTGAACAGGACTTTCAGCGATTTGTTGCGGTTTTCGAGCCCCTGCGACTGGCGGCGAATGACCGGGATCAAGGTTAGCCAGCTTGCAAGCCCGAAAGCCAGCCCGATGGCGAGAGCGACCTCGATCGATACATCGACCAGCTGCTTCAGCCCCTTCATGATCAGATAAGTTGCAAAGGTGCCAGCCATCAGACCGACAAGAATGGGCACCCATACGCGGGCAGCGGCAATCTTATCCGCGCGGTAGACGATACGCGCTTTGATCAGCCAGAGAAAACCGGCGGCTATGATCGCACCCAGCACGGGCGAAATAACCCAGCTTGCTGCGATTGCGGCCATCTGCGACCAGTTCACCGCTCCAAAGCCAGCCGCAACGATGCCCGCCCCGACGACGCCTCCGACAACCGCATGGGTGGTTGAAACGGGAGCGCCGATCCAGGTGGCAAGATTGACCCAAAGCGCCGAGGCGAGCAACGCGGCCATCATCGCCCAGATGAACATGACCGGGGTTGCGAGCGTATCGGGCGCAATGATACCGGTCGCCACCGTCGAGACGACATCGGCCCCGGCAATGAGCGCACCCGCACTTTCAAAAACGGCAGCAATCGCAATCGCACCGCCCATGCTCAGCGCATTGGCCCCGACAGCGGGTCCCATATTGTTGGCAACGTCATTGGCGCCGATATTCAACGCCATGTAAGCGCCGAAGACGGCTGCGGCGACAACGATGAACATCTGGCTGGAATGACCCAGCAGCATCGCCGCTCCAAGCCCGGCAAGCATGATGAATACAAGAGCGATGCCGGGCGCTACGAGCGGACGGGAGACGTAGCTCGCCGCCGTTTCCAGCTTGACGAAGCGGCCAAGGTCGCGATCAAGAGTCTCCAGATGCCGAGCTTCGAGATCTTCGTTTGCCATGATTTACTCTTGATTTCTAATGCAGCGCACCGGGTTACGCGGTCGCGGGGGGGATTGATCCATTGCAGGAATGTGACAGGTGTTTAAATGCGGCCATTTTTAAAAGTCAATGATTCGAGTCTGGGCCGTCTGCAAGGAACCCGGTCTCCCCAGGCTTCTGCCATCGGCGCTCGTTCGGTTTCCCGAACCTGTCACCCGTTCATTCAGATCAGCCGGGATGACGGCCCGAAGGCACCGCAGTGCGATGGCGATCGATAATCATGGAGGATGATGTGGACGGACGCAGACAGGTCGTTCGGGCATCCTGGGAACGATATGCTTCGGTCTTGCGCGGGAAGGGGAAGCCGGAACTAATTTGATGCACGACCTTGTTTTGAACAAGATGTGCGCCTATATGGATGTCATAGGCATTGCTAAAGAGCGCTGGAACGCGTCTGTCGCTCGCAATAGCCTTCATCGCTTGATGCTTTTGACCACGGATGTACTGGCACTGGTAGTAAAGCGATGATCAGGAAGGTCGGTGCGTTTTCGCCCCGGCCTTTTTTGTTGTTTGCGGTTTTCCGAGAAACTTAACCAACGGCCCGCTGAATTCCTCCAGCGGGCCGTTCGTCTGGAAATCAGGCAGCGAGTGCTTCGTCTTCCGAGGTAGGGACTTCAGAAATCGTCTTCAGGACCTGCGAAGCGATCTGGTATGGGCAGCCCTGTGAATTCGGGCGGCGATCTTCGAGATAACCGCGATATCCATCCCTCACGAAGGAGTGTGGAACGCGGATCGAGGCGCCACGGTCGGCAACGCCATAGGAGAACTTGTTCCACGGAGCGGTTTCGTGCTTGCCGGTCAGGCGCATGTGGTTGTCCGGGCCGTAAACGTCGATATGGTCCTGCAAATTCTTCTCGAACTGCGCCATGAGGGCTTCGAAATAATCCTTGCCGCCCACTTCACGCATGTATCTGGTCGAGAAGTTGCAGTGCATGCCCGAACCGTTCCAGTCGGTATCGCCGAGCGGCTTGCAGTGGAACTCGATGTCGATTTCGTACTGCTCGCAAAGACGAAGCAGGAGGTAACGGGCGATCCACATCTGGTCGGCGGCGTTTTTGGAACCCTTGCCGAAAATCTGGAATTCCCACTGGCCCTTGGCCACTTCCGCATTGATGCCTTCGTGATTGATGCCCGCATCCAGGCAGAGATCGAGATGTTCCTCGACGATCTTGCGGGCGATGGAACCGACATTCTTGTAGCCGACGCCGGTGTAATACGGTCCTTGCGGGGCGGGGAAACCCTGTTCCGGGAAGCCGAGCGGACGGCCGTCCTTGTAGAAGAAATATTCCTGCTCGAAGCCGAACCATGCATCATCGTCTTCAAGGACGGTTGCACGGCTGTTGGACGGATGCGGCGTGATGCCATCGGGCATCATGACTTCGCACATCACGAGAGCGCCGTTCTTGCGCGCAGGATCGGGATAGATCGCGACCGGCTTCAACACGCAATCCGAGCTGCGGCCTTCAGCCTGCATCGTGGAAGAGCCATCGAAACCCCAGAGCGGCAGTTGATCGAGCGTCGGGAAAGCATCGAATTCCTTGATCTGCGTCTTGCCGCGCAGTCCGGCAGCAGGGGTGCATCCATCGAGCCAAATGTATTCGAGCTTGTACTTGGTCATCGGCTAGTCTCTCTGTCATCCTCGGTTGATCGATCACCACAAGTCATGCGGTGTCGCGCGGCTCGGTGTTCGATTTTAGAGAAGCAAGGACCGTGCCAGTCTTGCGATGCCGGTGGTTTCGAGGCGACAAAGGCATAAGGCAACGGGCGAATGGCTACCGCTCAGCGGGAATCTGCTCAAAAAACAGGCAATGGATCAGAATTTCATCACGTGCTGGATGCAGGTTTCATCAGACCAGTATCTTCGCCTGAAATGCAGGAGCAAAAGCTCCGAGTTTCAAAGGCATAAAGCAAAATCGAACAGGCGGACAGAATAAGTCGTTGGACGCTCCCGCCACCATTCTCCACCTTGTTCTCAAACAAAAGGGGAGTGACTGATGGCACGTCTGATCAACAGAAAATCGGCTTTTCTGGCGAGTTTAGCGTTGAGTGTTTCGGCTCTGACTGTTTTCGCAGCCAATGCTGCGGAAATTACCGTGATGGGTTATCGCGGCGCATTTCAGGACAATTACGTCAAGGCCGTCATCGAACCGTTCCAGAAGGAACATCCCGACATCAAGGTCACTTATTACGGGGTGCAGAATGCAGCGACATCGCTTGGCAACATGCGTGCCCAGAAGTCCTCGCCGCAGACGGATGCGGTAATCTACGATCTCTCGGTCGCCAAGATAGCCGATGAGGAAGGGCTGGTTGAAAAGCTCGACCCAGCGACGCTCAAAAATTATGCGGATGTGGCTGACCTCGGCAAGGAACTCGCCGGCGCTGCAATTCCAATCACATACGACACGCTTTCGCTGCTTTATAATCACGATGCATTTGGGCAAGGTGCGCCGGATAGCTGGGAAGCGCTCTGGGACAAGCAGCAAAGCGGCAAGGTCATCATCCCGGCGCAGGGCGGTGGCGATATTCAGGCCATCCTGCTTACGATCATTGCAAACCGGCTTGCCGGTGAAGACGATTATACGAAGACCGTAAAGCCCGGCGTGGACAAGCTGGTGGAACTGGCGCCTGCCGTGCAGACGTGGGAACCGAAGCCCGATGCCTATACGCTGGTTGCAAACGGCACGGCGACCCTCTCCATCGGTTATAATGCGCGTGCGCAGTTCTATTATGATCAGACTGGCGGAAAGCTTCAGTCGGTCGGGCCGAAGGAAGGCACGGCTGCGCAGGTGAATGTGATCAGCGCCATTGCCAACGGCAAGAACATGGATGCAACCAGGACCTTCATCGATTACGCGATAAGCCCCGAGGCGCAGGCCCGTTTCGCCGAGATCATGTTCTATGCGCCGTCGAACACGAAAGCCGACGTGAACGACGAAACGAAAAAGCGCATACCGTACATGGATACGGCTCAACGCGAGAAGCTCATTCCGGTCGACTGGATGACTATCGGCGATATGCGCGACAAGTTGCTCAATCCCTGGCGGCGCCAGATCATTCCGGCTGGTCGTTAAACCTACCTCACCCTGAAATTTACGCTTCCGCCCCGTTTTTCGGGGCGGCACCGAACCCTTGCAGGTTTCGATATGGCAGCAGAAAGCTCATTTCTACAGTTGAAAGCCCTCACCAAGCTTTACGGTAACAATTACCGGGCAGTGGACGATCTTCATCTCGATCTTCCCCGCGGAAAACTGCTCGGTCTCCTCGGCCCGTCCGGTTGCGGCAAGACCACGACATTGCGCATGATTGCGGGTCTCGCATCGATCTCGGACGGCAACATCCTGATCGATGGCAACGATATTTCGCATAGGCCGCCCCATCAGCGCGATATCGGTCTGGTTTTCCAGAACTATGCCCTGTTCCCGCATATGACGGTGGCCGAGAATGTCGCTTTCGGCCTCGATATGCGCAAGGTTGCCAAGGCTGAGGCGAAGAAGCGGGTGGAAGAAGCACTCGAAATGGTGCGGCTTCCCGGCTATGGCTCGCGCAAGCCCAAGGAAATGTCCGGCGGCCAGCAGCAGCGCGTGGCGCTTGCGCGCGCGCTGGTCATTCGTCCGCGTATTCTTCTGCTCGATGAGCCCCTGTCCAATCTGGATGCGAAGCTGCGCGACGACATGCGGATCGAAATCCGCGAGATTCAGAAACGCCTCGATATCACCACGGTCTTCGTCACGCATGATCAGGTAGAAGCGCTGACAATGTGCGATGTCGTGGGCGTTATGGATAGCGGCAGGCTGGCGCAACTTGGTTCGCCGGAAGAAATCTATGAAAAGCCATCCTCGCTGTTCGTCGCCAAATTCGTCGGTCGCGCCAATGTCCACAATTGCGAGATCCTCGACGAAAATGTCTGCCGTCTCGGCAGCGCCGCCTATCGCTGCAACACGCATGGAAAGTCACGCGGGTCCGGGCAGATCGCCATTCGTCCGCATCGCATCAATCTCACGCCCAACCGCGATCGCAATCTTGTTAGCGTCGTAACCAACAGCGCGCACGGCGTGGTTGAGCGTACTACCTATATCGGCGACATCGTTCAGTACGACATCGAGATCGAGGGCGCCTGCCTGAAAGTTGAAGTGCCGACCGCCAGCGCGGGACATGCATTCCATACCGGTGACCGGCTGCTGTGCGAATGGAAGCCGGAAGACATGCTGGTTTTTGGGAGCTGAGGTCATGACAGCGATCACATCAACCGGCATCATCCCGGCAAAGCCGTCGAGACGCAGGCGTTACGGTCTCGTCGCCGTTGCGCTTCTTCTGCCGATGGCCTTGATCAATCTCATCGCCTTTATCGCGCCGGTTGCGCATCTGGCGCAGATATCTTTCCTGCAGAGCGAGAGCGGCGGTGTCCTGACAGACCGCTATACGTTTGAGAATTATATCAATTTCTTCACCGACAGTTTCAATTGGGGTCTGGTGTTCAACTCGCTCTGGCTGAGCGCGTTCATCACGTTGGCAACGCTTATCTGTGCCTATCCGATCGCGCTTTTCCTGCACCGTGTTTCGCCGGTCTGGCGCAACTTTCTTTTTGTGGTGACGGTCTCGCCGCTGCTCGTCAGCAGCGTGGTGCGCACCTATGGCTGGATGGTGCTTCTCGGCGATCAGGGACTTGTCAATGGAGCCTTGATGAACCTCGGCATCATTTCCTCCCCCATCAGGCTCGTCAACAATACGCTTGGTGTGTTCATCGGCATGGTGGAAATCCTGATCCCCTACATGGCGCTGTCGCTGATTGCCGGTTTCGGGCGCCTGAACGCTTCGCTTGAGGAGGCTGCGGCATCCCTCGGCGCCAATGCCTTCACCCGGTTTCGCCGCATCATCCTGCCGCTCACCTTGCCGGGTATCGCGCTTGGCTGCCTGCTTTGCTTCGTGCTGGCAATCAGTTCCTTCATCACGCCCAAACTGCTTGGCGGGGGGCGCGTGTTCCTGCTGGCGACGGAAATCTACGATCAGGCCGTGATCCAGCTTGAATGGCCGCGGGCCGCCGCAACCTCCGTCATTGTCCTGATCATCTTCGGCCTCGCTCTGATGGTCTATTCCCGCATCGCACGTCGCATCGACTGACCGGCAAGGAGAAATGAGATGATCGGTTCAACTTCATTGCCATTCCGCCTTCTGGTCGGCCTGCTTTACCTGTTCCTGCTGGCCCCCATTCTGGTGGTGGTGCCGTTATCGTTCAGCAACGACAACTATCTGACGTTTCCGCCGCAGAGCTGGGGCGTGCGGTGGTATGCGGAAATGCTGCACCATGAAACGCTCATCCAGGCGTTCTGGATCAGCCTCGGCATTGCATCGGTCGTTACCGTCCTGTCGCTTCTGGCGGGTATCCCGGCGGCCTATGCGATCCGCCGTTATCAGTTCCGTGGACGCGAAGCGGTGCTGAACCTCTTTACCGCGCCGCTGCTTCTGCCATCCATCGTGCTGGGCCTCGCCATTCTGCTGGTCTTCGTGCGGCTGGAACTTCTCGGCACATTTACAGGTCTTGTGATCGCCCATCTGATCGTGACGACCCCTTACGTCATCCGCATCATGATAACCGCGTTCTCCACCTTGCCTCCATCGGTCGAAGAGGCCGCCACGATGCTGGGTGCGTCCCCGTTCACGGTGTTCCGTCGCATCACACTGCCATTGATGATGCCGGGTCTGGTGGCAAGTGCGGCTTTGTCCTTCCTCCTGTCCTTCGATGAGGTGGTGATCTCGCTCTTCATCACCGGGCCACGCATGACGACGCTGCCGGTCGAAATCTTCAATTATGTCGAAAGCCGCACCGATCCGATGACCGCTTCCATCTCGGTCGTGCTGATCGCGGCGACGCTGCTCATCATCTTCGTCATCGAACGCACACTCGGATTGTCACGCACAATCGGCAAATAACTTCCCAACTGAAAGTGACTTCAAGCATGGAAAATATCGCCCTCTGGATGTCGCAACCGCATTTCAGCTATCTCGAAATTGCCCGGACCTGCGGCTTCTCATCCTTCGTCCTCGAACTCGAGCACGGAACCTTCGACCTGTCGA
>Ga0180216_1004755_pt1 | contig 10155 bp, 12 predicted proteins | sample eDN3rd37CBELigMG_FD_128879 | JGI IMG/M metagenome (GOLD analysis project Ga0180216, IMG submission 128879) | Enriched Miracle-Growth compost microbial communities from Emeryville, California, USA - eDNA 3rd pass 37_C BE-Lig MG (version 2)... ...
CGCGGGTGCGCGCTTGTACCGCCGTGTGACACCGTGTAGCACCTTGCCTTGTCGCGCCGCCGATCTGCTAGATCTGTGGTTGTGCACGCCAAGGATGGCGGCTGAGCGGCTGGGCCGCAGCAGTGCCGCCGTGGTGGCGGTCGCCGTGTGCCTGCTGGCGGCCGCGGCGGCCGCGTGCCCGCCCACGTCGCTGCCGCCGGGCACGCACCACATGAGCTTCATGCACGACGGCCTGAACCGGTTTGTGCTTGGGGGGCGGGCACCTCACGGTGTGTCCGTGACTGCAGCTGACACCCAGTGCCCGATCCCGTGGTGTTCATCCTCAGGACCTTCCTGGTCCACGTGCCGCAGCGCTACGAGAACGTGTCGACGCCGCTGTTCTTCATGTTCCACGGCTACACGGACTCGGCGGAGCGGTTCATCCGCGCGACGGACCTCGCGCAGGTGCGCGCTCGAGCTTGAGATCTCCGGTCGGGTCCCCCTGGGTGTCTCACCGCCTCCGGCTTCCGGCGCCACCAAGGCAAACGTCACAGGTTTCGGAGGAGGAAGGCTTTGTCGGTGTGCTGCCCAACGGCTACTTCCGCTCGTGGAACGCGGGCGGCTGCTGTGGCCGGGCCGTCGAGGAGAACATTGACGACATTGGGTCCGTCGCTGGCGGGCCGGCCGCCAGGAGCGCGCAGCAGCGCCTGACGCGCGTGTCTTTCTATCCTCCATGGCGGCCGGCGCTCCAGGATGGTCCGTGCCCTGGTAGATCTGATGGAGAGCTACGTCTGCGTCGACCGCGCGCGTGTCTTCGCCGCCGGCTTTTCGAATGGCGGCGAGATCTCGTACCGCCTCGCCTGCGAGGCGTCCGACCTGGTACGGCCACAGCCGACCGAGGCCCGCGCATGATCGATCATTCTGCTCTGAGGCGAAAACGGCCACGATCAGACGTGGTGCGGTGCATGCAGGTCGCGGCCATCGGCCCCGCGGGCGCCATGATCTTCCCCGAGTTTGCCGCGTCTTGCCGCAGCCAGGTCAAGCCCGTGCCCGTGATGGTAGGCGACGACGTGCCGATCGCGATCATAGACCAGACGCACGCTGACGATCCGGCCTCGATCGCGCGCCGTGCGTTCAAGTCGCGCAGCACATCCACGGCGACTCGGACAACACGGTGCTGTATCCGGAGGGCGTCGCCAGCATCACCTACTACATCAACCGCGCCGCCCAGTGCATGGGCGCGCCCTATGTACGGCCCTGGGGTGCACGCCAAGCGACCCACCTGCACACTGCTGATCCACCAGACGTCCACAACGGGCTGCTGCGCTTTTGCCGCCAGGAATCCTTCCGGAACAACACGGCATCGTGCGACACCTGGACCGACTGCCTGGACAACATCGAGGCGACCTTTTGCACTATCGAGGGCAAGGGCCACACCTACCCGGGCTGCCCACCAATCCCGACGCCCAACTGCAGCGACATTGACGGCACGCGCCAGATCTGGGCCTTCTTCCAGCGGGCGGTGCCGCGCGTTTCGTAATGTTTGTGTTAGGGCCCTATGTAACGTTATTGTCTTGTGGTTTACATGAGCGTCGGTGTATCATAACATGTCGCGGCCATGTATCAACGACTAGGAAGCCATCTGATCACCTTCAGCCGCTCGATGTCTGTCTATGTTCGTGAACCTATGCCGATGCAGGAGTCTAGTGGAGGCCATGTGAAACATCGACGTCATCAAATTGCCGCATAACCGTCGCCGCTGAGCGCCGCCAGTCGCCGCCGCCTTCGACTGCCCTCCGCACACGGCCCGCCCGCCTGAACGAACCGCCAGCCATGGCTTCCGCGTGGGCGTACCTGACGGGCGCCAAGGGCCCGTCGGGCTTTGGCTCGGCCTCGACCGCCGACGAGGTCGCGCGCGCGTACGCCGACCAGGCCAAGGACAAGGTCGTCCTGGTCACGGGCGCCGCCAGTGGCATCGGCATGGAGGCGGCGCGCGTGCTGGCCAAGTACGGCGCGACGGTGTACGTCCACGGTCGCAACGAGGCCCGCGCCGAGGAGACCATCAAGCTCATCCGCGAGTCGGTGCCGGACGCCAAGCTGCGCCCGTTCGTGGCCGAGCTGACGTCGCTCAAGTCGATCAAGACCGCCGTGGACAAGTTCCTCGCCGAGAACGTGCCGCTGCACATCCTCATCAACAACGCCGGTAGGCGAGGCCTGGCGGGACGGACGGAGGCGGCGGCGGCCGGCTCGTGAGCTGACGCCGGCGACGGCGCTGGGCCGGGGTGGGCGCTTGCTGACCAATCGGCGGCCAGGCATCATGGCGGCGCCGCTGGCGTACACGGAGGACGGCGTCGAGTCGCAATGGGGCATCAACCACCTGGCCCACTACTACCTGACCCACCTCCTGCTGGACAAGCTCAAGGCGTCCGCGCCCGCCCGCGTCGTGAACCTCGCCTCTTACGCGCACGCGTTCGCGCCTCGCGAAGGTCTGCGACGGCCGCGAGCGTCAGAGCCGTGCTTGTCGCGCTCACGCGATGGCATCGGACCGTCAATGTTCGACGCAACGGCGCGCAGGCATCAACTTTGACAACCTCGATGTGAAGAAGGGCTACAGCCCGTGGGGCCGCTACGGCGAGAGCAAGCTGTCCAACATCCTCTTCACGCGGGTGCGCGGGGCCGCGAGGTCCACCGCGCTACAGAGGAGGGCGCCGGCGAGACTGATGCCTGCGCCAGCTGGCTGCCCCGGCCGCACCGTGCTGCGGCGCGCCAGGCCATGCACGCCCGCCAGATCCCCGGCGTGACCTTTTACAGCCTCCACCCGGGCTCGATCTTCACCAACCTGTACAAGGGCGTCGGCGCGAGCCTGACCAAGAAGATCTCCGGCTGGCCGTTCGCGAAATCCATCCCGCAGGGCGCGGCCACCACGATCTTCTGCGCGCTCTCGGACAAGGCCGTCCCCGGCGAGTACCACTCCGACTGCAACGTGGACCTGGAGGGCGCGCACAAGCGCTTCCGCGACATGGACCTCGCCGCCAAGCTGATGGAAGTCTCCGAGAACATCATCCGCGAGAAGACTGCCGCCTTCTAGCGGGACGGCAGCCATGCATGCGTGCCCCGCCCGCGTCCCTCGGTGTCACTAGTCGTTATTCGTAAGGCTATGTACAGCGCGATCATTCCACCATCCGTCCTGATGCGCTGGCTTGGCCCCCGTCATGGGCGCGGCCTGCCTGGGCGGTCATGTTTAGCCTGCATCGCTTGGGCATCGCTGGCACCTCCCGCCCAAGCGGCACCAGCACATCCAGCGTACCCACGTGGGCAGCTCATGCCCCGCGAGTCACGCGCGCCTCTGCCGCGGTTCTGCCGCGTTTCTGCCGCGTTTCTGCCGCGGTCGCCGCTCTGCCGCCGCTCTGCCGCGGTTCTGCCGCGGTTCTGCCGCGGTTCTGCCACAGTCAGTCGCTCCGCTCGCTCGCTCTTTTTTCCCTTTTTTTCTTTTCGGGCGCGCACCCGAAAAAAAGAAGGACGAGGAACCATGCTGGCCTCCCTCCGCACCGCCGCCCTCCGCGGCGTCGCTGCTCGCAGCGCGGTACGTGCCCCACAGGGCGAAGGAGCGGAGGTGCACTTTTTCTCGCGCGGTTTTTGGATAGAAAAGGCGCGAGATGCGCGGCGGCCGGGCCGGCCGGACGGTCGAAGCGCCGAGGGGGAAAAAAAGATGAAAGCGGATCGCAGGACGCGGACGATTCGGCAGCGCGTCGCGGGCCGCCGAGACAGGCAGCTGGAAAGCGGGCCGCGACAGCGTGCACTGGCGGGTGGCGTGAGTTTGTCGCATTGGGCCGACGCAATGCGACCGGACGTCGGCAGCGGCGGAGCGGCTTGGCCGGTTCCGCCGCTGTCGACCACAGCGCGGGCCTCGCGCGCAGAGGGCAAAAGGGCATGCCAGCGGCGTAAGCCGTCGAAGGCTGCGTTTCCTGTTTGGGCGGTGTAGCGGGTGCGCGATCGCCTCAGGACATTCGCCACTGACGCCGCCATCTCGCGTACGCACGCGTCCCTTTCGTTTTAACCAGATGACCACCCGCGTGGCCGCGAGCGTGGCTGTCCCGGCCGTGCGCAAGCTGACCACGTCGGCCCCGGCCTTCGCCAGCGCCAGTACGTGGCCCCATCCGAAGAGCACGCCGCGAGTCTAGCCTGGGCGTGGCGCTAACGGTCGCGATTTTTTTCCCGCCGTTCCCATACGTCGTGCGCCCTTTTCTACAGACCAGCCGACCACCGCGGAGGTGTCGTCGATCCTGGAGGACCGCATCCTGAACGCCACCACCTCGATCAACGTCGAGGAGACTGGCCGCGTCCTGTCGGTCGGTGACGGTATCGCCCGTGTCTACGGCCTGCGCAACGTCCAGGCCGAGGAAATGGTCGAGTTCTCGTCGGGCGTCCGCGTATGTCGCCTTGGCCATGGCGTGCTCGTTTTCCCCGCCATGCAATGTGGACCCTAACGTTTCCTTGCCGTTTTCCCCCTGTGTTTTTTTTCTTCCCCGCTCTTCTAGGGCATGGCCCTCAACCTGGAGGCCGACAACGTCGGTGTTGTGATTTTCGGTAACGACACCCTGATCAAGGAGGGCGACACCGTCAAGCGCACTGGCGCCATCGTCGACGTCCCCGTCGGCCCCGAGCTGCTCGGCCGCGTCGTCGACGCCCTGGGCAACCCGATCGACGGCAAGGGCCCGATCAACACCACCCGCCGCTCGCGTGTGCAGGTCAAGGCGCCCGGCATTATCCCGCGCAAGTCGGTGCACGAGCCCATGCAGACCGGCCTGAAGGCCATCGACTCGATGGTGCCCATCGGCCGTGGCCAGCGTGAGCTGATTATCGGCGATCGCCAGACCGGCAAGACCGCCATCGCGATCGACACTATCCTCAACCAGAAGGCCAACAACGAGACCGGCGACGAGAACAAGAAGCTGTACTGCGTGTACGTCGCCGTCGGCCAGAAGCGCTCGACCGTCGCGCAGTTCGTCAAGACCCTCGAGGAGTACGGCGCCATGAAGTACACCATCGTCGTCGCCGCCACCGCCTCGGAGGCCGCCCCGCTGCAGTTCCTGGCCCCGTACTCGGGCGCCGCCATGGGCGAGTACTTCCGCGACAACGGCCAGCACTCGCTGATCATCTTCGACGACCTGTCGAAGCAGGCCGTCGCCTACCGCCAGATGTCGCTCCTGCTGCGCCGCCCTCCGGGCCGTGAGGCTTACCCCGGTGACGTCTTCTACCTGCACTCGCGTCTGCTCGAGCGCGCCGCCAAGCTGCACGCCAACTTCAAGGGCGGCTCCATGACTGCCCTGCCCGTCATCGAGACCCAGGCCGGCGATGTGTCCGCCTACATTCCGACCAACGTCATTTCCATCACCGACGGCCAGATCTTCCTCGAGGCCGACCTCTTCTTCAAGGGCATCCGCCCCGCCATCAACGTCGGTCTCTCGGTGTCGCGTGTCGGCTCGGCCGCCCAGACCCGCTCGATGAAGCAGGTCGCCGCGTCGCTCAAGCTCGAGCTCGCGCAGTACCGCGAGGTCGCCGCCTTCGCCCAGTTCGGCTCGGATCTCGACCAGGCCACCCAGTTCCTGCTCAACCGCGGCGCCCGCCTCACCGAGCTGCTCAAGCAGGGCCAGTACAACCCGCTGCCCAACGAGCACATGGTCGCCATCATCTTCTGCGGTGTCCGCGGCTTCCTGGACAAGGTCGACCAGACCCGCATCACCGAGTTCGAGGCGCAGTTCCTGCCGCACATGATCTCGAACCACAAGGACATCCTCGACGAGATCCGCAAGCAGGAGAAGCTCACCCCGGAGATCGAGGAGAAGCTCAAGGACGTCGTTGGCAAGTTCGTCACCCAGTTCAACGCCTCGTCCTAGACGACCACACTTGTTCGAGCGGCTGTAGCGGGGGGCGTGGCTGGGTGTGAGGGCAGAGCGCCGCTCCTGTGAGAAACTCTTGCGTCAAGTTTTTCTCCTGGGGCGCCGCGCCGCTAAGCGGCCAGCGCAACCCCTGCTGTGGTGGCTCAATTGTAAGGAACGTACACAACTGCAATGCATTTTCTATAGACAACTCGTTAGGCAGCCGGTGTTGATTGGGAGGGCTTCAAAATGGGACGAGGCGCTGTACAAGCGGCGATCAGCGTCGCCGTCCTAGCTTGCGTCTGTACACGGCATCACACAGCGGCGGCCTTGCGCGGCAGCACGGCGGCGAGCTCGCGCGTAAGCCGGCGCAAGGCGGCGTTGAAAAAGTCGTCCGCGCCGAGCTCGGGCACGCGGCAGCTCGCAAAGACTTGGCAGCCCGTCCGGCGGGCTGCGAGGGTTCCGTGACCGCGGGAGGGCGGCTGGACGGAGCCGCCTTAGTCACTGCCGCCTATTCTGGCGAGGCCGCGCAGTGCACCCGTACCCAGCAGCGACGCCAGCCGGAAGCTCGTATCGTCTACGCTGTTGCCGAGCAGCGGGGCGCCGACAATGGTGGCGCCCTATGAGGCAACGGTGCAGGCACTGCCCAATGACCCGGTGAGGAGGCGTAACCGAACTACTGGTTGTCACTGGGCCGCCGGCCAACGCACGGGCTCAGAGGGCAAGGCGATGCTGAGCGTCTTGAGCACGGGCTCGGTGTCCACCCACACATGGAGCGACTGCTCCATGACCGTGGCCTGTATGTAGAGGGTGACCTGGTGCCCATGACGCCGCCGTAAAAACGTTGGAGCCGGCAGGTCAGCCACGGCAGAAGCAAGGCGCAGCGGGGCTTCTGAAGCAGCCGCCGTACCTCGGCCACCTTCTCGGTCAGCTGCAGCACCTTGAACGGTGCCGGCGCCTCGGCCATTTTGGCTGAAGGGGTCGCGCCACGGCCCCGCTTCCCCGACGGTTCAAGAAGAGCTGCTCTGCGGACGCGCTCTTCGACGCACTTGTCCTGCTCGTCCACACCACGCGTGCTCGTCCTCGTTTCCGTCTTGGGTCCTCGTCGTCGTCCTCGTCCTCGCTGCCTCGGCCTCGTCGTTGTCCTCTCGCCCGGCGTTACTCGTCCTTGATGACCGCGGTTCCGTCTATCGGTCGCGTCCACTGACCCGCTCGTCGGGTCGCATGGTCCGCCTATCGGGGTGATCATGTGACCCGCTGATCGGGTCAGTGGTGGCGAACGCGCGGCGACGCGGGAGATCTACGCGGCCGCCCACGCCGCCGCCGCCATGGCCGCCGTCGCGCCGCAGGCCGCGCAAGGCGGCGGAGATCGCGGCGCAGGCGGGCCCCACCCCGAACGCGAGCTGACCGAGCCCGTCCCGCTCTGCCTGCCGGACGGCCGGCTCAACCCGGACGCCATCGGCTGGTCCCGCACGCCGCTCCACGACGGCCGCCTGCCCGGCTGGTGGGGCCGCCGCAAGCGGTGGGACTTTTGGGGCGTCACGGGGCCCGACTGCGCCCTCAACATCGTCGTCGCCGACATTGACTATCTGGGCATCGTCGACGTGTGGTTCCACGACTTTGCCCGCGACGCGTCGGCCACCAAGTCGCTCTCGCTCCCGCTCGCGTGGAACGTCCGCCTGCCGGACCGCGTCGGCGCGGCGCCGATCCGCTTCGCGGCGCTCGGCCTCGAGCTGTCCATCGTCGAGGAGGACGCCGGCACGCGTCTGCGCGTCCTCTTCAACGGCCAGGAGCCGTTCGCGGCCGACGTCCTGGTGCGGCGGCCCGCGGGCCACGAGTCGCTTGGCGTCGTCATCCCGTGGGGCGAGTACCGATATCAGTACACGAACAAGGACGTCGCGCGCCCGGCCGAGGGCACCGTCACCTGGGGCGACCAGCGCTACGAGCTCAGGGCCGACGACGGGCGGTCCTGGGGCTGCCTCGACTATGGCCGCGGCCGGTGGCCCTACGACATCAAATGGAACTGGGGCGCCGGCGCCGGCGTCGTCCAGGGCCCCGCGGGCCCGATCACCGTGGGCGTGCAGCTCGGCGGCAAGTGGACGGACGGCACCGGCATGACCGAGAACGCGCTGTGCGTGAATGGGCGGCTCACCAAGGTCTCGGAGGACCTGGTGTGGACGTACGACCCGGCCAACTGGCTGGCGCCATGGAAGGTTCGCACGGCGCGGACCAGCCAGGTCGACCTGACCTTCACGCCGATCTACGACAAGGTGTCGCGCCTGTGGCTCGGCGTGCTCAACCAGAGCGTCGACCAGTGCTTCGGCACGTGGAGCGGCACCATCGTGCCGGACGGCGGCGAGCCGCTCGCCGTCGACGGCCTCTTTGGCTGGGCCGAGGAGGCCACCTACCGGTGGTGAGGCGCCGACACGGCCGCCCCGGCCTTGTCGGCTCGTTGCACACACACACACACACACACACACGATTGTACATTTACGTGAAGCTTCCAATAGTACAAGGATGGAATTCGACCGCCGCATTCGCTGTTGCACGCACGCGTATGCACTATGTACAGCGCTACGGATACATTCAGATCTGCATGGCCGCGCAGAGCACGGCGATCTCGTCGCTGACGTCGACGAGCTGGCGCAGGACCGTCCCGCGGTCCTGCACGCCCAACGACCGCAGCGCGCCGTCCAGGCTCGGGTCGGTCAGGCCGCTCTGCAGCACCGGCGAGACAGCCTGGATGCTGCGCACGATGGTCCGCGCGTGGCGGCTGGCCACGTCCTCGTCGTACGCGGCGCTGAAGGTGCGCACCAGCTCGCCCTCGAGGCCGCGCTCGGTCGGGCTGCCGCTGTCCAGCCGGTTCAGGTACGACTTCACGGCGCCGCCCTTCTTGACGTTGGTGTCGTGCAGGACCAGCGTCAGGTTGGGCTCGCCGTTCTGCACGTTAAAGATCGTCTGCAGGCGGTTCCGCACCACCACGGGCTGGCGGCTCAGGCTGGCGCCGAGGTCCACGTTGGTGAGGACGGGCCGCATGGCGTCGCTGCACACGACCGCGTGGCCCATCATCTGGCACTCGAACGTGTGCTCCACCTCGTGCTGCCGGCGGCCGCCGCCGTCCGGTGCGCGGTCCGGGAACGGCGCGTCCGTCACGGCGTCGCGGTTCTGCTGGCGACGCAGCAGCCGCTGCAGCCGCTCCTCGGACGCCGAGATGGCGTTGTCCCGCACGAGGTCCTTCAGGATGCTGCGCCACTCGCCGCGGTCGCGGCCGTCCAGGCGCCACGCCGCCGGGCCGCCCGCTTTGGGCCGGGGCGCTGGCGGCGCCGCCACTGCCCGCGTCGCTTCCGACGGTGCCGTCTCGGTCCGTTTCCCAGTCCGCGCTGGCGCGGCCGCCGCGCCGGCCCCCTCGGCGGCCCCGGCCGACTGTTGCAGGGCGGCGTTGATGTTGCGGATAATGTCGTCCTTGCGGCTCGCGCCGTGCAGGTTGATCCTGCGCTCCCGGGCAAACGCCCGCAGCCGCTCCACCGTCATGCTCGCGTCCACGCGGTCCGGCGCCATCGTGCGCGCGTGCTTCCTGGCCCCGCGGGGCTCGGGCACGGCTGCACTAGCAGCTTCCCCACGACATCTACACGGCGTGAAGGCCCGCAGTGAAGCGCCTTTCCGGCGGCGGGGCCGAACGCGTGAAGGCGAGGGGACTGCAGGCGCGGCAAGGGCGGGAAGGGTCGGGGTCGCGCCGTCCACGGCCGTCGACGGCCGTAGATCGCGACGGTGGTGCGGTTGGCAAATGGGTTGGCAGACGCGGCTGGCAGAATGCATGGGGACGCATACAGCGACGCGCACCTCTGGCGGCGCGCCTGCTACCGTCCGTCCACGCCCGTCTATGTTGCACGCTGTACAGAGCCCTAGCCGCTGTTGTCGACTAGTTTACAGGATGGACTGGGCGGCGGCGGTGGCGGACGGCGGCTCCCGCCAGCCGTGCGCGGCCAGCACCGCGGATTGCTCGTCCGGCGAGAGCATGGCGTAGCGGCCAAACTGCATGGAGAACGTGGCGTAGCCCGACGACGCCGACCGCAGCGCCGACGCGTAGCCCGCCATCGCCGACAGGGGCGCCTCCGCGTCGATCCGCACCGAGCTCGCCGACACGTGGTCGATGCCGAGCACGCGGCCGCGGCGCCGGCCGGTCAGGTCCGACAGCACGTCGCCCATCTGGTCCGCGCCGACGGCCACGTTCACGCGCATCAGCGGCTCCAGCAGCCGCGGCGACGCCTGCGCCACGACGTCGCGCACCGCCGCGGCC
>Ga0180216_1004756_pt1 | contig 10154 bp, 14 predicted proteins | sample eDN3rd37CBELigMG_FD_128879 | JGI IMG/M metagenome (GOLD analysis project Ga0180216, IMG submission 128879) | Enriched Miracle-Growth compost microbial communities from Emeryville, California, USA - eDNA 3rd pass 37_C BE-Lig MG (version 2)... ...
CCAGCGCCGCAGCCGGTCGGTGCGGTCGCGCATGGCCCAGAGCGTCGTCCGCCGCGCCGCCGCCTCCATCAGCAGCGACGAGGACGAGGAGGACGAGGGCAGCGAGGAAGAGAACGACGGCTTTGTGGTGGACGACGACGACGAGGACGACGAGGACGACGAAAATGACGACGAGGACGAGGAGGCCAGCAGGCCGCGCAGTGCGAGCAAGGGCAAGGTACGGCGGCCTTCGCTCGCGCCCGTCGAAAAGGCTGGATAGTGTGTGCTCATGCCGCGGCAATGTGACGTGCCCCTCGGGCGTGCGCGTCAAACAGGAACGCGTCGCTGTCAAGGCCGGGCGCCTGCTGGACGAGGACGACGAAACCGGCGGCAGTTCGGCAACGCCGTCCTCGGCGCGCAAGCGGCCAAAGCGTGCCGTTGTAGACGACGATGACGACTAGAACGAACTGTGTACTGTACAGAAGAACTTGGTCAGACCGGCGAAATGCACCCCACGCATCCCCGGCGGCGCCCACCGAGCAGCGACAGCGCACGGCGCCATGGGACGGCATAGTCCCGTTCCGCTGGTCCGATGCATGATCCGATCAATGGGTCAGTGGCGAAACAAGGCGACAGCGGCGACGGCGGCGGCGGCGGGCGGCGCCTGGAGACGCGCCACCGGTCGGACGGAGGCCCCAACGGCACGTGGAGGACACGGACGACCGCCTGGACAACGGCGCCGTGCCGTGGACGCGCGGGGGTGGACGGCGTCCGCCAGAGACCGGCCGCCATGGCGTCCGCCGTCCGCGCCCGCCCGGCCGCCGGGCCGCGCCGCGCGGAGGCTGTCGAGGACGCGCTGGCCGCGGCCAAGGCGCAGCTGAAGGAGGCCGAGCGGCAGTGGGCCCGCGTGGCCGACTTCGCGGGCCAGTACGCGGCGCCGCCACGGCCTCCGGCCGCGTTTGTCGCATGGCTGATCCAGCGCTCTTCCCAAGTATTTCCTCCACGTGCCGCGCTGAACCACCAGGAACCCGCTGCGCATTGAGGCCGCCCGGCGGCGCGACGAATTGAGGGCGACCGTCAAGGAGCACGGTGCGCGTGGGGCACCGAACCGAACGGCGCGCGCTAGCACAGCCCTGCTCACTTACATTCCGCGGCGCGCTGCTGGCGCTGCCGCGTGCAGAGCAAACCCTGAAGGAGATGCGCGCCGAGAGCCGCAGGATCGCGTGGCTGGCGCTGGTCATTGTGCTGCTGGTCGTGGCGGCATGGTTCATTGCCGACCCCGACCTGGCGTACCGGTTCTTCACGGGCTTTAGCCTGCCCGAGTTTGAGAGCGACCCCGCCGCGGACGGCGTCGCGCCGCCCGGCGCGATGCCCACCGGCCGCTTTGGCGGTGGTGGCGGCGGCGGCGCTGGTGGCGGGCACCTGCACGACGACGACGACTGGCTGCTCGACCACTAGCGCCCTGGATACATGTACTCTATCATGTCTATCGCTGTACAGTCTTGTGTTGCATCACAGCATGGCCACCGAGGCTTGCAGGGCCTTGATCTGGTCGATGGTCTCGTTCAGGCGGTGCATGCTGCGCCAGCGGCCGACCGCACAGACGGTCCCACCGTGCGCGCGTTAGCGTAGCACATGCATGTGTGCGGCCCGGCGCTGCACACGTACTCTTGCTCCACGATCGACCGGATGTGGGCCTCTTGCTGTGGCGTGAGCCGCAGCTGGCTCTGCTCGGCCTGGTCCCGGCGTCGCTTGCTCTCCAGCGCCGCCACATCCCGCGCCACCTAGTCCGCAGGCCGCGGCAAGGGAGCACCACATACCAGAGGGTCAGCTGCGCGTCCTTAGCCACCATGGGAGAGGCTCACGGAGCCGCACCTTGTCGAGACGGTCGCGGAGCACGCCCTCCACCTGCTGGCGCTTTTGCCGCACCTCGTTGTGGAACTCGCGCTCGGCCGGCGTCAGCTCGGGCCGGTTCGTGTCCATCACTGCCACGTTGCAACCACAAAGGTCGACGGGCCGGACGTGTTCGTCAGCGGCACCAGCGGCAGCGCGACGCGCTCGTTCCATTCCAAGCTCGCCATACCCAGCTGCAGCATCAGCTCAGCCTTGCGGCTCAGGCGGTCCTGCAGCTGCTTGGCCCGGCGGAGCCGCGGCTCGAGCTCCTCCGCGTTGCGGCGCTCGCACTCCTCGGTCAGCTTGGCCAGCTCGCGGAGCTGGTCGTCCTGCTTCAGCTGCTCGGCGTTCAGCAGCTTGGCGCTGGGGCGCGGTGCCGAAGCGGCCAACGGGGCGCCCCGTCACGGTCAGGCGCCGGCCGGTTCGACCTTGGCGCGCGATCGGCGGCGCACGTACATGCGCTCCAGCTCCAGCGCGGTCGCCAGCGTCGGCTGCACGTAGGTCTTGGTATGCTGCTCCACGACCTTGTACACCTCCTGAAGCAGCGCGGCATCCGACTCGGCCGCCGGCGGCAGCACCATTGTGGGCTGGGCCAAAGGGGGGGAACGCACGAACGACGCCGCGCTGCTGCCGGGTCAGCCTGGCCTCCTTATGCCGCACTAGCCGATTTGGACCGTACCACAGGCGGCAGGTTGAGGATCGCCGTAACCTCCGGCATGTGCAAAAGCTTGTGGAAGGCGCTCACGGGCTGCGCGGCACCGGCCTCTGCGCGGCGGGGGGGCGTTCAGGGAAGCGTGACAACGCGTGGTGAGCAGCCGCCTTGCCAACGACGCTTCCCCTTGGCGCCCACCCGTACCGTCGGCGCGGCTGGTGGACGGCGTGTCCATCGGCGCGAGGGCCAGCAGATCGAGCGAGACCACGGTGGGCTGGCCGGTGGTGGTGAGCACCACCAACAACGGCCGCACCGACGGCGTCTCCAGCACCACTGCACTCGCGAGCGCCGTCCTGCGGAGTGCGAACCGCTACCAGGAACGCTCGTGCCCTGTCAGTGCTGCGGCTCCCGCCTGGCCGAACAACTCGTTGGCCGGCCACGTACGCATGCGTGCCGCTGCTGACGACGTCGACCAGGGTGACGGCGTCCTGGCGGGATGGCAGGTCGTCGCCGCGGCCGGCTGCGCCGGGCAGCGCGGCGTCCCGCGGCTCGACGTTGAGCGACTCCACGCCGTGGGGATGGACGACCAGCACGGTGTTGAGCAGGGTCGGCGGCACCAGCAAGCTGGTGGGGGCGGCGCCCTCGGCCTCATCGCGGGGGCTGGGCGCTGGCAGCTCAAGGTCGGCGCGCTGGCGGAGCTGCAGCATCGGCCGGCCAAATGACCGCGGCGCGGCCGCAGGCCCGCTCGCGTCGGTCGCCCACTGGGCCGCGGCGGCGTGCGTCTCCGAAAACACCAGCAGCCGTCCGTTGGTGGAGAGCACGGCGATGGTGGCCGGCGCCGCTCCCAGCTCGCTGGCCGCGGCGTGGGCGGCATCACCGTTCGGCAGCTCCAGCGCCGCCGGCGGCGTGGGCGGCAGGACCGCGACGTCGCACGCCCGGTAGTCGGAGCCAAACACGGCGCCCGCCCGCTCGCCCATCAACTAGGATTATTGCGTCACCAAAAACGTGAGAGGACGGGGAGGCGGGGGCGGTGAGCACCACGTGGCGCGCGTAGCAGCCGATTCACCAGCGCCACGCGCCACGTACGTCCCACACGAACGGCCCCTGGACGGCCGGCTGTGCCTGGCCAAAATTGGGCGGAAGCCTGTGCCGACCGTACCAGACGCCGAAGCGGCACCGTACGTCAGGCTTACCGCTGATTCCCGCCCCCCTCGCGCCTTGGGCGGCCACGTACGTCACGCTGAGCAGGCCCGTGTCGCCCATAGGCCGGCACCGCAACAGGCCGAGCCACCGCGCCTGCGCCAGCCGCGCGCTCTCTGACACCTCCAGGTGGAGGCTGGACGCGAACGACTCGTTCAGCCGCGCCACGTCACCGTCCGCGCCGTTCGTCGGCCGCAGATGCTGCATCAGGTCCAGCAACGCCGCCGCGTTCATCAAGCTGCGCCGCGAGCGAGCAAGACGTAGCGTGTCCGGCCCTCAACTGCGTCAGCGCCATCGACGGTCGTCCATGCCCAGAGCGCCTCGGCCCACGCACCTGTGCGCCGGCAGGACGGGGCAAAGGCAAAACAGCCAGCCGGACGCGGACACAAAGTAGACGGTCATGGGATGCCAGCCGGGGCCGTCGGCGCTGCCAAACGCAAACGCCACGGCCTTGTGCGTGGCGTCGCTCCCCGGCGCCAGCGTGGGCGACGGCGGCGCCTGCACCGAGCGGCCGTCCAGGCTGCCGCGCCGGCTCATCGCCTCGTCGTCGTCGTCGTCGTCGTCGCTAAAGTCGCCGTACCCTGTGCAGCGCCAGGAGTGGGCTGGCGGGGCAGTCACGAGGGTCAGGCCGGTTCTCGCCGCATCCGCCGCTGCAGATGAGAGCGGCGAGCGTACCGGCCGGCGGGCGTGTTCGCCGCCGCGGCGGGGCGTGCACGAGCAGGTGTGCCTGCTCGGCCTGCGCAGGCCGCGTCAGCACATCGTACATCCTGAGGGGACCCAACAGTAGTACGGGCATGCGGTTTGGTGCGAACGCCGTCAGCGGTTCCGCTCAAAGCGGCCTCGCTGGCTCGGGTCGAGCGCCTACCGCAAGCACGAGTCGGCGGTGAGTACGGCCAGGTGGGACGACGTCTCCGACAGCGGGTGCCAGCGTAGCTGTAGCACTTCCAGCCGCGGCTCCAAGTCGGCCACGGGAATCGCGCTGGCCCGCGGGACCGACCACGACAGGGTCCGGCCGAGGTCGTTAGGAGGCCAACGTGTTTCCTTCTGGCCGCACCATGGGCGCCACCGTACATGCACGTTGCTGCGACGCCAGCCGCCGCGGGGTTGGCGACACGCCGGGACGATGCCGGCAGCTGGAGCACGGCAATCTCGACGTGGCCCGCGACGGCCAGCAGGTCGCCGGTGTCGTTGGCCACTGCCGCGCGCGGCTTGAAGGCGAGCGGCGGCGTCACGGCCCATTCCTGCATGGACGGCAGACACAGTCAGGGTGGACCGCATCAGGCAGGCACCGGGGGCTGCTGCCACGCGGCATTGGGCGCCCGTGTCCTACCAGCGTGCTGGCAGGCTTGCCCGCTTCGGCGGCCTTGAGGCTGTGGGCGTCCACGGCGACCACCCTAACGCCCACCGCAGAGAGCAGGGCGCCGAGGCGAAGGCGTGGCCAGGTCAGGAGCGACAGGCGCCAGGCCTGCACAGGGTGGACGAGCGACGTACCGGTCTGCGTGGACAGCGAAAAGGCGGGAGCCGTGGGCGGCCAGCACGGCGCCGCTGGCCGCGGCCCAGAACGGGTGCTCGGCCAGGCGAGCGCTCGCCGTCGTCGCCATGGCTGCTGGCACCCCGAGGAGGGAAGAACGGTCGTTGCGGTGGTGGCGCTGAAGGGCGCACGATAGCCTGGCGGTCGTCCTTCTGCTCGAGTGACCTGGCCCGCCCACCCCCGGTCGTTCCCTGCCTTCTGGCACACCCTGCCCGAAGCGCCTCTGCCCGTCTGCGCTGCTCGTCGTTCACTGCGTCGACCTCCTCGCTGGTTGTCTTCTTCACACTCGCCTCCTGCCTCTTCTCCTTGTCGTCCTCCGTCCGCTTCGTCTGCTGCGTCGTCCGCCGTCTCGTCCGCTGCGTCGTCCGCGATGAGTGGTCCGCTGCGTTGTCCGCCGGGTCGTCTTCGTCCTCCCCGTCGCTCGCTTCGTCCTCTGCGTCGTCCTCTGTGTCCTCGTCCTCGTCCTCGTCCTCTGCGTCGTCCTCTGCGTCGTGTTCTGCCGTCGCTCGTCCTCGTCCTCTGCCTCCTTGTCCTCTGCGTCCTCGTCCTCGTCCCCTGCGTCCTCCTCCTCCTCCTCCTCCCCTGCGTCCTCCTCCTCCCCTGCGTCCTCGTCCTCCTTCCCTGCGTCGTCGTCCTCCTTCCCTCGTCTTCTGCGTCCTCGCCCTCCTCCTCCTCGTCCTCCTCCTCCTCCTCGTCCTCCTCCTCCTCCTCTGCGTCCTCGTCCTCGTCCTCCTCCTCGTCCTCCTCCTTGTCCTCTGCGTCCTCGTCCTCTGCCGTCGCCCGTCGCCGCCGTCGCCCGTCGCGAGTTCAAGTTCTCCAAGTGCCTTTTTTCCATTGGCGTCCCACTTTTCTTTTTTGGCGCGAAAAGAAAAGCGAAACGGCGGCGGCGGAGGAGGAAGAGGAGGAGGAGGAGGAGGAGGAGGACGACGACGACGACGACGCCGCGGCCGTGGAAGGCGCTCAGAGAACGCCCGGCTGCACCGCCACAACGCTGAGCAGGTTCCCGAAGCAACGGGCGACGCGTCGCCAATCAACTTCAAGCCCACGACGACCTGTCACTGAGCGCCGGACGACGCAGCCTGCCCGTAAACCTCGAACGGCGCCCTGGCAAGCCGAAATCGGCGGGGTCTCCACACACGCACACGCCTGCGCGAGTCACCTAAGGTCCGCCATCCATGGACACGGACGGGCCCGTGGGCGCGTCGGTCGGCGCCGGCCGCAAGGGCGACCAGCTCGTCGAGGTCACCACCGCCGACGGCCAGCGCCTCACCACCTACCAGTCCACCCTCGCGCAGTGCGCCTACTTTAGCACCCTCTTCTCCCGCTGGGGCGCCAGCGGCGGCGGCAGCAGCGGCGGCAACGGCGGCGCAGGCGGCGCGACCGTCGGCGGCGGCGCGGCCGACACGCCGCTAACCGTGCACGTCGATCGGGACAGCAGCATTTTCCGCCTGCTGCTGGATCTCCTCCGGTACGGCACCGTGGACGTGCTCCCGGACGACCTCACGCGCGACCACTACGCCAAGCTGGAGCGCGACCTCGAGTTTTTCCAGGCGGGCCAGCACCTGGCGCAGGGCCTCCGCGTGCGCCGCGAGCTCCTGCTGCCCAAGCGCCGCGTCGAGGTCGGCGAGGCCGCGGGCCACCGGCCCAAGGCCTGCTGGAAGTGCCACTCCACCAACGTCGTCAAGTACTTTTGGGCGTGCCCGACGTGCCGCCAGCTCTGCACCAAGATGGAGAGCTGCGCGTGCCGCAAGGACCGCAAGGAGGGCACCGAGGTCTCCCTGTGCCAGGAATGCGAGCACCTCATGCGGGTACGCGCAGCGCTCCGCACAGCGCGTCGGGGACGAGCCCCGGCGGACCGGTTTGAGAGGCTCACGCAGTGCGGCGATAGGGCACGTCGGTGGCGGGGCGCGGCGCGCAGGTCATCTCGGTAGAGAGCATCTTGCGCGGCACCGCGGGCGGCCCGTCGGCTGGCAGCGGCGCGCCGGGCACCGGCAGCAGCGGCGGCCCCGCAAGCGGGTCCACGCGACCAAGCTTTTTGATGTGAGCAAACGGGAGCTAGGGCATGCGTTGGAGCGGCCGGGCGTAGCGGAAGTGGCGTCGCTGCGCTGCCCACAGCTCGCATTTTCGTGTGAAAGTTTTTGTGTTTCTCGCTGATACGTGTACACTAGGTAATACACCGTGTTGATACTGTACAAGCTCTATGTCTTGGAAACGCCCGCGGTCACCCGGTAAACGAGCCGGGCCGGGTTTCCAGCTCGGCCAAGATTGCGGCCGAGTACGACGCCAGCCGCGAGGCTGTGCCGGCCCACTCGAACAGGCGCGACTGCTGTGCGACAAACAGCGGCCGCAGCGTCGCGACCGCCGCCATGTTTTGCAAGATGAGCGCGGCCAAGAACGCCGGGCCCGCCGGCTCCGTCGATTTCGACATCCGCGACAGCGGCGTGACGCCCGCCTGGGCTCGGCCGCCGGCCTTGGCGGCCGCCGACGCCGCCGGCGCCGCGATGTCGGCGAGCTGCGCCGCCGTCAGGGGGGCCTCGCTGCCGCCCTCCGTTGTGGTCGGCTCGGCGGGGGGCGGGGCGGCGGGCGGCACGCCGTGCTTGGGCAGGTGGACCTGCACGTGTGCCAGCAACGCCGTGGCCGTCGGCAGCGTTCGCGTGCAGGTGGCCCACTGGCAGGCGTGGTCAGGCGCGGCTGGACGGTGGGCGGAGGCGAGATGCTCCAGCAGCGCCTCGCGCGACGTGAGCGCGAGCCCAATGTCGCACCCACGCCAGCGGCACGGCCACACTTCCGTGGGCTCCGCGGGCTCCGGCTCGGCCATGTCCATCGGCGCCGCCGCCGCCGCCGCTGCCGCTGCATCCGGTGCAGGGTTTTCTTGCGGCGCAGGGTTCGGCTCCGGGGCAGCTTCCGGCTCCGGCGCAGGGCTCGGCTCCGGAGCCGCGGGTGGCTGCTGTGCCGCCGCTGCTTGCTCGAATGCGCCCGCAGCGGGAGGCGCCGGTACGTTCGCATCAACCTCCATCGGCGCCGGCGCCGCGGCTGCTTGCGGTGCCGCCCCTTCGGTGTCCTTGGCAGCGTCGAGCGTCTGCGCAGCAGCGTCCGCCGCCGGAGGCGGTGTAGCAGCCGCTGCATCCACGGTGGCAGCGGCGGCACTGGCGGCGGCACCAGCAGAGTCGGCCGGCGCCTTTGCTTCCGGCGCTGACGCTTCCGCCGTCACTTCCGTGGCCCCTTCCGCAGTCGCACTCGCTGGTGTGCGAGCTGCTGCGTCGGTTGTGGCTTCGGTCGGCGGCTCGAGCGGCGCCTCGGCCGGCGGCTCGGGGGGCGCGCCCGGCGGCGTCGATGGCCGCGACAGCTTGTCCGCTGCGCCGGGCTGGACGGGAATGCTGGAGCGCATGGGCCGTGCCGGCCGCACGCCAATGTTTTGGATGTACTGCGTGCCGCCAACGCCGCCGCTCGCAGTGGCATCGGCGCCGTTCGCGGCGGCGAGGTCCAGCGTCGTGTGCACGCCCGGCAGCGCCTCCTTGAGGTACTGCAAGAAGTTGAGCAGCGCGACGGGCTGGTCGCCCAGTGCCTGGGCGTCCTCGCGGTAGCCCTGGTAGACATCGCTCACCGGCAACCGGCTGCCCGGGACGACCTGGTAGAACGCCTTGATCCAGCCGATGCAAGTGCGGTGACGGTCGTGGACGGGCCGCGGCTCCTCCGCCCTCTTGGGCAGCGGGCTCGGCAGCTCGCGCGGCGACTCCGGCGCCACCGCGGCCGCCGTGGCGGCGGTCGGCGTTGGCGGCGCCGACGAGCCGTTGTCCGCGGCTGCTGCCGCACCGGCCGCTGCCTCGGCCGTTGTCGCGGTGGCCGGCGCCTCCTCCTTCTTCTTGGGCCCCTGCGGAAGCGACCAATCTGGCGCCGAGAGTCCCGTCCGCACAAACGTTGTTCGTTGGAGGGGTCAGCGTACGCGATCCCGCCTCTGTAGTGTTGAAAGGGGACGCGTGCGTCTACCGCGGTAGTTGGTGCTCATCACGGCGAAGAGGAGCGTGACGACGCCGGGGCCCACGGCGGTGACGAGCCGCGTGCACGTCTCGGGCCCGATGCTGCTGTACCGGTTGAGGAACTCGAGCGCGGCGTGCACGAGGACGTCGTCGTCCAGCAGAAGCAGGTTCACGATGCGCGCGAGCGCGGCCAGGTCGAGCGACGCCAGCGCGTGGTCGTTCTCGAGGGTGTTGGTGAGCAGCTTCAGAATCCGGAGGGCCGTCAGCACCGTCGTCCGGTCGTCACTTTGAGCGAGCGTCGCCAGCACCCGCAGCAGCGTTGGATAGGTCTGCCGCAACAAGCCGCATGCCGCGTGCTGACAGCAAACGTCTCGTTAGGAGCACCCAACGACCGATGCGGGCCTGGTCGCCGGACGTACATCGATGCGGAGGTGGGGCGCGACGTGCACCAGCACGGTGAGCGCGCTGGTGCGCAGGTCAACGTGCGCGCTCACGGTCTCGTCCAGCTGGAGGCAGTGCAGCTGAAAGTGGACGATCGGCTTGGACGCCGCCATGACGGGCGCGTTGGACACCGAGAACGACAGGTTGTTGAAGATGTCGGCCACCTTGGTCACCCTGGGGCGAGCCAGCCCCACAACGCCGTGCGGCTGGCGGCAGACTAAGGGCCACTGGGCGGCCATCTGCAACGCTTGTGGCTGGCGGCGTGGGCGTACCACGTGACGAGCCGCGGCGGCAAGCGGCCATGGGCAAACTCGCGCTTGGGCGGCAGCAGCAGGCCCGGCACCGCCGGCATCGCCTCCCGTTCGACGTCCACCAGGCGCTCCAGCGGCGACATTCGCTCCCGCACCGCATTGTCTGCGGGCAAGCAGCCTCAACCCCCGGGGTTCACTGGAGTCAGCAGTGCACGCGTGGGCCCCTAGGG
>Ga0180216_1004758_pt1 | contig 10153 bp, 9 predicted proteins | sample eDN3rd37CBELigMG_FD_128879 | JGI IMG/M metagenome (GOLD analysis project Ga0180216, IMG submission 128879) | Enriched Miracle-Growth compost microbial communities from Emeryville, California, USA - eDNA 3rd pass 37_C BE-Lig MG (version 2)... ...
AGCCTTCTCCTGATTCTGGCCTTCACGAGAAAATTGATCATGGATCGGCAATTGACCAAGCGCCTGCAAAGCGGGGCGGAGGCAGCAGTCGAGAGTGCAGAACAGCGTGCCGGCCATCGGGAGGTTGAATGGCTCACCAAAATCATCCTGCTGCTCGCTCTTTCTGCTCTGTTCGCCACTCACATGCCTTAAAAACACAGAGAAGCCTTGCACCTGACTGAGTTTTCAGGTGAAGGCTTCTCTTCGTCAAGCTGCCACTTGCTGTTCTTTGGCGGCTTTTTTTCCTTTTACATACGAAATGAAGTAAATGACCAAAAATAACAGCATGAAGACGGCTGACCAGCGATACATGACGCTGTAGCTGGAGTAGGTTACGATTGCGCCGAGCAGCAGGGAACCGATTCCGATTCCGAGGTCGATCGTACTCAAAAAGACAGCATTGGCCATACCGCGTTGTTCGGGCTCCACGACCTTCACCATCCAGGCCTGGATCGCGGGTTGGAGAAATCCGTATCCCATCCCATAAAAAGCGGCTGAGGTGAAAAGAAGATAGTTATTGTTCGTGAAGGAGAGAATCATCAGGCCGATGAACACAAACAAGGCTCCCAGCGGCAGGACGGCAATATGCCCCTTCCGGTCGAACAGCTTGCCGGACAGCGGACGAACCAGGACGATGGCGATTGCGTTGCAGAAAAAGTACCAGCTGACGTTGGCGAGATTTGCTTCTCTTCCATATAAGACCAAAAAGCTCATCAATCCGCCATACGTAATGGCTACGATGGTGTTCAAAACCGTTGGAAGCAAAATCTTGCGGTCAAAATACCGTCTCATCCCACGTATCTGCTGATCCGGACTGGAGGGAGCAGGCTTCGGCTGGGTTTTGGTGCCAAACAGCAGCGGAAGGGAGATGACCACCATCCCGATCGCAGCAAATACCATGGTGGCAAAGCCAAATTCGCCGAGCAGCGTAATTCCTGCGATGGGCCCAAGCGCCAAAGCAAGACTGACAGACAATCCAAAATACCCCATGCCTTCGCCGATTCGTTTGGGGGGTACTGCATTGGATACCAAAGTGGCAAAGGTCGTGCTGCCCAATCCAAAACCGATACCGAACAATGCTCGCAGGAAGATCAACAGGGCGATGGTGGCGCTGAAATAGTAGCCGAGCATCGCGAGGCTGGCGATGAGGAGCCCTACTGCGGCAAGCAGCTTGCTGCTCTTGGTCTTGATCGCCTCCCCGGTGTACATGCGGGACAGAATGGCGCAAATATTAAACAGGGTAATCACGAGAGAGGCTACGAAATCATTGGCATGATAAGCCTCTTTTACGTAGGCAGGCAAGGTGGTCGCCTGCATTTGCACTGTCGAGAACAGGAGCAGATTGCTTATGGTGATCAGGATAAAATCCTTCGTCCACAGCTGTTCTTGTTTTTCTTCATTCAAAATGGTCACTCCTATTCGATTGTATGTCTTTCGATGTTGGCGATACAGTGCATCGCTATTTGCTTCAGCCATTCCAGCTGCTCGGGCTCGATTCCCTCGAATACCTGCTCAAGGGCTTTGTTTTCAACAGGGATGGCCTGCTCCATCAACTCGCGTCCTTTGGCTGTAACGCTGATCAAAAAGGCCCGGCGGTCATTTTGGCACATCTTTTTTTCGACCAATCCCTTGCGGCCGAGGACGTCTAGAATGCGGGTAATGGTAGGCTGATCCTTGGAGGTGCGCAGGGCGAGCTCTTTTTGGTTGATGCCGTCGCTTTTGCACAATTGAAACAGAATGGCATATTGCTCGATCGTGATGTCAAAAGGACGAAGCTGGACAGAGGTGTGCTGCACCATTCTGCGGTACATGTTGCCAATGTAAAAGCCCATGGACTCGTCACGGGTTCTATCCGTCAATTCAAGTACTCCTTTGCATTCATATTTACTTGCTATGACAATTATATGTGAAACAAGTAACTCTGAAAAGAAAAAAACCACCAGTATTTTTACTGGCGGTATCTGCCTTTTTTGCGGCTTATGGTAAAACCAGCATAGATCAAGGCAATAATGACGGCTGCAATCATCGCGATGACAAAAAGATTGTGTGACAACCATTCATACAGAGCTGGTCCAACTAACAAAGGTATCTCCCCCTAAGAGTAGGTAGGGTATCGGTGTTCATCATGGCTGTAATGGTCAGAGCGGTTTTTTCGATCGGTCCCGGCGACGGCCGACTTCGCTTCCGCCGATTCGCTGACGGCTTCGCGAACCGCTTCTTCTATTTTTCGGTCTTCTGCAGTGAGTACCGGTTTGCGATGCTCCATATGTGCAGCCGCCGGTTCTTTTTCTTTGCTCTCTGTAAGGTCCGAGCCGCCCGTCACCTGATTCATGACAGCCTGAATGCTCGATTTCTTGATTCTGTCCATCAAGTTGCCGGTTTCGCTTTTTTCCCCCGTGGAGTTCATCCCAATGGCTGCGTACATGGGGCAAAAGCGGGTCACACCTTCTGCCACCTTCATCGCGGATAGGGACATCAAGAGCCAAGGAGTGCGATGAGGTCGCCTGCTCATTCTGCCAACGCCATATGCAAGACCCAGTAATCCAGCCGTTATCCGAATCATCGCGTCTGTAGTACCCACGTTTCTGCGCATGTTTGGTCTGCCTCCTGTAATATGCCTGTTATATAGCCTAGTCTTTGTTGGGAGCATGGGATGCAGACATGGTAATTGTTTCAAGGGAAATAAGTTGTGGAGAGGGATTGTTCCCATTCGTGGCGAAAGCATAAATAATGAACGACTATTCAGAAGATAGAGATGACAGCGAAGGAGTGATTCAGCATGCGTGTAAGAAAGATAACAGAAGAGGCGCATCTTCAATTGATACGAGTATCGCGAAGGAAAGCGCCGGCCACTATGTGGATCAGGGGAGCGCAAATTCTGAACGTATATACGAAGGAATGGCAGACCTTGCATGTCTGTCTCGCAGGGGAGCGGATCGCCTACGTCGGGGAGCAGGAGCCGCTTGCTGATGAACATACCGTCATAATCGAGGCGCAAGGAAAATTCCTGGTTCCCGGCTATATCGAACCGCATGCGCATCCTTTTCAGTGGTACAACCCGTACAGCTTGGCTGATTTTGCCTTGCAGCGCGGAACGACGATGCTGGTCTCAGACACGATGATGCTGATGAATTTGCCGATGGGGCAGGTAGATCACATGCTGGCTTCCCTCGCCGCCCACCCGGTAAAATCCTTTTTCTGGGCAAGGCTGGACCCGCAGACGGGAAAAGCTCACCCGCATTATACAAAGCAAGGCTTGGCGCGCATGCTGGAGCATCCCCTGGTGATTCAGGGCGGAGAGCTGACGGACTGGCATGGCGTGCTGGCTGAATCGGAAGAAATCCTGTTTGGTTTGAAGCATGCCGGTGACCTGGGCAAACGAATGGAAGGCCACCATCCTGGAGCGTCGGTCGAGACGTTGAATACGGCTGCTGCCGCCGGGGTTACTGCATGCCATGAAGGGATACGGGCTCAAGACCTGCTGCATCGCTTGCGCTTGGGCATGTATGCGACGCTGCGCCACTCCTCGATCCGCCCGGATTTGCCGGAGTTGGTTCGCGGGTGGAAGGATCTGGGACTCCCGTGGTCGCCGCGGATGATGCTGACCTCGGACGGAAGCACACCGCCGCTGTATCGCCATGGGCTGATGGATTATACCATTCGTCTAGCCATAGAGGCAGGGATGCCCCCGATCGAAGCCTATGTGATGGCGACGCTGAATCCTGCTGTTTACTACGGAGTCGATGGGGAAGTAGGCGGGATAGCCCCGGGCAGGATCGCCGACCTGCTGCTGCTATCGGCAGAGGATGAGCCGACACCAGAGCTGGTGATTGCCAACGGTCAACGCGCAGCAATGAACGGCAAATTGCTGATCCCGACAGTAAAGCCCGACTGGGAATTGTATACCTTTCCGCCAGTGGACATCCTTGATCAGCCAACGAGGGCAGAGTGGTTTTCGATCCGGCAGGAAGCAGAAGAGACGCCTGTCATCGAGATGCCGAGCGCAGTGATTACCCGATTGCGGATGCAGTCGTTTCCGACCGATGAAAAAGGGATGATCTCGCTTGCACATGATCCGAAGCTCGCTGCGATCGTAGCGATCGATCCTGTCGGGAAACGGAAGACACAGGCGGTACTGTCGGGCTTCGGCAATCATCTGGAGGGCTTGGCCAGCACGTATACGGCCTCCGGTGAGTGGCTCGCCATCGGGCGCGATCCTCAGGCGATGGCCCAAGCAGTGGATCGGGTCCGGGAAATGGGCGGGGGCGTCGTCTTCATCGACAAGGGAAAAATCGTCTGGGAATGCGCCTTGCCACTGGCAGGCAAATTTTCACCGGCTCCAATGGAGGAAATCATCTGCCGGGCGGAGGAGCTGATCGAGCTGATGCGCGAAAAGGGGCATGAACATCTAGATCCGATCTATTCGATGCTGTTCTTCTCATCCACGCATCTTCCCTACGCCAGATTGACGGCAGAGGGGATCGTAGAAGTAAAGACAGGCAGAATCGTACATCCCTCTCTTCCTCTTGAATAGGGATTGTGACGCTTTAGTATTGTAAAGCGATGATATATTCATTTGAGTTCAATTGATCCTTTTGGGAGTGTTGATGTATCGAACGAATATGTGATTGGAAAATATATTTTTTCTCTTGTAAATTTTCTAATTTATTTTACAATAAAGAATAAACAAGCTATATCTACCTTAAGTCCTATTAAAGAAGATAGAAAAAAAGCCGCAATTTGATTTGCAAGGTCGTTTATTGAGAGTTTTTGGGAAAAGAAAAGGGGGATTCAATTCTGCTTGAAAAAACTCTCATGCCTCAGTCATTTAGCTGCGGTATTGAAAGCGAGTCTTGCACTCTTGGATTGCGCAGAGGGAAAAGCCGAACAGGCCTCATCCAGCTAGGGGCGGCACGAGAGTGTTCGCCCCTCCTTCATGGAGCTTCAGAATCTGGGCCGGAAATTGTCGGGCCGTTCTGAAATGCGGCCGTCGGAGCAGCGGAATCGAACGACAAGTTTACAAAGGAATGAGGGATGGGAAAGCATGCTGCTTAGCATTTTGCCTCAAGTATTGGTGGACGGATTGACACTCGGATTTATGTACGCCGTCGTCGCGCTAGGCTATACGATGGTGTACGGGATTTTGGAATTTATCAACTTCGCTCATGGAGAAATTTTCATGGTGGGTGCCTTCGTTGGGACGGAGGTGCTGCTGATTACAGACGCGATCGGCGGGCTTGAGGGCATGAATCCATACGTAGCCCTTTTGATGACGCTTGTCATCACGATGATATTGACCGGAGCATTGGGTGTGGGGATAGAACGGCTTGCTTATCGGCCGCTGCGAGGGGCCCCGCGATTGGTTCCTTTGATTTCGGCCATTGGCGTCTCCTTTTTGCTGCAGGACATTGTTCGTTTTGCCGAAGCGATTGCGCGCAATGAATTCTACCTGAATACGCCCGTGTTGTTTACGGGAACGGTCTCTGTGTTCGGCATCGCGACGATTCCGATTAAAGGATTGGTAGTCATCGTTCTGGCCATTGTTTTGATGATTGCATTGACGCTGTTTATTGGCAAGACAAAATGGGGAATCGCCATGCGTGCCGTCGCCCAGGATCCAAGTACGGCATCGCTGATGACCATAAATGTCGACAAGGTAATCATGCTTACATTTTTGATCGGTTCCAGCCTCGGCGGAGCTACCGGGGTACTGTTTGCCCAGAATTACGGAACCATTGATCCGTACATCGGCTTTATTCTCGGGATGAAAGCATTCACTGCTGCAGTATTGGGCGGAATCGGCAACCTGCGCGGCGCGATGGTAGGCGGCGTCCTGCTCGGGATGCTGGAGTCCCTCGCAGGAGCGTATATGGGTCCTTTGACCAACCAGGCGTTTGGCGCCGAGTACAAAGACGTGTTTGCGTTCAGTATTCTAATCCTCGTGCTTCTCTTCAAGCCGGAAGGGCTGTTTGGCGAAGCTGTGAAAGAGAAAGTGTAGGTGAAACTCATGGCAAACCTGGTCTGGAAATCATTCAAAGGAATTCCGCTCTATGTTACGTTGATTTGGATCGCCGTATTTTCCTTGCTGCTGCACTTTTTGGATAAGTCAGTCCTTTCGTTTCTCGGTATTCTTTCATCGATCGTCCTGCTTTATTTCACGAATACGAGCAACAAGATCAAACTTGCCATCGGGGCCTTGGTGCTGATCGTCATCATCCCGCTGGTGGCAGGGGAAAACCGCTATTATATGGAAGTGGCATCACAGGTTGGAATTTACGTCGCGATGGCGCTCGGACTCAACATCGTCGTCGGGTTCGCGGGATTGCTGGACCTGGGCTACGTGGCCTTCTTCGCGGCTGGGGCGTATGCGTACGCGATTTTCTCGACCTCGCAGGCGAACGAGTTTATCGCCGGCAATCTGTTTCCCTTGACTGGTGACTGGTTCTGGCCGTTCCTCATTGTGGGACTGATCGTCGCCGCCATATTCGGCATTTTATTGGGGCTTCCGGTCTTGCGGGTAAAGGGTGACTACCTGGCGATCGTAACACTTGGGTTCGGTGAAATCATTCGCATCGTCTTCAACAACCTGGATAAGCCGATCAACATTACCAACGGGCCGCAGGGCATCACGCCGATCCCGGCGCCAGAGCTGTTTGGCCTCAAGATGGGGACGCCGTTTTACTTCTATTTTATCGTGTTGTTTGTCATCGCTTTCATCGTGCTGGCGAACATCCGCTTTGAACATTCCCGACTGGGAAGGGCCTGGATCGCGGTCCGCGAAGACGAGCTGGCGGCCCAGTCGATGGGAATTTCGCTTTTGAACACCAAGCTGGCTGCTTTCGCGACAGGGGCATCCTTCGCAGGAGTAGTCGGAGTTATTTTCGCAGCAAAGCAAACCTTTATTGACCCTACTTCGTTTACGCTGATGGAATCGATCGGGATTCTCGTCATGGTCATTCTCGGTGGAAGCGGAAGCATACCAGGGGTAATCCTCGGGGCGGCTTTTGTCACCCTCTTGCAGGTACAGCTTTTGAAGGAATTCTCCAACTTCCTGCATTCCTTGCAGCAATCCGGCATTATCAACCTGCCCAACCAGTTGGACCCTTCCAAGTTTCAACGACTGGTGTTCGGGATCATGCTGATCTTCGTGGCCTTGTATCGTCCGAATGGCTTGATTCCGGCAAAAAGGAAAACCAACGATCTCGGTGCGATCAAATCAAGCCCGTTTAGCAGTGGCAAATTGGGAATTTTGAGCAAGCTTTCTCAATCGTCATCTACTAAACAATCGTAGCGAAGAGGGAGGGAGTCAAAATGGCAATATTGGAAGCGGTAGGATTGACCAAGCGCTTTGGCGGTCTCGTCGCCAATCAGGACGTGTCGATCAAGATCGAAAAAGGAAGCATTACAGCCGTGATCGGTCCGAACGGGGCGGGCAAGACCACCTTTTTTAATATGATTACGGGTTTTTACGAGCCGGACGAAGGAGAAATTCTGCTGGGGGGCAAGAACATCAAAGGACTTCGCCCTGACCAGATCGCTACGAGAGGGATTACCAGAACCTTTCAAAACATTCGTCTGTTCAAACAAATGACGGCTTTGGAAAACGTCATGGTCGGGACCCATAGCCGTCTGTCGGCGGGGCTTCTCGGGATTCTGTTCCACACCAAGCGCGTTCGCGAAGAGGAGGAGAAGGCACGGGTCGAGGCTTATCAGCTGCTGGAGTATGTAGGGATTGAGCATATCGCCAACGAAGCGGCGGGGAGCCTGCCCTACGGATTGCAGCGCAGGCTGGAAATCGCTCGTGCCCTGGCGACCAATCCGCAGATTATCCTGCTCGATGAGCCGGCAGCGGGGATGAACCCGCGGGAAACGGTAGAGATGACCGAATTTATCCGCCTCCTGAAAAAAGAACTGGATCTGACCATCATCCTGATCGAGCATGACATGAAGCTGGTCATGGGCTTGAGCGAATACATTCACGTGCTGGACTACGGACGCAAGATCGCCGAGGGGACACCGGAGCAAATCCGCAACAACCCCAGCGTCATCGAGGCGTACCTCGGAAAAAGCGCGTCGGAAGTGTCCTAGGAGGAGGCAAGGATATGGCATTGTTGGAACTGCAAGACGTTCATACCTTTTACGGCGGTATCCACGCGCTCAAGGGCATGTCGATCAGCGTCAACCCAGGCGAGGTCGTCACCCTGATCGGTTCGAATGGAGCAGGCAAGTCTACCACGCTGAAGACCATCTGCGGACAGACGCGGGCGCGTGAAGGAAAGATCATGTTTGATGGAAAAGACATCACCCAGATGAAAACGCACGACATCGCATTGCTGGGGATCGCCCATGTTCCAGAAGGACGCCGCATTTTTCCCAAGCTGACGGTGCAGGAAAATCTCGAGATGGGCGCTTTCTTTACGAAAGACAAGAACGTCATTCAGGAAGGGATCGAGCGGGCCTTCCAATACTTCCCGAGGCTCAAAGAGCGGATCCACCAAAAAGGCGGCACTATGTCGGGCGGGGAGCAGCAGATGCTGGCCATCGCCCGCGGCCTGATGATGAAGCCCAAGATTCTCATGCTGGATGAACCGTCGATGGGGCTGGCTCCGATTCTGGTGGAGCAAATCTTTGAAATTGTCACGGAGCTGAATCGTGAAGGAACGACCATCCTCCTGGTGGAGCAAAACGCCAACCAGGCCCTGTCCGTAGCCCATCGCGGGTACGTCATCCAGACGGGGGAGATCATTCTCAAGGACGATGCGAAAACCTTGCTCGCCAACCCGCAGGTGCGGGAAGCGTATCTGGCGTAACGCTAAACCCAGTGCCCTTAGGTACTGGGTTTTGTCGTGTCGGAATGTAACTGTAGTGGGGAGAAGCATGTTTCCGATCTACGCTCAATCCGGACTAAAACACGGATTCAAGGTAATTTTCAATGATTCAGGAAACGGGGCAGATTTGCGCAACTTTCCATTACATGGTGGTGTATAAGAAGTAAAGGACGGTTAGAGTGAAGAGTGAGAAACTTTTAAGGAGTGCACAATTGTGAGGTTGTATTCTAAAGGCATTAAAATGATGATTGGTGTGATTTTTATCGTTTGTGTAGTGGGAGGTACACTGGCATTCCAAAGCACATTTGCTAAAAGCTCGAATAATCAAAGCCCCAAGAATCCTCCTCATTATCCAGAAAATGAAATTGGACAGACTTACGGTTCTGCTGAAGAAACAACTTCTGTTGAAATGCTACCTGACTTAATCCATGTAGGAAGTGTGAATGGCATTGCAGGATATTTGCTGAAAAAAGATTATCTTAGTGAACTTGTACATGACGCACCACTGTATGATGTTAATGGGAAAACCATAATTGGTTCTTTTCATATTGGCGCTAAGAATATGAGCTATCCTAAAAATAAAAACGGACAGACATACGGTTCTGCCACAGATGCTCCTTCTCCGGATATGGAACCTGAATTAATCCGTGCAATAGGTGTGGATGGTACTACAGGATACGTGCTGAAAAAAGACTTAGACGGTGAGCGTCCAAAATCACCCGAGGAAGCCATTGCGATACAGAACAGTAGATCACCAGGAGGTCGTGATATTCCGCTATATGACGTTGATGGTGAAACCGTAATTGGTGTGTTTCATGTTGGAGAAGGAAAATAATATAAAATGTGATTGAGTGTTATGCTCCCTAAACGCGAAACGAGCCTTAAAAGCGATGCTAGAGGCTCGTTTTTCTTTTACAGGGCTCTCCACTTTCTGGAGGGCATATACTAATTAGTATCAATGTGGTATCCAATGTTTGTTACCAACTCGAATTCACCGAGAACAGTTTCTAGCCGAGGAAAAGGGGAAAAAAGCGAAAGGTATTTGGGATCTTGACCCAGTCGCAATGGAAAAGGCGGAACCCGCATTTAGCGGACAACCCTGAATCACTTCTTGAAGACGGCTGCTTTTGGCCGCGGTTCCGCCTTTGGAATGGAGACGGCCAGCGCCAGCCCCCAGCGAAGATTCCAACCCACCTGTAGCGTTTTCCTCTTTTCCTCTCCTCCACTGCAGCTGGTGGACTACCGTAAAAAAGGACGGGGGTTCCCGCATTTTCTAATTGCAGTCG
>Ga0180216_1004761_pt1 | contig 10150 bp, 5 predicted proteins | sample eDN3rd37CBELigMG_FD_128879 | JGI IMG/M metagenome (GOLD analysis project Ga0180216, IMG submission 128879) | Enriched Miracle-Growth compost microbial communities from Emeryville, California, USA - eDNA 3rd pass 37_C BE-Lig MG (version 2)... ...
CAACCGCGCACCGCATCCACGCACCACGAACAGTCGCAGACCGCTGAGCCGCAAGCCACGCCCGAGTGGCTGCCGCAACCGGCCACGTCGCCGGAGCAGTACGTGCTGACCGGGCCGCCGGAAACGCTGTCGGACCGGCTTCTGGAATACTTGAGCCTGCGCATCGTCGATGTCACCGACCTGCGGCCGGAAGAGATCGATGCCGATCGGCCACTGGATTCGCTCGGGCTCGATTCGCTGATGGCGTTCCAGCTTCGCGACGAATTGCTGGAGAAATTGCGGCTGGACGTGCCGCTGGAAATGTTCCTGCAGAACCTGACGTTACGGGAAATGGCTTTCCGCCTGGCCGACAGCCTCGCCGCCAGCAACATCCATGATTCGCAAGCCATGGCCGAGGAGGCCTGGGTGGAAGGGGCTCTATGAACCTCGATCAACTGCAACAACAACTTCAGGAACAAGGCGTGCAGCTTTGGGTCGACGGCGGGCTGCTGCGGTTCCGCGCGCCGGGCAACCGGCTTCAGCCTGCGCTGTTGGCTGCGCTGCAAAAACATAAGAAGGACCTGATTCAGCGATTGCAGCCGCAGGCCGATTCGGCGCCGGCCATCGTGGGACCGCTGACCGTCAACCAGCAGGCGCTGTGGTTCTTGCATCAGTCCGCGCCGCACAGTCCGGCTTACAACGTGGCTTCAACCGCGCGGATTCGCTCGGAAGTGAATGTCGACGCGATGCGGCAGGCGTTCCAGACGCTGGTATCGCGGCACGAATCACTGCGGACCACGTTCGAGTCGCGGCAAGGCGAGCCGGTGGCCAAGGTGGCCGCCCACGGTCAGCTCGACTTTGCCCAGGTCGACGCCGCAGGCTGGTCCGAGCGGCAGCTTCAAGTGGCAGCCCAGGCTGAGTACGAACGGCCGTTCTGCCTGACCAGCGGACCGCTGATGCGGGTGCGGCTGTTCACGGTGGCGCCGGATGACCACGTGTACCTGATGGTGCTGCACCACATCATCTTCGATGCCTGGAGCCTGTGGCTCTTGCAGGACGAGTTCCGCACGCTGTACCAGCAGTACGCGGCCGGCGAGGCGGGCGTGTTGCCTTCGTCGCCCGGTCGGTATGCCGATTTCGTCCGCCATCAGCAACAGCTTCTCAGCAGCCCTCGCGGCCAGGAATTGTTCGAGTATTGGCAATCGCGGCTGGCCGGCGATCCGCCGCCGCTGGAGTTGCCGCTGGATCGATTGCGTCCGGCCAAGAGCGCGATGCGCGGCGCGAGCCACCACTTCCGCGTGCCGGCGGAACTGGCCACGCGTCTCAAAGCCCTGGGCCGCGCGCACGGGGCCACGCCGTTTGCCACGTTCCTGGCACTGTTCAAGCTGCTGATGCACAAGTACACCGGGCAAGACGACCTGGTGATCGGCACCACCACCGCCGGCCGTACCCAGCAGCAGTTTCATCGCGTGGTGGGCTACTTCGTCAACACGCTGGCGATCCGCAGCCAGGTCGCCGAGCAGGCCACGTTTGCCGACTATCTCACGCAGGTCAAAGGCCGCGTGCTGGAAGCGCTGGAGCATCAAGAATACCCGTTCCCGCTGTTGGTCGAGCGGCTATTCCCCAATCGCCGCGGCAGCAGCCGGCCGCTGTGCAATGTGATGTTTGGGCTGCAAAAACCGCAGCAATTCCAAGAAGTGGTCCGGCTGTACGGCGAGGAAGAAAGCAAGGTCGACTGGGGTGGGCTCGATATCGGCCGGTTTGAGCTGGACCAGCAAGAAGGCCAGTTCGATCTAACCTGCGAGTTGATGGAAACCGGCGACTCGTACCACGGCACGCTCAAATACGATGTCGAGCTGTTCGAGCCGGAGACCATCCGCCGCATGGCCGATCATCTGCTTCGCCTGGCCGAAGCCGTAGCAGCCGATCCTCACCGCGCGGTGAGCGAATACTCACTGGTGGATGAGACCGAACAGCAAGAACTGCTGGCGCTGGCGTGCCCCAAACGGGTTGAACCGCCGCGGCAGGTGCTGGCCCATCGACTGTTTGAAGCGCAAGCGGCTGCCACGCCCGACGCAGTGGCTGCCGTCGCCGGTTCGGTCCGCTGGAGCTATGGCGAGTTGAACGCCAAGGCGAACCGCCTGGCTCGGCAACTGCTGGCCGCCGGCTTACAGCCTGGCGAGTGCGTGCCGTGCCTGTTCGAAGGCGGGCTCAACACGGCCGTGGCCCTGCTGGCAATCTGGAAGGCGGGCGGAACCTACGTGCCGCTCAATCCCAGCGAACCGACCGCGCGGCTGAAGACTATTCTTGAGGATTGCGATGCGCCGCTGGTGCTGGCCGCCCCCAAAGCCAGCGACGAAGGCGGCTGTGCCCAACCGCCAGCTCGCCCGCAGTGGCTGCGGCTGCACGACGGAGAACTGGTCAGCGAGCCGGGCAGCAATGGCAACGGCCACGCGTACGTAAACGGCAGCGTCAGCGACGGCAACCTCGCCCTGGAGTTGTCGCCCGAGCAAACAGCGTATGTGATTTACACCTCGGGCTCGACCGGCGCGCCTAAGGGCGTGTGCGTTTCGCATCGGGCGTTCTGCGAGCACGTGGCCAGCATCGGCGCCGAGTACGAGATCACGGCGGCCGATCGTGTGCTGCAATTCAGCAACCCGACCTTCGATCCCTCGCTGGAGCAGATGTTCACGGCGTGGAGTGTCGGGGCACGGGTGGTGTTTCGCGGCGGCCAGCTTTGGACGGCCGACGACTTGTGGCAGACCGTGGCCAGCGAACGGCTCACGGTCATCAACCTGCCGCCGGCTTACTTCATCGAATGCACCGAGTCGATTTCCTCGCACTTAAACACGGCTCAGAACCTGCGGCTGGTGATCGTGGGTGGCGATGTGTTTCCGCCGGCCACGCTCGAAGCCTGGCGGATGCTGCCAGCTCGGCTGCTCAACGCCTACGGGCCGACCGAAAGCGTGGTCACGGCCACGCTGTTCGACGTGGCCGAACATCAGCCGGGGACGCGGCTGCCGGTCGGCCAACCGCGTGCCAACTTGCGGGCATACATCTTCGATCGGCAGGGCCGGCTGGCTCCGCGCGGCGTGGCCGGCGAGCTATGCCTGGCAGGCACGGCCTTGGCCAGCGGCTACCTCAAGGACGAAGACCTGACCGCAGCCCGGTTCGTAGCCGATCCGCTGGTGCCTGGCGGGCGGATGTACCGTACGGGCGATTTGGCACGATGGAACAATCGCGGCCAACTGGAGTTTTGGGGCCGCACCGATCGGCAAGTGAAGATTCGCGGCTACCGCATCGAAACCGGCGAGGTCGAACGGGCTTTAACCAGTTGCCCGGGCCTGCGGCAAGCAGCCGTGCAGGTGGTGACGGACGCCACGGGGCAAGCCGCGCTGGCTGCCTGGGTAGTGGCCGCGGCCGCGCGTCCTGCGGGCGACGATGGCGGCGCACTGACGCCTGGCGGCGTGCAAGCCTATCTGCGCACGCGGCTGCCGGCGTACATGGTGCCGCAGTATGTGCAGATCGTAGAGGCGTTGCCGGTGAACGCCTCGGGCAAGGTGGATTTCTCGGCGTTGCCGCTGCCAACCATTCACGCGCGGCAACGCACTTACCGGGCCCCGCGCACGCTGGTGGAACAGATGCTGGCGGACATCTGGGCGCGGGTGTTGGACGTGGAGCGCGTCGGTATCGACGACGACTTCTTCGAACTGGGCGGGGCTTCGCTCAAGAGCATGCGCATCGCGGCAGCCGCCGCGGAAGCTGGGCTCACCGTGCGCGACGGCACCTTCCGTCCCGAGTTGATCTTTGAGTATCCGACCATCGCCGAACTGGCCCCCCAGTTGGCGTTGGCCGCCAACGGCCAGCCGGCCCCCGCGCCGGCCTAAGGTCCGTTGCATGGACACTGCCGGCGATCGCCAAGCGTGCCGGCCACGGAAGAACCTACTACGCGTTTTTGCTACCACGATGCAGGACGGCCGCGAACCACTCGCCGGCCTCCACTGATTGCGGAACATGCCATGGCTACGATTCCTACTTACGCCTCGGACGACCAGTCGTTTGTGCCGCCCGTCGAACAGGCTGAGCTGGCGTCTGATGACGCAACCGCCAAGACGCTCGGCACGGTGAAGTCCACCATCGAGAGCATCGGCGTCTATCTGCCCCAGCGGCAAGTCTCCACCGCCGAAGTACTGGCCGGCTGCAAGAACCGTATCCGTGTGCCGCTGGAACGGTTGACAGGCATCCAGTTTCGCCGCTGTGTGACGCAGGGCGAGTACTCGATCGACCTGGCTGCCGCCGCACTGGCCGACTGCCTGGCCCGCAGCCGCTACAAGCCCGAGGACTTCGACCTGATCGTCTGCACCAACATCTCGCGGTACGACGCCCCGCGGCATTTTTCCTACGAGCCCTCGACGGCGATGAAGCTTCGCCAGCAGTTCGGGCTGAAGAACGCGATGGCGTTCGACTTGAGCAACGCCTGCGCGGGCATGTGGAGCGGCGTGTACCTGGTCGATGCCATGATCCGCAGCGGCGAGATTCGCCGTGGCCTGGTCATCAGCGGTGAATACATCACCCACCTGACCAAGACCGCCCAGGAAGAAATCACCGACTACATGGACCCGCAGTTGGCTTCGCTCACGCTGGGCGATGCGGGCGTGGCCGTGGCGCTGGAGGCGTCGTCGTCGCCGGCCGTGGGCTTCCACCGCATCGAGATGTACACACTGAGCAAGTACAGCAAACACTGCATCGCCAAGGCGGTTCACAAGAGCAACTGCGTGGCCGCCATGTATACCGATGCCATCAAGGTGACGGCGGCCGTGGTGCCGCATGCGGTGACGCACGCCGAAGACTTGCTGCGGCGGCTGGGTCAGCCGCTGCACCGGGTCGATCACTTTGTGCCGCACCAGACCTCGCGGCTGTCGATGATGGATGCCATCAAGGAGATCCAATCGCGGTTCGGCGTCGACCTGACCGACCGGCTGGTCAATAACCTGACCGAGCGCGGCAATACCTCCAGCACGTCGCACTTCCTGGCGTTGCGCGACGCCATCATGCAAGGCCGCATCCGCAGCGGTGAAAACATCGTGTTCTGCATCTCTGGCTCGGGGCAGACCACCGGCACGGCGGTTTATACGTGCGATAACCTGCCCGAGCGGCTCACCGCCGACGATCCGCACCGCGTTGCGCGTCCCAAGCCGATGGAGCCCGACCCGGTGTTCCCGGTCCGCGTGGCGATCGACACGATCAGCACCTATGAACCGCCCGCGGGCGAAACGCCCGACTCGCTCCGCATGCTCACGGCCGCGGCCGAGTCGTGCATCGCCAGCAGCTCGTGCACGAAGGAAGCGATCGACGCGGTGATTTCCGTGGGTGTGTATCGCACCGAGTTCATCATGGAGCCGGCGCTGGCCGCGCTGGTGGCGGGCGAACTGGGCATCAACGACGACCGCGAACCGCACGACGAAGACAAAACCTTTGCCTTCGATTTGAGCGCGGGCGCGATCGGATTCCTGAAAGCCTGCTACGTGGCCGGCGAGCTGGTTCGCGCCGGCTCGTTCCAGAACGCGCTGATCCTGGCTTCCGAGGTCGAGAACAATCGCGAGTTCCCGAAGCGGCCGCTGGTTGGCCTGCGCGAACTGGCAACCGCCACGTTGCTGCACGAATCGCCCGACGGCGAGACCGGCTTTGTCGGCTTCAAGTTCCGCAGCTTCGACGAGCACATTGGCGCGATCGATTCGTACGGTACTTGGGAAGACGACGGCATCAAGTTCCTGGCGATGGAACGCAGCGAGCAGGCCGACAAGCTGTTGCTCGACTGCATCGAAACCACCGCCCATGAAATCCTGCGCGATTACGGCTTGAGCCGCGACGATGTTGCCTGGCTGCTGCCGCCGCAGATCTCGCCGGAGTTCGTGGCCGCCACGGCCAGCCGGCTGGGCTTTACGGCGGAGCAAACCGTGAACATTGCCAGGGCGGGCGCCGACCCGTACACCTCGGCGCCGCCACTGGCCATTGCGCATCTGCGGGAGCAGGGGTTGGCGCAGCCGGGTCAACTGGGTCTGGTGATCGCCGCCGGAGCCGGCATCCAGGTCGCCTGCGCCCTGTACCAGTTCTAGTTGCCGCGAGGTATGCACCAGGAACATCGACCACCATTCCACCATTTTCATGCCGACAGACAGGAGTTAACGATGGCACGGCTGCACTTGGGTTGGCTGCCCTCCGCGGCAGCGTTGGCGTTTGCGCTGGTTTGGCTCACCTCGCCGTGTGCGGCCCAGAATCAACCGCCCGCCCCATCGTTTACCGAACGGCCGATGGACCGCATCCCGGCAGGTACGGCGTTCACTCCAGCGACGTTCGACCAGTCGCCGCCCAACGGCTTCAACCGGTTGATCTTGTTTGTCGAAGGCCGGTTGGGCAGCGGCGACGTCAATGCGGCTGGCGAGACGGTTCGCCGGTATGCGGAACTGTTCAACCTGGTGTACCTGGCCAATGTCGAGCAAGCGGCCGGGCGTTACTTCCTCGACCGGGCGGCGGTCGGCTTTTCGACCAAGATCCGGGGCAAAGACACCGTCATTACTCTCGATTCCGAACAGCGGCTGGGAGCCAACCTGGGCTTCATCGGCCGCAATGTGTTCGCCGGCAACGAAGAAGCTCTGAAGGACATCCTGCAAATCGCCCGCACGCCGCAGGCGATGTTGATTCATGCTCCCACCCGCATGCTCTACCAGGGCGCGCACCGGATGATGGCGGTGCGGTTTCTGATCTGGGTCAGCCCCAGCGACGGCAACCTGTGGACGATGGCCTATCAACTGTCACCCGCAGCCGACGGTTCGTTCACCGTGGTGGGCGATACCTTCCAGGTGCTGAAGGCCGGCACCATCGAAGACCGCGTGATGAACGTCAAAGGCGACCGTTTCACGCTCGGCATTCCTGCGGCCGACGCTTTTGCCGTGGTCCGTCTTCCGCAAGGCACGGCCGTGCCGTTCACCAACGGCCTGAAGCAACTGGCGGCAGCCAAGCGGTACGACGAGGCGAGCTTCGCCCAGTTGCTCCGCGAGTTCGACGCGGCCATGGCGGCGAGGCGGCAATAGCCGGCGCGCACCGGGGGTGGCCCTTTACGTTAGCCGCGCGGCGACGTTAAATGACGGCTCGCGTTGCTGCCACCTTTTTGCCGCCCCCTATAGCGCGAGTATCTGCCATGGCGTCCCCGTTCGTCGAGCTTCCCCGCGATACCAACCAAGCCCTGGGCATCGGCCAGTATGCCATCGACTTCATGCGGGAGGGCCAGCCCGGTGAGGCAGCCCTGCGGCAGGTCGAGCGGTTCCACCTCGACAGCATCGCCTGCGCCGTTTCGGCGATCGCCTGCGGAACCAATGCGCCCAACGTGCTGCGGGCAGAAGCCTTGGACTATGCCGTGGCTGAGCCGGCGCGCGGCGTGCCGCTGCTGGCTTCCAACGTGCTGGTGCAGCCCGAGAAAGCCGTGGCGGCAAACTCCTCGGCCGCGCGCGAGTGGGACGCCAACGGCACCAATTTCGGTTACAACCCTGCCCGCAATGCCACCGCCGGCGAATTCGGCCACAACGATTTTTACCCGGTCGCTGTGGCTGCCGCGCAACTGGCGGGCCTGAACGGGCGCGACACGCTCAAGGCGATGCTGCTGTTGGACGAGATCCGCGGCCGGCTGGCCGAAGTGTTCTCGCTCAAGGATCACAAGATCGACCATGTGGTCCATGGAGCCATCGCCTCGGCCGCGGTATACGGGGCCGTGCTGGGTGCCACCGCCCAGCAGATCGAAAGCGCTATCGGCATGGTGGTGGCGCATTACATCCCGTTCCGCGCGATCCGGGCAGGCAAGCAGCTTTCCGACTCCAAGGGCGCTTCGGCGGCCATCAGTGCCGAAGTCGCCGTGCTGGCCATGCGGCGAGCCATGCGCGGCTTTGTTGGCCCGGCCGACATCTTCCGCAATCCGGAAGCGATCTTCTGCCTGTTCGAGCCGCCGGGCAAGCCGGGCGTCAGCCCGTTCGATCTGGCCCTGGCCATGCAAGGCGACGACTTCGCCGTGATGGGCATGCACTTCAAGCTGGGGTTGTACGAACACCAGTCGGCTGGCGCCATTCAAGGGCTCATCGATCTGCTCACCAGCCATCCGGGCTTGCTTAATGATCCCGACCAACTGCGCCGCGTGCGGATCACGATCTACCAGCCGGCCTTCGGCATCATTGGCGACCCGGCCAAGCGCGACCCGCGCACGCGGCAAAGCGCCGATCACTCGATGGTCTACATCATCGCCACGCTGCTGCGCAAGGCGTACGAGCAGAAGACGCCCCATTGGAAGGAACTGATGCTGGTTCCGGCCGACTACGACGACCAGGCGCTGTTCCACCCAATGACCCGGGCGATCATGGACAAGATCGAGTTCGAACACGGCGGACCGGAGTACGACCGCCGCTATCCCGACGGCATCCCCACCACGCTCGTCATCGAACATGGTCAGCTCGGCGAGCTATCGAGCGGCTTGGTGATGTACCCAACCGGACATGCGCGGAACACCACGGCCGATCTGGACGGGCTCTTGGCCCACAAGTTTGAACTGCTGGCCGGCCTGGGCGTGGACGACCCGGCCGCGCTGTATCAGCGTTTCACGGGTTTGGCCGAGCGGTCGCCGCAGGAAATCCGCGAGCTGTTCAATTTCTCGCTCAAAGGCTAACTGGCGTTACCCAAAAGCCGCGCGTGCCAAAGGGCCGCGGCTAGGTATCGCGCGAGGTGTACGTGCGGCCGCGGTGGCTCTTGCCGCCGCCTTCGTCCTCGGGCGGGTTGATCGTATCGCCGGCAACATCGTCGCCCGCGCGCGAGTACTTGGCGATGAGGAACCCTAGCCCTCCCACGCCAAGCAGGATCAGCAGCGAGAATGCCACGGTGAACAGGGCGACGATGTAGTAGCCAATCCCGCAGGCAATGCCCACCGAACCGGTCACCCAGATCGTGGCGGCGGTGGTGATGCCCTGCACCGAGGTACGGCTTTGAATGATGGTGCCGGCCCCCAGGAAGCCGATCCCCCCAATGACGCCGCTGACGACACGGAGGGGATCGGTACCTAGCCGCGGGGTTTGCACCGTTTTGACGGTCGAATCGAAGATTTGCAGGGTCACCAGGGTGAACGAGGCCGCGCCCAGCGCCACCATCATGTGGGTACGCAGTCCAGCCGGTTTCGATTGAAACTCGCGTTCGAAGCCCACCACGGCGCCGCAGGCAACGGCGGCAGCCATGCGGATGAGGATCTCCAGCCAATCTTCGGGGAACATGCAGTCTACGACTCCAAGGCAGCGCGGATGCGATTCACCAAGGCGTTGTCGCGCTCGTCCGCGCCGTGCAGGTTGTACACGCTGGCAGCCATGAACCGGTCGCGCCAAGCGGGCGACACGTAGTAGCAGTCTTCCAGCACGGCCGAACTGAACTTGTAATCGTGCGCGTCATCGCCTTTGAGGAACACTAGCACACGCCCGGCTTCCACCAACGCCTCCGGCCGCTGGTGCTTGAGCACGCTCAAGGTCTTGCGGGCCGCAGCCATCCGGTCGCCGGCCAGGCTGGCGAACAACTGTGTGACGGCTTCGGGGCCCTCGCCGGGGGCATCCTCCGGTTCCAAAGCGGTGATATCCAGTTCTTGCACGCGGCCGCGCTGGAGCATGGCATCGCGGAACATGGGCAAGAACGATGCCGCCTGAAGCAACATCAGCTTGCGGGTGTCGTCATTCTTGGCCCACAGGTAGGCATAGTGCAGGGCGTTGGCCGTGGTCATGGCGTGCAAGGCCACGATGCCACGCTGCCGCAGCAGCAACTCGCCGGCTCCCAAGAACACGGCATCCCACAGCACTTGCGGGTGATAGCCTTCGTTGCTCAGCCGCACAATCTCGTCGCACACTTCGGCGTAATCGCCGGTGCGAAGCGCGGCCAACAGGTCGCGTGTGGCCTGGGGATCGGTCTTGCCGGCGGTCCAATCCGGTCGGAACTTGCCCACCAGTTGCTGGTTCCGCCGCCACGGCCGATCAGCCACGTGATCGTTCTCGGCCGGGTTGCGGTCGCCGCCGCGGTTTTGCAGCGCGTAAGCCAGGCTGCGAAGGATCGGTTCGGAGTGCTCCCAGCCGATCGTCTGCAACGTGCGGAAGCTGTTGGC
>Ga0180216_1004762_pt1 | contig 10150 bp, 7 predicted proteins | sample eDN3rd37CBELigMG_FD_128879 | JGI IMG/M metagenome (GOLD analysis project Ga0180216, IMG submission 128879) | Enriched Miracle-Growth compost microbial communities from Emeryville, California, USA - eDNA 3rd pass 37_C BE-Lig MG (version 2)... ...
CGGCCGGGCCGCGAAGCTAGCGCCTGTTCTAGAGCCTCGGGCCGGTTGGTAGTGAGGATGAACAGGATGTCGGCCCCTTCGCGCAGGCCGTCCATCTCGTTGAGCAGTTGGTTGAGAACCACTTCTTCGCAGGTGGTCATCTGGCCGCGGTCGCGACCGATCAGGTCCACATCCTCCAGCACCACGATGCTCGGCTGTAGCAGCCGGGCAAGTGTCATGTAGTGCGGCAACTGCCCTACCTGTTCGGCCGTGATCAGCAGCGTGGTATGGCCTTCCAGCGAACGCGTCAGGTAGTGGATGGTGTGCGTCTTGCCGGTGCCAGGCGGACCGTAGAACAGCAGGCCCTTTTTGGTCGACTGGCCGAACCGGGCCAGCTTCTCCCGCTGCTTAACAAACCCGATCACGTTGCGGTCGAGCAAGTCGAGCGTCTTCTTGGGCAGAATCACCTGGTCGCGTTCCACCCGGCGGAGCTTGTGCACCTTGATGCCGCCCGTCGTGCCGGAGTAGTTATCGTCCTGCTCCAGCGAGAGGATCTTGCCGCGGTACGAGACTGCCTCTTTGACCACTGCTTCCAGGTGCGCGAAGAAGTCCTTGGTGACTTCGTTGCCTTCGGGGCCCTTCAGCGCGGCCACCTGCACCATCATGTCGCTGGAGTCTTGAACAGGGTTGGCCGGCGCCACCACGACGGCGAACCGCACGCGGTTCTTCTCCAACAGCCACAGGCCCATTTTCAGGCAGCGCATCGGCTCTTCTTCGCCGATGTCGAACTCGTCGTACTGCGGCGGCGACAGCTTCATCGGCGACTGCTCATCGGATTCCAGGCAGGCGGTGAACGAAGGCGTTTCGTAGTACCGCCGCGTGACGCCGCTGAAATACTCGATCTTGATCTGCCGATCGGGCAGTTGCTCCAGAGCCCGCTGCAAATCGGGCCGCGACCGGTAAGGGAACGTGCGTTCGGTGATGGTCAACGCGTCGGACGTGAACTCGCCAAAGTGCTCTTTAAGCATCTGGACCAGGGCGTGCTGACCGGCCTTATCGGCGTCTTCCTCTTCTTTGAGGAACAACCGGACGAACCATAGGATGGGAAATTGGAAGACGCGCACCGCGATCATTACGGTCAAGAAGCTGCCGGCCACTAGCCCCAGTACGATCCAGCCCAAAGCTGCAAGAAGATCGGCCATCATGGATCCTTGATTGATAATGACGTGCCTGCCCGCTCGAAAGACGCGGCCAACAAGAGAGGGTTCGCCGCCAAGAACGATGACGGGTATTTTAGCAGTTAAGCGCGGCCGGCTCGCACAATCTCCGCGTATGAGCATATGCGCTGGCCGCGTGCCTGGTAGTATTACGCCAATCGAGCAGGAATTTTTGCAAACCGTGGCCGGATCAAGGACATCGCAGGCCGAAGAACCGCTGGCAGCCCTGGAAGCGGCCATGGCCGAAGTCTGGCCTCCGCACCGCTGGCGCGACGTAACGGTGCTGGTTGCCGTCTCAGGCGGAGCCGATAGTGTGGCGCTGCTGCGCGCGGTGACTCGCCTGGCGGCGCGGCAGCCTGGGCCGGGTCGCGTGGTGGCGGCGCACTTCAACCATCGGCTGCGGCCAACGGCGGCGGACGACGAACAGTTTGTCCGCGCGTTGTGCGCTCGGCTGAATGTGCCGCTGGAAGTCGGCTCCGCGGCCAGGCCCGGCGCGGTGACCGCCGAAGCTGCCGCCCGATCCGCCCGCTACGCCTACCTGCGTGCCACGGCCGAACGGCTGGGAGCCCGGTATGTGGCGGTCGCCCACACGGCCGACGACCAGGCGGAAACGGTCCTGCACCGCATCATTCGCGGGACCGGCCTGGCCGGGTTGGCCGGCATTCCCTTTGCGCGGTCGCTGGGGCCGGCGGCCACGCTGGTTCGCCCGCTGCTGAACGTATCGCGGGCGATGGTGCTGGAGTATCTGGCGGCGCTAGGTCAGGACTATTGCCGCGATGAATCGAACCTGTCGCCCCGTTACACGCGGAACCGCATCCGCAACGAGCTGCTGCCGCTGTTGGCGAGCCAATACAACCCTGCGGTGGCCGATGCCCTGCGGCGGTTGGGCACGCTGGCCGGCGAAGCCCAGCGGCTGATCGAATCACTGGCGGCCGAGGAAGCCCAGCGGCGGCTCCAGCCCAGCGGACCGAACGAGATCGCCCTCGACTGCCAGGGACTCGCCGCGCAGCCGGCCCACCTGGTGAGCGAACTGCTGCTGCACGTCTGGAAGCACAAGTCATTCCCCCAGCAGCGGATGCAACAAGAGCACTGGCGCCGGCTGACGGCCGCGGCCATGGCCGAGCTGGGCAGCCCGCTGCGGTTTCAACTGCCGGGCCCCGTGGACGTACGCCGCGAGGGCTCACATTTGATGCTGCGTTGGATGCACGCGGGCGGAAATATTGATGCGGCAAATCATCAACACGATTGAGGTGTGTGGCGTGGATTGAGAAGCGTGGCACCCAAGCGAGGGACAAAAATGTCCATCGGCTGTGCATTCGTCAAAAATGGCCGCGAAACGCGGGGAAAACCCAGTTGCTTCTGAGAGATCTCAATCTTGCGGGCAGCTTTGGTTCCGGCTAATAATAGAAATATCTAAGGTCTGATGTTCGGTTTACAGACTGATTTGCATTTGGTTGGGAGTCTTAGCTTGCTCACCGAACAAGAAGTGTCGCGCTCGTGGAGTCGGATGCTGCACCAAGGGGGAGAACTGACTGAGGAAACGTTCCAGAAGGCGGAAGCCTTGCTGGATCACCTCCGCCCAGAAAGCCCGCTCCGCCACCGGCTGTCGACGGAACTGGAAGAATTGCGGCGGCTTCACACGGTTTAGTCCGAGTTCGCTCGGCTTGCTGCGAAGTAGCCCGCCCAACCCCGCCAGGGCCGGCGCAGGAGTGCCGCGTCCCTCGGGGTTTTCTTGCGCGCCTCTGCTTTTTCTCTCACGGCGCATCTTCTAACTGGTTGAGCACTTATCGCCGGCGATGCCTTGGCTGCTAGCATCGCGCTGCTCTCAGCTTTTCTGCCCAATTGCGCTGCCAATGGTTCGTGCTGCGCGGCGAGCTGATCTGTGCAGCCCCAGCCAACAACGCTAAAACGTGGCACCCACTCACCGCCGTTGCCTTCGCTGGCGGCGATGGCGTGGCATGGTTCAGACCACTTTCCGCGCCGCGTTTTCTTGCGACGGCCAGCCCACTTGGAAAGGGACCTTCGCTTGCGTATCTGCACGTACACCGATACGGCCTTGCCCAAGCTGGGAGGGCAGGAAGTGGTCGTCGATTCGTTGGCCCGGCAGTTCATGGCGGCCGGTCATGAAGTGAAGGTCTTGGCCCCGCGCCCCAAAGGCAGCACGGCCATCGATCGCGAGTTGCCTTACCCGGTGGTCCGCCATCCTGGGTTTGTGTCCACCCGCTGGCTCGTTTCGTGGTACCGCCGGTATGTAATGAAGCTGTACCGGCAATGGCCATTCGACGTGCTGCATTGCCACAGCGTATACCGCACCGGCTATGTTGCGGCCCTTTGCCGCGACAAGTTGCCGGTGCCGATCGTGATCACCAGCCACGGCGGCGACGTGTACGCAGGCAACTGCCGGCTCCGCAAACGCGGCCTGGCCGAGCGGCACCGCCTGGCGATCGAAAAGGCCGACGCCCTGATCGCCATCAGCGATTTTACGGCGGACGGATTCCGCCAGATTGCCCCGGACGCCGCCACGCCGATTGTGCCGATTCCCAACGGCGTGGACCTGGAACCGTTCGCCAAGCAGGCTCCGCTGCATTTACCGCAGGGTGTGCAGCCCGAGAAATACCTGCTGTTCCTCGGCCGGCTGCACGAACGCAAGGGTGTGGACCTGCTGCTGCGGGCGGCCGCGAAAGTGAGCGACTCGCTGGGCGATGTCTCGCTGGTCATTGCGGGCGACGGCGGCGAACGCGCGGCGCTGGAAGAACTCGCGCGGCAATTGGGGCTGGCCGGGCGTACGCATTTTGTCGGCCGCGTGGTGGGCGAGCAGAAGATCGGCCTGCTGCAACATTGCCTGGCGGCGGTGATGCCGTCGCGATACTGGGAAGCCTTCGGCCTGGTGGCCCTGGAAGCTTACGCGGCCGGCCGGCCGGTCGTCGCCACGCGGCTGCCTGGCCTGGGCGACGTGGTTCGCCACGAACAGACCGGCCTATTGGTCGCGCCGGAGAACGTGGAACAACTGGCGACCGCGCTCGAACGCATCGTCACCGATGAGTCAGCCCGTCGCCGCTGGAGCGAGCAGGCCCTTGCCACCTCGCGCGATTATTCGTGGCAGCGGATTGCCGCCTCGCACCTGGAACTGTTCCAACAGTTGATCGATCAGCGGGCAGCGCACGGAGCGGTGCGGCGCCCCACATGGCTGGGGACCACGTCTGCGGCTTCTTCCGAGCGATCGCATCACAGCGCGCGGTAGTTTCGTGCCGAGCGACTGAACCTCATCACAGCACGGCGCCTTTTTTGTTGGCCGCTGCTGGCGCTGTAGTTCGCCCTGCCCTGCCGTTCACGCCCTCGACGGCTCGGGGTGGTCCATTAGAATGACGGTCAGGCCCTGCCGCTTGGATCGGCCCGGCCTGGCTTCCCTCCTGCGACCTCTGATCCCCCGGGCGAACCCATGGGCATGGACGACGTCCTCATTGTTGGCGGCGGCGTAATCGGCCTCTCTCTGGCGTACGAACTGGCGTCGCGAGGGATGCAGGTGCGCGTGCTCGACCGCACCGCCGTGGGACGCGAAGCCTCGTGGGCAGGTGCCGGGATCCTTCCGCCAGCCGGGCCGCACGATCCTCAGCCGCTGGAGCAACTGGCGTATCTCAGCAATCGCCTGCACCGCACCTGGGCCCCGCAGTTGCGCGAAGAAACCGGCATCGACAACGGCCTGCGTCTCTGCGGCGCGCTGTATGTGGCGCGGTCGGCCGAAGATGCCGCGGCCTTGCGACAAGCAATCGCCGCTTGGGAAGCCGTCGGCGTGAACGTGCAAACGCTCACGGCCGCCGAAGTCGCGGAGCTTGAGCCAGCGTTACGAACGTGCCAACCGCCGATTGAAGCTGCGGCGCTATTGCCCGATGAAGCCCAGATCCGCAATCCCTGGCACTTGAAGGCCCTCATTGCCGGCTGTACCGCGCGGGGCGTGACCATCGAGCAAGGCGTGGCCGCCGAGCAGTTGGTGGTGCGAGGTTCGCAACTGGCCCGGGTGCAAACGGTGGCCGGGCCGCGCCAAGCGGGGCGATACGTGATCGCCTCGGGTTCCTGGACGGCGGCGCTGGCCTCGCAACTCGGCGTGCGACTGGCGTTGCGTCCCATCCGCGGCCAGATCGCCCTGCTCACTTTGCCGCGCCGGCCGCTGGAACGAATCGTCAACGAAGGTGCTCGCTACCTGGTGCCGCGAGCCGATGGCCGGGTGATCGTCGGTTCTACGCAAGAAGACGTGGGCTTCGACAAACGCAACACGGCCGATGGCATCGGCGGCCTGCTGAACCTGGCCAGCAGCCTTGCTGCGTGCCTGGCCGATGCCACGCTCGAAACCACCTGGGCGGGTCTGCGGCCCGGCACGGCCGACGGCCTGCCTTACCTGGGCCAGGTGCCCGGTTTGGAAAACGCTTACGTGGCGGCCGGGCATTTTCGCGGCGGGCTGACGCTTTCGACCGGCACAGCCCGCGTCATTGCGCAAGCTCTGTGCGATGAACCAACCGACGTGGCGCTCGACGCCTTCCGGCTCGACCGGCATGCGGCAGCCACCACTCCGGCAACATAAGCTTGTTCCGCGGCCAAGCGTGCGGCGAGTTCGCACGCTCGATTATTGAGGATGGCGCCGCGGGTGCCGCGGTCCCGCCACCTGCGATCACGGCGCAAGCCGCACTCCTAAGAAAGGACGACTAGCGATATGCCCCTGTTGGGCGCGCACATGAGCATCACGGGCGGATTCGATAAGGCCGTGGAACGTGCGGCCGAAGCCGGCTGCCAGATCGTGCAGATCTTCACGACCGCCCCGCAAAAATGGCCGGTGCCGCTGCCCAGCAGCCCCACCTCGCAGGTCAAACGGGCAGGCAGCCCGGTGCCAGAGGCTGAGGTGCAGCGGTTCCAAGCCGCGCTGGCCGAGTACGGCATCAGCCATCCGATTGTGCACAACAGCTACCTCATCAACCTGGCCGCGCCCGATGACCTGGTTTGGCGGCGAGGCATCGAAGCCATGGTGCTGGAGATGCAGAAGGCCGAGATGCTGGGCATCGATTACGTGGTGGCTCATCCCGGCGCGTACACGACCACCAGCGAGGAAGCCGGCATTGCCCGGATCGCCGCGGCCCTCAATGAAATCCACCAGCGCACCAGCGGCCGCACGCAATGCTTGTTGGAAACGACCGCAGGGCAAGGCAGCAACCTGGGCTGGCGCTTCGAGCAACTGGCGGCAATTATCGCCCAGGTGGACGAACCTGATCGGCTCGGCGTGTGCTTTGATACGTGTCACGTGTTTGCCGCCGGGTATGGTTTGAAAACCCGGCAGGAATACCTGGCCACGATGCGCGAGTTCGACCGCGTGATCGGCCTGGACCGGCTGAAGGCGTTTCACCTCAACGACAGCGTGCGGGAACAAGGCTCGCGCGTGGACCGGCACGCCCACATTGGCGAAGGCTGCCTGGGCTTGGAACCGTTCGGGCATTTGTTGAATGACAAGCGTTTCCGCCAGGTGCCGATGTACCTGGAAACACCCAAGGGCACCCGCGACGGCGAAGACCTGGACGTGATGAACCTCCGCGTGCTGCGAAGCCTGATCAAAAAGGGCTAAACATCGCCCGGATACGTGCATTCGGGGAATGGGCGTGATCACGCGTCAGGATGCCGGCAGAACAATCCTAACCCGAAGCGTCAGCGAGCGATCTTCTACGCGTCGCGATAGCGATAGACGCGCCGATCTGGAAGCCTGAAGCGCAAGTGAAGGAAGACAAGAACACGCGCTGATGTAGCGCCAGACGCGTTTCCTGTTCCGCACAGCGGCCCCTACGGGCTGGCGTTACCGTCGCTTCATACCGGCGGCGATGTGCAAGCCGCCCAGGAGCAATGCCACCAGGCCGCCGGCTGCCGCGGCGATCGCGTTGCCATGCTCGGCCAGGTGCGGAGCCATCCGCGGCACAAACAACATCGTCAGCACAAAGGTCAGCAACGAAAGATTCAAAGCGGCCACCAGGCCGAGGCTGCCTTGGAAAAAGCGGCCGGCACGATGCCCTAGCTGCATGAACGCTACGGCGATCACCACGGCCCCGCCGACGATCAGCCCTTGGTAAATGTCGGCTTCGACCTTGATCACCTTCGAGACGGCGTCGATCACGGTTCGCAAAAACAGCACGCCCAGCACGGTGCCGGCCACGGTGCCGATGCCGCCTTGCAGGCTGCATCCACCCACGACCGCGGCCGCAATGGCGTTCAGCTCGTAGCCCAGGCCCATGGTCTGCGGCGCGGCGGCTCCCTGGTCGCACATGTAGAGCACGCCGGCCAGCGAGGCCAGCATGGCGCTGATGCAGTAGGCCAGCCACTTTAAGCGATCGGTTCGCAGGCCGCACAGCCGGGCAGCTTCTTCATTGCCGCCCAGGGCGTACAGATGACGGCCCACCACGCTGCGGCTCAGCAATACCCACATGCCAATCGCGAGCAGGCCAAACAGCGTGACAGGAATCCACACGCTGGTGCTGAGATAGCGGAACGTGCTGTCGGAAACGTAGATCTGCGTGGAACCGCCGGTCACGTGCTGGCAGATCGCTCGAGCCAGGCTTCGCAGCCCTACCAGCGTGGCCAACGTGGCCACAAAGGGCGGCAACCGCACTATCGTAATCAGCCACGCGTGCAGACTGCCCACCAGAAAGCCAGAAGCCAGCGCTGCCGCCACGGCCAAGGTGGCGATCCCGTAACCGACGAACTGACCGCTGGCCACGCTCTGCGGCGCAAGCAGTTGCATCACCGAGGCGCAGATCGTCGCGCTGAAGGCGATCATCGCTCCGGACGAAAGATCGATCCCGCCGGCGATAATCACCACCGCCGCCCCCAAGGCAAACACGCCCAGCAAAGCCGCCTGCCGGCCAATATCGATGATGCTGGCCGTGGGGTTATTGAAGTAGTTGTGCTGCGGATCAATGGCGCCGGTCAGCAGCACCACCACGATCAGGGCCAGCAGCAGCGCCCACTCGTGAGGGCTCAGCAGCTTCAACCAGAGGGAGCGCAACATCGAAGCATCAACAGAAGCGGAGCGGGAGCGGTTATATCAGCAGACGATCAGGAGCTTGTCAGCTTGTACTTGTCGAGCCACTTCTGGAACTCGTCCAGCGTATAGAACTGCGTGTTGGCGTCGAAGAAATCCGGCTTCAAAGGGCTGTTGGTGTCGGGCACCACGATCTTCAGCCCCGTTTCGTGGATATCGCCATTCTCCTCACCCAGCTTGGGATACAGCTCGGCCAGAACCTTCTCGTCATTGAGCACTAGGGCCTTCATGATCTGTACGGCCTTGTAGCCCATCTGATACGGGTCTTGCACGATCATCACATCGATATAGCCGTCGCGCATGTGTTGGATGGTGTCTGCCTGGGCATCAAAGACCACGACCTTGGGCCGGGCCTTATCGCTGTTCTCCTTCACCACGTCGGCAATGGCCGGCGCGTTGTACGCCCAGATGCCCACCAGGGCGCTCAAGTCCGGATGGTTCCGCAGCGCAGACCGCACGTTCTCGCGGGCAACCGTCAGGTCGGTCTGGTCGCCCATGTTATCAATCCGCTGGAAGCTGGGACCGGCGCCGGCTTCGATCCCGCCCACGCGATCAATCGCGTTCTGGGCGCCGGTGATACCGACGAAGGTGACGTATTTCCCGCCCTCGGGCAGCAGATGTTTCATCGCTGTGCCCAGTTCGCGGCCAGCGACAAAGTTATCGGTACCGAGGAATACACGGCGGACGTCGCGATACTTCTCGCGGTTCACGTCCGAGTCGACGGTGATGACCGGGATGCCCTTGGCTTGCAGGGCTTTCAGTTCATCGACAATGGCCTGGTTGTTGGCATCGTTGACCGAGATGGCCACGGCCGCCACATCGCTTTGGCTGGCGAACTGCCGCAGCTTTTCGATCTGGCCGGCGGTGGTGCCGTTATTGACGATCATCACGGCGTTCAGGCCCACTTCGCCCAGCTTGAGGTCACGATTGGCTTCTTCGATACCTGCCCGAGCAGCGGCCCAGAACGGCGAATCGCTGTTGGTGATAAAGATCACGCGTTTGACGGTTGGCCCCTGGCCGCAGCTTGCGACCGTGGCCAGCAACAAACCTAACCCACAGAGCCAAAGGTGCTTCATGGTCAATCCCTGCCCGACCGCGCAATCCTCAAGCAGGATGCCTGGCCAGGTTCATGGAAACACAACGTGAAGAAAGTCCATCGCAACTGGCTGCAATGCCGCTGCGAGCGAAAGCATTGCCAGCGACCGCCACCGCTTCGCGCCGCAAGTGCCGGCGGTCCAACCGCAACAACCCGCATATCTTACGGCACGGCACGGCTTGCCGGTACTGCCGCGACGAAAATTGCCTACCCCCCATAAATTGCGGGCATCGAGCGTAAACAAATCAACCCATTGTGGCAGGGCCGCAGGCTCGGCTCTGCCACGCCCCGGAGCGCATCCACACCTTCCCCTGTGCCACGTAAGGAACGGTCCATCTATGAACATGCCCGAGCGTCGCCGCTGGTTCAGCGGAGCAGTTTCCTTGGAAAAGCTGAACGAATTTCTGCCCGGCACCGACCAACATCGGCTGCAACCATCCACGGTGTCGCAGGCAGATTGCAGCGACGGCCAGGCCGAGTGCGATCAAGAAGCATGGCCCCAAGACGACACTGTCACGCGGCTGGGTAGCATGTATGAGGTGACCTTGAGCCGCGATTGCCCCGCGCAACTGCTCACGGCCCTGCAACCGGGCGACACGCTGGAACTGGTGCCTGACGCCAACCTGTACGGCGACCCGTTGGTCCGCATCGAATACGGCATCTTTCAAGTGGGCCGCCTGGGCTGTGCGCAACGCAGCTTACTGTGGCGGCTGTTGACCAAGGGCTTTCACGTCTTTGGCCGCGTGGCCAAGATCGAACCGACAGCCACCGGCCAAACGCTGTGGATCA
>Ga0180216_1004767_pt1 | contig 10142 bp, 6 predicted proteins | sample eDN3rd37CBELigMG_FD_128879 | JGI IMG/M metagenome (GOLD analysis project Ga0180216, IMG submission 128879) | Enriched Miracle-Growth compost microbial communities from Emeryville, California, USA - eDNA 3rd pass 37_C BE-Lig MG (version 2)... ...
CGGTGATCGGTTCGGCGGCGGTCGTGACGCGGGATGTTCCGCCCTACACGATTGTGGGCGGGGTTCCGGCCCGGCGGACTCGGGAACGCTTCCCGGCAGAGATCGCCAGGAAACTGCAGGTCATCGCCTGGTGGGATTGGCCGCGCGACCTCCTTGAAGAGCGATTCGACGATCTCAATGACCTGGATGCGTTCATCGAGAAATACGCGAATCAGTCATAGCGGATTGTCGAGTAGCCGTTCAACTCGGTGTCGGAACGATACCGGCTTCTGGCGATTTCCTGTTCGACGCGGCGGGTCTCCGTTCCTGGAATGCAACCTACAGCGGGGATGCCAACAACAGTGCGGTCACAAGCGCCTGCGTGCCACTAACGGTCCTGACGAAACCGGTGGTCTCACTCCAGTCATTGCCCGGTACCACTCGTGCCGGGGATGCCTTTACACCAGTCGCGAGTCTTGCCGGTGTCACTCCAACGGCATCCGGGACGGTGACATGGACCGCCTCTATCGATACCACATGCCAGGGCCAGATCGATCCACCCATGCAACGGGTCGTGACCGTGACGAACGGAATGGTGCCAGATGCCGATCCCGTCACCCCGATGCAGGCAGGTACCGTCTACTGGCAAGCGACCTACAGTGGCGACACGCAAAATGGCGCGGCAACAAGTGCCTGCCAGGCCGTTGTGGTCGACAAGGCAACCCCATCGCTGACAGGTTGGCAGGAACCGGGGGTGGTGCACCTGAACGAGCCGTTCACGATCCACATGGAACTGCCGGGCAATGTCGCGGCGACCGGAACGGTGACGCTGACATCGTACATCGATGCCGCCTGTACCCAGCCGGTGCCGGGTCGCACACCCTATGTGGCAACGGTGTCTAGTGGCCTGATCCCGGACATGCCTCCCATTTCCTACGATCTTCCGGCTGTTGTGTATGCCCAGGCAGTCTATTCCGGGGATGCCAACAACGAACCGGCAACCGGGGAGTGTATCCAGTCGACAGTGGCGAAATTCCTGCCGGTGTCTCTGTCGCTTTCTCCCGGTTCGACCATCGATCCGGGGCAGAGTGCCGCAGCCCAGGCAAGTTGGCCGGCGGAGGACCAACCGGAAGGTGCGATTACCTACCAGGTGTTTACCGGGGCAGACTGTACCGGGCAAGCATTTACCCAGCCGCAAACGGTGATGATCGCCAACAATGCGGCTCCCGCCTCCCCGCCGGTGAGGTTCGATGAGGCCGGGTTCTATTCCTGGCAGGTGGCGATTCCCGATAGCGCGCTCTACAACGCGGCTGTGGTCTGCGAGCCATTGACCGTCAGGGCCCAACCGGTGCTGACCGGTTACCAGGTGCCGAATCCGGTCCACGTGGGGGAGGAGTTCATCATTCATGCCGATATCGCGAATGTGCTCGATCCGACCGGAACGGTGACGATTACGGCTTATTCCGATGCTGGTTGCACGACCAGGATACCGGGACGCACTCCGTACACCACGGAGATTGTGAACGGGGAAATTCCCGATATGACCCCGCGGATATTCTCGTTCCCGACCATTGTGTACGGGCACGCCACCTATTCCGGCGATGCCAACAATGCCCCGGCCACCAGTGCCTGCATCGCATCGACCGTGGTGACCGGCCCATTGACGGCCACGATCGCCGACCAGACCATGCCCGAGGTGCCCTATTCCCACAACGACCAGGAGGCGACCGGGCAACTGATGCTGATCGTGCGGGACCCGCGATACACATCTGCCGGGTGGAGTGTTTCGATTTCTTCGACCTCCTTCAGCTACACCGGTGTTTCCCCGGCTGCCAGTGGCATCCCGGCCGGCAATCTTGCCATTGTCTCGATTGGCGCTCCGGTGCTGGTTACCGGACAGGCTGTTGGGGCCGGTGGCCCGCTGGTTGCGGCGACCGGGGCGGGTTCACTGGAGCAGGACCGGGTTGTTGTTCTGGCGCAACCGGGATTCTGGGCGGGCACCTATTATGTCCCGATCACTGTCAAACTGACGATCCCGGCCGAAAGCCAGGTGGGAACGTACACCGCTGATTTGATCGTGACGACGCTTGCGGCCCCGTGAGTGAGTGCGATTACTGGCGACGACGCAACCAGATGACCGCACTGCTCCGGTGTTCCGGCAGGCTGATCTCCAGACCGTGATCGGCCAATTCCCCACCAGGCAGGTCTCCCTGGGGGTCATTCTCACGAAGGACGGACCATGAGGCGGATGTGTCCGGAACATGCGGCCGGACGCGAATTTGGTCGATCCCACCCGTCTCGCGGAAGGCGAGAATGGCCGATGCCTTTCCATCCTTTCCCACGAATTGCCAGATATCCCAATCCTGGTGCCAGGGACCGGTCAGCAGGAAACGATTGCCGGAAAGCAGGGGGCGAAGCTGCTTGTATTCCGCAATCGCCTGCCGCAGTGTCTCGCGATCCTGCGGAGACCATTCCTCCAGGAACCAGGAGATACCGAACGCCCCGCCGAACCGGCTGCGGAATTCCGTGAGCCCGCGATGTTGCAGCGACCAGGTGTTCAGGTGGGCCAGTGGCATGAACAGCCCGGCACCCTGCGTGTGCTGGCGGCAACTCGCCGCCCGGTTGGTGTAATCCGACACCCAGTTCGTGTGCGTGTGGCGCAGGGTGCCAAGATCGACCCGGTGGCCGCCACTGGCGCAATTCTCGATCACGAGATCCGGGCAATGTTTGCGAAGAGAGGCTAGAACGCGATACAGGCCGAGGGTGTGGGCATGATGACCATCTCCTGCCTGGTGTCCATGATCCGGGACGTTACAGCCCAGGCCATACCCGATGTTGTAATCCCATTTCAGCCAGTCAATGCCGTACTCCTGGACCACCCGCGTGATTTCCGCCGTCATCCATTCCTGAACCGCCGGATTCCCGAGGCAAAGATGCACACTGCCCTTGTCTGCTTCCGGCCGGCTGAGTGGCACACCGTCCCGCGTAGCGACGAAGTCGGGGTGGGCCTGCAACACCGGGCTATCGATGGCGGCCCGCTCAGGTTCCACCCAAAGACCGAATTTCATCCCGAGTGACCGGACGCGATCGCCAAAGGCTTTCAGGCCATCCGGGAATTTCGCACGGTCTTCCGTCCAGTCACCCCACCCGGCGTGATAGGACTCCTTGCGGCGTCCGGTGAACCAGCCATCATCGATGACGAAGACTTCGCAACCGGCAGCAGCGGCATGTTCCGCTTCCTTATAGAGGCGTTCCTGATCGATATCGCCGTAATAGGCATACCAGTGGTTGTATTGCACCCATGGCCAGTTTTCCGGCACGGCAGGAGTCCAGAAATCGGTCATCCAGCGGCGCCACTGGTTTGCCCCGGTGTCGAGATCACCGCGATACCCGGAGAGCACGACCCCCGGCAACTCGACCGATGCTCCCGGGGCAAGCAGGTGCCGGAAATCACTGATTCCGAGGGAAAGGTGGAACTGTCCATCCTGGCCCCCGGTGCGCACATCCCACCGGCCCGACCAGACCAGACCGGCGAAAAGTCCATCCTGCGGCCGGTTCAGCCCGAACCATGGAATCCACTCTCCAGAAGAGCGGCCATCGGCGGCAACGCCCCTGGCGCGATTGGCGGAATATTCGTCCAGATCGTACGTGGCGTAGCGGTACCCTCGCGGGGGCATCGATTCATCCCAGCGTCCCCCGGCCAGCATCGCAAACTGGCTGCCGGGTGCCGCAAGAGTTTGCAGGCGCAGCGAAGGCAAGGAGCCCACGTCAATGGTCGCATCCGTGTGGTTGGAAAGGGTGATTTCACTACGAATTACCGAGGTTCCGGGATACTTGTGCCAATCGATTCGTGCGGTGAGTCCGGAATTGATGAAGGTGCCGTGAATGCTCAGTGTCGATTCGTTCGATTCGACGTTCCCGACCCTGAGCGGTTCGTCGAATGGTGCAACCGGTGACGAAAGCCATTCCTTGCCGCCAGTGGCCAGCGAAGCGAGTTCGATGTTGCCCTGTTCATTGGCTTGCCAGGCGAGTGCCAGATCCGGCAGTTCGATGGACCAGGTGTTCCGATTGGGGTGGTGATGAATTGGCATGGTGGAACAGTCTTTCGACGATGAGCATGAAAGCGACGGTTTTGTGCGGCGGGCGGATATCCGTCAAGAATCGCCAGTTCGACCAACAGCAACGAACGTATCTGGCGATTCTTGCCTCATCCGCGACCCTACGCGAAGTCCCGGAGATCATCAGCGGATGGTGATAACCCGAGGCTGGTATGGGGCGAATGTCACATCGAAACCGCTTTCGCCAATTGCGTTGTTTCCTGCTACCGGTTCGCCATTCCATTCGTCGTGCAGGCTGACACTGCCCGATATTCCCAGCAATCCGGCATCCACATCGATCCGGGTGGTCACTGGTGCATTCGTCAGGTTGACCAGCAGGAGGGTGGTTTGCTCTGCGGTGCGAGCGACAGCGAATATGCCATCGTCCTTCGTGTGAACCGCATCGAAATTGGCTTCCCCGCTGCCGAGTTCCGCAATGGTCCGGCGCAACCGGTGAACGCGTCGAATATCGTCCTCGATGTCCGTTTCCCCACCAACGAAGGTCATGTAGACCCCGCCAAGCAGGGACCAGATGGCGAGAATGGCTCGCGTGGCCGGGAGACCGTACTGTTCGCGTCGCCACTTGAAACCAGGCAGCGGCCACCAGAAGGAATCGTGCGAATCGATGTGGCGGGCAGTGATCGCCCCAGCGGGAAGTGCGGCTTCCTTGTCGCGGAACCAGGTTGCGAGATCATGGGCGTGGCGCAATCCGCGCGGGTTGTTCCGGAGGGCTGATTCCGGTCGCAGTACCGCGTGGAACAACCAGTGTTCATCGTAGTTATAGGTAATGTCCATCGATTGCCGGAAGAGCAACCCGGACGGTTCGGTGTACATCACGGCGTTCGGCTGAATCTGCCGCATATCGAATCGCAATTTCTGGAAGTGGTTGACCGAACCGAGTTGCGAGGCACTGGCCCGCTTTTCTGTGGCTGGCGACCAGTTCGGGAATTCGTTATAGGTGGGCGCATCGAAGCGGAAACCGTCGATATCGAGTTTGGTCACCAGGTTTAGTGCGGCAGTGGTGAAATAGCGCTGCCATTCGGGATTGTTGACATCGAACGCCTTGGTGTAGACACCGATGATTGCACCGCTGGAGTCCCGCATGAACCATTCCGGATGCTCATCCACCAGCGGGTGGGAACCTGGCGATCCGGCGGCCCAGTGTGGTTCGAAATCGATGATGTGGCGTGCCCAGCTCACCAGGTAGTCGTACCCCTGGTAGGCGAGGAATGCCTCATCGGCAACGATATCCGTGCCTTCATTGAGCCGTGGGAAATAGGGACCATTGCGCACCCGGTCGGCTGCCCGGTGGATGATATCGGCATCGATGACGCCGTGCATCAGGATATCGAGGATCACCTTTATCCCGCGTTGGTGCGCGGCCTGAACCAGCCGTTTCAGGTCATCCTCGTCACCGTAGGAAATCGAGATATTGTCATAATCGTACACGTTGTAACTTGGGAACGGTTGACGCGGCATGATCTGGATGCAATCGAAACCGAGATCGGCGATCCGGTCGATATCGTCCAGCAAATCACGCATTTCCGGATAGGGGCTGTACTCCCAGCCATTCCAGAATTTTGAGGAACCGATCTGGACTTCGAAGATGCTGGCGTTTGGCACCCAGCCCGGCGTATCGGCCGGGCTGGCAATGCCGACCACCGGATACCAGGATTTGATTTGCTGGCGAACTTCGTGCCAGCCAGCCGGGAAGGCATCGAGTTCAACACCGCCATAGACCAGGCTCTCCCCGGAATTGATGCGACCGGCCAATCCGGTAGCGATGGAGTGGGTGAGGGTGCCATCAGTCGCCTGGACCTGGGCACGCAGCAATTCCGTGCGGGAGAACGGCCAGACCAGCAGCGATGCCGGTTGCGAGTCGTCATGGACCACCACGATCCCGGATCCACTGAAGGTTGGTTCAGTGACATGGGCCGGTTCGGCAAGTTCGGCAAAGGTTATGCCTGACCGCATTCCGGATGCGGGTGCTTCGAGCTGCCAGGCCGCGGGATTCTCCGGGGTGAAATGCACATCGATGTGGAAATTCCGCACGGTGCCCTGGCGATTCTCCCCGGATGGGGTGATTCGCCAGCCGATCTCGATGCGGGGCGAGCGATCCCGCAACCGGTACTCCCAATACACGGTCCAACCTGCCAGGCTGGTTTCCACGGTACGCACATCTTCGTACGCATCGATGTCATGGGCGACAGGCGATGAGACCAGTTCAAATTCGCTGAGGTCAACCGTTTCGGCATACGCCAGGCCGAACGGCTGGCCTTCGATTTCGCGTCCTTCGGTTTCCAGCCGGGCCGTGATTCCGGCATTCCAGGTCGTGCCATCGATGGTGAAGGAGATTGGAAGCCCGGTGAGGGGATCGAGGGCGATCAGGGCACGATTGTTACGGTCACCCACGGTGATGGGGGGCTGTGATCCGGTCATGCAGGGAGTGCTCCAGGGTGTCAGGGCGAATGGTGTGGTGATGCAGGAAGGCCAGGGTGGCCGAAAGGGATCAGGGCACCCCCATGGCGGGGGATCGAGCCATCGGGTGATCCCCGGTGAGTCGCAACAGATCCTCGACTGTCATCCGGCGTGAGGAGATGCGATGCATGGCTTCGCGCGCGACGAGATTCAGGTTGCGATCGATATCGGGACCGAACAGGGTCAGGCCCAGCATGAGGTGATCCCGCATTTCCTGTTCGGCCCGCAGTGCATTCCGGTTGCGGATGGCCCGCACGATCCGGGTGTGATAGACGAGACCCTCGCTGGTGACATCGGCATCGGTCAGGCTGCGGATCAGCAGTTCCACAATGTAGGGTTGGAGGGCGCGAAACATGGTCAGCATCAGGGTATTTCCGGCCGCCTGCACAATGGCCAGGTGAAAGGCCAGATCCCATTGCACCTGTTCGATCACATCCTGCGATGCCTCGCAAGAGTCACAGGCCACGGTGATGCTGGCGATGTCCGTGGATGTGGCCCGTTCGGCGGCAAGCGATACCGCCGTGCTTTCGATCATGGCCCGGGCTTCGATCAGGGCGCGCAGTGTTACCCCGCGATGATCGAAGACTTCGATCATCCGCTCCACGGCATCATCGACTGTCGTGGCCCGCACGAATGATCCACGACCGGGAATGACCTCGATCAGGCGACGTTCGACCAGCACGCGGAGGGCTTCCCGCACCATCGAACGACTGAGGTGGTATTCGTCTGCCAGGCTGCGTTCCGATGGCAGGGCCATACCCGGCGTCAGTTCGCCGCGGGTGATCTTGCCGGTGAGAATCGATGCCAGGTCATCACGCGAGTGGTAGGTGAAGGGTTGGGTCATGCTGGCTCACCGTTTGAGACCTGTCAGAGCCACACCTTCAATGATGTACCGCTGCCCGGCAATGTAGATGACCAGCGCCGGGATCAGTGCGAGTGACGCGGCCGCCATCATCAATGTCCAGTCGGTGATGTAGAGTCCCTTGAACATGTTCAGCAGGAGTGGAATGGTGAATTTCTCGGGTGTGCTGAGGAAGATGTTGGGATTGAAGAAACTGTTCCAGGTGCCCAGGAAACTGAAGATGCCGAGGGCGGCCAATGGCGCCTTGATGAGCGGAATGATGATCTGCCAGTAGATGCGCCAGCGGTTTGCCCCGTCCAGGATTGCCGATTCTTCCAGTTCTTCCGGCAGACTCTTGATGAACTGCCGCAGCAGGAAGACCCCGAAAGCGCTGAACAATGCAGGCGGGACGATCAGCGAAAGATGGGAATCGATCCAACCCAGTCTTCGCATGATGAGGTAGAGCGGGATGATGGTGATCTGGTGCGGGATCATCAGGGTGGCGAGGAACAGAATGAAGATTGGTTCCCGGAACGGGAAATTGATCCGGGCAAAGGCGTAACCGGCCATCGAACAGGTGAGCAACTGGCTGGTGACCACAATGACGCAGATGTAGGTACTGTTCCAGTACGCATGGGCGAATGGCAGGGCATTCCAGGAATCGGGATAGTTCGACCAGACAACCGGATCGGGAATCCACTTGGGCGGGATCAGGAAAACCTGCCCGAAATCCTTCAGCGACGTGCCAATCATCCAGAGGAACGGGACGATCATGGTGGCTGAGCCGAGGATGAGGACGGTGTGCAGCAGGATCGTGGTCAGGCTTCGCCGGAACCGCAAGACCCTGGCACCGGTTCGGTGTGGTTCGATGAAGGTGTCAGTTGAAGCAGCCATCAGGCACATCCTCCAGGAATACAGCAAGAGCGGCGACACATCGCGCGGTGGCAGGAGGGATCAACTGTCATAGTGCACCCACCGTTTCTGCCCCCAGAACTGGAAGAGGGTCACCGCCATGATCAGGAAGAACAGGATGACCGCGGCGGCGGCACTCAGCCCGAAGGTGAAGGAAACGAATGCCTGCTCATAAATGTGGAAGACCATGGTGGTACTTTGCGTTCCGGGGCCACCACCGGTCATCACATAGATGAAATCGAACACCTGGAACGAGGCGATGATGGACATGATGGTGACGAAGAACATCGTGGGAGACAGCAGCGGAAGGGTGACATTCCAGAATTGCCGCCATTTCGATGCGCCATCGATTTGCGCCGCTTCGATATAGGTTTGGGGAATACCCTGCAACCCGGCCAGGAAGATCACCATGTTGAACCCAAGTCCGGCCCAGATGGCGACCAGCGAAATGGCGGGAATGACCCAGGTGCTGCTCACCAGCCAGTTCGGGGGATCAAGATTGAACCATTCTCGCAAATAGGTATTCAGCAATCCGAAATCGCCATTCAGCATCCACAGCCAGACCATGGAAACGGCGACGGAACTCGTGATGGTGGGCAGGAAGAAAATAACCCGGTAAACCGATTTGAATCGCACATTATTGAGGGCAAGCGCCAGCAGCAGGGAAACCAGAATACCGCCTGGCACAGAGATCACGGTGTAATACAGGGTATGGATCAGGGCATCCCGGAATTCCTTGTCGGCAAATTCCGCACGGAAATTGGCGAAACCGACAAATTCACGAGCGCCGAGTCCATCCCACTTCATGACACTGAGGACAAAGGCATAGCCAACGGGGATCAGTGAAAACGCCAGCAGCCCGAGAAGTTGCGGCGCAATGAAAAAGATGCCCCACAAGGCATCAGACCGTGAACGCCTGGACGACAAAACCGTGCGCTTGCCCTGTTTGGAAAGTTCGGTTGTCGGGGCAGCACCGAGTACTGGCATGGCCATGCATGATTGTCCCTGCCAGTCCCGGAGGGTTCTCCCCTCCGGGACTGGCGATGCGAAGATGAACGAATCCGGCAGATCAGGCGTTACCCGCCTCAGCGATCATCGTGTTCGCCTTTTCGGCCAGGGCATCGAGCGCGGCCTGGACATCGCCGCCGTTCAGCCACAGTTCTTCATTGATCTTGTCGAGTTCGGTGATGAGACCGGGAGTTCCGGCTTCTTCACGGAACGGCCCGTAGCCGACGTTGCGGGCATCGAGGAAGTACTGCTTGTGGTCCGGCAGTGTGTCGGAGAGGACCACTTCTTCCACACCCTTGATGGAAGGAACAGCGTTGCCGCCTTCGTTCAGGCGTTCTTCCTGACCTTCGGGTGATACGAAGTGGGTGTAGAAGGCAAACGATTCATCCGGGGTATCGGTCGCGGCATTCATGACCCAGTAGGCAACGGCCACACTGGATGGTTCGATCTTGTTTCCGGTGTTGGTTGGATACGGCACGATGTCGCAATCCAGGCTCTGGTTCTGGCGGAAGAGCGGCAGACCCCAGCGACCGAGCGCGGTAAACGCCAGTTGGCCGGACATGAACATGGCATCTTCGCCCTGGCCCTCTGGCAACCCGCCCGAGAAGATGAATTTCTCGGAGGTCAGGTTGTCCTGCACCCACTGGTAGGCCTCGATGGCCTTCTGATCTTCATTGGCGATGAACGTGCCATCGGCATAGATCGACCCACCGTTGTTGGTAATCCAGCTGTAGACCGAGGTACCGGAAACAAAGGCCTTCTTGCCAGCGGCAATCACCTGGTCGACCACACCGATGAAGGTATCCCAGTTCCAGTTGCCTGCTTCA
>Ga0180216_1004768_pt1 | contig 10141 bp, 13 predicted proteins | sample eDN3rd37CBELigMG_FD_128879 | JGI IMG/M metagenome (GOLD analysis project Ga0180216, IMG submission 128879) | Enriched Miracle-Growth compost microbial communities from Emeryville, California, USA - eDNA 3rd pass 37_C BE-Lig MG (version 2)... ...
GGGACGATTAGGGCCTACACGGCGCGCGCAGCACGCGTCCGCCGCGGGCAACGCGCGGTCCGCTCGTCGCTCGAGGCGCCTCGGCGGCGGTTCGGCGTGCGGCGCGGACCCGCGGGGATGGCCATGTCCACGCGTCGACATCCTTGGTACGCACGGTCCAACGCATGCAAGGCAGACCAGAGGCGTGTCAAAAGTTCACAACCGTGTAGCGTTGCATGAGCCAACGATCGGCGTACGTGACCAGCGCATTGTCGAAGGCTTGATACCTGCAAGAGTACAACATACAGGTGGCGCCGGAATGATCGAGCGCGAACATCTCCGGCTACCTGTGTTGTAGACCGGTGACGCCCTCCTCCATGCCTTTGTTGTCCTCCGCGCCTGTATCCACAGTCAATGCCTTGGATGCATGGCCATGCAGCACCTCAAAACTCGGCCATTTTTGAAACGCACACTAAAAACTGAGCTTGTGCACAATTACGTGTGCATGACGCGTCTCGGAAACATGGCCTAAAGTCGGCCACTTTCGTCCGGAAAGTGGTGCAAATGCACACCAAACAATTCGCGCCAAATTGTGTGCAATGATCACCATCAGGGTTTAGGGCCCCTTTTCGTGCGGGAGCCTATCCCCAGGACTAGGGTCTGGTGTATGAGTTCTAACCTCACTAGGGCTTGGTGTATGGCACTGCTTGTGGCAGCTAGGGTTTGGTGTACGATCTGTTTTAATATCTGGATCCTTTAGGGTCTGGTGTATGAATCGACTATGACCTCACTAGGGTTTGGTGTATGGCCACCTCCTAGGGGTGCTAGGGTTTGGTGTATGGCCGGTCTTAGAGGCCGCTAGGGCTTGGTGTATGGTCTTGTCACTAGGGTCGGATGTACGCCTGGCAGAGGCAGACGACACAGACGGCGGCGGAGGACGCGGGAGGACGCGGGAGGACGGCGGACACCCCCCACCTGCACCCACCGGCAGCGTCAGAGCACGTCGACCTCCAGCGGCAGCCGGTCGTCACTGGCACCCTACCCGGCCGCCAGCATAGTCGTGGAACCGCGACAGAGGGGCGCTCTAGACATCGGCCGGGCTCGCTCCAACATTCGTCGCCCGCCGGCCGCAGCGCCACCTCAAAGCTACAGAGAGGGAGGAAGACGACGCGTAGCGGGTCAGCGCCCCGCAGCCGGCTCTTGTCGTCGCTGAGCTGCTCGCCCCGCTGGTGGCGCGCACCCCGCGTCGCGATGGCGGCTACCGCGGCCACGGCCACGCGGACCGTCACCGTGCCGAAGCGCTACCAGGACGGCGAGGCGCCGCCCGAGACCGCGCCGACGGCCTCGCCGCCGGGCGCCCCCGGGGGTGACCCGCCGCCGGCGGCCGAGGGCGTACGGCCCACCCGCACGCGCAGCCACGGCAGCAGCAGCAGCGGCAGCAGCAGCGGCGGCGGCCGCTCGCCCGCCGGCAAGTCGCCGTCGCCAGCGGCGGCGTCGGCGCCGGCGCGGCCGCCGCTGCCGCCCATGTCGGACGACCTGTTCGGCCTGGAGGAGGCGCCGACCTTCCGCCCGACCGAGGAAGAGTTTGAGGACCCGTACGCGTACATTGAAAAGATTCGCAAAGTCGGCGAGCGCGCGGGCATCTGCAAGATCATCCCGCCGGCGTCGTGGAAGCCGCCGTTCTGCGTCGACGTGGAGCACTTCAAGTTCCGCACGCGGCTGCAGCGGCTCAACGATCTCGACGCCAACTCCAAGGCGCAGAACAGCTACCTCGATGGCCTGCAGGCGTTCTGGGAGAACCAGGGCCAGCCGATGCACCGGCTGCCGCAGCTGGACCGGCGGCCGGTGAACCTGTTCGTGCTGCGCAAGGAGGTGGAGCGGCGCGGCGGCCTCGCGACCGTGACCGAGCGCAAGCAGTGGGCCGACATTGGCCGCGCGATGGGCTTCTCGCGCGACACGTGCACGTCGCTGTCGCACAGCCTCAAGTCGTTCTACGTCAAGTGGATCCAGCCCTACGATGTCTACCTCCAGCAGCAGCAGCAGCAGCAGCAGCGCGGGCCCGCCGCCAACGGGCCTGCACCCGCCAAGAACGCCGCCGCCAAGACCGGCGCCGCCGCTGTCGCCGCCACCTCGGCGGCGGCGTCCTCCTCCGGCGATGAGGCCAAGAGCGCGCCGCCGACCAACGGCAGCAGCGGCGGCCGGTACGGCGCACGCGGGAGCACGCCGGCCAAGGCGCCGCAAGTGAAGGAGGAGCCCAGCGTCGTCGAGCGCGCCAGCGACGCCACGGTCGGCGTGACCGACGCTGCCGGAACGGCCGACGCGGCGAGCGGGGTGGTCGACGTGGACAAGGCCACCGCTGACGAGGACCCCGCGCGGCTCGCCGACGCCGACCAGGTGCCGTGCCCGATCCAGAACTTTGGTGTTCGGTTGCAGGCGTCCGTACTGATGCGTGCCCGAATTCGTCGCTCTTGGTAGCTTGGGCGGAACGGGTGGTCAGGTCTGCGAGATCTGCCACGGCGGCGGCTTTCCCGAGCGCATGCTGCTGTGCGACGGCTGCGACCTCGGGTACGCGCTTGCGCGCCCTCGCATTGCGCGAAGCGCGGCGGGCCGCTCAGCCCCCCTCCCCCCTCGTCTCCGTTCCTGTGCCTGGCTGGAGTAGGTTCCACATGGACTGTCTGACGCCGCCAGTGGTCAACGTGCCCAAGGGCAAGTGGCTCTGCCCGCGGTGCCTGCCCAAGCCCGAGGCCGACTTTGGCTTTGAGGAGGGCCACCTGCACACGCTGGCCTCGTTCAAGGCCATGGCCGACAAGTTCAAGGCCGAGCACTTCCGCAAGGTGCGTCCAACGGCCCAAACCGAAGACAGACCTATTGACGGTGGTCGCCAAGCTGATATAACCAGGGGCCGTGGCTCGCGCCGCGCCGCATGCTAGTATGGCCCGGAGAACCGCGGCACGGAAGAGCTGACCGAGGACGACGTGGAGCGCGAGTTTTGGCGCCTCGTCTCGTCACCGTTTGAGCAAGTCGAGGTCGAGTACGGCGCGGACGTGCACACGAGCAAATACGGCAGGCACGGCGCCGCCCTGCCCCTCAACAGCGGATGAAGGGTCCCAACGCCTAACCAGGTCGAAGTTCCCACGCGCGGCCGGGGTGCCGTTCGCAGCGGCTTTCCGACGTTTGAGCGCCAGCCGACCAAGGTGTACACGACGTGCCCGTGGAACCTGAACAACCTGCCCGTCCTCCAGGACTCGCTGCTGTCGCACATTCAGACGTACGCGCGCGGGGACGCAGCAAATGGCGTCTGGCACACCCCAGCGTAAGCGAGTAACGCAGGCCGTCCTGGCGTTCTGGGCGCCGGGGTCCGTCGTAGCGACATCTCGGGCATGATGGTGCCGTGGCTGTACTTTGGCATGTGCTTCTCGGCGTTCTGCTGGCACAACGAGGACCACTACATGTACTCGATCAACTACCTCCACTGGGGCGACACCAAGACGTGGTACGGCGTGCCCGGCGCCGACGCCGAAGGTACGCCCGGTGCCTCCGCACGATGGCCCTTCCGTTCTCTGGCGGACCTCCCTAAGCACTGCGCCGGGATCGGTGGCGCGCGCGCCGACCGCCAACAGCGTTCGAGCGCACGATGCGCGAGACCGTGCCCGAGCTCTTCGAGGCGCAGCCGGACCTGCTCTTCCAGCTGGTGACGCTGCTGTCGCCCGGCCGCCTCCGCGAGGCTGGCGTCAAGGTGACCAAGGCGCACCAGCGCGCTGGCGAGTTCATCATCACGTTCCCGCAGGCATACCACGCGGGCTTCAACCAGGGCGTACGACCGGGGCCGCCGTCACGCCCCAGGTGACCTGAACGCCGCGCTGACGGCCGCCCGAGCGGTGCCGCCTTCGTTCGCGTTGCGGCGCCGTGGGGCAGTACAACTGCGCCGAGGCGGTCAACTTTGCCACGCTGGACTGGCTCGAGTATGGCCACAAGTGCGTGCAGCGCTACCGCCAGTTCCGCAAGCAGCCGTGCTTTTCGCACGACGAGCTGCTGTACAACGTCGCGCGCGCCGACAAGGCCATCAACACGGCCCTGTGGTACGGCGGCGCCCCGCCGGCCCCAAGCGAGGCCGCCTGCTATGCCGTGGAGGTGCTGCGTCTCACGCACGTCTCCTGCCTCCGCTGCTGGAAAGCCCCGGTCCACAGGCTCAAGGACCCGCTCGCGCGGATGGTCGACGAAGAGATGACGTACCGCCAGCGGCTGCAGGCGTACGGCGTCGAGACCGAGGAAGTGGACAACCGCGACGAGACCCAGTGCCACATCTGCCAGTACGACGTGCACAGCGCCCACCCTGCTCGTGGCGCGCGGCACGGACCGCTGACCAGGTACCATCTTCCCCGCCTGCTCCGACGCGCCAGTGCCCTTTGCTTCCTGTCCTACGTCGCGACCGGCGAGGGCGATGCGTGCTACTGCCCGCAGCACGGCCTCGCGCTCGCCAACATGCAGCACGCGCGCGACCTCGTGCTGCGCGTGCGCGTCTCGCAAGACGAGCTGCGCCGCCTGGTGGACGACGTGCGCCGCCGCGCCGACAAGCCGCGCGAGTGGAGCCGCCGCCTGCGGGACCAGCTGCGGCAGACCCCGCGGCCGCCGCTGCGCGCGATGCAGCTGATGCTGCAGGAGGCCGACAAGATCCCCGTGCCGATCCCCGAGGTCGCGCCGCTGCGCGCCATGGTTGACAAGGCCGCGGCGTGGGCCGACAAGATCCTCAAGATCCTGGCGCGGCGCCAGCGCAAGCGGCCCGCCCGCGGCGGCAGCGGCGACGCCGCCAACAAGGACGGCGCGGCCGACGGCGCCGGCGCCGCCGGCGAGGGCAAGGCAACGCTGGCCGAGGTGGAGGCGCTGCTCGAGGAGGCCGACGCCATCCCGTTCGAGGTGCCCGAGGTCGCCGAGCTGCGCCTGGTCGTGAAGGGCGTGGCCGCCTTCCAAGAGCGCGCGCGGCGCTTCCTCGCCACCGCCACCGCCAAGGACTACACCTTGGACGAGCTGACCGAGGTCCTGCACCAGGGCCGCTCGCTCGAGGTCGAGGTCGACGAGGTCGCCGAGCTCAACCGCCTCATCCAGCGGATCCAGTGGAGCGAGAAGGGTGCGGGCGCGCGGGCGGGAGGGGGGCAGTAGGGTTACAGGTGTGGGGCTGACACTTTCCTTCGTTTGCCTTTTGCCATGGCTGGCACGGCGCCAAGTGAGCCGCTTTGTGGCCGACCACGCCGACCTGGAGCAGGTCGAGGCCATGCTGGCCGAGGCGGAGCGGGAGGGCATCCCGGACGACCACCCAGACGTCGTGAAGCTGCGCGAGCACCGCGAGCGCGGCCTGCAGTGGAACACCGACGCGACCAGGCTCATGGCAGAAGGCCGGCGACACCGCTTCGCCGAGTGGGAGTACGCCGCCGCGCCCGTCGCATCTGTTGTCGGTGGGGCACGGGCCGCTCATCGCGGCGGCACGGGCACTTGGTTTCCGTTCCGGCTTGGCAGGGCGCTGCTGGAGCGCGGCCAGGAGCTCGTGGTTAGCCGTGCCATCTTTGTCCAGGTGCACCGCGCCGTCACGTCGACAGAGAACTGGATCTCGGCTGTGAAAAAGTGCGCCTACTTTTCTTTTACCCAAGCTTGTTAGAACAGGCTGTTCGCGAAGCTCACGACGCCGTGTGCGCCCCTGTCTGGTCGCGGGGATCCCAGGCTCCGGGCAACGGTCGAGGAGGCGGCCGCGAAGCGGGCCGCGCAGTGGGCGCGCGCCGCGGCCGCGCCGCCGCCGGCCCCGCCAAAGTCCGAACAGCCGCTCGTGCGACCGGCCGCGCCGGAACCGCCCGCCGCTACACCGGCGGCCGACGCGACCGAGAGCGCGGCAACGGCGCCGCCGTCATCATTGATCGACGTCGAGTCGATTACCCCGCAGCCGCAGTCGCAGTCCGAGTCGCCGCCGGCGTCGGAGCCCCCGGCCGCTGCGGCCGCGCCCGCCGAACCGCCGACGGTGGCGCCCGCGCTGGCAGCGGCGCCGCTGCCGGTCGAGGAAGCAGAGGACGAGGACGAGCCGGTGGACCCGCGCCCGCTGTTTTCTGAATTGCGCCACCTCTACGACGAAGGCCAGCAGCTGCCGATCGCCTGCGCCGAGGAGCTCGCGCAGCTGAAGCCGTTGGTCGAGGAGGTGCAGGACTGGCTCGCCAAAGGCACGTCCCGCTTGGCATAAAGAGGGGCTCGAACCGCGCCTGGCCGGGGGCGCGCTAACGCAGCGTTGGCGGCAACTCGACGGGGGTGGGTGCGCGCAGGCCGCTTGCTGCTCCAGCGCCGCGGTCCCGGCGTGACCGTGCCGGCGTACCTGGCCGAGATGGTGGACCACAGCGACCGCGTGCTGCGCATGCCCCGCGAGCGCAGCGACGACGCCGGCGAGTACTGCGTCTGCCGGGAAGTGGACGTACGCTGCGCTCGCCGCGTCTTCGGCGCCAGAGGAGGGTGCGCCGCTCACGGGGTTGCACGCCTGGGAGCCATCCGTGTCCGCGATCCCAGGGCGGCTTTATGATCAACTGCGACAAGTGCGGCGAGTGGTACCACGGCAAGTGCCTCGGCCTCACCAAGAAGGACAGCCAGGACCTGCAGTCCTGTACGCCCGTCCCGTCTAGGCGCGTGGCGAGCCCGCCCACTGGTGCTGATCGCACCTGCCGTCTCCATGCCCCACCCTGGTCGCGCGTCGCAGACGTGTGCCCGCTCTGCGACTGGACCAAGCCGCTGCCCACCACGGCGCAGCGGCCGGCGTTGCTGGACCTGGCGCAGTGGGCGCAGCAGAGCGACACGCTGCGGACGGTCGTGCAGCCGGACGTGGCGCTGGTCAAAAAGCTGGCCGCGCAGCTGCGCGCGTGGCAGGCCGAAGTGGCCCGGTGCATGACCGAGGCTACCGCGGGCGACTCGGCGACGGTGCGTCACTTTATCCGCCAGAGCATGGTGCGTGCCGCAGGGTGCGCCTGGAGTGGGGGTCGCTTGGGCCGTCCGCTCACCGCGTCCGTTCGAGGGGCGTAGCCATGGGGGGGTGCTGCGCGCGCGCGCGCGTACAGATGCTGCAAGTGGCGACGCCGGAGGAGGAAGTCCTGAAGCGTTTCCTGGAGCACCTCGAGCGCGAGCAGTGGGCCGCACGCGCTCGGTGCGTGAGGCGGGAGAGTGGCTGGCCAGCTGTGCTGCTGGGTTTGCTGACGTTGAACTGCCTCGCCTTGTGCGCACTGGACGGACCGCAAGACGGGTGCTGCAACTGCCCGTCGGCGAGCACTTGAAGGAGTACAAGGACGTCCTCAAGGACGCTGCCGGCGTGCCCGGCGTCACGGAGCTCACCAGCGCACTCAAGGCCGCGATGCGCCAGCACAAGAACCAGGTGTGGAAGGACCAGGCGGCGGCGCTGATCGCCAACCAGGCGGCCACCGTACGTGGCGCACGCCTGGCCTGCCCACCTTTCATGCGGCGATGAGCGCGCTTACCATTTTTTATGGTGTGGCGCTCCGCGTGCTGCCCTCTCCTGGCCATGGCAATTTCAGGAGCAGCAGTTGGAGGAGCACGTGAAGAAGGGCGAGTCGCTCAAGGTTGGCGCCGCCGAGCTGGAGCCGCTGCGACAGCGGCTGCTGCAGCTCAAGGTGGCGGCGCAGCTGGAGAACGACGCCCGGCGGCAGCAGCTTATCAGCCAGGCGCTCTCGCGCGACCCCTCGGCGGTGCCGGACGAAGCCACGATGACCTCGCTGCTCATGTCACTCATGGCGGCCGAGCAACTCAGCCCCGCGGCCACGGGCAGCGGCTCCGAGTCGTCCTCGGTCAGTGCGTGGCGGCCGCCGTCCGCACCCGCGGCTGTGCCGTCCGCGGCCGCGGCCGCCGCACAGGCCAGTGCAGCGCCCGCGCCAGCGGCCCCGGCCGTCGCGGCCTCGGCGCCCACGCCGGGGGCTGCGGCTCCGGCTGCGGCACCGGCTGCGGCACCGGCTGCGGCTGCGACTGCGGCTGCGGCTGCGGCGCCCGCCCCGGCGACTACCGCTGCCCCAGCCGCGCCTGCCGCTGCGCCGTCTGGTGCCGCCGGTGTGACGGCGCCGACTGCCAGTGGCGCGGCCACGGCCACGGCCACGGCGGCGACGTCGGCGGCGCCGCGTAAGCGCAAGTCGTACATCCTCGCGCCGCTGGCCCTGAGGCAGCCGAGCGATGTCGGCGTGTCGCCGTCGGCCACGGCGTCACCCGGGTCGCCGTCGTTCGCCAGCGCGCTTGGGAACTCGCCAATGCCGACGCTGGCGCGCCTGCCGTCGGCCGCCGCCGCCGCCGCGCTCAGCGCGCTCGCGGCTGGCGCGAGCCTGGTGCCCCCCACCGTCACCCCTACTGCAAGCCCGGCCGCCGGCGCGTCCGCTGGCTCGACCGCGAGCACGGGCACGCCCAAGGCGCCCGGTCAAGGGTCGGCGAAGCGGGCCAAAAAGGCGCACCCTGCCGCGGCTACGGGCAGCAGCGCGGGCCAGCCGCCGGCAGCCACCGGGACGATCACCGTGGAGAACTCGCCGGCCACCGCGGCCGCCACGGCCTCGCCCGCGCCGGGCGCTACCAAAGGCAAGGGCACCAAGCGCAAGAACGCGGCCTCGTCGTCAGCGACCTCGTCCCCGGCGAGCCAGCTCACCGGTGCGCTTTAGGCCACGCGCATAAGGACGCCGGGTTCGCCGGTGCTAACTGTTCCGTTGCCTGGGTGCTCCGTGGTTTGGGTATCCGCTAGCGTACTGCCTGTGCCGCAGCACGGTGTCGGACGTGCCGATGATTGCGTGCGACGCATGCGACGAGTGGTTCCACCTCGCGTGCGTGAACGTGTCCGACGCGACCGCCGCCACGATCGCCAAGTACACCTGCCCGAACTGCTGCGCCGCCGCGGGACGCGCCTATCCGTACGAGCCGCTGCCGGCCAACGCCGGTTTCGGCCCCGTGGTGCTGGCCGCCCGGCGGCCGAGCCCGCGGCCCGAGACGCCCGGGTCGCCGCTCATCTCCATCGGCGGCACGCCGTCGCTGGGGCCGTCGCCGCGGTCGCAGAGCCCCGCCGCGCGGGACCCCGCCGACGGCGCCACCGTTCGCACCGACGACGCGCCCGCGGCCATGCCCCAGGCCGGCCCGCCGCCCGCCAAGAAGCGCAAGGCGGCCACCCCTGCCGCCGCCGCCGCCGCCGCCGCCACCCCCGCCCCCGCCGGCCCCGGGAGCCCTGCGCCTGCCACGGCGGCCGCCGCACCGGCGGCGGCAGCGGCCCTCAAGGCGCCCAAGGCGCCCAAGGCGCCCAAGCCGGCGGGCACCCCCAAGGCCGCCGGCACACCCAAGCCAGCCGCGGCCACGGGGCTCAAGGCGACGGCGCCCTCGCCAGTCGCGCCCGCGCCGCTGACCCCGGGCCTGTCCGCCGCGACCGCGGTTCCGGCTGCCGCCGCGGCGGAGGCGCCGCTGCCCCGGTCGCGCAGCAGCGGGTCCAGCGGCTCCGGCACATCGGCCTCGGCGCTGGCGACGGCCGACGTCATCATCCCTTCGCCGGACTGCCGCGACTGGCTGTCGGGCCCGCCGGTCATTGCGCAGCCGATCCCGCCGTCCCTGCCGACCGTGTTCCCGCCAGCGTCGAGCGTCCTCGGCATCGCCCTGCCGGCCACGAACCAGAACCCGGCGGCCGCCGCCGCGGGGACGAGCGCGGACGCGGGCGCCAACGCGGCCACGCCGTCGCCGCCTATCCAGGCGCCGCCCGCAGCGCCGGCGTTCCCGTCGTACCCGCCGCCCCTCCGCGCGCCGCTGTTCCCGCCGCTCGGCATTCAGGCGGCGGTTGCGGCGAGCCCGCCGCTCAACCTGCCGCCCGTGGACGCGCTCGTGCCGCCCGCCGCGCCGCCGGCACCGGCACCTAGCGCGGCGGCGCCGATGGACGTCGCGGAGGCGCCCAGCAGCCAGGCGGAGGGCGACGCCGCGGCGGCGATGGCCGCACTGGCGTCGTCGTTCCAGGCGCCGCCCGCCCCACCGACGCAGGCGAGCCAGGACGAAGCGGCGACGTCTCCAGCGGCCGCCCCGCCGGCCCCGCCCGCCGACGGCGCGAGCGAGCCGGCGCCGCCCACCGAGCCCGCAGCAGTGGACACGGCATGACGCCCTCGGTTTCCCCCCCCCCCCCCCCCCC
>Ga0180216_1004771_pt1 | contig 10137 bp, 6 predicted proteins | sample eDN3rd37CBELigMG_FD_128879 | JGI IMG/M metagenome (GOLD analysis project Ga0180216, IMG submission 128879) | Enriched Miracle-Growth compost microbial communities from Emeryville, California, USA - eDNA 3rd pass 37_C BE-Lig MG (version 2)... ...
CTTGCGTCCCACCGCGAGGCGCCTCACCACCCGATACCGGCGGTCAGGCGGCGGCGCGGCGCCCCTTGTCCGCGGGCTGTGCGGACCTGGCCATGGCGGGGACCGGCTGGGCCTCGCCCTCCTCTTGCTCCGTGACCGGATGTCCCCCCTCGCCGATGCGGAAGAAGCCGATCTGCTCGTCCATGGCCCTCGCCTGGTTCTCGAGCGCCTTGGCGGTCGCGGCGTTCTCCTCGACCAAAGCGGCGTTCTGCTGCGTGGCGTCGTCCATCTGCGCCAGCGCCCGGTTGATCTGCTCGATGCCGGTGGCCTGCTCGGTGCTGGCGTTGGCGATCTCGGCGACGATATCCGCGACCTGCCGGATCGAACCGACGATCTCGTCCAATGCCTCGCCGGCCTTGTTGACGAGGTTGACGCCGTCGCGGACCTGGCCGCCCGAATTGGTGATGAGGTCCTTGATGTCCTTGGCGGCCTGCGACGAGCGTTGCGCGAGACTGCGCACCTCGGTCGCGACCACCGCGAAGCCGCGGCCCGCCTCGCCCGCGCGCGCCGCTTCGACCGCGGCATTGAGCGCGAGCAGATTCGTCTGCCGCGCGATCTCGTCGATGACGCCAATGATGTCGGCGATCTTGCGCGATGAGTCTTCGATCCTCGCCATGGCTTCGACGGCGTCGGAGACGACCTGGCTGCCGCGGTCGGCGACCGCGCGTGTGCCGCTGGCGAAGCGGTTGGCCTGCTGCGCGTTCTCGGCGTTCTTCTTCACCGTCGCCGCCAGTTCTTCCATCGCGGCCGTGGTCTCTTCGAGGCTCGCGGCCTGCTCTTCGGTGCGCTGCGACAGATCGGTGGTGCTGGTCGATATCTCCGCCGAGGCGGTGGCAACCTCCTGGCCGGTGACCTTGATGTCGGCGAGCGTCCGACTCACCTGCGCCGCCATGCGCGCGACGGCTTGCGCGATCTCGCCCACTTCGTCCTTGCGCCCGACGCCGGGCACGGCGACGTCGAAATTGCCGCTGGCGACCTCGTTCAACGGCGCGCGCAAGGCGCTGATCGGCCGCGCGATCGAGATCGCGCCGAACACCGCGGAGCCGATCAGGATGAGAATGGCAGCAAGGCCGACGCCGAGCCCCACGCGCTCGGCAAACGTCATGGTGTCACGCGCGCCGGCGAGGCCGGTCTCGGCTTCCGCCGCCACGGTCTGGCCGAGCTTCAGGGTGCTGCCCTCGAGCTCGGCGACGATCGGCGCCAGGACTTCCAGTCCGACCCGCTCGATTTCGAGCGCCAGGCCTTCGGCTTCCGCTTCCGCCTGCAGGCCGCCTTTCAGCCGCAGCGCGAGCGCTTCCGCCTTGATGCGGGCGAGCTTCTGCACCTCGTCCGCATAGCGATCAATGAGCTTGCCGATGGTCTCGACCGCTTCCCGGCGCTCGGGGATCGTGAGCAGCGACAGCAGCGGCGCGACCTGCGCCTGCGCGTCCTGCCGCTCGACGTCCATCAATTTAAGGGCTTTTTGCAGCGCGATCTCGTGGGTCGCGAGGCTGACGTCGCGGGCGGCGATCTGCATGCCACGCTCGGATGCCTTGATGGCCTCGAGCGCGCGGGCGCTGACCACCCCTTCGTTCGATTTATCGACCGCGCCGTGGACCAAGGCGTTGCCGATGAGCAAGGTCGCCATCATGCCGGCCACCAGCACGATGCCGAAACCGGACATCATGGCGAGCTTGATACCGATTCGGACGTTCGTCAGTCGAAGCATTTCGGTCCCCCGGACATTCAGCAGAAAAGGCGAGGAAACAACGCGGCGCACGCAACGAGTGAGCGACCATAGGGTAAACTGATAAGCAAATGTTAAACCCACGCCGGCGAGGCGCGGGTTGAAGCGGAAAATGGAATCTGGGGGGACTTGAGAAGGCGGGCCGCGCCGGCCGCCCGAGGCGGACCCGGCTAGTCGCGGCGGGTCTCGAGCCAGCGCTTGAGATAGACCAGCGCCAGCGCGCGCTCGTCCTCGGTCGCCTGCTGGAAGGCGCTGTCGTAAAGCTTGGCGATCCAGGCCTGCTGCTCGGGGCGGGCCGAATCCTTGGCGAGTGTCAGCCACATCAGGCCGCGCGCGGCCTGCCGCGGCACGTGATCGCCGGCAAAGAGCATGGCGCCGAGCATCGCCTGCGCCTCGCACTGCCCCTTCTGCGCCGACAGGCCGAACCACCGCGCCGCCTGGCGCGCGTCGCGCGGGGCGCCGGTGCCGTCGAGATAGAGCCGCGCCAGATAGTACTGCGCATCCGGGTCGCGGAAATACGACGCCGCATAGCTGAACATCTCGCGCGCGCGGGCCGGATCGCGCTTCACCGCGCTGTTCGGGATGCCGTCGAGATAATAGTGGCCGAGCGCGACGAAGGCGTTGGCGACGAAGCGCGCCTGCGGCGTGTCCGGGTTGTCGTCGGCGTGGCGGTCCGCGATGCTGCGGAAGTAATCGAACGCCTTGAGGTCGTTCTGCGTGACGCCGTCGCCTTCGGCGTACATGCGGCCGAGCTTCCATTGGGCCAGCGCGTGGCCCTTCTCGGCCGCATATTCGAGCGAGTTGACCGCCTTGGCCGGCTCGCCGGCCTTCAGCCAATGCGCACCGGAGCGAAAGGCCTCCATCGCCGACATCGGCGCGGCGGCCATCGCATCGGTGGCATCGGACTTGCTGCCGTCGAAAGCAAATACCGGTGTGGCGGCCAACAGGCCGACACCGAATGCCACGACGCGCAACAAGGTATCAGCTGTCCGCATAGCACTCTTTCTCAGCCGAAGCGCCGGGATGCGTCACCGCACCGTCGCGGGCATTGCCGACCTGCTGGGCGTATTTCCACAGCGCGCCCGATCCGAAGTGGATTTCGCGCGGCTTGAACGACTTCTTGCGTTCGGCAAGCTCGGCGTCGGAGAGCTTCACGTCGAGCGTGCCCTTCTCCGCGTCGATCTCGATGATGTCGCCGTCCTGCACGAGCGCGATCGGGCCGCCGACCGCCGCTTCCGGGCCGACATGGCCGATGCAGAAGCCGCGCGTCGCGCCGGAGAACCGGCCGTCGGTGATGAGCGCGACCTTGTTGCCCATGCCCTGGCCGTACAGCGCCGCGGTGGTGGCGAGCATCTCGCGCATGCCGGGGCCGCCGCGCGGACCCTCGTAGCGGATGACGAGAACTTCGCCTTCCTTGTATTGCTTCTTGCGGACCGCCTCGAAGCAGGCCTCTTCGCCGTCGAAGCAGCGCGCCGGACCCGTGAACTTCAGCTTCGCCATGCCGGCGACCTTCACGATCGCGCCTTCGGGAGCCAGATTGCCCTTGAGACCGACCACACCGCCCGTGGGCGTCATCGGCTTGTTTGCCGGTCGCACGACGTCCTGCTGGTCGTTCCACTTAACCTTGGCCATGTTTTCCGCCATCGTCCGCCCGGTGACGGTGAGGCAGTCGCCATGCATGTAGCCGTGGTCGAGCAGCGTCTTCATCAGCAGCGGAATGCCGCCAACTTCGAACATGTCTTTGGCGACATAGCGGCCGCCCGGTTTCAAATCTGCGATATACGGTGTTCTTTTGAAGACTTCCGCCACGTCGAACAGATCGAACTTGATGCCGCACTCGTTGGCGATCGCCGGCAGATGCAGCGCGGCGTTGGTCGAGCCGCCGGACGCGGCCACCACCGCCGCCGCGTTCTCGAGCGACTTGCGGGTGACGATGTCGCGCGGGCGGATGCCGAGCTTGATCAGCTCCATCACCATCTCGCCGGCGGTCATGCAGAACCGGTCGCGGATTTCGTAAGGCGCCGGCGCGCCGGCCGAGTACGGCAGCGCGAGGCCGATCGCCTCGGACACGGTCGCCATGGTGTTGGCGGTGAACTGGGCGCCGCAGGCGCCGGCCGACGGGCAGGCCACCTGCTCCATCTCGTCGAGGTCTTCGTCCGACAGGTTGCCGACCGAGTGACGGCCGACCGCCTCGAACATGTCCTGGACCGTGATGGTCTGGCCGCGGAAGTTACCCGGCAGGATCGAGCCGCCGTAGATGAAGATCGACGGCACGTTCAGACGGCACATGGCCATCATCATGCCGGGCAGAGACTTGTCGCAGCCGGCGAGGCCGACGAGCGCGTCATAGGCATGGCCGCGCATGGTCAGCTCGACCGAGTCGGCGATCACTTCGCGCGAGGGCAGCGAGGAGTACATGCCGCTATGGCCCATCGCGATGCCGTCGGTGACGGTAATGGTGCAGAACTCGCGCGGGGTACCGCCGGCGGCCGCGACGCCCTTCTTCACGGCCTGCGCCTGGCGCATCAGCGAGATGTTGCAGGGGGCGGCTTCGTTCCAGCAGGACGCGACGCCGACGAACGGCTGGTGGATCTGCTCTTTGGTCAGACCCATCGCGTAATAATACGAGCGGTGCGGCGCGCGCTCCGGACCCTCGGTGACGTGACGGCTCGGCAGCTTCTTCTTCAGATCGGTCTTAGCATCCATAACGCGACTTGGGCCCCCCGCCCTTAGGCATTTCAAATTCCACCGGCATCCCCGCTCCTTGGTCCCCGGCGGGGACCTTGTCCGCGGTGTTGCGGCCGCGTGACCGGCGTTGGAAGCCGTCGCCGCAGACAGCGTTTAGCGCCGCCTTTTGGCTGTCCTTCGATCTCGTTGAAGGGTATGGCCAAATCGCGGCGCAAGCAGCCAACATGCGGCGCTCGGATTTAAATGTTCTAAAGTGTTGCCGACCAGACACAGAAAATACCGCTGGTTCGCAGTGCAGCAAGACCTCATGCCAGGCCGCCGCCCGACAAGGACGCAGTGTCCGTGGACATTGGGTCGGGCTGTTGTCGACACCACGTCGAGAACGCGGCAACAAAGCCGGCATGGCCAACCCTCCCCGCCTTCGCCGCTCGTTCTTTGCCCGTTCGGTGCATGAGGTCGCCCCTGAGCTGATCGGGGTGACCCTTCTGGTCGATGGCGTTGGCGGCACGATCGTCGAGGTCGAGGCCTACCACCACACCGATCCGGCGGCCCACTCCTACATCGGCAGGACCGAGCGCAACGCCGTCATGTTCGGTCCGCCGGGCTTTGCCTATGTGTACCGGTCCTACGGCATCCACTGGTGCCTGAACTTCGTCTGCGAAGAAGAAGGCTCGGCCAGCGCCGTGCTCATCCGCGCGCTGGAGCCGACCGAAGGGCTGGCGCGCATGCGCCGCCGGCGCGGCGTCGCCGAGGCGCGCGGGCTCTGCTCGGGGCCGGGGAAGCTCGGCCAGGCGCTCGGCATCACCATCGCCCACAACGGGCTCGCGCTCGACAAGCCGCCGTTCGAGCTGCGGGCGCGGACGCAGGAGCCGGAGATCGTCACCGGCCCGCGGATCGGCATCACCAAGGCGGTCGAGCACCCGTGGCGCTACGGGCTGAAGGACTCGAAATTCGTGAGCAAGCCGTTTCGCTGATCGCTAGCGGCGAAACGCGGCGTCGAAGCCGAATTCGCGCCTGGCCTTGTCGCTCGAACAATAGCCGTCGTCCTCGGCGACGTTGTAGAGGCCCGGCCGGCCCTTGGTGAGCGCAAGCAGGCAGGCCTGTGCCGCCGCATCGACGTGCACCGAGGGCGGCTTTGCCGCCGCGGCGTACCAGGTGCCGGGGCCGTAGAGAAAGCCGTAGCGCAGCACGATGCCCTCCGGCATCGCCAGCGTCGTGTCTTCGAGCACGCGCACGGCATCAATCGTCATCGCTTTGGCCGGCTCGCTATCGAGCGCGTCGCTCTCGACCCGCACGCCGTCGGCCGGCGCGTATATCCAGGCGATGCTCTGCGCCATCATGCGCCTCACACCGGCGGCGCGCGCGGCCGCGGCGAGGTTGCGCGTGCCCTCGATGCGCAGCCGCGCATTGCGGGCGAGCCCTTCGGCGTATTGCGGCGAGCCCGGGGCGAAAGGAAGATCGGTGAGCTGGTGGATGACGACGTCCGGCGCCGCCGCCTTCACCGCACGCGTGAGGGCCTCGGCGTCGAACACATCGACCACCGCCGGCGTCGCGCCGAGTGCCGCTATGGCATCGGTCTTCCCCGCCGAGCGCGTGGTGCCGGTGACGCTGTGGCCGGCTTTGACCAGCAATGGCGCGAGCTGCCGGCCGATGACGCCGCCGGCGCCGGCGAGAAAGATGCGCACCTGGGACCTCCCTCGTGACACCAATTGTCAGCCGGACCTTGCCCAACGGCAGCGGCTTTTTGCAAACTCACGCGCCACGCCCGACCAGTCGGCCCGCGCCTATTTCACGGTCATCGCGCGCAATCCCGACGCCGTGCGGGAAGCGCTGACGCCGAGGAAGTAGCGGGGGCGCTACTCCGCGCCCTTCAGCCGCTCCAGCGCCTCGGCGATCTTGGCCTTGCGGTCGACCGCCTCCTCGCGCTTGGCCTTCTCCTCCTCGACAACCTCTTCGGCCGCGCGGGCGACGAAGTTCGGGTTGTTGAGCTTGTTGTCGGAGCGGGCGATGTCGGCGTCGGCCTTCTGCATCTCCTTGGCGAGACGCGTGCGCTCGGCGCCGAGATCGATGACGCCCTTGAGCGGCAGCGCCGCGACCTCGCCGCGCACGACGAGCTGCACCGAGCCCTGCGGCGCGGTCGGCGCCGTCGAGATGTCGGACACGCGCGCGAGCCGCTTGATGAACTCGGCCCAACGCTCCGCCCGCGCCCGGCTCTCGGCCGACGCGCCGGCCAGCACGATCGGGATGTTGACGGTGATGTTCATCTCCGCCCGGATCGAGCGGATCGCGGTGATCAAATCGATCACCCAGCCGATCTCGGCCTCGGCCTTGTCGTCGGCGAGGCCTTCGAGGCGCGGCCAGTCGGACAGCGCCAGCATCGCGGCGCGCTTGGGGCCCTGCTCGGCCGTCACCGCCCACAGTTCTTCGGTGATGAAGGGCATGAACGGGTGCAGCAGCCTGAGGATCTCGTCGAGCGCCCAGGCGGCCATCGCGCGGGTCTCGTCCTTGGCCGCTCCGTCGGGACCCGTGAGCAGCGGCTTCGACAGCTCGACATACCAGTCGCAGTAGACGTTCCAGACGAAGCGATAGGCGGCGCCGGCGGCGTCGGCGAAGCCATAGACCTCGAGCGCCCGCGTGATCTCCGCGGCCGCCTTCTGCGTCTCGTGCGCGATCCAGCGGTTGAGCGCTTCCTTGGCCGACTTCGGATCGAAGCCCTCGACGCGCTTGGCGCCGTTGAACTCGACGAAACGCGCCGCGTTCCAGAGCTTGGTCGCGAAGTTGCGGTTGTTCTCGACGTCCTGCGGGCCGAGCCGGATGTCGTGGCTCGGGGCGACGTTACGCGCCAGCGTGAAGCGCAGCGCGTCGGCGCCGAACTGGTCGATGATGCCGAGCGGATCGACGACGTTGCCCTTCGACTTGGACATCTTGGCGCCCGAGGCGTCGCGCACCAGGCGGTGGATGTAGACGTCCTTGAACGGCACGATCTGTTCGGCCGGCGCGTTCGGGCGCTCCTTCTTCATGAAGTGCAGGCCCATCATCATCATGCGGGCGACCCAGAAGAAGATGATGTCGAAGCCGGTGACCAGCGTCGAGGTCGGATAGAAGCGCTCGAGCTCGCGGGTCTTCTCCGGCCAGCCGAGCGTCGAGAACGGCCACAGCGCCGACGAGAACCACGTGTCGAGCACGTCTTCGTCGCGCTTGAGGTCAACGGCGCGGCCATAATGCGCGTTCGCCTCGCCTTGCGCTTCCGCTTCATCGTGCGCGACGAACACCTTGCCGTCCGGCCCGTACCAGGCCGGGATCTGATGGCCCCACCAGAGCTGGCGGGAAATGCACCAGGGCTGGATGTTCTCCATCCAGTTGAAATAGGTCGCTTCCCAGTTCTTCGGCACGAACGTGGTCTTGCCTTCGCGCACCATGGCGATGGCAGGCTTGGCCAGTTCGGCGGCGTTGACGTACCACTGGTCGGTCAGGAACGGCTCGATGACAACGTTCGAGCGGTCGCCGTGCGGCACGACATGGTTGTGCGGCTCGATCTTGGCGACGAGCCCCATCTCCTCGAGTCGCGCGACGATCGCCTTGCGCGCGGCGAAGCGGTCGAGGCCCTCCAACTTCTTCGTCTCGGCGAACTCGGCCGAGGTGTCCTCCGCCTTGCCGAAGGCTTCGTCGGCGAAGGTGATTTTCGCTTCGATGGTCAGGACGTTGATCTGCGGCAGACCGTGCCGCTTGCCGACCTCGAAGTCGTTGAAGTCGTGCGCCGGGGTAATCTTCACCGCGCCTGAGCCCTTCTCGGGATCGGAATATTCGTCGCCGACGATCGGAATCTTGCGGCCGACCAGCGGCAAGATCACGTGCTTGCCGATGAGTGCCTTGTAACGCTCATCCTCAGGATGAACTGCAACCGCGCTGTCACCGAGCATCGTCTCGGGCCGCGTCGTCGCGACGACGATGTAGGTCGAGGCATCGTCCGGATCGAACGTCTTGCCCTCGATCGGATAGCGCAAGTGCCACAAGCTGCCCTTGGTCTCGACCGGCATCACCTCCAGATCGGAGATCGCGGTCAGCAGCTTCGGGTCCCAGTTGACCAGCCGCTTGTCCTTGTAGATCAGGCCCTCGCGGTAGAGCTCGACGAACACCTTGAGGACCGCCTTCGACAGCCTCTCGTCCATGGTGAAACGCTCGCGCGACCAGTCGCACGAGGCGCCCAGCCGCTTGAGCTGGTTGACGATGGTGCCGCCCGATTCAGCCTTCCAGGCCCAAACCTTCTCCAGGAACTTGTCGCGGCCGATCTCGCGGCGCGACGGCTCCTTGCGCTCCATCATCTGGCGCTCGACGACCATCTGCGTCGCGATGCCGGCGTGGTCGGTGCCCGGCTGCCAGAGCACATCCTTGCCGCGCATGCGCTCGAAGCGCACGAGGATGTCCTGCAGCGTATTGTTGAGCGCATGGCCCATATGCAGGGAGCCGGTGACGTTCGGCGGCGGAATGACGATAGAGTACGTCGCGGCCTGAGCGCGTTCGGGCCGGCCCGCCTTGAACGCCCCCGCCTGTTCCCATGCCTGGTAAATGCGGCCCTCGACGTCCGAGGGCTGGTAGGTTTTTTCGATCATTGTCGTTTGGTCTGAACCGTTTGGCGGGCTACAAAGCCCGCCACGCCCGAAAGAGTCAACTTGTGCCGGAAACCTCCCCCCGCGGCAGCGCTACCCGGGCCATCGTGCTCCTCGCCATCGCCGCCTTTGCCGCCCAGGCAATGGTGCGCGTCACCGATTCCCTCCTGCCGCAGATCGCCGCCGACCTGAACGCCACCGTCGGCGCCACGTCCGTCATCGTGACGCTCTATCTGCTGGCGCACGCCACGGCGCAGTTCATTTCCGGCCCGATCAGCGACAGGTTCGGTAAATATCGCTGCACCGCCATCGCCGCCGCGGTCGCGACCGTCATGGTCCTGCTGTGCGGCCTCGCCACCTCGCTGCCGATGCTGGTCGCCGCGCGGATCGGCAGCGGCCTCGCCACCGGCTGGATCATTCCGCTGGCGCTCGCTTACGTCGGCGACGTCATCCCTTACGAACGACGCCAGCAGGTGATCGGTTCGTTTCTTTCCGGGCAGATCGGCGGCCAGTTGTTCGGCCAAGCCATGGGCGGCGTGCTCGGCGACCTGTTCGGCTGGCGCAACGTCTTCTTTCTGCTCGCCGGGCTGCTCGCCATCGCCACCGTGGGCCTCTTCGTCCAGTTGCTGCGCAATCCGCTGACCCGCGAGACGCCGCAGCAGGTGTCGAAGCAGGGCTTCATCGCCAGCTACGCGGCGGTGTTGCGCTCGCCTTGGGCGCGCGTCGTGATCGCCATGGGCTTCATCGAATTCGGCATGATGTTCGGCGCCTTCACCTTCGTCGGCGCGGACCTGCATCTGCGTTTCGGCGTCAGCTTCACGCTGGTCGGCCTGTCGGTCGGCTTCTTCGCGGTGGGCGGCCTGATGTACAGCTTCCTGGTGCGCACGATGGTGAGCCGGCTCGGCCAGACCGGTCTTGCCGCAGGCGGCGGCGCGCTGGCGGCCATCGCATTTGCCGCGCTCGCCTTCATGCCGACGCCGTGGGTGGCGCCCTTCGCCACGATCGGCATCGGCTTCGGCTTCTACATGCTGCACAACACGCTGCAGACCAACGCGACGCAGATGACGCCGGAAGCGC
>Ga0180216_1004772_pt1 | contig 10135 bp, 9 predicted proteins | sample eDN3rd37CBELigMG_FD_128879 | JGI IMG/M metagenome (GOLD analysis project Ga0180216, IMG submission 128879) | Enriched Miracle-Growth compost microbial communities from Emeryville, California, USA - eDNA 3rd pass 37_C BE-Lig MG (version 2)... ...
AATCGCCTGGCGCTCTGCTGAATCCGCAGCATCGATAGCTGGCTGTGCCATAAAAATTGCATCCGGCACAATCGATTCACTACGCACACTTTGCAACGCTTGCTGCATTGCTCGCTCTAAACCGCCGCGACGAGCCAGCTCGGCAACAGCTGTATCATACGTAGGCTCTGCGAGCGATACAGCTTCTCCGCGCCCTGTTGAACTAAGTTGTGCTCCACGCTCCGCGTCACCTAGCGATACAGCCTGAGCAACAGTCTCCGTACGATTCGCCGACATAGCTTGAGTGACTGCCCCCGTGTGATTCACTTGTGAAGGCTCGAACGTTCTCCCATATCCTGAAACCTCAGCATAAATCGTCGCATGACGAGCTAGTGCATGGGTAAGTGACTCGACTACAACGGCTACTGCCCCTTCTCCGAGCACAAAGCCTGACTGATCGGCTGAGTTAAAGTCTGCCGCTTCAGCGGAATGCGAGCTTATCAACCCTGCGTCCTTGTAGCCACTAATAACGTATGGGGTAAGCACATCGGCAGCAATTGCGACGATCGCCTCAGCATCTCTGCTTTGAATATGCTCATAAGCCATACAAAGCGCTGAGGAGAAGGACGCATGACCATCCACCACAGTAGAGGAAACACCTCTAGCCTGAGTGTGCATCGCTACTTGACCGGCAGCTTGATTGAAGACAGTATTCGGAAAATGTGCTGGATTGGCAGCTGGCGCTCCTTCGTTCAGCACTGGAAAATAAAATTGCTCCAAGCTTTCCATCGTTCCGTTAGCCGTACCGAATACGACGCCAACCTGATTGGAATTATAATCCGTCAGCTCTAGCTCACTATCCTTCAGTGCATCCATTGCAACGGAAACCGTTAGCTTCCCGAGCGTATCCATTCTTCTTGCGTCTTTTCGAGAAATATAATCTGTGGAATTATAATCGGTTAGCTTGCTCACATACGTGCGGTTTTGATCAGCATCGAGCATCTCTGTCCATAGAATCTGTGCTGCATCCGTATCCGCACTCGTTATCGCATCCCATAAGGAGGATGGCTTCGTGCCAGCGGCGCTAATTTGAGCAATACCTGTAATGACAACACGCTCACGTTCACGCTCGAGGGATGCTGCTGCATCAGCGGAGTCAGCTTCCTTTGCCTGCTTATCATCAGCTGATGGCTCATAGGCGCGAAATACGACGGAGCAATTGTTGCCTCCAAAAGCAAAATTGTTGGATATGGCGTAGGTGAGCTTCTGCTGAATCGCTTCATTAGGGGTATAATCCAAATCACACTCGGGATCTGGCTTGGTGTAGTTTGCTGTTGGAGGGATATGGTGATGGTGTAAGGCTAGCACAGTGACAATGCCTTCAACGGCTCCAGCTGCGCCTAGTAAATGTCCAATCATCGACTTCGTGCTGCTAACCTTCGCACGACTCGCTGCCACTTCGCCGAGCGCTCGCTTAATAGCCATCGTTTCTGCACTATCGTTTTTAGGAGTTCCTGTTCCATGTCCATTAATATAGTCTACGTCTTCAGGGTGGACACCGCTTTTCTCAAGAGCCATGGAAATCGCGCGTGCAGCACCTTCGCCTTCAGGATGCGGAGCAGTTGGATGGTAGCCATCTGCAGAAAGACCGAATTCGAGCACCTCGGCGTAGATACGCGCCTGCCGTGCTGCGGCATGCTGCTCACTTTCTAGCACCAATATTCCCGCTCCTTCTCCTAGTGATAGCCCATCACGGTCTCCAGAGTATGGCTTACAGGGCTCAGTGGATAGGGATTGCAGAGAATGGAAACCAGATACCGCAAGGATCGAGAGCGCATCTGCTCCACCGGCTAGTACAACGGACGCTTTCCCGCTTCGAATAAGGTCAGCTGCATGACCGATCGCATTACCACCTGCTGCACAAGCGGTCGATATCGTAACGACAGGTCCATGGATTCCAGCATGGGAGCTGACCGTTTCCGCAATTCCGTTAAAGCGAACCTGCTGCCATAAATCGGCTTCCGCCTGTTCGCCCGCTTGCCTTTGCTTGATCCAACGCTCCCAGCTCTTTGCTCCTCCAAGGCATGTTCCAATGACGCAGCCCGCATCCTCTGGAAGCTGCTGAAGTTTTGCAGATTGAAGCGCCTCTTCTGCTGCTCGTAATGCAAAGGATATCGCTCGATCCGTGGCATGAAGATTCTGTGCAGCCTCAAGCTCTTCAAGCGGCTGCTTCACCTCGCCTGCGATATTAGCCATATAGCCATCCATCGCAATAGATTCCACCTTATGTATGCCATGAGTACCTTGAAGGACAGCATGCCATAGCTCTTCTGCATTGGCGCCTAGCGCTGTAATTGCTCCGATCCCTGTCACAACAACCTTTTGCTTTTGATTACTCACTGCTACTCCTCCCAATTATGCGAGCGCCTTAAATATAAGCGCCGTATTTTCTCCATTCAGTCCCCGTGCGAGCGACATAACTGCAGTTACCGAGACTTCCCTAGGCTGCTCAGCGATAAAATCAACCTTCCACGATGGATCAGCTTGCGATAGATGAAGCGTATGAGGCAGCACGCCTGATTGAATGGCCATTAACGAGGCATAGGCATTGAATGCCCCTGCATTGGAAAATTGATGACCAACCGTCGGCTTGATCGAGCTGACCGCGGTCGTCTGGGCAGCAAATATCGAGGCGATTGCTCGTGCTTCTGATTCATCTCCACTTTTTGTGCCGCTGCCGTGCGCACATACATACTTGATCTCAGCTGGTGAAAGATTGCTATGACGCAGTGCCTTTTTCATCGCTGTCTGCAATCCAATTCCTTCATCCGATGGCTTAACGATATTGTCGCAATCCATTCCGTTGCCATAGCCAACGATCTCCCCATACACCTTCGCGCCGCGCGCTAATGCATGCTCAAGCTCCTCAACAACGAGCATCGTTGAGCCTTCTCCTAGCAAGGCGCCTTTGCGCTGTCTATCGAACGGACGATAATAACGCTGATCTTCTCCCTCTTCCCTGTTCAGCACGCCCATTCCATCAACCTTCAAGTAATTCCACCACGTTAATGGATCGGAAAAGCCTCCTGCGAGCGCAGCATCTGCCTCGCCCATAGCTACAGCCCGCGCTGCGTTGCCGATCGCGACGGCACTGGCATTCGCGGTTCCCATGTAATAGCAATTAGGCCCTCTTAAATCAAGCTCCTCCGATATATAAAACATCGAGGAGGCAGGCAAGCCTTTAACGAAAAACAGCGGATGTACATGATCTCTAACCTTCATAACGAAATCACTTATCGTCTCAACACTCGGCTCCATAATCGCTTCAACCATATCCTCTGGCGGTGTATCCACTTCTTTACTTCCACCAACGTACAAACCAAAGCGCTGGCCCGATACGAAGCCTTTAGGCAGCCCAGCATCCTCCATCGCCAGCATCGAGGCGGAATAACACATCGAGTCTCCACGAGACATCATTCGCAGCTTTTTCACTGATTTGATATACGCCTTTGGATCATAGGAGATAATCGGATAGCCATACTGCGTATTGAATTTATCTGCTCGAAGATGTGACAGCTTTTGCACCGCACTATCTCCTCGCAAAATCGAATGCCAAACCTCCTCATTACTTGAGCCCAGTGGGGAGATCAATCCTAACCCAGTTACAACGACACGTCTCATACAACAACCACCCGCTTTACACCTCTTTGTTGCCAATAAGCGCTCATTTGCTGCTGGATTTCAGCTGTCGCCTTAGCAGCACTGAAGCTCATTCTCCCAACGGTTACGACCGTTTTTCCCGCTACCTGAATCTTTCCCTTAAACTGCATAAGCTCAGGTTCCTTCCCAGTCAGCTCTACCTTCACCATCATCCGATCACCCGGCTTTACATAGGAACGCCACTTCACATTGCTAAGCTCCGTCATACAATAAGCTGTAGCATAATCGTCCTGACTGGCCAGTACTCCTTCAGCTAAACGCTGCATCGCCATAATCGACAGCATCCCAGGCCATACCGGCTTTAGCGGAAAATGCGTATCAAAAATAATATGGCTCATCGTAATATGCTGATAAGCTTCTGCTTTCTCGCCTGGTAACCATTCCACTACTCGATCAATAACGTTAATTGACATCATTACGCTCTCCCTCGAATGATTTAACAGCCAAGCAAACATTAGTCCCGCCAAATGCAAATGCATTAACTAAAGCCGTCTCGACGCTTGCTTGGCGTGAAGCATTAGGAACACAATCCAGCGTCAGCTTTATATCTGGCGTCTCGTAATTAATGGTAGGCGGCAACATCCCATCTCGCATCGCAAGCACTGCACTAATAAAATTAATACCGCCTGATGCATTCGTCAGATGTCCGATCATCGATTTGACGGAGCTTACAGCAACTTCCTCAGCAGCCTCGCCTAATGCAGCTCGAATAGCCATCGTTTCACTATAATCGTTGTACGGTGTGCTCGTGCCGTGAACCGATATGTAATCCACCTCGTTTGGCTCAAGCCCCGCTTCAGCCATCGCTTGGCGCATAACCGTAATACACTCCCCGCCATCAGGTGGAGAATCTGTAATGCGATAAGCATTCATCGTGCTCGAAAAACCTACAAGCTCGGCATAAATATGCGCATTTCTAGCTAAGGCATGCTCTAGCTCCTCCAGCACAATCATCGTCGCGCCTTCGCCGATAACAAAGCCATCTCGTTCCTTGTCGAAAGGGCGGGAAGCATGTGCAGGATCATCGTTACGTGTAGATAAAGCACCTAACAAGCTGAAGCCAAGCACGTCTATGTAATTAATCATCGAGTCGTATCCACCAGCGACCATAATCGAAGCCTCACCTGCTTGGATAGCACGAAAAGCGGTACCAATTGAATGTGCACTCGATGCGCATGCAGTATTGATCGTATACATAGGTCCAGCAGCACGAAGCCATTGCGCCATTAACGACGCTCCCGTAACACTGCTTCGCTTCAAAATATCGAGCGGACCGAAGAAGCCCTCTGCTGTCTCTTCATCATCCTTAAAGTAACGAATGAACGTTTCTTGAAACTGCTGCAGATCTGGGTAAATTAACCCGCAGCCCATAGCAATCCCGATATCCGGATTCGGTGCATCGCCCGCTGCAAGCTTCGCATCTTGGATAGCCTCCAAAAAAGCATTAAGCCCAAAGCCAGAGGATCGAGAAAGAAGCTTAGTCAGCTTTACCGGTAGTGTTGGGTGCAGTTCAAAATCTTTAACCTCAGCAGCAATTCTCGTATCCATACTTGAAGCATCAAACAATGTAATCGTGTCCGTTCCCGACTTTCCAGCTAGCATATTACGCCATGTCTGTTCTGTATTGAGACCTAGTGGTGTTACGCAGCCTAATCCAGTAACAACAACTCTTTTCTTCATTGCCCCTCCCCCGATGACAGCTCATGAAACGTACGCTTTGTACGCTCTACATCCTCCAGCTCAGCAGTCGAAACTAGAGAACACATCATATAGTTCATCTTCATTACCACTTCATCATTTACAGCACCATGCCCAGAAAAAACCGCCGCATTTTCATGCAGCGAATCTACATGCCCGTATAGCACAAGCTCATCTCCAGGGATGACACGCTTATGGAAGGTGATCGATTCTGCTGACAGAAGCACGGCTCGCTGCTTAAAATTTGTCGTCAGCATAATAAGCCAAGCACCTGCCTGACATAGTGCCTCCACCATTAAAGGCTCCGGAAAATAATGCTCACCCGTAATCGCATCCTTCATATAGTAATCCTGGTAATTCAACAATTTACTTGCTGTAATCGATTCACCCGCATTCCAATCCTTTATCCGGTCAACCATATAAAATCTCATAACGAACACCTCACTTTCGTTCTTGATCAAGCAGCAGTACGACTTGAGCGATCGCATATTCATTGGAATGGCTAAGCGATACATCCATCGAAACTACACCCAGCTTGTTGACGAACTGAAGCGCATTGCCTAGCAGCTCTAGGTTGGGCTTACCAGATAAAGCCTCGTTTCTAATCCCGATCTCATTCAGCTCTATCCCTTTGCCCATGCCCGTTCCAATCGCTTTAAGGAAAGCCTCCTTCGCCGCAAACCTAGCCGATAAATGCTCAGCCTTCCTTCCTTCGTTTCCCTTCCGCATAGGCAAGCTCCCTTAATGTAAAAATACTATCCATTCTTAGCTGATTGGATAGTATTTTTTTCTCCATAATGGCAACGCTTTGCAGGTCCACTCCGGTACGGATATCAAGTTTAGTGAGTAACAGAAGCCATTTCTCCTTTTCTGATCTCAACAAGGCTAACCAGATTGTCTACCGTGAACAGCGTAAGCACTCGTTCCGCTTCAAACTTGCGCAAGCTGTCTACATCAATTTGAGGCAAGCTTTTTTTAAGCTGTGCTAAGCCAACATCAGAGAGATAGCCTTCCTCTGTCCCGAACTCCTCGTCTGGAATTCCACCTGTAATCATTAGCGTAATGTCGTTGATCGTTACCTTGAAGCCTAGCTTACGCTCAATACGGAAGAGTACATCGAGCAGATCTAGCGATTCAGCACCCAAATCCCCAAGCAACGTTGCTTCACCTACTACTTCATCCTCGTCTACACCAATTGCATCAACTAATGCTTGCTGAACAACCTCAAAAATTTCATTGCGTTCCATGTTCATTCCTCCAATTGTTTTTATAATGGTCTACCAATTCCAACGGTGCATAGTGCACCGCCATCCACAGCAAGTGTACTTCCCGTGATGTGACTTGCATCATCCGATGCTAAAAACAGCACGGCTTGTGCTACCTCCTCGGGCTTACCAAACCGCTTTTGCGGTATTTGAGGGAGATAGCGCTTTTCTTCCTTCAGCAAGCCTTCCACCATTTCGGTCTCAGAGAAGCCTGGCAATACAGCGCATACTCTAATATTGAAGCGCGCGAGCTCAACAGCGGCAGTACGAGTAAATGCGTTAATTGCAGCCTTCGAGCATGCGTAATTCGATTGTCCGACCCAGCCGCCTTCACTCATTGCAGAGGATACATTGACGATAACCCCGCTGCGCTGCAGCATCATTGGCTCCAGTGCAGCCTTCGAGCAATTGAACACTCCACCAAAATTAACATTCATCACCTTCTGCCAATCTTCAGGCTCCATCTGGAATACTAATCGATCATAAGCGATTCCTGCGTTGTTAACGACGATGTCGAGCTTTCCATATGTATCTAAAATAAACGTCATCATTTCCTTTACCTGCTGCATGTCACTTACATCAGCTCTATAGATGGATGCGGTACCTCCTTGTGCCTTAATGAGCTTACAAACTTCCTCCGCTTGAGCTTGGTTGCGGTTATAGTTAATGACTACCGTTGCACCTCGACTTGCAGCTGCTATACTTATTGCTCGACCAATCCCGCGAGACCCACCCGTAACAAGCATCACTTTATCTGTCAAATTCACTTCCCTACACCTCCCTTCGAATAGAGCGTCACGCGCGTGTGATGTTCATCGTCATGCGCAGTGCTATGTTCAGCGTCATGCACCAGTATGATGTGCAGCGCTAATGTGTCTCATTGTTGCCCATCCATGTCGTCAGCTATGTATGTTGACTGTACAATGCGCTAGCTATCATTCGTTCTGTACGTTGACCTATGTGGGCTACATAATATGTAAGTTACGCGTACTACCTTTTCCACTTCTGCCAGCCAGTCTATGTCGATATTGCCTTCGTCTTATTAAGCCACGACTCAAGCTTTTTGTAGCTATCGATATTGACAGCCTGAATGGAGTGATCTAGGTGCTTAACAAGTCCACTTAATACGCGTCCTGGTCCAACTTCTACAAACTGGACATCGTCCATTGCTTCTACTACTTTAGCGACAACCTGCTGCCACTTTACTGGCGCAGTCGCTTGAGCTACCAGAAGCTCCGCTACTCTATCTCCATCTGTCTCGAATGCTTCGCTTACGCTGCTAATTAATGGTGCTTGCAGTGGCTGTATAGATATCTGTTCAATTTTACTTCTCAATGCTGGAACGATGCCTTCGATAAGTGGACTGTGAAATGCTCCACTAACCGGTAGCTTTACAACTCGCTCCGCACCTTCCGCTTCAGATGCACGCATCGCTTCATGTACCAGTTCATCCTCACCTGAAATCACTAGCTGTGAAGGACCATTATAGTTCGCAATCATAATTACTCCGCGCTCACGCAGCGATGCACAGATAGCTTCCAGCTTTTCAGCATCTAGCCCCATAATGGCTGCCATACTCCCAGCATGCATTTTCTGAGCATGCTGCATAAGCCGTCCTCGTTCAGCTACAATTTCAAGACCTTCTAGGAAGCTAAAGCCCTTTGCCGCAGCAACTGCGGAAAACTCCCCTAAGCTATGACCGATTACCGCTGAGCTGCTTACTTCATGCTCTTCAAGCAAAGCATGCAATGCCATAGACACGGTATAGATAGCTGGTTGTGCATACTGCGTCTGCTTAAGCTGCTGCTCATCACCGGAAAAACAAAGCTCACTTAGCTTGTATCCTAGCAACTCATCTGCAGCTTCGAAATAATTTTGTCGAATAGCAGGAAAATTTTCATAGATCTCTTTCCCCATACCCAGTCTCTGCGATCCCTGCCCCGGAAACATAAAACATATCTGCATAATTGAATGAGCCTCCATATCACAATTCCATAAATTTGTATTTATGGTGCTACATACCTAATGATATACAGTTTTCTCATTCAAGTTAATAGCTTTAAACCTCTAAACATCTAGTAGTCAAACACTATTTTTTCAGTGGAATTCATGCAAAACTACTATTTACCAAATTAGCTACAACTTGTATTGTGGGAATGTCGTATATGAGAAGAAGGACGAGTCACAACATTTGTCAAAAGGAGTTGAAATTTGTGGAGTTAAGCGAAGCATTAAGACAACATTTATTAGAGATATTTTCCCAGCTACCATATGAGCAGTGGGACGAGCGTTTTCAAGAGATATGCCAACATAATTCCGAGCTGCAAAAGTATAGTGATCTCCCTAGCTACGATCTACTAATCGAACTCATGGAGTATAGCTTTGGTCAAATCGTTAGTCACATTGACCCGATTGTGTCAGACCCCAAGCTAGATACTGTTTCGAAGCTGCAATTATTGACAAAGGCATTTATAAAATTTGCGATTAGTGATCCATACGCTTATCGTATTGCATTTCTAGTTAGGCCAGCAGGCAATACCCATGAGCATATTCCAGTTGAATCCGCTATTCGTTTCCGTGTGCTCATAAGAAAGGTTTTTCGATCATTATCACAGCAACATTCCCGTACTGAGCCCTTAGAATTACAGGTACAAGGCTTAATGTGCGTGCTTAATGGCATTGTTGTATCGTCTTTGTTCCTGCAGCGTATGGATCTCATCGAAGTAGAAAGCTTAAGCAGCTATGTCACTTCTCATTATTTACGCGGAATTTTGCAAGAGAATTTTCCTCAAAGTTAAAGTGTTGACAAATATTGGTGTTATTGCTATAGTGATCTCGGAAACTAAAAATTAAATCTCAGTTTCCATTGATCCTACCAGCAGTACATTTAAGGAGCGAACATATTGGACGAAATCAATCAAGAAGCTATGCAACTTAAAGTTAAAATTATGAAAAAGTATTTTCAGCTTGGTATGGAGCAAGGATTCAGTAAAGTATTACTCGATCAAGTCGCCTCAGAGCTCTCGATCAGTAAAAAAACGATTTACAAATTTTTCACAAGTAAAGAAGAAATTATATCTGCTTGTATCGATGACGTCTTTACTACGATTGATGCTGAGGTGCTTCCGATCATGACGGATCAATCCATTGGCATTATTGAAAAAATCACTCGTTTACCAGAGATCGTAGCGAAGCATCTTATGTTCTTTACTCGTCAGCAGGTTGTAGAGATTCAACGGACATTTCCTCATCTGTGGAGCAAAGTATTAGAGCAGCGGAAGCTAAGAATTGAACGCTATGAAGCGTTATTTCGAGCAGCCAAAGAAAGAGGGTTCATTATTGACGTAGAGCCTAAGCTACTCGTTCACTTCTTTCTAGTAACGATTGAAGCCTTTACGAAGGAAAGCTTTATGGATGAGCACAATATTTCGTATGCAGAGTCTCTTCAGATGGTAAGTAAAATTTTGTTAGAA
>Ga0180216_1004773_pt1 | contig 10129 bp, 8 predicted proteins | sample eDN3rd37CBELigMG_FD_128879 | JGI IMG/M metagenome (GOLD analysis project Ga0180216, IMG submission 128879) | Enriched Miracle-Growth compost microbial communities from Emeryville, California, USA - eDNA 3rd pass 37_C BE-Lig MG (version 2)... ...
AGGCGATCGCCCGCGTGTTCGAGATGCAGGACTCCTCCGGTGCGTTCGGTGCCTGGGGGCCCTACAGTGGTGGTGACATGTGGCTCACGAGCTATGTCACCGAGTTCCTGACGCGCGCTCGCGAGCAGGGCTTTGCCGTGAAGCCCGAGGCGTTTTCGCTGGCGCTGGACCGACTGCAGAACTTCATCAGCTATGCCCAGGATTTCGAGCGGGGCGGTGAGGCGCGCGCTTACGCGCTCTACGTGCTGGCCCGCAATGGCCGGGCACCGATTGGAGAGGTTCGTTACTACGCGGACACGCGCCTTGATCGGTTCGCGACGCCGCTCGCGAAAGCGCACCTCGGAGCTGCGCTCGCGATGCTGGGCGACAAAGAACGTGCCGAAGCCGTCTTCCGTCAGGCGATCGCTTCCGCAAGTGAACCCGACAATCACACCCGCAGCGATTACGGCTCGATGCTGCGCGATCATGCGGCGCTCGTGACGCTCGCGTCGGAGACGCGAACGGCCCAGGACCCGGCGAGGCAGCTTGCGGCGGGGCTGGCTGTGGCGCACACGTCGCGATCGCATACGTCGACGCAGGAGCAGTCGTGGCTGTTGCTGGCCGCTCGGGCGATAACGGATCAAGCCCGGGAGACGACGCTGCTCGTCAATGGCGCCCCGCATAAGGGAGCATACAACCGGTCACTGACGGACGCCGATCTCCAGTCAGGCACCGTCGTGATCCGGAATGACGGCGAAGCACCCGTCGATACTGTCATCTCCGTCATCGGAGCCTCAGTAACTCCGGAACCGCCGATCGAACGCAACCTGAAACTCGAACGCGCGTTCTACACGCTCGAGGGCCAACCGGTTTCGCTCGAGAGCGCGACCGGGGGCACCGGCCAGCTTCAGCAGACGGACCGTCTCGTCGTCGTGCTCAAGGTCGAGGCGTCCTCCAGCGGCCGGCTATTGCTGGTGGATCGGTTGCCTGCCGGCCTCGAGATCGAGAATCCGCGGCTCGTCGAGAGCGGCGATTTGAGGAGCTTCGCGTGGCTGAACACGACCGTCCGCCCCGAGCACACGGAATTCCGGGACGACCGGTTCGTAGCGGCATTCGATCTGACCGATAGGGGTGATAGCGATGCGAGCGGCCGGAACGCGGGATCGAAAACCATGACCGTCGCCTACATCGTGCGGGCGGTTACGCCGGGCACTTATGTGCATCCGGCCGCAACGGTCGAGGATATGTACCGGCCCGAGCGGTTCGCACGCACTGCGCAGGGCCAACTGGTGGTGCTGGCGAAGCAGTGAGCCTCGGGAGTGCAATCGTCCGAGGGGGAGGATGGCCGAGGCGTTGGCTGGTCGCCGCGCTTTGCCTCCCGATTGCGATGCTGCTCGCTGCTTACGGTGCGGTGCGGCTTACCGAGGCGGTTATTGGACCGCCCCCGCTTGAAGTTGCGGAGCAAGTCTCGGTCACCGTACTCGACCGCAAGGGCAATCTCCTTCGCGCCTTTACGACCCCCGAGGGCCGGTGGCGGTTGCCCGTCGACGCGAAGGACGTCGATCCGCGCTACGTCTCCATGCTGCTCGCCTACGAGGATCGTCGCTATTACGAGCACGGCGGCGTCGATCCGTTCGCGGTGCTTCGGGCCGGATACCAGCTCGTCCGCCACTGGCGCATCGTTTCGGGAGCCTCGACGATCACGATGCAGGTGGCACGCCTGCTCGACGGGAAGCACGAACGGACCCTCGGCGGCAAGTGGCGGCAAGCCGTTCGGGCCCTGCAGCTCGAAGAGCAGCTCACAAAAGATGAGATCCTGAATGTCTATCTCAGGCTCGCGCCCTTCGGCGGCAACCTCGAAGGCGTGCGCGCGGCTTCGCTGGCCTACTTCGGCAAGGAGCCACGGCGGCTATCGGTGGGCGAAGCGGCTCTGCTGGTCGCGTTGCCACAGTCGCCGGAAAAGCGGCGGCCGGACCGCAATCCGCGTGCGGCGCGCTGGGCCCGGGACCGTGTTCTCGACAGGATGGTGGATGCCGGCGTCGTTTCGGCTGCGGAGGCCGAGCGCGCCCGCGCCGAGCCGGTGCCAACCGCACGTCGCGAGTTCCCGCGGTTTGCACCACATATCTCCGAAACGGAGGCCCAGCTCTTTCCCTGGCGGTCCGTCCACCGCTTGACGATCTTGCGCGATGTGCAGGTCCAACTCGAAACGCTGGCGCAGGAGCATGCGCGGCGGTTGGGACGCCAGCTGTCAGCGGCGATCCTCGTCCTCGACAACGGCTCGGGTGAAATACTGGCCCATATCGGGTCATCGGACTATCTCGACGCCTCGCGCCAAGGCGCCATAAATATGACGAGCGCGGTCCGTTCACCAGGGTCTACGCTCAAACCCATCATCTATGGCCTTGCCTTCGAGGCGGGGCTCGCCCATCCCGAGACGCTCATCGACGATCGCCCGACGCGTTTCGGTCTCTACGCTCCGAAGAACTTCGACGAGGGCTACCGGGGCTCGGTCACGATCCGCGAAGCACTGCAGCACTCTCTCAACGTTCCGGCAGTGAAAGCGCTGAATGCGGTCGGGCCGGCTCGGCTGGTCGCGCGATTGCAACGGGCGGATTTCACGCCAGAGCTTCCGGCTCATGAGGCGCCGAGCCTGGCAATCGCGCTTGGCGGAATCGGCCTCAGCCTGCGTGACCTGGCGAGCCTGTATTCAGGGCTTGCTCGCGGCGGAGACGTAGTTCCCCTGAAGCATCGTATCGAAACTGGCGATCAGAAGAAGGTGGCGGCAGGCCCGCAGCCGAAGCGGCTGCTGTCACCGGTGGCGGCCTGGTATGTGAGCGATATCCTGAAGGACGCTCCGGCCCCAGAGGGCGGGCTCGGCGGTCGGTTCGCCTACAAGACCGGTACGTCCTACGGCTACCGCGACGCGTGGGCGATTGGCTACGACGGGGCGCATACGGTGGCGGTCTGGGTCGGGCGTGCGGACGGCAGCTTGACGCCGGGACTCACGGGGCGTACAGCCGCCGCGCCGCTGCTGTTCGATGCGTTTCGCCGGCTGGGGCCGGAACGGGCTGCTCTTCCCCGGCCACCCTCTGGCGTGCTCAATGTGACCGGCGCCGCACTTCCGCCACCACTCAAGCGCTTCGCCGAACCCGACGAGCAGCGCGCCGAGGCAGGACCTTACAAAGACCCGCCGGTGCTCATCTCTTTTCCTCCGGACCGATCTGATCTGGAGCTCTCGGAGCTTGATGATCTCATCGTGCTGAAGGCGGAAGGCGGTGCGCTGCCATTGACATGGATGATCGACGGTCATCCCATCCCCTCAGAGCCGCATCGGCGCGAGGTCGTCTGGCAGCCGGAGGGACGCGGGTTCGTGAAGCTCACGGTAACCGACTCGAAGGGACGCGCTGACCGGGTGAGCATCCGGCTGCGCTGACCGATCCGAGGGATGCCGGGAAACGCTATCCGGGAAAAGCTGTCGGGCGTCTGGCCAACGTGCGCCCGTCCAAGGTAGGCTCTGGCGCAGGGACGTTGCGAGAAAGGCCGATGATCCTGGCGCCCCTCACGCGCATGCTCGTCGCACTGCTGGCTCTTGCTCTGCTCGCCGCATGCGAGCAGCGAGGCACGAGCAGGCTTCCAGAGCTTGGCGCCCGCATCGACGAGACCTCCGTTTCGGGCATTTCCGCTGGCGCCTACATGGCCGGCCAGTTTCAGCTCGCGCACGGCCGGGACGTGGTCGGTGCGGGGATCATCGCCGGTGGCCCGTGGGGGTGCGCGGAAAGCCTCTATGCCGATGTCATGCCCGGCCCGGGCACGGCATTTCTCAACCTGTCCCGGGCGATGAACGGCTGCATGTTGAGCGCCCTGCAGGCTTGGGGGATTCCGAACCCGACTTGGCTGGCGAGCCGAGCCGGCCAACTTGCCTCGCACGATAAGATCGATCCGATCGCCTCGGTTCGCAGCGATAGGATCTACCTTTTCTCCGGTAACGAGGATCGAACGGTGGTTCCGGCCATCGTTGGGGCAGCGCGCGACTTCTACACAGCCATCGGGGTTGACCAGGGTAAGATCGTGTTCGTCGACGACGTCCCCGCCGGACACGCCTTCGTAACGGAGGACAGCGGCGGGGCCTGCGACGAGTCCGAGGCCCCCTACATCGTCGATTGCAACTACGACATGGCCGGCGCACTGCTCGCGCACGTGTATGGCGGCCTCAATCCGAGGGCGTCCGAGCCGGCTGGAGAGGTCGTCATCTTCAGTCAGACCGAGTTCCTCGAAGGTCTCGGCACCCACGGCATGGCCGACGCCGGGGCGGTTTATATCTCGCCCAGCTGCCGCAACGAGAGGGGCTGCCGCGTCCACATCGCATTCCACGGCTGCGGGCAGAACATGTCGGCTGTTGGCGAGGCGTTCGTGACGGATAGTGGCTTCATGAATTGGGCTGACTCGAATCGGTTGATCGTGCTCTTCCCGCAGGTGAGTAGTACGCCGGCCAATCCACAGGCGTGTTGGGACTGGTGGGGCTACACCGGCCGGCAGTTTCTCACGCGCGACGCCCCGCAGATTGTGGCGGTCAGGCGTATGCTGCAGCGATTGGCCGCAACGCCATCTATGATCTAGGGCAAAGTGCACGCCTGATTTTTCTGTACCTGCATGGAGCTTGGAGCGCTGGGATAGAGCGAGGCTATGCCGGGCGCGTGATTGAACGGGGGGTCAATTATGGTCGCTGTGCCTGCTGGGCTCGCACGCGCCGCAATGCTCGGCCGGCGGATCGATGCGGACAAATTAGCTGCACTCGCTGCCTTGGCCGCGTTTGTCGTTTGGATGGCGGTGCCCAACCCATTCCCGTCGACGGTTCAAGCCGATGCTCAGACGGAGGAGCGCGCGGCAGCCATCGAAGCCGCTCCGTCCACGGGGGCCGGGCGCGGCGTTCGTCGTGAGCACAGGTTCGGTGGCTATGGCGGCGTCTCCTACACGCACCCGAGCGCCGTCAGGATCGTCAATCCGGGCGTAACCGATTTGACCGTCACCGACTTCGGATGGATCGGTCGGCCATTCAAGGCGCCGATCTACTACGGCCTGCGCACACAGCATTGGGCGCCGGGTGCGCTCACGGGCACGATGGTCGACTTCACCCATGCCAAAGCCATTGCGGTGAAGGAGGACGTCGCCACGTTCACAGGGACGTTCAACGGCGAGCCGGTCGCGCCGAAGGCCAAGATCGGCGACTTCTTCCGGCACCTCGAGTTCAGCCACGGCCACAACATGCTGACCTTCAACGGTCTGTTCCGGGCGCCGGCATCGTGGCTGCCGGTGAGGCCATACTTCGGTTTCGGCGGCGGCGCCTCGTTCCCGCATACGGAAGTGGGATTGCAGGCCGAGGCAGGAAAGCGCACTTACGAATACCAGTTCGCCGGATACGTGGGGCAGGTGCTCGCCGGAATAGAGATACCTCTGGGCCGTACCTCGCTCTTCTTCGAGTACAAGTTCTCTTATGCACCCTACAGTGTGCCGCTCTCGCACGAGCCTTACGGATGGGTCTTCGTAACTGACGTCTGGCGGCAATTCCGGGCCTGGTGGACCGGCGAGAAGCCGCCCGGCGGCACACTCACCACCACGCTCGCCACTCATCACGGGATCAGCGGATTGATGGTGCGGACCAGCTCCGCAGTGCCAGCGACGAAATAGATGAAAGCCTGGGTGCCGGCGCGAACCGGCACCCAGAAGGCCAGCTCAGCCGTCCATTGTCGGCCGGTAATCCGCGGTCCCCCAATGGCGGATCTGTGGGCGATTGGCCCGCTCCTCTGCCGGGAGCATGCCGTAATGACGCGCCAGCCGAGTGAGCGCCAGCTGCAGGACGACCTTGCCGGATCGCTGCGGCCAGCCGGCATCCCGTTCGGCCTCTTCGAGACCTTTGAGGTGGCAGCAGACGTCTATGAGGATGCCGGAGAGTTCTGGCCCTACGGCCCTCAACGCCAGCCGCACGCGCTCACGCGCTGCCACGATGTGGTCCTGCAGCTCGATGCCTGCGCCGGGAGCGGCACGCCTCTGCCTGCGGCTCGGGGTCAAGGCATCCCATGAGGCCGTGACCCTTGGCGTCATCTGGGCAACGTGGAAGTCCGCCCGGAGACGTTCACCGGCATCGAACTGCTCCTGGGTAATGAGCGGATTCCCATCCTTGTCGCGACGCCGCCGCAACCAGGCGAGTGGGCTCTCGCACTCGTTGATCGCCGGCTTGGCCGATCGGCTGCGGCGCGGCGGTTCGTCCGCGTGCGGTTTGGCATGGGAGGTGCTGACGCTCTCGACATGCTGCGAGATTGCCGCACGGACGACGGCTATGCCTTTGCGCGTCGCGCCGAGCTTGTTCTCGCCGATGTCGCGCAGCCACCCTGCCTCGATCGCTGCCGCCAGCCGCTCGCGATCGATGCTCTCGACGGGTTTCTTGAACTGATTGCGTGGGGTGAAAGCTTCCGCGCCGTCCGGGGTCAGCTTCAAGAAAGAGCCCCGTCGGGCGAGCACGCGAAGCCAGTGAGGCGCCCCAGTGCCGTTCAGGTCACGCATTCCAGAAAACCTCATCTTCACACGGACGAGGAGTGGCTGGGCGATTGAACGTGAGAATCTTCGTTACGGTCTCCAGAAGATGAAGGGCGCGGTCGAACTCCGGGTCCTCGCGCCGTTCCTCGACGACCTGGCAAGCGTGTGCCGCGGTCGTCCGTTCACGTCCGAACAGCCTTGCGGCCTCGGTCAGGTTCAGACCGCATGAGACGTGTGCGAGGTACATCCCGACCTGACGGGCTATTGCCACGCGAGCTCGCCCCCGGGTCGGCAGGCGAATATGATCGAGCTCGACTGTGAAAACGCGGCTGACGGTTTGCTCGAGCAACTCCTTGAGATCCGCAGGGATTTGCCGTTCTCGGGAGCGCCGTCGGCAGCCGGTTTTTGGCCAGGGCCGGTAGGAAGACGTCACGATGTACATTGATTTGCCCCCAGTTCTGCAGCTTCGTCGGGGTAGGTCCCCGAACTTATCGGAGCCGCGAGGATAAGGCTCCGAGCTCGGCGACACCGGGAGCATGTTAGCTTTTAGGTGAACGGCGGGGATAAGTCCGGGTAGGGTTAACGACGACGGGGGCGATGCGCTGTAGTGGCGCTTGGTCAGCCAGCTGACGCACCCGATAACCTCAGTCGTGCGAGATGCATTTCCCGGCGATCTGTCGAGACGCCGAGCTGGATCGGAACCGGCGCGTCCCAAAGTTATCCCCGCCTGAGTCGTTGGTGCGAAGCTTGCCTCTCCTTCATAGTCAGGAGTTCGATGATGGAGAGCGCTGCAGGGAATGTCGCCACCGGCTCGCGGAAGTCACGATCCGGGATCGGACCTAAGTCGAAAACTCGAGGGAGAGCCGGCAGTCACGTCGCCGCGACCGCACCCGCATATGACCGTATGCGGGATCTGCCGGGCTTGATTGCGTTATGGCCATGGGAGATCGCGGACGACACCCTGGAGGGGCAGCAGAAGATCGTCGATCTGCTTCAGCGCGCCTTGCGACTGGAGAGGAAGCGCGGGATCGGAAGAGACTGGACCTACGACGTCGCGCGACACGCACGTCTGCTCACGGCGTATCGCAACGAAGCTGCACGGCTGGACGCAAGGCTACGGGCTGCGGCTGGCAAGCCCCAAGTTCGGATGAATGGGGAAGCTGCCCAACTGGGTGACTCGGAGAAACGGCGTTCCGCGCAGCGAACTCTTTGGGGCTGGCGCCAGCGGCGGCCTCAGCGCCCGTGAGCATGTGGTCTGATGGAATATCGGGAAGAGCGCACGTTTGCAGCTGTGCGGATGCGCTCTTCCAGGCTTCGCCCTCCGGCGGATCACGCCTCGCGACGCGTACCGAGGCCCATTTTCTTGGCGAGCGCAGAGCGGGCGGCTGCGTAGTTTGGTGCAACCATTGGGTAGTCCGGCGGGAGGCCCCACTTCTCGCGGTATTCCTCCGGTGACAGATTGTAATGTGTGCGGAGATGACGCTTCAGTGACTTGAACTTCTTCCCGTCCTCCAGGCAGATGATGTAGTCCGGCGTCACCGAGCGCTTGATCGGGATGGCAGGCTTCAGCTCATCCCGCTCGACGGGAGCCATATTCGAGGTGGCGCGGGTCAAAGCCTGGTGGATGTCGTGGATCAGTGCCGGCAGTTCTGAAGGGTTGACGTTGTTGTTGCTTACGTACGCGGACACGATTTCGGCCGTCAGTCCGACGAGTTCTGATTTAGCCAGCTCGTCTACTTTCTTTTCCATTCTAACAACCCCCGGAAGTGCCTTTAGAGAGCGACTGAGTCAGTCTTGGAAGCAAAGCTTCAAGACAGTTCTAGTTGACGCGCCCCCATCAGCTTACACTTGAAAAGAAGAGCAAGTTCATGGACAACAAATATGCGGAGATGTCAATACTGATGAAGCTAAAATCCGACGTTTCGTAACTAATCCAATATCAGTTGCCCTGACAAATTCGCGGGATAGTAAGTAATACTCGCGTGGAAGCTGCAATCAAGACGTTATTCCACAAGCTGCAGGTTTCCTGACGAGTTCGACAGATCTGCAGACTTGCGAGTTTATCCAGGAAGCGAGACTCGGGCCAAAAAAAGGCAATCGGTTGCGTGATGAACACGCGGCGGGCGATCAGAGCTTGGTGACGGACAACTTCGAACAGGAACGCGGTTATCTCTGGTGCCAGGTTCGAGGCCGAGCATGGCTCGCTCAGGAAAGCAAGAGCGCTTATATGGGGGACGAGACGAACTCCGAGCGGAGCCGACGAGCTCTGGCGCAAACAAGGCGGAAGCTTCATCATGCAGGACAAGTCGACGACCAGGTCTCAGCCCGAGATCGTCAAGTCAGATACCGAATGGCGTCGGCAGCTCACGCCCGAGCAGTATTACGTGACCCGGCAGCATGCTACCGAGCGCGCATTCACGCACCCCTATTACAGCGAGAAGCGCCCGGGCATGTACCACTGTGTTTGCTGTGGCGCGCCGCTGTTCTCGTCCGAGGACAAGTTCGATTCCGGAACGGGCTGGCCAAGCTACACGAAGCCTATCAAGCCTGAAGTCGTGACCGAACACGAGGACAGGTCGCTTTTCATGCGGCGCACCGAGGTCCGCTGCGCGAGGTGCGATGCACACCTAGGGCACGTTTTCCCGGATGGTCCGGCGCCGACAGGTCTGCGTTATTGCCTCAATGGGGTGGCGCTTCAGTTCAGGCCTAAGAAACAAGGCGAATAGTCGACCCTAATTCCCCGATGCGGCTCTCGGATTCCGGCCGCAAGGGATGCTCGTTCTGCAACCCGGAGAGTTGTCAATGGATGCTGCTGCCCGCGCCAAGTCCACACCCGCTGAAGTCGTGCCTCCGCCAAAGGCGATTAAACAGCCGGTGAGGTCCGTCTGGCATGGGGTCGAGCTCATCGACGATTATGCCTGGCTGCGCGCCCCCAACTGGCAGGACGTGATGCGCGACCCGTCGCTCTTGTCGCCGGACATTCGGGCTTACCTCGAGGCGGAGAACGCCTACACCGAAGCGGTGATGGCAGACACGCGCGAGCTTCAGGAGCAGCTCTTCCAGGAGATGAAGGGGCGGATCAAGGAGGATGACAGCTCGGTTCCTGCGCCTGACGGTCCGTGGGAGTATTACACGCGCTTCGTGACAGGCGGGCAGTATCCGCTTGTTTGCCGGCGCCCGCGCGGAGGCGGGCCGGAGCAGGTGCTCATCGACGGCAACAAGGAGGCAGAGGCCAAGTCCTATTGGCAGCTCGGCGGAACGGCGCGCAGCCCGGACCACAAGCTGTTGGCCTATGCGGTCGATGACAAGGGCTCTGAGCTCTACACGGTCCGCGTCCGCGATCTCGGCACCGGCGAGGACCTGCCCGATGTCATCGTCAACACCCGCGGCGGGATGGTGTGGGCGAATGATAATCGCTCACTGTTCTACATCCGCCTCGACGAGCACCAGCGTCCCCGCTTCGTCTGCAGACATCTGATAGGCAGCCCGAGCGAACAGGACGCCACGGTCTACCAGGAGCCAGACGCGGGGTTCTATATCGGGATTGGCTACACGCAGTCGCGCAAGTTCATCATCATCGACGCGCACGATCATCAGACCAATGAGGTCTACGTCATCG
>Ga0180216_1004774_pt1 | contig 10129 bp, 12 predicted proteins | sample eDN3rd37CBELigMG_FD_128879 | JGI IMG/M metagenome (GOLD analysis project Ga0180216, IMG submission 128879) | Enriched Miracle-Growth compost microbial communities from Emeryville, California, USA - eDNA 3rd pass 37_C BE-Lig MG (version 2)... ...
ACGGCACGCGGCCCGCTGAACCGGTGCGGGGCAAACCGACGCGCGCGGGGGGCGAGGTGGTGTTGCGGGAGGGCCCTGACAATTAGGGGGCCGTGCGCCAAACGTAATTGGCGGCGCGCGGTCGGCAGGACCATGTCGGGTGCGATCGACCTCGGCGCGTCGCCCGCGAGCACGGCGGGGCCGTCGCCACCGCCGACGACGGCGAGCGATGCGCCCACGCTGCGGGTCCCGGGCGCCACTGAGGAGACCAGCACTCCCGGTGCCCCGGACGGTACGCGCCAGTGAAAAGCGGCCGGTGGCGCTTTGCGTGCGCTCAGCTCACGCCGCGGGCGGACGTCCCTCGCCTGGGTGCGGGGCGTCGGCAGCCACCCGGCCGGTTGAGCTGCAGGCGCCGACGGCGCCGCAGCTGGCCACGCCCAGGCCGTTCAACGCGCAGCACATGCCCAACATCCCCGACATGTTCGCCGAGCGCCTCAAGCTGCAGAAGCGGATCATGACGTTGCTGGAGCCCATCATCCAGGAGCAGGCCGCCGCCGAGGCTAAGAACGAAGCGGCCATGCGGCAAGCGTATGCGAGGGGCCGCCTTCAAAGCGCTGCAACGACGCGCCCCCGGGGGATTGTCTTAATTGAGCGGCTGCGTGTTGTCGCGGATCGTCGCTGTCCATCCAGGCTGGCGGCGGAGAAGCCCGCCGCGATGGTCGCCCCCCGGCCGCCCGAGGAGAACCGGAGCGCGCGGTATGAGCGGCGGCGCCATGGGTGGACCGACTTGACCTGCGCCTTTCTAACGACGCGCCCCACGTCCAAGTCGCCGCTGCCGCACTGGCGCAGCTTCCAAGCTGGGCGCTTGCTCTTGTCCCACATCGGCCTGCTGGACCTGGAGACGCGCGACCGGCTCGTGCCCCTGCCGTGGTCGAAGCAGCTCGTGTCGCAGCTGGACGCCTTGGACCAGGCGCCAGAGTAGGCGCCACTTGCTAACTGCGTCGCAACGGAAGCGCCCGAGGTCGATAGTAACCCATGCCTACGTTGCGTTTGCCTGCGGCCGCCGCCACGCAGGCGCGCCACGGTGTCGATCACGGTGCTCTACGTTGCCAGCAACACAGCGCCGATCACCGATGTGCTGGCCGGCGCGGCGTCGTACCCACCCGCGCAGGGCGATGCGCCGCAGGACCCGGCCGCGCAGCCCACGGCGCAGGGCAGCAAGCCCATCAGCCCCGAGTTTTTCCAGTTCCTCACCAGTCTCGGCTGGCCGGTACGCCCCGCGGTGGCATGCTTCGATGGCGCAGGCGGCCCGCTAACGGCCGCTCACGCAGCCCTCATTGGCGGGCTGTCGCTGCAGGTGCAGCTGGCGACGCACCCTGGCTACAAGGGCGACCTGGACGCTTCGTTCTGCCCGACGGCGCCGTACTACAGCGACTTGTTCACGGAAGTCATGTTCCACGTGCCGTGCCTCATGAGCGCCGCGCTCGTCGGCAGCCGGCCGGCCTCGACGGCCGGCGCGGTCAGCAGCCTGCGCTCGACAGCCTCGCGCACCAGTACGTCCGCATAGTATGGCGCCCGAGTGTGCCATCCGCGCTGACCGCGCCCGTCGCCAATGGCCTGGCGGGGTGCGCGCACTCAGCGCCAGCGGCGTCGTCGCCCCTGCGGCAAGAGCTGGCCGCGGCCGAATCGGACCGATCCGTCGGGGACGCCGGCACGATGTCGCCGCCCGCGACGGGCTCGGCCGCGGCCGCGGCCGCGGCGGGCGACCCGCTGGCGGTGAAGAGCCCTGAGGAGAAGCCGCTGAGCAGCTCGGCGTCGCGCCGGGAGAAGAAGCGGGACAAGGAGGGCAAGCGGCTCGGCCGCGTGGCCAGCACCAAGCTGCGGGCGGCGGCCGCCGCGGCCGCGTCCGGCTCGAGCGAGGGCGCGTCGGCCCCGGCGCCGCTGGCCCCGTCCAAGAGCAGCCGCAACGTTGGCGTGCCGCCGATCAGCACGTCCTTCCTTAACAGCTTGCCGCCGGGCCCGCCGACCGGCGGCCCGCCCGTGCGCGTCAAGCGGCGCGGCAGCGTCGCGCGGCTCTCCCGCAGCGTGACCGGCATCGTCGCGGGCGACCGCGTGCACGTCCTCTGGCTCGAGCAACTCACGGGCTACCAGGCCCTGGTCACGCGCCTGCGCGACCACATGGTGGTACGCCCTGCGGGGGCGCGCGATGGTACCACGGACGTGAGCTCACGCGGTGCCTTTCGTGCGATGTGGACGTCGTCGCCGTGCAGGAGCACGAGCAAGAGCTGGCCATCAAGACGGAGGTCTACCTGATCGTGCACCCGCTCAAGACCATGCCGGGCCTGTACCTGATCCGGCTCGTGTGCCGCAAGGAGTCGCCTCGTTCCGAGCGCATCGACCCGTCGGTGCGTGGGCGCGGCCAGTGCCCCTGGTCGGCCACGCGACAGGCGCTGATCACACCACTGGTTCCATGTGCGGCGGGTGTGGGCGGCAGCGCTGGCAATTCGACATTGGCCCGCTGATGGACGGCATGGTGGTGAGCCGCCACAGCCTCGGCGCGCTCGTGCGCGCCACGGCGGTGTCGGCGCACATGCTCTGCCAGCAGCGGCACGAAGGCTTGCGACACCCGTACGCCCGCCAGGAGCCGAATGGGGTCCGGTGGAACAGAAGGTGGCTCACTCGGTGCGCTCGATGCGTCCCCTGGGGAGGACCGCTGGCGGTGCAGCATGCTGCTGCGGCGCGCGCTCATCGAGGACATTGGGGCCGCGCACCCGATGCCCGACCTCCACCTGTCCAGGTGCGCGCTCGGGCCGCAGGCGAGGGCGAACGCACAGGGCGGCCGTTGCTTACGCTCCTACGGCCGTGGTGGTTGTGTGTACGCCGCGCCAGCTTCTTTGGGAGCTACTTCCAGTGATGTCGCATGTTACATAGAGAGAGAGAGAGAATCGCCTGTACAGCCTTGTACTATTGGTACCCTCGCGATACGGCCGCTTAACACTACACGCGCTCCCCTGTCCATAGCTTGCGGCGCACCGCTCAGCGGTACTGGTGACGCATGCCGTACGACGGGCCCATCGGCGCCGGATGCTAAGCCGAGCCACGGCGCCACTCAACGTTTTGCGGAGCGTCGGTGAGCGGCGCGGCACCGCGCTCCGCACGGCGTCAGTGGCCGCCGCGTACCATGGGCATGGCCGACGGCATGGAGCCCGCCGAGCTCGGCAGGAGGTTGGGCATGGACGCCGAGTAGCCGTACGTCGCGTACGGGTTGGGGCCGCTCAGGATCATCGGCGGCGGCGCGGGGGTCGGCGCGGGCTGGCGGTTGCCGCTGGCGAGTGTGAACGCAAAGTTGGTGATGACGACCGTCACGACGATGCCCAGGCCAATGAAAACCTGCGTGCACAAAGACCGCTTCGCGCAGAGCCAACGCGATCAGCCGGTGGCATCCAGCGGCGAGGCTGGCGCGAGGCGACGCACCATCGCCTTGTACGAGATGGGCTCCACAAAGCTGTTCAGGATCTCGGCGAACGTCTCTGCAGACACGCGCGCTCTGGCCACCTCCCGGGGGTCTCGGCTCATGCAAGTGCACCGCGGTTAAGGCGTTCTCCAGGAACGGGAATAGAACGGCCCAAGGAATAGAAGGGCCCCGCCGCCCCGAACCAGCGTCAGGTGCGCCCAGCGGATATTTCTCCCACGTGGTGCACAGCGTCTCCATGGCCGGCAGGCGCGTCTCGACTGGGATGCACTTGTTCTCAATGTATTGCTTGGAGCAGGCGGTAATCTGCGCCATGATCTCTGTCCAGTCCACCGGTCGCGAAGGCGCCGCGGCGCCCACGTTTGTCACCGCGGCCGTGCGCGCGCTGCCTTCGATGACTGCCGGCGTACCCATCGAGTACTCTTCCGCCTTGAGGTCCACGTCGCGGCTGACGGTCTGCACGAACCGCCAGAGGATGTACAGCAGCAGGCCGACCACGGCCAAGTTGAAGAACAGCTGGACATAGCTGCGGGGCGGGAAGTGGCCCGCCGACCAGGGCGCTGGAGACGCGAGACACCACGATAAGCACCAAGTGGTTCGCCTGGAGCAGCTGTCGAGCCAGGCGCACGCCGGCTGTACCCGCTGAGGATGTACGGAAGGTGGTACCACCGCTGCCGCGCGCGCTCCTCGTGGAAGACGGCTTCGGCGCGCGCCTCGCTCCGGTCCGGCGAGGGGTCCCGGCGGCCGCCGCCGCTCGCAGCGGTGCGCGAGGTGTCCCTCGTGCTGTCTGCGCCCAGTGGGAAGCCGTGGCCGGGGGTGGGGGACGGCGTGCCCAGCGTGCCCCATTCGTCGCCTGACGAGCCCGCCGGCGAGATGCGCTCCGGCTCGCTGAACCAGCCCGGCCCGCGGAGGAGCCGCCGCCGCTGCGGGGGGTTGCGTGCCGCGAGCCCTTCCAGCCGCGCGCGCGCGCGAACCAGTGTTAGCCTCGCCCGACGTGGGTCCGCGCGGCGCCCAGTCTCAGCTTTCGGCGCACCTCGGCGCGGCCGACGCCGGCGCGCGCGCGGATCCGCGTGGCCGCAAAGGTCATCCCGAGCGTGCGCACGGGCAAGCCCGCCAGGTCGGTGACAAGCCGCGTCATGCTGGTGCCGCTGGCCTCGCCGCTGCTGGCGGCGGCGCCGGCGGCCGGCGCCGCCTTGCCGCTGGCCGAGAAGGAGACCATGCCGAATCCGCTCCGAGCCGTGGCGGACGCGTCGCCCGTTGCGGCCGTTGCGCTGCTGTTCGACGCCGATGTCCCCGAGTTCTTTTGCGATCCTGCTGCTGCTGCTGCTGAACCTGCTGCTGCTGCTGCTGTCGTGGCTGCTGCTGCGGGTGTGGTGGCGGCGGTGCGGTCGGCGTCGACGTCCATCGGCGCCGCGAGGCCGCGGGTCGCGCGCGCGTCCTCCCGCGACATTCCAGCGGACGCGTCGCCTCTCAGTGCCCGATGACGTCATTGAGTGTGTGATGTCATTGCTCGCGGGGCACTGACATCCGGGCGCCGTCACGGCGAGGCCGGCCCGGACTGGCGCTCTGCGCGACCGCACGAGCCCCCGGTGGTTCGCGACAGGGAGCGTGTTTCAAAGGTGTTGTGCATGCACAGACGCAGACGGGGAGAGCGCTCGGCTCGCGGGATGCCGTAGGATGGCGCGTCGACGGCCACAGGAGCCACGTATGCGATTTCCCGGCGTGCGGCGCAGGCCGGAACGCCATGGCACCATGCCGCGAGGAGCTTCGCAGGAATGTATCGCACACACAACTATACATGAGTAAATACAGCTTGGCTCGTTTACGCCTTGGCGGCGTCGCTGGAGGCGGCCTTGGCCGCCTTCTTCGCCTCGTCCTTCTTCTTCATCTCCTCCAGCTTGACGCGGATGCGCTCCCAGTACGCGAGCGTCTCGTCCTCAAAGAGCTTGCGGTAGTGGCCGCGCTCGTCGCGCATGCGGTGGAAGAAGATCTGCACGCCGTTCGGGCCGAGCTCGAGCGAGTACTGCACGATGCAGGCCGCGCGCAGGTACTGCTTGCTCAGGTCGAACTTGCCGCGCTTGATAAAGTCGCTCACGTGCAGGAGGAGGTAGTCTTGCGTCTCCGGCACCATGATCTCCGGGTACTGCTGCAGCACCTTGTAGTAGTCCTCGTAGTTACGGCAGGCGGCGAACGTGTGCGCCTTCATCTCCATCTGCTTCACCCACGCGTCGACGTCGGCCTCCGTGAGCTCGCCGCCCGCCGACGGCTGCGGCCCCGATGCCGGGGCGGCCGCGGCCGCCGCGGGCGTTTCGGCAGCTGGCGCTGGAGCGGGTGCGGGCGCGGCTGCGGCGGCCGGCGCGGCGGCCGGCGCAGAAGCCGGCGCGGTGGCCGGTGCTGGGGCCGTTGCCGCTGCCGCCGGAGCGGGCGCCGGAGCTGGCGCCGCGGCCGCCGGAGCTGGCGCCGCGGCCGCTGGAGCTGGCGCCGCGGCCGCTGGAGCAGGGGTCGCCGCCCCGGTCGCGGCGAGGCCCGGCGCCGGCTTCGACCGGTCCTCCTTGCTCAGGATGGTCTTGCTGAACTTTTCGTGCGCAATGTTCTCGGCGGTCCACTTGGGGAACTTTTTCTTCTTCTCCTCCTCGGCCAGCCGCAGCTGCTCGAGCCGGTCCACGGTCGCCTGGACCGTCGCCCGCTCCGCCTGGAGCGCGGCGGCCTCGTCAGCGGTCGGCGGCTTCTCCTGGTCGGACAGCCGCGCGTCGATCTCCTTGAGCCGCGCGATGCCGGCGAGCCGCTCCGCCTCCTCCTGCTTGCGCCTGGCCTCAGCCTCGGCGGCCTCGCGCTCGCGCTTCTCGCGCTTCAGGCGCTTCCAGAGGTTGATGTCGATGTTCGGGTGGCAGTCGGCCTCGTCATCGTCGCTGAGCTCGATGGTGTTCCACTTGCTGTAGTCCACCATTTTCGCGGACGGCCGTGTCGCAGCGGCGCGGCCAACCGCCCGCTGGCTCGCAGAGACGCCCTTGACGCGCACGACGACCAGCAGCGCGGCTGCACGTCGACCCAAAGGCGCCGCGCTCGCGTTTTGGCGCGCCTTTTTTCATGGAAACTTCTGGAAGCTTTTGTCCTACCCCAAACCCTAGCTGAGCCGACATCCCCGTAACCCTTGTGGAACCCTAACCCTAACCCTAGACGTTAGGTCTCGGTGCGCTCCCGCCTTCCACATACGCCGACAGACACGCCGGGGGCCCGCGCACGCGGCCATCCACGGTATGCTCAACGCACATGTATTGGCAGATACACAAGGCAACTAACGCGGGCAATGGTGGCACGCCGCTTGCGGCGCACGCGCAAATGCGGTTCAAGGCGCAGTTCCAAACGCACGCATGCACGACGACACGCGGCTAGGCGAGGACCATGCGCACAAACTCCTCAAAGGAGATGACGCCGTCGCCGTCCAGGTCGCCGCGCTCGAGCGTCGCCAGCACGGCGGCGTTGCTCTTGCCGAGCTTCTCGGCCGCCTTCTTCAGCTCGAAGCGGCTGATGTAGCCGTCGCCGTTGTCGTCCAGCTTGGCGAACTCGTCCCGCAGGACCTTCTCGTCCGCCGGCGACAGCCGGATGCTCATGTCGCGCGCAAAGAGCGACGCGTACTCGGACAGCGAGATCCGCCCGTCGCCGTCGTCGTCCGCAGCCTCCAGCAGCGCCTGGGCCTCGCGGCGCGTCAGGCCGGAGCCGCTCTGCACGGTGCAGGCACGCCCGCTGAGGCCGCCGCCGGCCGCCGCGTCAGTCCCCCTGGCCCGGCGGATCCACGCCCGTGTCGCCGAGCGTACCGCGATGACTTTCTTCAGGTCCTGCTTGTCGACAAAGCCGTCGTTGTTGACGTCCAGGTGCGTGAAGAGCTTGAGCATGGACGGCGTGATGCGCTGGTCCAGCTGCTGGTTGGTGAGCGCGCGGAAGAACGCCGGGAAGGTGAGCTCCTCGTTGCCGTTGTCGTCCTCGTCGGCGAAGGACAGGATCGCCTTGAACGTCGTCTCGTCCATGGACAGAAGGCCCGACTGCGCCGCGATCGCGAGCTCCTTGCGGGACACGATCCCGTCGCGGCTGCGGTCGACGCGCCGGAAGACGGCCCACAGGAGATCCAGGTCGGTCGCCATCTTGTGTGCCGGGGGGATCTGCCCTCAGGCAAGGCGTTGCTGGAAGGTGCTCACACGCACGCGGGCCAAGTCGAGCGAGGTTGCCTACCGGGGTCGACGTGGAGCGCCGTGGGTCGCCGTGGAGCGGTGTGGAGCCGACGTGCACAAATGGACAAACAAAAAACTCGGGCTGAATTCTGGTGAACGCTCGGTAACCGACACCTACTCTCGTCCATGTACCAAGAATCACAGGAACTAGGACAGAGGCTGAGGTAGCTATCCCAAGGAATCCGTCCTTGGTCCGCGAACCTCCACGATAGCGGAAAGTTATTGCGTGTGTTGCAGGTGTATGGCCGCAAGCCTCCAATACCGTGCTCAGCAGTAGGCTATGTCCGTCTTGATCGCGCCCGCGAGCACTGACAAGATTGCCGCATCCTGAGCGACAACGTCCACAGCTGCCGCGCATGCAGCCGCTCGGGGGCGAGGAGCGACGAGAGCAGTGCGTATGCAGTCTCGCTGGCAAAGTCATGGTGCGGCCAGCTTTAGCGCGGCCGGCCTGAGCATGATCCCAAGTAGGGAGAGGGGACGGGCACACCCCACCTCCCACCTCCCAGCGTCCACCCAAATTTGCGAGCTCTGCCTGGCCCCTCTCCCTACTTCCCAACCGCGCGCCCGCGGCAATTAGGTTGGTGCGGGCTGGCGCACCCGCGCGTTCAAACCGATCCCCGTGGCGTGCCGTGGTGTGTGCAAAGCATGCACGTACGGCAATTAGATCGGGGCCATAGACTAGTCGATTCTTTGTCGTTTATGAAGGACCAAGGTACAAAAAATCTGCTAGTGCGCAGCGTAGGAAGAAGGTAGTCGACGGAGTAGAGCTCTAGGTGGCATGAAGCAATTAAGGGCTATATTTGCAAGCACATCGAGTGCCCACGCTTCTGCTAGAATGGGCTGTGGTTTGAGTTATCTCTTTGAGAAGAGAACGTTGCTAGGTTTCCATACCAATAGACTACTGCTCTTCATACTTACTCGCCGTACTCAACGGCTACACCGAACCCATCAGCCGACTCGGCAAGCGCGGAGGCGCGGCCAGGCTGTCACTGTGGACGTTGTGGGAGTTGCCGCCGATGTCGAGCGCCTTGCCTAGTAATTTGAAGCAGCCCTCCCTCCGCAGCCAACCCGACACTTGAGGAAGAGAGAACGGCTGGCCTCAAGTCTTATGTACAGGTCTGGTGCGTTGTACAAGAGTGTCGGTATTCATACATGCAGCGACATCCACTAGCCGGCTGGCATCAAAGTTGCATCCTGTACAGCTCTCAACTCAAGACGTAGATCCGCTCGGCAATGTCGGTCACGATCCAGTCAAAGCTCTCCTCGATGTTGGTGCCGACGCGGGCGCTGCACGACCGGACCGCCCACGGGTGCGACTTGATGGAAGCCAAGTCCAACGCCTGCGGGGCGGGGCTGGTCATTGCGTCATATGGTTGGGCCAGCGCGGTCAGCGTGTGGGGAAGACCGCCAGCGGCCGCGCGGCAGGGCGCACCTCGGCGATGGCGTCCAGCGAAAGGGCGCCGGGAATGTCCTGCTTGTTCGCGAGCACCAGCAGCGATGCGCCCGTCAGCCGCTGGCCGCCCGGCCGTCCACGGCACGCTGCCGGCCTCGACCACGTTAGCCTGGCCAGATACGAGCGCCGCTTCCCGCGGGCTGCTGGCGCCGACCTCCTCCTGCAGGAGAGCGTGGAGCTCCTTCTTGCAGTCCGGCAGGCGGGCGGGGTCGGCGGCGTCCACGACCCAGACCACGCCGTCGGTCTGCTCAAAGTAGTTGCGCCAAAACGTCCGAATGGACTTTTGCCCACCAATGTCCCAGATGTTGAGCGTGTACCTAGGAGACGGCCGAGCCTTTTTGGACGCAAGCTGCAAGCGCGGTCGTGTGAGGACGGCCACGGCAAGCGACTTTGTGCTGGGCCGCGGCCGCACCCACGGTACTCGAGGGTTTCAATGTGGAAGCCGACGGTGGGCGAGATCTGGTTCACGTCCTCCTGCAGGAGCCGCTTCACCACGGTCGTCTTGCCGGCATTGTCCAGGCCTCTGCGCCCCGAAACCACGCGCAGTAATAGGCTCGGGTAAGGGCGACCGCGGGTCGCGCTGCGACAGCCCGTACGCCACGCTGCCCGTACAGCATGAGCAGCCGCATCTCGCGCTCCCGGGCGCGGTGCTTCTTAATGATGGTGTGGAGCCCCATGGCCGGGACCGCCCGTCGGCTTCCGTACGCCGACCAGCACAGCTTGCTGACGCGCCCACACTCGCTCCAGCGGGCCACGCGAACCAACGACCAATTTTCCACGTGCTTGGCACCCACGCCTTCGTCGCCTCGGCCTCCTTTACCGGTTTCCCTCCCTGTGCCGCGCTTCGGCCCTCGTGTCGTCCCTCCAACCTCCACCTCCAGCCGTCCGCCGGTCCGCACTGGCCACTTGGATGACGTCATTTGAGGCCACGTGGGTTTTCGCGCCATTTTTCGTCCGCCGCCGCCGCCGCCGCCGCCGCCGCCGCCGCCGCTGCTGCTG
>Ga0180216_1004777_pt1 | contig 10122 bp, 7 predicted proteins | sample eDN3rd37CBELigMG_FD_128879 | JGI IMG/M metagenome (GOLD analysis project Ga0180216, IMG submission 128879) | Enriched Miracle-Growth compost microbial communities from Emeryville, California, USA - eDNA 3rd pass 37_C BE-Lig MG (version 2)... ...
CGTCCAGCTCTTCGAGATTGTAGCCGAGGAATTCGCGCAGCTGTTTGCTGCGATAGACCGGCTCGCCGTTCGGAGCGGCGCAGTCGATCATCGCGGGCAGCGTTTCAACGAGCTGCCGCAGCGATCTTTCTCTTTCGCGGAGTGCTTCTTCGGCACGTAGCTGATCGTCGATATCGTGCGAAAGGCCATACCATTGGACAATATGCCCATTCTCATCGCGCATCGGCTCGGCACGGCCTTCCATCCACCGATAAACGCCGTCTGCACGACGCAATCGATACTTCATGGAGAAATGCGCTCCAGTCGCGATGCAGCGGTTAAGGGTATCCCCTAGTTTCGCTGCATCGTCGGGATGAACGACCGTGCTGATGATAGTTGCCAGTCCTCTCGCATCCGACGCATCGGCAATCTCTGGTCCGAAAAAATCGATCAGTCGCTTGTTGAAGAAGTTTGGCGTACCGTCCGGATCGAGCCGCCAGAGGTAGCTCGGGACCATGTCGACGAGTTGCTTCAACTGAAGCTCTCGCTCGCGCAACGCCTGCTGCGCCACGACCTCATCATGAATATCCAGGTAGACGCCATACCATTGAACAATTCGGCCGTCGGCGTCACGCAGTGGCTCGGCTTTCCCTTCTGTCCAGCGATAGGGCGCTTTTCCCCGACGCTGCCTGTATTTCATCGCGAACGATTCGCCTGTGTCGAGCGAATGCATCAGCGCCTTTTGCACTGCGGGTCGATCGTCAGGATGGACGCTCACGAGAGAAAGATGTCGGTCGAAGGTGGTCAGATCGTCTACCGTCAAGCCAATCTGATCCATGACCCGCTTATTGAAGTAGGACGGAGTTCCGTCCGGTGTCAGGCACCAGATATAGGCGGGTATCGCATCGACAAGAACCTGGAGCTGCCGTTCGCGTTCCTGAAGCGCAAGCTCGGCCGCTTTCTGATCATCTATATCGATCGTGGTGCCATACCATCCGGTTATTCGTCCGCTCGAGTCACGTGCTGCCTTCCCTGAATTGCGAAACCAATGATAAGTGCCATCGAAGCGGCGAATCCTATGTTCATTCTCGTAGGGTTCACCGGTCCGCAGACTGTGGCGCCAGCTTGCAACCACACGATCATAGTCATCCGGGTGAACAACCTGACGCCAGCCGAATTCATCCGTTCCTGCGATTCGATTGAGAGCCTCGGATGGCTGTCCCACGTATTCCAGGGTACTGGGGCTGAGATAGACGAACTCGCCGTTCGCATCAGCAGACCAGCCGTGGCCCGGCATGTTCTCCACGATCTTCCGGGCCTCGATTTCGACCTGATCGGGGATCCGGGCGGATTGGCCGAAATAGAGAAGGCTGCAGAGGCCGAAACCGACTGCGAGAAGGGTGGCGACCTCGTGGTCTGCCCCGTGTCCGACTGCCGGATGCCATCCCACGAGAGCGAGCATGACCAATCCCAAGCCAAGTGTGGTGGCAGCGAGCAGGCTGGCGCGACGGCCGATGAGTATGCAAATGCCCGTCAACGCGACGAGCAAACCGTGAGGCTGTTGAGCCAGCCAAACGAGGAGAACGCTCGTGGCGCAAACCGTCAGCACGGACGCTCGACGCCCGAATGGAAGTCCTGTGTCCGTCACGGGTTCCTCCTGGTAGTGCCCGACGCATCCACGCCCAGGCGGTGAATGGAGCGTCGATCATCGTTCGCAGGCTTCAGCTCAATAGTATCAGAGCCCGCGAACGCGGCATCTAATGGAATTGTATGAGACGGTCTCGATAAGCGAACGGTGCACCAGCGTGCTGAGGCAATTCGGCCGGATCGGGGGCTGATGCGAGCCCTTTGGGATGGCCCGGGCAACCGAATGAGATTACGAGAGCGGCGTTGTTTCCTTGCCTCTGACGCTTCCGCCATCAAGCCTTGAGAGGCAACCTCAATATCACTTTTGTTCCTCGGCCGACCTCACTCTCGATCATGACACGTCCACCGGCTTCCTGCGCAAACCGTCGGACCATCGTCAATCCGAGGCCAGTACCGCGTCCACCAGGCTTCGTCGTGAAGAATGGATCGAACGCACGCGCGAGCGTCTGCGGTGACATGCCGTGGCCGGTGTCCGAAACCGAAATCTCGACTCCGGTCGTGATTGTGCCCGTACCGTAGGGCATGATCGAGATCGAAAGCGTGCCTCCGGCTGGCATTGCATCGCGGGCGTTGAATGCGAGGTTCAATAAGGCGTTCTCGAGACTCCAACGGTTGCAAAAGACAATCGGCGTGCTGCACGCAACGTGAACTCTCAATCGGATTTCTCTTGGGGTGGTCCACTGCAGGAGTTGCTCGAGTTCGAGGAGACACATCGAAAGATCGACGCTTTCTTCGTCGGCGTCATTCTGGCGCGCATAATTGAGAATGCGCCCGATCAGTGCGCCAGCCCGTTCCAGCGATCGGATAGCGCGAGCAACCGCCGGCTGCAGCCCTTGCCCTAGCTCGACTGCAGGACTCTGATCGAGAAGTTCGATGGAGCTTGATGCGATTTGAATGAGATTGCCGAGATCGTGAACGATACCGGCGGTCATCAAGCCCAATGCTTCGAGCCGAGGCGAGCTTTCCTCCAAGGTGAAGGGGTTGACCGATTTTCGAGGCGTGGACTCAGCGTCCAATAGGGTGGGGCACTGCATTGCGGAGTCTCCGTTTCCAACGCCAGCAACTCATGCGCCGAGGAATGCCGGCCGGTTGCTTCGCCCACACTCTAGGAGACGTAAGGAAGACGCGTCGATGAGCCGTTGGGTGAAGTCGTATCGTACGAAAGTAGGGAGTCGATCGGTCGCTGGGGCGACTGTCCAGCCCGAACGTCGGATGCGCGCTAGAAGGGAAAAGAACGCAATTTCGTAACGCGTCAGAAAAATACGTACCGCCATGCCGGCCAAACATAGACCAAAGGCTAGGTTCCCCCGCTATTTGGCGAAGAGCATCGGTCCCAGAGCACGATTTCGACCGGAGGTGAGGCCGTGCAAGTTATTTCGCACGCCCTGAATTTAATTCGTGGCGGGATGGAAACAGAGACATGAATGCTTTCCGCGAAAGGATGGCGTCAATGACCACGATCACGACCAAAGATGGCGTTCAGATCTTTTACAAGGATTGGGGCTCTCGGTCCGCCCAGCCGATCGTCTTTCACCACGGTTGGCCACTGAGCTCCGACGACTGGGACAGCCAGATGCTTTTTTTCGTTGGCAAGGGCTATCGCGTCATCGCTCACGATCGGCGCGGGCATGGTCGCTCGACACAAGTCGGTGACGGCCACGACATGGATCACTACGCGGCCGATGTGGCTGCCCTCGTCGAGCACCTCGATCTTCGCGACGCCGTCCATATCGGCCATTCCACGGGTGGTGGCGAGGCGACACGCTATGTCGCTCGTTACGGCAACGGCCGCGTAGCCAAGCTGGTGTTGATTGGCGCGGTGCCGCCAATCATGTTGAAGACTGAAGCTAATCCGGCCGGTTTGCCCATCGATGTGTTTGACGGCTTGCGCAGTGAGCTAGCGCGCGGTCGCTCCAAGTTCTATCTCGATCTCGCTGGCGGACCATTCTATGGCTACAATCGACTAGACGTGAAGCCGTCGCAGGCAATCATCTGGAACTGGTGGCGCCAGGGAATGATGGGAGGCGCCAAGGCCCATTATGACGGCATCAAGGCATTCTCGGAAACAGACTTCACCGACGATCTCAAGGGCATCACGGTGCCGACGCTCGTCTTGCACGGGGATGACGATCAGATCGTACCTGTCGCCGCATCGGCACCTCTCGCGGCAAAGCTCCTAAAGAGAAGCACACTCAGGATCTATGAAAACTTTCCACACGGCATGTGCACGACGCACGCAGATGTCGTGAATGCCGAACTGCTGGCCTTCATAACGGGCTGACGCTCAACCCCGAGAACGCTACCGAAAATCACCGTAACCCGCGAGGTGCGGGGCCGGCGACTCACGTCCTCCCAAGTTCCTTAGCAAGCTGGAGTAGATCAGATGCGACTTGTTATTATTGGCGCTGGCTTTGCCGGCATGTACGCTGCGCTTTCTTCTGCCCGCCTACGCGATATAGAAGGTGTTTCTCCTGACGAGTTGGAGATTGTTCTCGTTTCGCCGGAGCCAACGTTAGTCGTTCGTCCGCGGCTCTACGAGTCCAACCCCGCGTCTTTGACGGCGCCCCTGCTGGACGTCCTCGACGCGATAGACGTTATCTACGCGCAAGGAAGCGCCGAGACGATCGACACGACATCACGGGTCGTGCAAATCGCCACACCCGACGGTCAGCAAAGAATACTTTCTTACGACCGGCTGGTCGTCGCGTCAGGCAGTCGGCTATTTCGTCCGAACGTTCCGGGTCTCGCCGAGCATGGATTCAGCGTCGATCAACTCGATGACGCGATTGCGCTGGAGCGTCACCTGCAAAGCCTGGCGCATCGTCCGCCGTCGCGGACGCGTGATACCGTCGTCGTTGCTGGAGGCGGATTCACAGGCATTGAGGCTGCAACGGAGATGCCTGCACGGCTCCGCGCAATTTTCGGTGAAGATATCAAGCCGCGCGTCATCATCGTCGATCGTAATGAGGCGATTGCCCCCGACATGGGGCCTGGCCCTCGGCCGCTTATAGAAGATGCACTTCGTACGCTCGGTATCGAGGCGCGGCTCGGAGTCGGCGTCGCGGCGATCGACGAAGCCGGAGTTTCGCTCAGCAATGGAGAGCGTATTGAAAGCGCCACGGTGATTTGGGCTGCCGGCATACGCGCTGCTCCATTGACCGCGCAGATCCCCGCTGAACGCGATAATTTCGGCCGACTGCTCGTCGACCGGGATTTGCGGGTTCCCTCCGTGCCAGGCGTCTTTGCCACCGGTGATGCCGCTAAGGCCGTATGTGATGATCTTGGCAATTATGCGCTGATGTCGTGCCAGCATGCGACGCGAATGGGCGCGTTCGCCGGCTACAATGCGGCCGCCGAACTGCTCGGCGCGCCGACCAGGCCCTACCATCAGAAAGCGTACGTCACTTGCCTCGACCTCGGCGGGGCCGGCGCCATCCTGACGAGAGGCTGGGAACGGAAAATCGAGCAGGTCGGTGCGGAGGCGAAGAAAACCAAACAGGAAATCAATACGGTGTGGATCTATCCCCCACAAGCAGAGCGATCCATCGCCCTCGCATCGGCTGATCCAGAGCGTGTCACCGACCTGTAGACGCCTCAGTCGGAAGAGCTGCGCCGCCGCGCAGCTCACCAGATCCATCGATCGGAGCCACCACGATGCAACGAGAAACCGTGCGCGCGGATGCTTTTGCAATGCCGCTGACGAACCCGGCATTTCCTGCCGGCCCGTATCGTTTCATAAATCGAGAATACTTCATCATTCAGTACAGGACAGACCCACGAGCGCTGCGCCGGATCGTGCCGGAGCCCCTCACTCCGACGGATCCGATCGTAAATTACGAATTCATCCGCATGCCGGATTCGACTGGCTTCGGCGATTATACCGAAAGCGGGCAGGTCATCCCTGTTTCCTATCTGGGTCGAGCCGGCAGCTATACTCATCAGATGTTTCTCAATGACCATCCGCCCATTGCTGGTGGACGCGAATTGTGGGGTTTCCCGAAAAAGCTGGCACAGCCGACGCTCAAGGTCGAAACCGATACGCTGGTGGGGACCTTGGACTACGGCTCGGTGCGCATCGCGACCGGAACCATGGGCTACAAGCACCGAGCTCTCGATGCGACCGCCGAAGCCAATAAACTCGCGGGCTCCAATTTTCTTCTGAAAATCATCCCTCACGTCGACGGAACGGCGCGCATCTGCGAGCTCGTCCACTTCAATCTCGAGGACATCACCGTCAAGGGTGCCTGGACGGGGCCGGCAGCGCTCGACCTCTACTCCCATGCGTTGGCGCCCGTGGCGGAGCTGCCGGTCCTGGAAGTGCTATCGGCAAGACACATCGTCGCCGACTTGACACTGGGGCTTGGCACCGTCGTTCACGACTATCTCGCTCCGGGCGGCGCCATTCTCACATCGAAAACTCATCTTGCCCCGATGCAGGCAGGCTGAGTCGGATCATCAATCATTCAGGAGATTGCGAGATGTTGGACTTGGCACGCGAGCAATTCGACATAGCTCCGCGGCAGACAAAGCCGTTGCCGTACGACGTCGTGGCCCTGGTGTTGCAGGGTGGCGGAGCATTGGGTGCATATCAGGCAGGCGTCTACGAAGGTCTGCACGAGGCGGGGATCAGGCCGGACTGGATTGCCGGTATTTCCATTGGGGCTCTCAACGCAGCGATCATCGCGGGCTCGCCGGAGTCCGAGCGCGTCAGCCGGCTGCGGGCATTCTGGGAAACGATCTGCGCCTCTCATGTGGAATGGCCCGCAGGAGAAGGACTGGCAGACGCCATGCCCTTTGCCTTCGACCTCCGCTCGATGCACAACGCAGCGGCGGCCATGCGTGCTCTGTTCCAAGGGCAACCCGGCTTCTTCAAGCCGCGCTTTCCCCCGCCGTTCTTGTCGCCGTTTGCAGGCGATGCCGCGACGAGCTTCTACGACACGTCTCCGTTGCGGGACACACTCGAGCAATTCGTCGATTTCGATCGGCTGAATTCGGGGAAGGTTCGCGTGAGTGTCGGCGCCGTGAACGTGCGAAGCGGAAATCTTGTTTATTTCGATACCGCCGAGCGCTGCCTGGGACCGAAGCATTTCATGGCGTCGGGCGCCTTGCCGCCGGGCTTTCCCGCCGTCGAGGTCGACGGCGAGCATTACTGGGACGGCGGTATGGTGTCGAATACCCCGCTATCACGCGTGCTTTCGAGCGAACCGCGCGACACCCTTACGTTTCAGGTCGACCTGTGGTCGGCGAAGGGGCGCGTCCCTTACGACCTCCTGGATGTGTCGAGCCGGCAGAAGGACATCCAGTACTCGAGCCGAACGCGCTCCATCACTGACCAGGCGCTGCGCATGCAAAAGATGCGTCAGGCACTTCAGCGGATAATGCAAAAGCTGCCGGAGACCGCCATAGAGGATCCCGAGATCCGCGACATCGCCGAAATGGCCCGCCATCGCTCCTACAACATCATCCACCTGATCTATCAGTCCAAGATCTTCGAAGGACATTCGCGAGACTACGAGTTCGGGTTGAGCGCAATGCGCGCGCATTGGGAAAGCGGGCTCGAAGACATCCGCCGCACGTTGGCCGATCCGCGCCGTCTGGATCCGCCGACACCAGAGCTCGGCATCGTGACCCACGACATTCATCGCCGTCGCTGAGCCGGCATCATCGATGCAACGAAGGACATAATCCATGTTCAAGAACAAAGTCGCGGTCGTGACCGGATCGACCAGCGGTATCGGCCTTGGAATTGCCAATGAACTGGCGCGTCAGGGCGCGCACATTGTCTTGAATGGCCTGGGCGACCGGGACCAGATCGAGACGATCCGCATCGGACTAGAGCGTGAGCATTGCGTCCGGGTCGAATATGACGGCGCCGATATGTCCGACGGCGACGCGGTGCGCGAGTTGATCGTCGCGGCGATCGACAAGTTTGGCCGTCTCGACATCCTGGTCAATAACGCCGGCATCCAATTCACCGCGCCGGTCGAGGAATTTCCGGCCGCGAAATGGAAAGCCATTCTCGACATCAATTTATCGGCAGCTTTCCACGCCATTGCAGCAGCGGTACCCCACATGAGAAAGCGGGGTTGGGGCCGGATCGTCAATATCGCGTCCACGCACGGGCTGGTCGCTTCGGCCCACAAGGCCGCATACGTAGCGGCCAAGCACGGGCTCGTCGGGCTGACAAAGGTCGTGGGGTTGGAGACTGCCGGCAGCGGGGTCACTTGCAATGCGATTTGCCCAGGATGGGTCCGTACCCCGCTCGTCGAAAAGCAGATCGGCGATATCGCTGCCGAGAAGCGCATCAGTCAAAAGGAGGCGACAAGGGAGCTATTAGCCGAGAAGCAGCCGTCTTTGGAGTTTGTCTCGCCGGCTCAACTCGGCGGTACGGTCGCATTTCTTTGCTCCGATGCCGCCGGTCAGATCACCGGCACGACACTTGCCGTCGATGGCGGCTGGACCGCGCAATAGGCCGGGTTCATCGAGAACGGCAGCGTCAAGGGGAGGGGAGGCGTAACCGCATCCTCCGCGTCAAGGGGAGGGGAGGCGTAACCGCATCCTCCGCGCAAACGGCTCTATCGACGCGTGTGGCTCAGTGTGCGAATGCTCTCCCGGTGACCGTCATAATTCTGCGTCACCGGGGAGACGCATCGCCATATGGTTTACTGCCGTGGCAAGCATATCCGCGTCGGGCACTTGAAGCGGATGGGCACATCCTCGCACGCTCAGCCGAAGAACCGACCCGACTTCGGGAACCGAAGGGCCAGGGTGCCAAAGAGCGATCTCGGCTTTCGGGTGCCGCTCGGCGGCAACCCCTCCTGAAGGAACGAGATCGAGAACGAGACGACTGCGGCCACCCGCGAATTCGACGGCAACAATGCGCGCAGCGATCGGAGCGCTCTCTTCGTTGGCGGACTCCTCAGGGACGATGATCTGCTCCGGTCGCAACATGACGAAGCCCGAACTGCGCGCTGCGCCGGCGTTACCCGCCGGCATCGCGCCGAAAACCGTCTCGGCCTTTCCACGGGCAATGACCGCCGGGAGTATGATCGCTTCGCCCAGAGCGCGGGCTATTTCGGCCGTTCGCGGAGTCCAAAAGACCTCATGCGGCGGTCCGAATTGCGCGAGTTTGCCATCGATGAGCACCGCAATCCGATCGGCATACGTAAGGGCTTCCTCGTGATCGTGCGTCACGAGGATGGACGTGACGGACGCTCTTGCCAGAACGTCCGTCACGGCGCGTCGCATCGCACCCCTCAGCCCGGCATCGAGCGCGGAGAATGGCTCGTCGAGCAGCATCAGGCGCGGCCGCTGGGCAAGGGCGCGGGCAAGCGCAATGCGCTGCTGCTGCCCGCCTGAAAGCTGATCCGGACGTCGGTGGCCGACCGAGGCATCGAGGCCCACCATTTCGAGAAGCTCGCCAACCTGCCGCTGGCGCTCGTTGCCATTGACTTGCATTCCGAACGCAACGTTTTGTGCGACGGTCAGGTGCGGAAACAGCGATCCGTCCTGCGTGACGTAGCCGATGCCACGCCGGTGGGCCGGCATGCAGACGCTCGGCCCGGCAATGGGCTGTCCGGCGAGTGTGATGACGCCGGTGTCCGGCTTTTCGAAACCTGCGATCAGTCGGAGCAGGGTGGACTTGCCGGAGCCAGATGCCCCGACGACCGCGGTTCGGCTCCCCTTTGCAACGTCGAGCGTGACGTTGTCGACGGCCACCACGCGACCGTAGAACTTGCTGACCGAGCTGATCGTCAACAGGCTCATATCTTGTATTTCCGTGAGCGTTGCAGCGACAGCAAGATCGTCATGGGAGCGGACAGCAGAACCATGAGAGCGGCATAGGGCGCGGCGGCAACGTAATCGATCTCGCTTGTGTAGGCCCAGAACTGCGACGCGAGCGTATGTGTGCCGATGGGAGCCAGCATGAGCGTGGCCGTGAGCTCATTGGTGATTCCGAGCGCCACCAATGCCAGCGCCGATCCGAACCCGGGCGCCGCCAGCCGCAATGTCACGTCCCGTAGCGCACGCAACGGTGTGCGGCCAAGGCTCCCCGCGATCTCTTCCAGCGATCTCGGCACCTGCGCGAGGCTGCCGCGCAACCCGATGATGGCTCTCGGCAGGAACATGATGCCGTAGGCAAGGAGCAGGATCGGTTCGGTTTGGTAGAGCGGGCGTGCCACGTTGATCGCCAAGGCCACCAGTGCGAGCGCAATGATCACGCCGGGGATCGCGCCGACGAAGTAGCTCGCGGCTTCGACCAGCCGCGCCACACGGCCGGCGTTGCGCACCGAAAGCCACGCGGAAGGAAACGCCGCCAGCGTCGTCAGAACCGCACCGACCGACCCGAGTTGCAGCGTATCGATCAATGCCGTGCCGACCTCGGTATTGGCCCATGCCTTGACGCCGCCGAGCCAGAGCCAGCGTCCGACGGTGAGCGCCGGAATCGCGAGCGCCACGCCGACGACGAGGAACGCAAGGATCATGAACGGAAAC
>Ga0180216_1004778_pt1 | contig 10121 bp, 18 predicted proteins | sample eDN3rd37CBELigMG_FD_128879 | JGI IMG/M metagenome (GOLD analysis project Ga0180216, IMG submission 128879) | Enriched Miracle-Growth compost microbial communities from Emeryville, California, USA - eDNA 3rd pass 37_C BE-Lig MG (version 2)... ...
CTGGCTACTCCCGTCTGTGACGGCTCCTGGGCGTGCGCTGCCTTAACTGACTACCGCGTCGGCCGGCTCTTTCTCGGCCAGCCGGAATTGCTCGATCACTTCTTTAACTTCCCGCGAGTCTGCATTGCGAGGCACAAGCAGCTCAGCGGTGTCTGCTATCTCCCGCCCTTCGAATCGGGTCAGGCGCCAGGGCTTTTTCCTGGCGTCGATCACTACCAGCCGGACAGTCATGCGGCCTCCCGGAATTGTGTGAACATGCCCAAGCCATGGTTCTTTCCGCCGCATTCACATTCGCACTCACTGCGGCCGGTGCATTTGGCGTTGAGGCATCGGGCGCTGCACTTGTGGTTCGACGGGGAAGCCTTGCGGAACACGCAACGGGTCATCGGAAGAAGTTCTCCGTTTGCTGCCCGGCCTACCCACATCTGGTAGCCGTCGTACTTCTGCCCGACTACCCCTGGCCAGCGGCCCCGGTACTCAGCGTTCGGCATGCAGTCCAAGGAAAGCAGCTCTACTGGTTCCCCGCTGATGTCGCTGTAATAGGTGACTTTCGCCATCATGGTCTCCAGGTTCATGAAAATGCCCGGACCGTCGTGGTCGGCATTCAGATAAACCCAGCGCCCAGCGAGATACCACGACGCTCGGGCGCTAGTTGCCGACTTGCACGGCGCAGCCTGGTTGGTCGCCAAGACTGGCATTCGGCCCGTTTCGTGGGCTGTCCGGCTACGGCATACCGCCCGTAGCACCGAAAGTTGTTCGGATCCTTGCTCGCAGCAACCAGGTCTCTCAAGGGACTCGTCCTGGCGTTCCGGTCCACCAGGTTGCAGCCCTGGCTAGGCTTTCCCTTCTCACGCGACCCTTACTGGCGTCATTCGGGCTAACGGGCTTTCTCTCTCGGCGGAGCCACCGCCTGTCCTGCAATCCGCCAGTGGCGGGGTACTGCTGACTCATTACTGGGCTGCGCTTGGCGCTAGGCTGTTCTGTGAGTCGATGGGTGAATAGTAGCAAGTCGCTACCATCATGTCAACAGCAATTCGCTACCAAATTGTGCGGCAAGGGAAAACCCCAACACCGCAGGCCGAGATTCAGGCCAGCCAGGCGCAAGGGCAGGAGTCAGATCAGGGGAGGGCAGCCAAGCAGCCCGAACAGACAAACAGTCGCGAGCCTGCAGATAGTCGGCGCAAGAGTTTGAGTGGCGGGGCGATTCGAAAAGGATCAGGGAAAACCCCACCCAGAACAGTGGTGAGGCTCAGTTGGCGGGCTAGGAAAATATTGCCAGGGGGCGAGCGGTTTGCTATGCTTTGCTTGCATAGAAACGACCAACGGCGGGCTACCATCCAAGAGGGCTTTGCCCCGCCTGCCCGAGGTCACCCACTACAAGAACGCTATGTCACTCTGCTATGCCGTCTTGGTTGACGGCGGGTTCATAAAAAGAAAGCTCGGCAATGCAGCGAACCCCATGACGGCAGAGGCCGCAGAAGTCTTCATCTCCGCCGTAGTCAGCCACCCAGCCCTAAGCGATCTGCGCTTGCATAGGGTGTACTTCTATGATGCCGCCCCTCTTACTGACAAGGTTCAGAAGCCCCTGGGCGGGCCTCTTATCGACTACTCATTGGAGCCGGCGGCCAAGCGAAATCAGACCCTTCACCAACAACTTCCAAGGCTGGACAATTTGGCTCTCCGGATGGGAGAGTTGACCCACAATGGCTGGCGGATTCGTCCAAGCAAGCTCAAGAACGGCGCGCAGCAAGTAGAGGTCGGACACGATGACTTGCTTCCAGCTATCCAGCAGAAGGGCGTGGACATGCGTATCGGGCTGGATATAGCCGCACTCACGCTGAAGAAGATCGCGCAGGTCATCGTGTTGGTGACCGGTGATAGTGATTTCGTGCCTGCGATGAAGTTCGCTCGTCGCGAGGGGGCCAGGCTCTACTTGGTCACCATGGGCCATGGAGTCAAGGATGCCATGCTCGAACATGCGGACCTGTTGCTGGATGTGCCCTACCAAAGACCTCCACGAGTGAGTGCCACATAGCTCCAGACATGCCCCACCAGAACAGGCGGGCCAGATCAGGGGCAGCCAGGCAGGAAGTGCGGGCGCAAAAAAGCCCCGGCAGGGCGAGCCAACAAAAGCCGCCTCGGTGGGCGGCTTCTTTGGTCACTTCCGCTGAGGCGGGTCGGATTGTTGCTTTGCTTTGCGCTTGGCGCCGATCACGAAGGCAGACACAAGACCCAGAACAGTAGTGCCGCCGACAATGCTTGCGACCCAATAGTGCCCTGCCATGGCAAGTGAGTGGGCAATGTGAAGGGCGTAGAGTCCGATAGACAATCCTGCGACGATGCCCCCAACGCGCTCGATGAACACGAAGGTATTGACCCGCTTTGTCTCTGACCGACGGAAATCGCCTTCTTTGGTTGCTTCCTGAAATACCCAATCGACTCGCTCAGGGTGAATCTCTCGCAATCGAGCAATTTGCTCAACAGGGAGGATGGGCGCGTCGGTGTCGTGTTGCGAAACTGTTAGATGCCGATCTTTATCGCGCAACTGCGCGGTGGTTGATCGACCCATGTGGGTGTTTCTCCGCCTTCTCAGCTTGATTTCTTAGTGTTTTCCCGGAAGAGCGGACGTCCGCACGCAGGTTGTTCATGTCCCTGGCGCGGTCGCCGATCTTCGGACGGTCATAGCTAGCAAAGGCGCCAAACGCACCCATGATCGATCCGACGCCTATCAGCAGGTTCACTAGATGCTTCATGTGATGCTCCTGGGATGATCTGGTGTCAAGCCCCATAATATAACCCAACATCCCACAAAGTCACGCCGGTTCACGCTGTATCCAATCGGGGCACACTGTCGACGAAACGATGTTACACGAGGGAGATTGTCGCGACCCCTCCCGCTGCCCAACATACCCCCTAACACTCCCCAACCTTCAGTTACTGCCAACTCAAAAAATAGGGCGCTGCAGGGCTTGTTCTGCGCCAGGGCCGACGCGGATAGAGCCAGCAGCGCAAGAAGAAATAAAAGGGTACGCACAGCGGTATGGCCTGAATACAGGGTGGCGTTATCTCGTCATGATTACCCGAGGCGTTTTGCCGTTCTCGACTTTGACCCGAGTCGCCAGGAACCCACCTTGATGAGCACCAACCTGCCAAACGACAGGAGTCGAAATGTAGTAGTCCCCATCCTTGACGTTTTCAAATCGGAACTCCCCCTGTGCATCGCACTTGGTGGCTCTAGAGTATTCCTTGTATTCAGGGAAGTCAGGCACGAACTTGATCCTGACTCTTAGTGCCTCTCTGATATCGGAGCCAACAGTATGCCCAACGGCGGGGGCGGTTCCGTAGATACGAAACAGGCGATCTGATGCGTACTGTGTCACAGGGGTCATGTGAACATCTTGGCCGGCGCAAGTTACCACGCCACCCCCTTGTTGTCTGAGAAAAGCTGTCCCATTAATTTCCCCGTCGCCTTGCGCTATTTGGGTCTTGGCGAATTCTGCATCAAAGCTGCTGAGCAATTTGTACTCAACCTCTTGCGGTTGCATAGTTACGCACCCCGCCAAAAGCGCGAGAACTCCGATACTGGCTACCCTTTTCATTCTCCCCTCACATTTCCACATAAGACTAAAGTCTGGTTACCTTCCGTCCAAAAAAACACCGTCTGACCAGGCCAGCACGATCTGGCGGGAGTTCACATCTAATCTGATGAGATACGCTTGCCGCCGAGAGCCGCATTGAAAGCGTCCGTGCCCTTGCCGGGCAAGTCCCCACAAACGTTCGGCGCACTGCTGTTGCATGCGATGCGTCCACGGATCGTGTAGCTTCCATCGGCATTGGCAATTTTGTTAACGATCCCCATGATTGGCGGGCCGCGTCGAGTGAATGTTTCCATGTGGTCGTCAGTGGCCGACCGGATCCTCATGCCGGTGAGCGCTTGAATTTTCTCTCTAGCCGCCGCCCATTTCCGAGAACATTCGACATCTGAAGAGCATGTGGGGGCCATGTATTGTTGGGCATACGGCGCCCGGTAGACAGGCTGCGCGCATGCGCTGAGGGCCGCCACAATAGATACTGAAACAATCCGGGTTTTCAATTTTTAGCCTCCAATCAACAACACGCCGTCCAGCCAGATGCATCTAAGCTGCGAACGCCAGTGCATCAAAAGTCCTCGCTGCGCCACACCTTCAGGACGCGCCCAAAGACCTCGAAATCCATTTCCGGCTTGATGAGCCAGTCCCTGTATGCCTGGTTCTCTGAAATCGCCAGCAGCCCAGTTCCAGGGACGCGCTGCAGCCGTTTGATGAACCCCTCGTCCCCGACGCGGAAGAAGTAGACGGCATCGAACTCCACAGTTTTGACGCCAGCATCCACGATCAGTGGGTCGCCCGGATTGAACATGGGCCGCATACTGTCGCCGAATCCGGTCACTACGCATAAGTTCTTGGCTGTTGTATGCCCGCGCACGTTCTTTTCCAGCCATTCGTGAGACACATCTAGCCGCTCAATAACGCCTGGCTGGTCTCGCAAAACCGTCCCTGCCCCCATAGATCCCCCGGTATCGTATCGAGAAATCGTAACCAGACCTGTTTTTTTATCCAGTATGGAATGCCCTAGTTCTCCGCCTTTCTCAAGCGTACGTCCTTCTTCGTCCCATAATTCCGGGTGCGGCTGGTCCATCCAGTAAGGTTCTTTTCTTAGCGCCTCGGCAATCTTGGCCGACACAGAATCACCAAGCTTCCTGGGGTTTCGGTCGTTTCCGCTCTGGAAGCCTTGGACTATCTGGTCAAGGTATTTTTTGCTGCAACCCGCGGCCTCGGCAAGCATTGCCGTCCCTCCGAAGAAACGGATGGCGTATCGCAGGTTAGCCAGGCGGATATCTCGATTATTCATAGGTAAATAGTAGCAATCGGCTACCCGCGCGAATACCAGCGATTCGCTGTTGACAATCCGGTAGCGAATCGCTACTGTATAGGCATGAGCACATTAGCCGACCTGTATTCGAAAGAAGGGCCTTCTGTCTTTGCCCGGCTTCACCAAGCCACTGGCGCCAACCAGAAGTACCTGTACCAAATCGCCATTGGGGTGCGTAGGCCATCCCCGGACATGGCACGCCGCCTGATCCAGGCCGAGCCTTCGTTGACCCTGGATGGGTTGTTGTTTGCCCAACCCACCCCCAAGGAGCCATCCAATGCGTGACCTGCTTACCCGCGTCCTGTTTTGGCTATTCGACAAGGGGATCGCCAGCCGAGGGATTCGCCTGCCGAACAGAGTAGTCATCAGTGCCTACGCGGGGCTGGGTTCTTCTCTAGAAGATCAGCGGCCTCGATCAGTTTCGCGGCGATTTCCCGCGCTTGGTCCGCAGACATCAGCCAGCCAGATCGGAAGTGATGACCATCCTTCGGGTGGGCGTAATGAAGGATCGTGACACACCTATGTTCATTTTCTATGGCGATTTCTGCGTACTGCATGGGATGAAAAAACGGCTCTGGCTTGCTCATGGTTATTCCTTTTCGAGAGGCACTTCAAATGCGTGACCTATACGCCCGTTTCGTGTTGTTCCTGGTCCGGCCTGCGCTGGCGCTCCATGAAGAACGCCAGCGCGTCGGCTCAGAAGGGTTGGCGGCGGGGTTCTGGAAGATGGAAACAAGAATTTCCGCCAAAGATCTACGAACAATCGCAGGGGTCGGTCTCAAGCAGTCGGAATTTCCTTCGCTAAATCGAGGTTGAGCGTGACGGATACCGCCCCATCGGCTCCGATCTCGAAATGCCTGCTATGCACCAAGAACCAAGCGTCGATTCCTGGGAACGAGAGGCTGTCGCCAAAGTTCGGGAACATCGCGCCCGTAAATTTGGGAGAGGGAATGTTTGTCGGGATGTGGTTCTTGGCTGCATTGATGAAGTTGAAGGTCAAGACGGTCTCTTTCATGGTCAGTCCCTTTCGTATCAGGTTGAGGTTGTGGAGTCTCGATCATATCCGGCTGGGGCTGGCCGCCTTCTTTCAGTTTCGTCATGAATGCAGTTTAGGGAAAACCCCAAAAAACAAATACGTTCAGGAGATGACGCGATGAACACGACGGACGCGGCGTATCACGTAGTTCACGATTATCCGGGCGGCAGCGAATCCCTCGGCCCACGAGTCGGGATTTCGCCCGCCGTGCTGCGCAACAAGGTCAACCCCAACAACGACACGCACCACCTGACGTTTACCGAGGCGCAGCGCATCACGGCCATGACTGGCGACCATCAGATGCTGCGGGCCTGGGCGCACGCCGAGGGCTATTTGCTCATCAAGGCACCGTCCGGCCGTGGCGACAGCGACATGTCCGTTCTGGAAAAGGTCGCGGCGTTCATGTTCGCCAGCGGCATGTTCGGGAAAGAGATCCACGAATCACTGGCCGACGGCGGCGTTGACCCCTCCGAATTTTCCCGAGTAGAGGCGGCGGGCAATGCCGTCATGTCCGAGGTTGCGGAAACCATTCAGCGCATGAAGGGAATGGTGGGGTGATGAACGCGATCTCCGGCACCCGCAGGCAGCTTCGTGAAATGGCGGACGGCACCATCCGCGTGCAGATCGACATCGATCCTTCGTGCCGTGCCGCATTTCTTCAGTTGTTCCCGAACATCGACATGCCGGTGGCGCTGGCCCCGCTTGTCGCCAACTTTGAGCAGTCAAGCGGCGTTGTCGCTCAGGATCAAGCGGAAACGAGCGACAAGCCAAAGGGCGGCCCGCTTGCCAGGCTGGCCGGGCAGATGTGCCAGAACCCGGACTTCCTGCGATTCCTGGGGGACCTGACGCCCGAAGAGGCCGCCAACCAGGTCCGGTTTGTTTGCGGCGTCGAATCGAGGGCCGAGCTGGATCACAACCAGAACGCCGCCCAGCGGTTCCACGACGAAATTCGCAAGCCGTTTGTGGCGTGGAAGGAGGGGCGCTGATGCGCACATCCACCCTCCAGCGTAGGACGCCCATGAAGCGGTCCAAAGCTGATCGCGGCCAGGGTTTGGGGCACAAGGTGGCTGCGGCGCTCGATTTCCTGCGTCCGCTGGGCCACAAAGAGGCCACGCTATTCCGCAGCCGGCAGCACCGCATGAATGTCGCCGCGTTGCCCTGCGCCTGCTGCGGCCGCTTCAATCGGTCACAGGCCGCTCATCTGAACCTGCTGGCAGCAGGGAAGGGCATGGGGCTGAAGGCATCTGACGCCCTTCTGGTGCCGCTGTGCTGCGATGAGCCGGGCCGGCGCGGCTGCCACCACCAACTCGACCAGGGCGGCGTGTACGACAAGGCTACGTCCGCCGCATACCAAATCCAGTGGATCCAGGAAACCAGGCGCCGGCTGCGCTGCCTTGGGCAATGGCCGGACGCCGCTGAAGCCGACATAAACCGCCTGCTGGGCGATTACTTACGGAGGCAGGGATGACGAATCGAGAAAAAGACTATCAGGACGCCATGCGGCACGCTCGCAAGCTGGCAATGCTGAAGCGCCGCAAGGCCATGGCGCCGCACGTCCATGCGTGGGCTGAGGCGGTCAAGCGAATGCTGGCGGGGGGCAGGTAATGGCAGCCGATTGGATCAAGATGCGCGGCAACCTGTGGGACGACCCCAGAATAGCGCGCCTATGTGATCTGACCAGTTGCGGGGAGGCCCAGGTTATCGGCGGTTTGTACTGGTTGTGGGCTACAGCAGACCAGCATACGGTTGACGGCATCATGCCTGGCCTATCCACCCGCCAGATTGACCGAAAGACCGGCGTCCCCGGTCTGGGGCAGGCTTTGGCGGATATCGGCTGGATCGCGGATCACCCAGAGGGCATCCGCATTGTCAACTTCGAGGATCACAATGGTGCGTCCGCGAAGAAACGCGCCCAGACAGCGAAAAGGGTTGCAAACCATCGAGTCGGTAACGCCCATGAAACGCAAGACGATGAATTCCGTAACGCTGGCAGCGTTACTAGTGCGTTAGCTAGAGAAAGAGAAGAGAAAGAAGAAATAATCCCCCCTAACCCCCCGTTGGGGGGTGATGAGCCCGGCAAGCCTTCGGCTGCCAAACCCAAGCGGGAACGCAAGGCCCGAGTGTCCCTGAAAACCTTCCTGGAGAACTGCCGTTCGACCGGGGAAAAGGCAATCAGCGACTACCGACCCTTGCTGGAGTACGTGGAAGGTACTGGCCTGCCGATGGAGTTCGTGCAGTTGGCGTGGGATGTGTTCAAGCGGGAGTTCCTTCCTGGCGGCCCCAATGCCGCCCGTCTGCAGGCTGACTGGCGCCGACATTTCCTCAACTACGTCACCAAGGGCTACTACCGGCTTTGGTATGTCAAAGCCAGCGCGACAGACGGAACGAACGTTTACGAGCTGAGTACGCAGGGCTTGCAAGCCAAAGCGTTTCACCGGGAGGCCGCATGAATCCGCACGTCCCCCCGCACTCGGTGGATGCCGAGCAGTCCGTCCTGGGTGCGCTGCTGCAGGATGCCAGGGCCTGGGACCGGCTGGACGGCATGCTTTCGGCAGAGGACTTCTATCGCCACGATCATCGGCTGATCTTCGGCGCCATTGCCGGTCTGATGGATAAATGCCGGCCTGCTGACGTGCTGACGGTGTTCGATGCGCTGCAAGCGTCTGGGCAGACCGAGGATGCTGGCGGCATGGCATACCTCAACTCCGTGGTAAATGCCGTCCCCAGCAGCGCGAACTTGCTTCGCTACGCGGAAATTGTCCGGGCACACCGCATCCGGCGAGACGTGCTGACGCTGGGTAATGAGATTTCCGCCCTGGCTGCGGAATCCAGCGATCCTGCAGAGCTGGTCGAGCGCGCTACCGGGTTGGCTATGGCGCTGGCGGATACGCGCCAGGCCGGGCAGGAGCCGAAGGCCATCGGCGAGTTGCTTACGGGCGTCCTGGATGCCCTGCAAACTCGGGTAGACCGGGGTGGCGCGGTGTCGGGGTTAGCGACGGGCTTCTCCGACCTGGACGACAAGACGAGCGGGCTGCAGGGCGGCGACCTCATCATCATCGCCGGCCGGCCGTCGATGGGTAAAACCACGCTCGCCATCAACATCGCCGAGAACGTGAGCGTTGCCGGAGGCGTTGCTCTGGTCGTCAGCCTGGAAATGTCGGCCGCACAGTTGGCGGAGCGCAGCGTGTCACGGTTTGGGGAGATCGACAGCCGCCGCATGCGCAACGGCAAATTGAGTCAGGACGACTACACCAAGCTGACGGGCGCGCTTGGTCGGCTGCAAGACCAGCGACTTGTAATCGCCGACGATCCGTCGCTGGCAAGCGTGGCTCGGGTTCGCCTGGCGGCCCGTAAGGTGCGTCAGCGCATGGGGAGCCTCGACCTGATCGTGATCGACTACCTGCAACTGATGCGGGGCGAGGGTAACAACCGGAATGAGGAATTGGGCGGAATCACCCGCGCCCTGAAACTGGTGGCTAGGGAAATGGGCTGCCCGATCATCCTGCTGTCCCAACTGTCTCGCAAGGTCGAGGAACGTACCGACAAGCGACCGATCATGAGCGACCTGCGCGAATCCGGCGCCATCGAGCAGGACGCCGACGTGATCCTGATGGCCTACCGAGACGACTACTACAACCCGGATAGTCCCATGAAGGGACTGGCTGAGATCCTGATTCGTAAGCAGCGCATGGGTCCGCTTGGTGAGGTCACGCTGGTGTTCCAGGGGCAGTACTCCCGGTTTCTGGATGCCGACCCGCAGGAGGTGGCGGCTGCGCGCAACCAGGCCGAATCGCAACCGAAAAAGAAGTACAGCATGTTGAGGGACTGACATTGAGAGCAACCAAGTACCGCAGCAAGAAAACTGAACTGGATGGCATTACGTTCGATAGCAAGCGCGAGGCCGCCCGGTACGCCGAGCTGCGGCTGCTGGAGAAAGCTGGCCGAATCAGCGATCTGCGTTTGCAGCCGAAGTTCACGCTAATAGAAGGCCAGCGCAATGCTGATGGAAAGGCCGAGCGCCCTGTGGTCTACGTGGCCGACTTCATGTACTTCGAGGGCGAACGGTGTGTAGTCGAAGATGCCAAGGGCATGCGAACGCGCGACTACGTGATCAAGAGGAAGCTCATGTTGGAACGGCACGGCATAACAGTGAGGGAAGTCTGATGTCCATCAA
>Ga0180216_1004779_pt1 | contig 10121 bp, 15 predicted proteins | sample eDN3rd37CBELigMG_FD_128879 | JGI IMG/M metagenome (GOLD analysis project Ga0180216, IMG submission 128879) | Enriched Miracle-Growth compost microbial communities from Emeryville, California, USA - eDNA 3rd pass 37_C BE-Lig MG (version 2)... ...
GACTGGCGCACCGTCGTCCATGAACCGAGGCAGGCGCTGGCCTGCCGCCGCGCCGGCGGCGACGCGCGGCCGTGGTACATCCAGCTCCAGGCGGTGCAGCAGTTTGCCGACCAGGTCGCCGCCAAGGCGTCCGTCGCGCCCGTATCGTCGTCCGCCCAGCCCAGCGCCGCGCCTTCCGCCCTGTCGCTCCTGCCCCCGTCCGCCAGCGGGGCGCAGATCTCGCGGTCTTTCAGTGGACTCGGCGGCACCGCTTCGCGCCCCGACGGCGGCGCAGCGCTGGCCCTGGCGGACGCGCTGCAGCAGTATCCCGCGCTCGACTTGCACTTGTCGCCGCCGCTGGTGCTGCGCAACCTGCTGCCGGTGAGTTTTACGTACAACGTCACCAATGGGACGCAAGCGTCGTCGTCGACCGAGGTACGCCAGACCGCGCGACCGAGGTCGGCAATGGGTGGCGTGTTGACCTCGGGGCCTGGGGTGCTGCCGTTGGACGCCTTCTGGGTCCGCCGCAGGGCGAGCTGGCGCAGGGCGAGTCCGTCCTGTTGGACGGCGTGGACCTCTCTCAGGATGTTGCGCTCGCCATCAAGCTGGCGGGTCTGCCGTACCAAACCCTGCAGCCGATCTTGCTGTCGGCCGGCCTGCGGAGCTCGGCCCGGCCGGCCAAGCGGCTGCAGCTTCGCGAGGGCGGCGGTGACCGCCAGCACGTGCTGGACCTCGTGGTGCGGAACCGGCCCCTGCCGTTCGGCGGCCGCGGGCGCACCGTCGAGTATGCCTCGCGCGGCGATGAAGCGAGGGGTTGCGATATGCGGCAGGGAGTTCACGCGCACACGCTGAGTGATGCCCCACGAGACGCGTGTGCCCAGGATCTATGCGCCGTACGTCCTCTGGAACAAGACCGGCCTGGAGCTGCTGTATAAACAGTACCGGCGCATCGCGCGCGACGGCGCCGTCACGGGCACCTCGGCCACGGCGCTGGAGACCGGGCACAGTGTGGCCGAAGGCGCCGCGGCGCGCGACGTCGTGCCGGCCATCGCCGTTCAGGCGGCCAGCGACAGCAGCAGCCTCGACGCGCGGAGCCCTCCGCGCGACGACGACCTGGCGAGCGTCTCGGAAGCGCCGGCGAGCGAGCCCGGTGCGGCTCAACGTGCCCCAGGCGCTACGCACGGCGCGCGATCCGTCTAACTGCCCGCAGGCGGCGGCGCGCTTCGCTCGCGTACTGCAGACGACTTGGATTCCACCTACTCAGCGGTCACGTGGCTCTCGTACGGCAGCGGCTCGTCGCGCGCACGCGGCGCCGCGACCGTGCAGCTCTTCTCCTTCTCCAAGTACGACCCGATGGCCAACCGCATGGTGATCCGCTCGTCGACGACGCCGTGGTCCACGCCGTTCAGCATCGACACCGTCGGTGCCGTGGGCGAGGTCTCCGTGCACACGCTCGACGGGCCGGCGCAGCTGGGCATGCAAGTCACGCTGGGTACGGCACAGGGCGCCGCCAGCACCGCGCCTAGGCCAGGTGGGGTCGCAGCTCACGCTGCCTCGAGCGCGGCCATGGGTCTCCCTTTGAAACAGGGCACGGAGCGTACTTGCGGACCAAGGTGGTTACGTTTGCGCCGCGCTTCATTGTTATCAACCGCACGCCGTGGGCGATCGAGGTCGAGCAATGCGACAGCGAAGGTGCGCCCAACCTAGCCATGTTCCGTGTTGCAGGCGGCGCGGGTGCCTCACATACCACGCTTACCTTTGAGGCTCGCGGTCTGCAGGCCGCTCGATCGAGGAACGTGCGTCTGAGGGCGGGCGCAACCTGCTGAGTCGGGCGCTCGGCGGAGGGGCCTCGGCCGCCAAGTTGCCTGGGAGCAAGTCCACCGCCGCGAAAGCGGCGGCCTCGTCCATGCGAAATGCGGTCATCGAGGGCATGAACCGGGTGCGAAGCGCGCCCGATGACCGCCGTCGCCACGCGCCCAACACCGTGCGCTGACTTTCCAATGCTGCCTCCTCCCGTCGCTTGGAACCGTCTCCGGCACGCAGTCCACGTTCCACTTTGATGACCGCGAGAGCAGCTTTGCCGAACGGTTTGTGCGCATCCGGCTGGTCGGCGGCGAGGGCGACGCCAGCGGCGGCCAGCGCCCGGGCGAATGGTCGGCGCCCTTCTTGTTGGACACGGTCGGTGAGCTGCACCTCAAGCTGCGGCACCGCAAGACCGACAAGGCCGCCGTCGTCCTCGCCCGGGTAGGCGTCGTGCAGCTCGAACTTGATAGGCACCATCGAGCCGCCGCTAAAAGACGGCGAGTTTCGCCGTCGCTTGCGGTCTAACCCCCCCGCAGGTCGTCTTGGACCACGCAACCTTGTTCACCACGCTCACACCGGTCGTGGACGGCCCTCCGATTCGCATCGACAACTTTACCTCGCTGCCGATCATCTTCCACCAGTCCGGGGAGAAGCGCGCGGACGCACGGTAACGACGGCGAGAGCGCCCCAGCCCATGAGCCCACGCGTGTGAACGCAGCGCTGACGCTGCGCTGGCGGCCGACCAGGTGGCCCGCGGTCTGCGCATCAGCTACGTCGCCGAGCCCTTCACCAGCATGCCGTACGTGCTGGACTGGCCCTCGAGCAAGGACCGCGACGTCGTCATCAACGTTGGGCGCGAGTACGGCACCGCCGCCCGATCGGCATGCCACCCGTGCGGGGCGCTAACCGGCACGCCCAGCGCGCCTTGCTCCGCGGCGTGGCACGCCCAGGTCCGTGGTCGTCAGCCCCGCCGCCCTCGGACCGGCCAAGCCGCTCAAGGTGGCCGACGGCCTCGTGGTCATTACCGTCAAGGCGGAGCACCGCACGCGCGTGCTGCACCTGGAGCTGGCCTCGAACAGCCGGCGGCCAGTCGCGCCGCCGCTGCCTGCTCGGAGCTCCCAGGAGAAGCTGGCGGCGTCCACCAGCGACGACTCGTCGGAAAACGCCGCGGACGCGCCTGTCGCGCTCTCGAGCCGGCCGCAGCTGCGGCTGGACGTGCGCCTGCACGGCGTTGGCGTGTCGCTGGTGTCGGCGGCGCCCCAGGAGCTGCTGTACGTCACCGTCGGTGACATCACGTTCTTCTTCAGCGACAGCCCGGCGCAAAAGATCTTGGAAACGTCCGTGGTACGGCCCCGTCGTGCGCCTCCGGCGTGCCGACCCGGACATGCTCGCGCTGACAACACAGGGCTACTGCGCTGCACACTCTGGCCGTGTGCAACGCGCCAGGGCGTCCTCCAAATTGACAACCAGCTCAACCGGCCGGTCTACCCCATGGTGCTGTACCGCGTGCCACCGCGCGCCGACTCGGCCCGCGCCGCCCAAGCGGCCGCCCTGCCGACGCTGCGCGCCTCCGCCGTCATCGAGGCCAGCGGTATCGTCACACGAACCGCTGGAGGCAGTCAGTGAGGGCAGGGCTAACCTCCCCGCACGCCGGCGCCGTTCGCAAAACTTACTGGCCGGATTGGGGCCGTAGGCGCCCAGGACCTGGTGACCTTCAAGTACATGAACGTGTGGCTGCAGGATCTGGCCATTGAGGTGGACGAGAGCCTCATTGTTCGCTTGGTACGTATGGCGGGCCGGCCGCCCCTCGGGGCGGCGGCTCGTCCATCGCTTCTTATGCGCTCCAGGGTGCGGTCGTTCCACCACCGGTCGGCGCCCGTGCGCAGATGACGCTGGGCAAGCAGGTGGCCGGCGCCGCGATCGCCACCGACGACGACCCGCTGGTGGCGGCTGGGCCCATGTTCCCGGTGTCGAGCGCCGACGTGGTGGCGACGCTGCCGGCCGAGCGTGAGACCGACCGCTCGGCTGTGCTCTACTTTGAGGCGCTGCAGCTCCAGCCAATGCGGTCAGCGCCCAGCCCGCCGCGTTCGGTCAAGGCAGCGATGTCGCCCTCCACTAACGGCCTGCGCTATCAGCACGGTACCCGGCGGCCGACGGCGGTAGCTTTTCGTTAAGCATCGTCCGCTCGCAAGCGAGCGCCAAGGACGCCGGCAGTCAGGAGGACGCCGCGCGCAGCATCCGCGCGTACCGTGTGCTCTTTGACATTCTCAGCATGGCTATCGGCAACATCCAGGTCGGGGCAGGCGCACGCACGTACCCGTTCATTGTCTTTGGTGCGGGGCTGATGGACCGCGTTTTGTGCGCGACCGCGCATCCTGCTACTTGCAGGGCGTCCCGCTGACCCTCAACGCCCTCGAGCTGCGGCACCTGACCGCCACGTCGGCCGAGCTCGGCGAGATCCTCGGCCGGCGCTACATCCAGCAGATCGTGACGCAAGTGTACAAGGTGCGCACGCGCCGCGGCGCCCCGCCGCCCCAGGGCCCACCGCCATGCCCGCTCAGCTCGCAAATCGCAGCTAGCGAGCTTGATGCTGGCGCGGGCGCTGGGGCAGGTGGTCGGCTCGGTGGACTTGATTGGCAATCCGGTCAACCTGTTCAACAACCTGAGCACGGGAGTTGAGGACTTTTTCTACGAGCCCTTCCAAGGCTTCATGGAGTCGCCCCAGAGCTTTGCGCGTGGCCTCGGCCGCGGTACGCCGCCGCCGCCGCCGCCGCCGCCGCAATCCATTCCGCAAGCTGATCGCGGTCCACGGGCCGATCCCTCCGTTGGCCGGCCTCGCGTGCCCCGCCCGCCCCAGGCACGGCGTCGCTGCTGCGCAACTCCGTGTACGGCATTTTCGACGGCGTGTCGCGCATCACCGGATCGGTGGGCAAGGGCCTGGCGGAGGCCACGCTCGACGAGAGTTTCAAGGAGCGGCGCCGCGAAGATAGCCGGCAAAAGCCTAGCAACGTCGTCACGGGCGTGGCCAGCGGCGCGGTGACGATCGCCAAGGGCATCGGCAGCGGCCTGGCGGGCGTCTTCACCAAGCCCGTGGAAGGCGCCAAGGCGGGCGGCGCCCTCGGCTTTTTCAAGGGCGTGGGCCAGGGCGCCGTCGGCGTGGTGACCAAGCCGGTGGTGTCGGTCTTTGACGGCGCGACGCAAGGTGCGCGGCGGCCCGCCGTGCGCGTGCGCGTGTCCCCGCGCCACTCACCCGCAGCGCCCGCGTTGCGCGACCGTGCGGCGGGTGCGGCCTCACAGTGGCGCAAGGCATCCGCAACACGGCCACCTTGCTGGACAAGGGCCCGACCGTCCGGCCCACACGGCTGGCGCGCGCCATTGGTGTGGACGGCGTCATCACCAGCTACGACCCCCGCGCGGCGCAGGGCGCCGCCTGTGCGCGCAACCTGAACGACGGCCGCTATGCCAAGGTACCGTCCACGCTGGGGACCCAGCCAGATCGCCGTCGGCACTCACGCACGGGCGGGCGGCCCATGCGGACAAACGGGCGCGGGGGCTGCGCGGCCAGGAAACCTACATCATGCACTTTGACCTGACGGCGGCACCGGTGGAGACCTCGGACATGTCGTCGGCGTCGGCGGTGTTGATCACCCAGCCGGGCGTTGGCGGCGGCGCCTCGACGATGGACGCGGCGGCAGCGCCCAAGATTGACCCGGCCGTCGCGCGTGGCCGGATTCTGTCGGCCGAGCACGGCATGACCGTGCTCCTGACCAGCGGCCACCTGGTCGCGCTACGCAACGGCGTCGCCAGCTCCAAGGCCGAGTGGACCGTGGGCGTGCGCCACCTGCGCCAGGTGATCGAGTCTCGGCACGGCACGGTCCTGTCGCTGCTGACGCACCCCGGCGTGGCCGACAAGGTCGGCATCGTGCGGCTGGTCGGCGGCAACGTCGAGGAGCTCAAGGCAAGTGACTGCGTGCGCCCGGCACCCAGTGTGGCATTGCAGGGACAACTGACGGTGCCGGCCTCGCTCGGGAATGCGGATGCCGCGGTCGCGAATAGGCGCTGGCGGACCGCGTGCGGGACCTGATTGCACTCAACATGGAAGTTGCGTACTGCTTCCGAGCGGCGTCCGATGACGGCGACGCCGCCGGCGCCGGCGCCGCCGCCGCCGCTGGCACACGCGCGTAAGTTCTTGCTTGTTAATCGCCCTCGCTCTGTACAGTTTTAGTTTTGCGCGCTCGCATTTTGTCATACACCTCACGTCTGTACACGGTTACAGCCCGTCGTGGCCGCCGCTCTCGGCGGAACCGACGTGGCGCACGCGGTAGTCCTCCACGGCCTTGACCGCCTTTGTGGCGACGTCCGACACGGCGTCCATCGTCGTCTGGCGCACGCGCGGAGCCAAGGCAAAGACCGCCCAGCGCTTAGCAGCCTGGCAGATGCACCGCACCCAATCGCCCTGCACGGCAGGTACCTCCGGACGCCCGACAGCGCTGTCGACGGCTTGCGCAAATGCGATAGTGGTGCTCAGGACGTCGACCAGGCGGATCGTCAGGCCGCACAGCATGTCGCCAATGCGCTCCTGCGCGGTGGGCGCCTCGGGCGTCGTGCGACTGTGCAAGAACGCTGTTTAGACAAAACGCCCGTGCGTCATGCGCAAACGACGGGCCGCGTGGGGTCATCAGCACCCCACGCGCCGCCTCGGCCTTCCCGCCTCACGTCGGCCGCCCGCACCTTGCGCGTAAGCGCGGCCACAGACGTACACCCGCAGCTGCCTGCCCAGAGCCCCCAGCCGCTCCTGCGCGGGCGCCAGGTCGAGCGCGACCGCGCTGGCCGCGTCCCGCTCGGCCAGCAGAGGCTGGACCGCGTCGTCGCAGAGCGAGTAGAGCGTTCGCAGGAGGAGCGCGATGGTCGCCTGCAACAAGGTCGCTTGGCCGGTGAGCGTCGCGAGCCGGACCTCCAGCTGATGCTTGAGGTCGTCGCGCAGCTGCGTCCACAGCTGCGCGCTGAGGGCGTGCAATTTCAGCACCAGGCGCGGGCCAGCCTCGGCCACGTCGGTCGGCAGGTCCGCCTACGGAACGAAGGCGCCCACACAGCGCCAGACACAGACGACGAGCTGTCAGCCTGCCGCAAAACGGCCCGCGGGGGTGGGCTCTCTGCAAGCTCGCGCATTCAGCGTGTACCGGCGCGTTGGCGGGGCGCAGCTCCGGCGGCAGCTCGCCGTGCGTGCGAAGGACGTCCACCCACTGCAGCCACGTGTGCAGGCTCTGCACCCACGGCAGCGCCGCCGATGCGCGGCGTGCCGCCTGCGACGCCTCGTTGCCGGCATGCAGGAGCATGTGGCTGACCGCCAGATAGGGGTAGACCCGCTCCGGCGATGCTGCGCGCGGCCCGCCGTGCCAGAACACGGGCGCACATAGACCGCGCGGTGAGCGGCGACGGCGCATGCCGCAGCTCCGGCACGCCCCGCACCGCACGCGCGTTTACCGATCAAGATGGTTGGGCGGGTGTTGGTATCGCCGGGCAGGGAAGAGGCTGCCGCGAAGCGCGCGCTCTCGAGGCGCGCAAACGCGACCACAAACTCTTCGGCGGCGGCGAGGCCGTCCGCGACGTTGCCCAGCGGCGCGGGCACGATGGCGACCGCGACCACCGAGAGCGCACGGTCGGGCAGGCGGCGCGAACCGTTTGGCGACGGCGACGGCACGCTGGCTGCTGGCGACGACGACGACGCGGCGAGCAGGTTCAGGCTGCTGCTGCTGGGCACGGTGGCGATCGAGCTCCGGCGCAACGTGCCGGCCTCGGGCGCGCGCAGATACGCCCGTCCGTCGTCGCTGGCAGCCACGTCGCCGCTATGGCTCGACGGAATATCGACGCTGGTGCGCGGCGTCGCGGTGGTGCCCGTCGGCGACATCCGCTGCTCGTCCTCCGCGACCAGCGACAGCAGCGGGTCGCCGATGGTCAGGTCCATATTGTGCAGCCGGCCCGGCCGGATGGTCAGCACGAGCAGCCGCGCTTCGGGCAGGCTCAGCGCCGCCGCAAACTCTTGCAGCAGCGCGCGCTCGACCTCGGGCAGCCCGCGCGCGACCAACGTTTCGTAGGGCACCTGCAGCGCCGGCGGCATCGCAAGGCAGAGAGATTGGCAAATTTGCATCAGCGGCCGGTACGGCGGCGGCTCCGTGAGCGCAGCTCGCGGGGCGGTGCTCGCCAGCGCACCGCCAACTGGAGGCTGACCACCACGCAGGTGATCGGGTCGTGCAGCAGCTCCAGCAGCAGCTTGGACGGCACACGCATGTTGGCCGGGGCCGACCGCGACCGGCGGACGCTCCGGTTGCCCGCAACGTCGGCTTGCTGCTGCCCGCCCGGCGGCGACGGCGCCTGCGACGCTGGCGTCGCCATGTCGCTGCACGTTCGCACGGTGCGCCCAAAAACCGCGCTCGCGGTGGCCGCGAACGGAAGCGTGAGTCGCTGATGCCAGTCGCGGCGCGCAGTGCGCGGGCGGCGCCCCCGTCCGTACCCGGCCGCCTCGGACAGCTGCGAGATCACCGACACCGGCATCGGCGCCCGCACCAGCGGGCGCTCGGTGTCGCCGGAACTGAGGGCTTCCACCACCCGCGGGTCGACGGCGAGCGTGTCCGACGAGCCCATCGCGCTGGGCGCGCCCGCGGCGTCGCGCAGATCGTAGGAGGTGAGCCGCGGCGACGACGAGCTGTACAGGCTCAGGTCGCGGATCAGCGTCGTGGTCGACGCCACTGAAGACGGCCCGCCCGGGGTGCCCGCACCGGGCAGCGGCGCCAGCGATGTGGACGAGTCGGACGGCGAGAAAAAGCGCGTGATGAGGCCAAAGTCGGAGAGCGGCTCCAGCGACGCGGCCCGCTGCACCGTGCGCAGGCTGTCCGCCGGGCTGTCGGTGGGGTTGGGTGCGGCGGCCGCGGCGGACGGCGGCCTGCCGGCGAGGCAGGCCAGACGGAGACGCCATTTTGGGCAACCGCAGCACGTGAGCGAACCGGTCCGCCGCGTCTGGTCCGCCATCAGGCGGCGCGGCGCCGTACACCAACTGGTCGACGCCCCCGCTGAGGATCGCCTCAACCTCGGTCTCGTTGAGGACGCGGATGGACCGGCGGCCCGGCCGCACGCTCGGGCATGTAGCGCGCACCTGGGTGTTGGCGGAGGCAGACCGACGAGTTTACAGTGCTCGTTTTAGGACCGTGCGGCAGAGCCGGCGCACCCGCGTGGGGACGCTGCGACGCACCTGGCCCAACCGCCAGCGAACTGCGGCCTGCGTGGCTTCGGGCATGGCCCACCACGGCGGCCGCACCGCCCACACGTCGCCGCCGAGGTCGTTCAGCACGTTGAAGCGCGCCGGCCCGCCAATCCTGCGCGCGACGCCACGCCCGACAGGGCGGGGCCGCGTGTCCCATGGTATCGTTAGCACGGCCAGGGGGCGGACGAGCCGCGCCGCGCCGGCCCGCCAGCGCGTTGGACCGCGCACCGAATCACGTTCATCTCGGCCTGCAGCGTGTTCTCAAGGATGTGCAGCGCGTCGTCGCCGTACGGTGTCCCGAGCAGCCGGAAGAGCGGCCCAATGAGGTCGGTCAGCGAGACCGTCGCTTGGGCGGCCTGGTGCTGCTTGCTTAGGTACGGCATGAGGCCGCGCAGGATCAGGAGCGCCGGCCGCTTGTAGTTGGGCGGGCCGTGGTCGACGAGGTCCAGCACGAAGCGCACGGCGGGCACCTCGAAGCGTGGGAAGTAGTTGTCGCGCACGGTCAGCATCAGCTGCTTGACGGTGTCCTCGTCCACCTTGCGCTTCTTGACAAAGCCTGCGGAGCCGCGATCCACGCCGCCCGTGGTGTGCACGTGCGCGCGCGCGCGTGAGCACGCGGCCGCAGCCTTCTGGCTGCCACCGGCGTGGGCGCGCTAGGGCCAGGGACGCACTGCGGAACCACTTGGCGATCGACGGCTGGTTCGCCGCCTCGGCCGCCGACGCCAGGTTGGCCGCCACGTGGTACCACAAGTGCTCGGGATCGGTAATGTGCGCGTTCGCCAGCACGAACGGCAGTTGCGCCAGCACCGCGAACAGGAGGCGCGAGTCGGTGGGGTCGATGAGCGGATCGGCGCGGATGAGCGTGAACCGGCTCAGCAGCTTCACCGTGGCGGTCTCGGTGCTCACGGCGAGCAAGCCTTTGAGCAGGAGCGGCTGGATGCCCGTGAACATCTGATGCCAGTCCAGCGGCAACTGGTGATGGCGCGCGGACGCTAGCACAGCGCGAAAACACGCGCGTGAGTGCGCCAATCGTATGACCCCCCCCCCCCCCCCCCCCCCCCCCCCCCCCCCCCCCCCCCCC
>Ga0180216_1004781_pt1 | contig 10117 bp, 11 predicted proteins | sample eDN3rd37CBELigMG_FD_128879 | JGI IMG/M metagenome (GOLD analysis project Ga0180216, IMG submission 128879) | Enriched Miracle-Growth compost microbial communities from Emeryville, California, USA - eDNA 3rd pass 37_C BE-Lig MG (version 2)... ...
ACGGACGCCTCTGTTCATATGCGTAGCTCGGATCGATGGTGTGATGCGATGCTGTGAGAAGCGCGTTGTACGAAATGGTTGACACATAAAATGTCGTAGGACTTGCACAGACGGCCGCAGGCGCGCTGACGTTGAGCGCACCAGGTTCAGAAGGACATTTCGCGCTTTGGGCCATGGACCGCAGAGGAGACGATTGCCCCAGGTGCCGTGTCGCAGCGACGGCGACTGTGCACCTTGCGGGGACACCGCTCTCTGTCTCCCTTGACCGCCGGGGCCAGCCTGAAGTGAAGCGGCGGCGGGTGGCCTGACCGTCGCGCGGACCCCACAGCGCGAACGCATGCCCTCGCCCTCTCTGTCGGCGCGGGTCGGCATCGCAGCGGTGCGATGCCGGTGGTTCGTGTCATGCCGTGTGCTTTGTGCCCGCATGGCGTGGGCGATAGGCCGACCGGCCCGTGCTGGTGTACGGCTATGGCCGGCTGCCGCAGTCCGCTTCTCGCTTCCATGCGGCTTGCTGTATGCATGCCCCTGCATGCCCATGCCCATGTGAAAATGGCGGTGGCCTGACAGCGGGCCGCTCAGCTGACGCGGCAGGCGCGTCTTTGCCACTCCAAAAAACGCCCCCCCAAAACAACCACAAAACACGACCCCAAAAGACGACACGCCCACCGGCCCGACAGAAGCCGCGCGCGCGAAGGCGCCCCGCCGCCCGTGACGACCACGCACCCGCCCGCGACAACGCGGCGCGGCAAGTCCGGCCCTACAGCGATACCGCCTGCAGGCGCCCGGATGCGGTAAAACGCGCAACAGGTAACGGCGTCGCGAGGGGTTCGTTGGGGCACCGGCCGCCGCCGCCGCCGCCGCGGACGTCATCCGGAGGAAGAGGAGGCCGCGGACGGCGGCAGGACGGCGGGCAGGAACGGGACGCGCTGACACACGCAGGGGACGACGTATGGCCCTGGGGCGTGGCGCCCGCGGGCGACACGCAGCCAACACGTAAGCCGGTCACCACCCCACAACAACGCTGTACCACGGCACACCCGATTCCTCGCCAGCTCCTGCGTCCGGCGCCGAGCGTTTCATCGCGTGCCGGCCGCCTGCCGTCGCCTGGTTGCGTCCCAACGCCGAATTAATCAGCCAGCGGTACGTCCCAGTCAGCCAGGGGCCGCTGGGGTTGGGGCGGCCGCCGGCGACCACGTCAGCCTGCACCCGCCGGCTGGCCGCCCCACGCAGTCGCCATCATCCCTCGCCGGACTGACGTGGCCGCTCGCGTCGCCGTGCCGGGTCGCCGGCGTCGGGTCTGCCTGCCCACCCGCCAGCCGCGTCCCCCCCTTAGCCGCGCTCCCCCAGCCGCCAGGCCTGCACTCGCGCCGGTGCTGCACGCGACGCGGGCCGCGCGCCCCCCGCTTCCGCTGCTGCGACCATGTCGGCCAAGGCCATCCGCGAGTACGACGGGAAGCGGCTGCTGAGCCGGCACCTCAAGGACCCGTCCGGCAAGCTCGTCACCAGCGCCATCTGCGCCCAGGTGCGGCCCTCGGCGCCCGGGCCGGCCTAGGCTAGGGTGCCGCACGCGCCAGCGCTTACCCGCCTGCCGCCCCCTGCATCCACGGCCGCTCGGCGGCGGACGTAGGTGACGGCCGACACGGACTTCAACGCGCTGCGGGAGGCCCACCCGTGGCTGCAGACCGAGCGGCTCGTGGCCAAGCCTGACCAGCTCATCAAGCGGCGCGGCAAGCTCGGCCTGGTGAAGCTGAACGCCACCTACGAGGAGGTCCAGGCGTGGATCACCGAGCGGCTCGGCAAGACCATCCAGGCCGGCACGGTCTCCGGCGTCGCCAAGTGCTTTATCATCGAGCCGTTCGTGCCCCACGCGCCGACCGACGAGTACTACGTCTGCATCCAGTCGCAGCGCGCCGGCGACGAGGTCCTCTTCTACCATGAGGGCGGCGTCGACATTGGCGACGTCGATGCCAAGGCCCAGCGGCACCTCGTGCCCGTGGGCGGCTCGCTGGACGCCGCGACCGTGACGGAGCGGCTGCTGCCGCACGTGCCCGCGGAGCGAAAGCCGCTGCTGGCCACGTTCATCGCGTCGCTCTACCAGGCGTTCGTGCTGCTCAACTTCACCTACCTGGAGATCAATCCCGTCGTGATCGTCAACAACCAGGTGTACTACCTCGACCTGGCCGCCAAGCTCGACCAGACCGCCGAGTACGAGTGCTCCAAGCTCTGGGGCCCGATTGAGTTCCCGGCGCCGTTCGGCCGCGAGTCCTTCCCGGAGGAGAAGTACATCGCCGAGCTCGACGCCAAGACCGGCGCGTCGCTCAAGCTCACGATCCTCAACCCGAACGGCCGCATCTGGACCATGGTCGCCGGCGGCGGCGCCTCCGTCGTCTACAGGTGCGGGGGCAAGCGGGGCCGGCGACGCGTGGCAGAACGGGCCGGCGGCTCACCAGGACGGCACCCTGGTTATGCCGATCCACATCCAGCGATGCCATCGCGTCGCTGGGCTTTGCGCACGAGCTGGCCAACTATGGCGAGTACTCGGGCGCGCCGAACGAGGCGCAGACGTACGAGTACTCCAAGACGATCCTGGGCTTGATGACGCGCACCGTCCGGCCGGAGGGCAAGGTCCGCCGCCGCGCCCGGGCCGGACCGCCGCGGCGCTGGCAAACGGCCTAGCTAAGAGCACTGCCGTGCGGAGGCCGCAGGGGTCGCGGACCGCAGGTGCTGATTATTGGCGGCGGCATCGCCAATTTTACCAACGTTGCGGCCACGTTCAAGGGCATCATCCGCGCGCTGAAGGAGGCACGTCGCGTCAGCGTCGGCGTCGGCGCACTGAGCGCATCGCTGGCGTGCTGACGCGGGGGCCCCCGGTCAGGTCCATGCTGTTGTCCCCGATGCCGCAGTTCCGGAAGGAGCTCGTGGCGTGCAAAGTGTCCATCTATGTGCGCCGCGGCGGGCCCAACTACCAGGAAGGCCTGCGCGCCATGCGCATGTTGGGCGAGTCGCTGGGCGTACCCATCCACGTCTACGGCCCCGAGATGTTCATCACCGGCATCGGTGCGGCAGCGCTGCGATGCGGACGCGGCAGGCGCGGCCATCGCCTGACAGATGGAACGTCTCGCGTCTGGGCTGGGTTCCGGCACCGCAGTGCCGCTGGCGCTCGGGCTGCAGCCGGCGCCGCAGGCGCCGCCGACCGAGGCGCCGATCAGCTACACCGAGCAGATGTTCATGACACCGGTACGGCACCACGCCGCAACTGGGCCTGCCGCGGGGCTCCGCTCACGCGGGCGCGGCCCGTCGTTGCGCGCCTTGCCTCGACAGGCGTCGTCGGTCGAGAACTTTTCGACGCGGCGCAAGTCCGAGGCGAACGTCTTTGGCGCCGCCGAGGACGCCAACACCATCGAGCTCTTTGGCAGGTAGCGCTCGCGCGCGCCAGCCGCGGCCGCGCGCCCCAGTTGGCCGTCGCCTGATGCCCCGCCGCACCACGTTGCGCACGCTCACCCTTTGGCAGCACCGACGCGCTGCCGAGCAAGGAGCACCCGGCGTACACGCTCTTCACCAAGTCGACGCGGGCGTTCATCTACGGCATGCAGCCGCGCGCCGTCCAGGGCATGCTGGACTTTGACCACATCTGCAAGCGGGAGACGCCGTCCGTCGCCGGCATGATCTACCCGTTCGGCGGCTCCCACGTGCAAAAGTTCTACTGGGGCACCTCGGAGACCCTCATCCCGGTCTACACCAAGATCGCCGACGCCGTCGCGAAGCACCCGCACGTCGACGTCGTCGTCAACTTTGCGTCGTGCCGCTCCGTGTACGAGAGCACCATGGAGCTGCTCAAGTTCCCGCAGTTCCGCACCATCGGTCCGTTCTCGCCGGCCACGGCGGAATCACGGCGTAGTGCTTGGGTCCTCACTGCGTTTGCTGTTGCTGGGTCCGCGTCGTTGGCCGCACAGCCATCATTGCGGAGGGCGTCCCGGAGCAGAAGACCCGGCTCATCATCAAGAAGGCCGAGGAGCTCGGCGTCACCATCATCGGCCCCGCCACCGTACGCGGCTGTACGCGCCAGCTCACTGGAGCGCGGCGCACGGGACCCACCCCGCGCACCGGCGCTCCCCGCGAATAATCGTTGGTGCACCAGGTCGGCGGCATCAAGCCGGGCTGCTTCAAGATTGGCAACACGGGCGGCATGATGGACAACATCATCGCCTCCAAGCTGTACCGGCCCGGCTCCGTCGGCTACGTCTCCAAGTCCGGCGGTACGGCGGCGGCGGGGGCGGCGGCGGCGGCGGCGCGCCGGCGCGCCGTCCGTTTGCTGAGGCACGCGCTGGAGGCCTATCTCGCGACGTGTGGCAACAGGCATGTCGAACGAACTGAACAACATCATCTCGCGCACGACCGACGGCGTCTACGAAGGCGTGGCGATCGGCGGCGACCGCTACCCCGGCACCACGTTCATCGACCACGTCCTGCGCTTTGAACGGGACCCCGCCTGCAAGCTCATCGTGCTGCTGGGCGAGGTGAGACGCTGCTGCGCGAGCAAAGGCCGCCCAGAGCCCACGGTGCTCATTTGTCGTGCTGCCCACCGGTTGAGCTTGCGTCGGCTAGGTCGGCGGCGCGGAGGAGTGGAAGATCGCCGAGGCCATCAAGAAGGGCCAGATCAAGAAGCCCCTGATCGCGTGGTGCATCGGCACCTGCGCCAGCATGTTCACGACCGACGTCCAGTTCGGCCACGCCGGCGCCCTCGCCCAGAGCGACCAAGAGACCTCCAACGCCAAGAACGCGGGCCTCAAGGCCGCCGGCGCGCTCGTGCCGGCGACCTTTGAGGAGCTGCCCGCGCTGCTCGAGTCCACGTACAAGAAGGTGCGACCGGGGAGAGGCACGTGGCGGTCTTGCTGGTGCCCGCGCCTCTCACTCTGGATGCGGCCGCCCCATCCACGCCAAGCCATCGGTGTCCCCATCCCTCTATCAGCTGGTCAAGGAGGGCGTCATTGTGCCGCAGCCGGAGCCGGAGGTGCCCAAGATCCCGATCGACTACGCGTGGGCGCAGGAGCTCGGCATGATCCGCAAGCCCGCCAACTTTGTGTCGACCATCGTCGACGACCGTGGCGAGGAGCTGGTGCGTCGGGCTGGGGTGGGTCCGCACCCGCACCGGGGATGCCGTACGGAAGGCTAACCAAAGCGCCAATGTCGCTCGCACGCACGGAGCGCCGATGCCAGCTCTACGCGGGCATGCCGATCTCGTCGGTGTTCAAGGAGAACATCGGCATCGGCGGCGTGATCTCCCTGCTGTGGTTCAAGCGCCGCCTGCCCGACTACGCGCTGCGCTTCATCGAGATGGTGCTCATGCTCACGGCCGACCACGGCCCCGCCGTCTCCGGCGCACACAACACCATTGTCAGCGCCCGCGCCGGGAAGGACCTTGTCTCGTCGCTGTGCTCGGGCCTCCTGACCATCGTACGTGCCGCGGCCCTTGGAATCGCGAAAGGCCGAAGGCCGGCTGCTGACAAGCAAAGCAATGCATGCGTTCGGGGGCGCTGCGCTGGCCGCGCTCAGGGCGACCGCTTTGGCGGCGCGCTGGACGGCGCGGCCGAGCAGTTCTCGTCGGGCTACGACAAGGGCCTGACCCCGGCCGAGTTTGTCGAGGACATGCGCCGGCAGAACAAGCTCATCTTGGGCATCGGTCACCGCGTCAAGAGCCGGAACAACCCCGACCTGCGCGTCGTCATCATTAAGGAGTTTGTCAAGAAGCACTTCCCGGCGTCGCCCATCCTCGACTACGCCATCGCGGTGGAGCAGGTGACGACGGCCAAGAAGGACAACCTGATCCTCAACGTGGACGGCGCCATCGGCGTGGCGTTCGTCGACCTCATGCGCAACAGTGGCTGCTTCACCCGCGAGGAGGCCGACGTACGGCGGCGCGCGGCCAGCGAGGTCGTGGAGGCGGCCCTGGCTGGAGAGCTAACCAGCTCTCAACTGCGCGCTCTGCTGTGGGGAGGCGCGACCGCGCAGGAATACGTCAAGACCGGCACGCTCAACGGCCTCTTCGTCGTCGGGCGCAGCATCGGCTTTGTGGGCCACTTCCTGGACCAGAAGCGGCTCAAGCAGGGCCTGTACCGCCACCCGTGGGACGACATCTCGTACCTGGTCGGCAACGAGTCCGCGGCCCCGTAACGGACAGAGGAGCCATATACGCACGTGCAGAAAAATCAAAGTACAGGATGCAACGCTGTTTATACAATCATTTGATTTGCTCAGTTTTTGCCAACGAGATGCTCTAGGGCCGACCGGTAGGTGCCGTTCAGGTTGTCCGGCTCGTTTTGATAGATGGTGAGCAGCACCGCCATGGCGACGGCAAAGTAGGCGACCTCGCCGTTCCTGCGTAGCGTCCCGATTAAGATACGGAGGGCCAGGGCAGTGGAAGCTCGTGAGTTTCGCGCACATGCCTACCTAGTTCCCCCGAGTGCGCGTTGCGCTCTCCCGTACGGAATGTTGCGGAAGCGGCCGTGCTTGACCATCTGGTTCCAGAAGGACTCGAGGGCGCGCGGCGCGCAGTACATGGCCAGCTCGATGCGGCGCGGCTTCTGCTCGAGGAGCACGCACAGGCCGCCGCAGAAACCGTTTAGGTAGTACCTGGTCGGGGCACCACCCGTGGGACGCCCGAACGAGACCGCCCTCGTTAGAAGGGCGCCGTCAGATCGTGCCGGCGGTCCGCGGGCCACGTACGCAAACCGGTAGTCGCGCCCAAAGATGTTGCGGAAGTAGCAGGGCATGAGCAGGGAGATGGTGCAGTACATGGTCAGGAAGACGGACGACCGCAGGCTGGCCATCGCTGTCTTCCAGAGGAACGTGCCCGGCCTGGCTCGACCGGGCGTGGGCGCGCAGCGGTGCCACGGGCGCATGAGCATGCCGCGGAGCGCACGCACGGCGCGCCGGCGCCGCACGCACTTGCTGATGAGCTGGTTGCGCTTGAAGAGCAGCGACATGACAACGTTGAGCGGCACATAGAGGCGCAGGGCGTTGGGCATCTCGCTCAGGAAGAACTGGCCCGCGCCGACGGTGCAGGACTCGCTGCCCGGGTGCATGCACGCGTGCAGCATCTCCTCCGTCGGGGCCACCTGCAGCTGCTCCAGCGGCGTCGGGTACGTCTGGGAAAGCCGGTTGTGCAGCAGCACGCGGCGCACAATGCGCCGTCAGGTGCGGCCGTCGTCCGCACGTCCGACCAGATGGATCGCCGGCGCGTACCTTGAGAATATCCTTGAACGGCGTGAGGTCCACGCGCTCCCGGCTGGCCAGGCTCCGCAGCACGTTGAGCCACGGCACTGCGAGCTTGCCGTGCTTGGCGAACCCGCCGTGCACGAGCAGGAAGGCAAAGTACGATTTCTGCCGCCAGCCGCACTTCGTGGCGCACAGGGCCGCCGGTCGAGGTTAGCTGGGCGCTCGCCCGCCGAGCGCGCCCGCGCGCTCGCGACCGTGCGCACCGCCAGCGTGTCCTGCTCAAACACGAGCGCGTAGATGATCTGGGCCGACGCGATGGCCATGACGAGCGTGTCGCCGTGCGGCACGGTGGGCAGGTAGCCCCGCTTGTTGAGGTAGTTGTAGGCAAACTCCAGCGTCCGCGTGGAGATGTACAGCGCCAGCGCCATGCGGCGGGACTTGTCGTCCACCGCGAGGGTCAGGCCGGCCAGGGCGCCCGCCACGAGCGCTGCGCGCGGGACCGCGGGAGCCGCCGAGGATATCGTCTCCTTGGTGAGAGGCGGCCGGGATGCGTAGCTCACACCGTTCCTGCTACGTACAGTTCCAGTTGTCCTCGGTGCGCCGCGCGTGCCGCATCATGCAGTTGCAGCCCTTGTACACGCCCACGAACGACGCCAGGAACAGGCCGAAGCGCAGATGGTCCGACCCGGCCAGCTTCCAGAGCAGCTTGGGGCTGTGGAGCCGTCGAAAAACGAGAGGCGGGCACGCCTAGGTTAGCCGTGGCGGCGCCGCTGCTGCTCAACGAGAAGGCGGCCGTCCGTACTCGGTGAACACGCGGCCCTTGAGCAGGGCGGGCAGGACGGCGAGCAGGTACTTGCCGGCGCCGGCCAGCAGGAAGGTCCGCACAAAGCCGCGGACGGCGTTCGCGGGGCACGTCCCTTCGTGCTGGCAGAACGGCCGCGCCGTCGGCTTCTCGGCGGCGAGCCGCTCGCGGTGCCGTCTGTTAGGTCCCCACTCGGGCGGCGGCGGCGGCGGCGGCGGCGGCGGCAGAACCTTGGTAAGCTCTCGACCACGTCGTCCGCGTCTGTTGGCGCAACAGCCAACGTACCTGTTCAGCTCCAGCAGGGCGGCCGCCCATGGCGAGCCCTTGGGCAGCAGGCCGGCGACGCGCCGGGCCTCGTTGGCGGTGAGCCACGCGGCCAGCAGGTGGGCGCCGGCGCCGACGCGCGGCGGCGAGCGCGCCGCGGCCTTGGACAGCGTGGCCGCGGAGTCGGCCATGGTCGGCGACAGCGCGGCGGCGCTCTCGCCCACCGTGGCCATTCGTGGCGTCTGCGCCGTGCAGCCAGGGAGATCTGCCTGCGGACAATGCGCCGTGCCGACGCCACTCGCCCCCGTCCGTCCCGCCCGTGAGGACCAGCGGGCGGGCAGCCATGCGCGGCGGCGACGTGGCCGTACCGCTTCGGAACGTGGCAGGCGGTGCCAGTGGATGGCGGGCGGTCGCCGGTGTGTGTCCCGCCGTGCGGTGCGTCAAGCAGCGGGTCCGCCGGCGGCCCCTGCGGGCGTCCCTCCCCGCGCCCAGTGCGGCCAGCGGGTGCGCGTCCGAGCGGCGTCCAGCACTGCCGGCCGGCGGCGCTGCCCCGCACGGCCCCGCCGCCCGCCGCGTGACTCCACACGTGACTGACGTGGCACGTGATATATGACGTCATCGGCCGCGGTTTGGCGCGAACGCGGCGGCGGATGGCGGCGGCGACGGCGGCCGCGGCGGCGGCGCCCACGCCGGCGGCGCAGTGGGCGGCGCTCCTCCCGCCCGCGTGGCAGGACCACGTCACCCGCTGGATCGCCGAGGACGCGCCCTCGTTTGACTACGGCGGCTTCGTCGTCGGCACCAAGCAGGACACCGCGTTCCTCCTTGGCAAGGCGCCCGTACGCCCCGCGACCACCCATGACCTCTCGTGGTTGCCGGCCAGCTCACCCCTGCCGGCCGCGGTCCGGTGGGACGAGAGGCTCATAGGGTGTGCTGGCGGGACGGCCGTTCGTGGACGAGGTGTTCCGGCAGCTCAACTGCACGTACGGCACACGGAGCCGTGCCCCGCCGCCTCACGGGTCGTCCGTGCCTGACCGTCCAGGCACACGCCGCCGCCGACGCATGGAAACTGCAGGGTGGAGTGGCTGCTGGAGGAGGGCGAGGCGTTTGAGCCGGTGAAGAAAGTGGCTGTCGTCCGCGGCGCGGCGCACCACCTGCTCCTGGGCGAGCGCGTCGCGCTCAACCTCCTCGCCCGCGCCAGCGGCATCGCCACTCGGTACGGGCCGCCGCCCGGTCGCCGCCGTCGAGGGGCGAGGGCGGGCACTGACAGCTTGCCATCGGTCAATGACCGGATGGGCGCCCGCAACGCAGCGCGCGGCGACTGCAGCAGCTCAAGGCGTCGGCCGGCTGGTCCGGCATCATTGCGGGCACCCGCAAGACCACGCCCGGTACGGCTCCCGCCCATGCGGCGATCGTGGGGAACGCCGCAGCAGGCGCTTTAGCGCACGCCCGCGCTTTGTGGCGGCGCTGTGGGTGCGCAGGCTTCCGCCTGGTGGAAAAGTACGCGATGCTGGTCGGCGGCGTCGACACCCACCGGATGGACCTCTCGAGCATGATCATGCTCAAGGACAACCACGTCTGGAGCACCGGTGCGGCCCGGCGGTGGGCGGAGCGGCACCGCGGGCTGGGCGGGACGGCAGAAATGGCTGACGGCGCGCCAGCGCCACCTTGTGCCGCATGGATCGCTCCAGGGTCGATCACGGGCGCCGTCAAGAAGGCGCGGTCGGTGGGCGGCTTTGCGCTCAAGATTGAGGTCGAGTGTCGCTCCGAGGAGGAGGCCGAAGAGGCCATTGCCGTACGCGACCGTCGTCGCTGGATGCCCCCCTCGGCGCGTCGCCA
>Ga0180216_1004782_pt1 | contig 10117 bp, 9 predicted proteins | sample eDN3rd37CBELigMG_FD_128879 | JGI IMG/M metagenome (GOLD analysis project Ga0180216, IMG submission 128879) | Enriched Miracle-Growth compost microbial communities from Emeryville, California, USA - eDNA 3rd pass 37_C BE-Lig MG (version 2)... ...
CCAATTGTTCCAGAGGTCCATGGTGTCGATCGGCGTGCCCGCGGTGTGCGGGCCGAGCGACGCTCCCAGGGGGAACGAATTGTTGGCCGAGTGGTAGTTCTGCACCGCCAAACCAATCTGCTTAAGATTGTTGACGCACTGGGCGCGGCGGGCGGCCTCGCGGGCCGACTGGACGGCGGGCAACAACAGGGCGATCAAGACCGCGATGATGGCGATGACCACCAACAACTCAATCAGCGTGAATCCTCTCTTCTTTGTCGCGCTCACGGGAACCTCCCCTGCGAAAAATTGATGGGACGGATCGCGAACTCCAACTCAGGACCGTGCTTGAACATGGCGACCGACGCCGGCGGCTTATCGCTTCTTCGCGCCTTGCCGCTTGGCGCCGGCTTTCGACTTCATGAAGTTCTCCATGTTGTCGTTCGACTGCTTCAGCGTGGCGGGAATCGCCACCTTCTCCTCGCCGACCTGCTGGGTCTGGCCTCCCCCGCATCCCGAGAGCGGGACGACGAGCGAGCCCAGGAACAAGACGAGCGAGAACCGGATTCCGAAAGACCGTCGTAAACCGTGAGCCATGGGAATCGAGTCCACCAGGTTGCTGGAAACCTCAAAGGATCGCCCGCGGGCGATCTCCGTCTTCGGCTCGGCGCGCGCGGAATCTCCGCGAATGAGCTTGGACCAGGACCGGAGCTTAGTGGTTAAGTGAGGGTCGAAGAAACGAACGCGCTCGGATTGAGCTGGGTTTTATCAAGCGCGCGTCGGGCTTACCCGCGTTAAGATGAACGCGATGTCAACGGAAGTCAACAACCAGTCTATAGAATCTGTGATTTTTCGATGTAATCCATCCACGTTCCCTCCATCACCTCGCCCCCTGGTCGACGGAATCGGTGAATTTGACATGTCCGCCACGGTGGCCGACAATCCTTGAAGAGGAGCTTTGGAAAGGCGTGTTGGAGGGGGTAGGACGTGGCGTTTTCCGTGACGGCGGATCAGAAACCGCCGGTGTTTCTGCTGACGAATGACGATGGTTTCGACGCGCCGGGGCTTCTGGCTCTCCGGCTCGCCGCCCAAGGGTTGGGCGAGTGTCGGGTGATCGCGCCCCTGGCCGCGGAGTCGGGCTGCGGGCATCGCGTGACGACCCACGGGGCGCTCCGGGTGAGCCGGCGCGAGGGCGACGTGCTGGCCGTCTCGGGGACCCCGGCCGATTGCGTCCGACTGGCCCGGCATCATCTGGCGACCGACGCCCGGTGGGTTCTCTCGGGGATCAACGCCGGCGGCAATCTCGGAACCGACATCCACCACTCCGGGACGGTCGCCGCCGTGCGGGAGGGGGCGATTCACGGGTTGCCGGGCGTGGCCGTGTCGCAATACATCGCGCGGGGGCGGCCGATCGACTGGAGGCGGGCGGAACGCTGGACGCGCGTGGTCCTCGCCGAACTCCTGACCAGGCCTTGCCCGCCGGGCGCCTTCTGGAACGTCAACCTTCCCGCGCTGGAGCCGGACGAGCCCGATCCCGAGATCATCTTCTGTCCGATCGACCCCTCCCCCCTGCCCCTCCATTTCGAGGTCGAGGCCGACGGCGCGGTTTATCGAGGCGACTATCATGGCCGCGAGCGCCGGGAGGCCGCCGACGTGGCGGTCTGTTTTGGGGGCCAAATCGCCGTGAGCCTGGCTCGGGTCTTCGAGATCGAACCGGACCCGAAATCGACCGGCGACCCGAACGGAACGACTGGCCGGGGACTGGCCGGAGCGGCGGCGGCCGTGTCATAATCAAGCGGGTTTTTGAGGCGACCGCCGGCCGGCTCCAGTCCGCGCCGGGGGCGCGCTCGTCTTTTCGCCATCCATTTCATCCCTTGGTCCGCGTCGACGCCCGAGTCTGGAGAATGATCTGATGAGGTTTTGGATTCCTTCCGCGTGCGGGATTCTGGCGATGTTGCTGCCCGGTTGCGGAGACCCGGGGCAAATCGTCCCGGTGACGCCCCCGGGCGCCGTGATCCCCAAGCATGTTCCCGAAGACCAGGCCGCCGAGGCGCTGGGCGAATCCGCCACCTACGCGCCCCAGTCCGGGGCGAGCTCCAACGCGGGGATCGAGCTCTACCCCCCGGCCCCTCCCACCGAGCCCGGCGAAACCAAGACGCTGGACGGCGGCGTGACCTATGAAACCCTTAAGGCGGGAACGGGCGAGGAATTTCGGTCGGGCCGGGTCGGCGTCATCAACTACGAGGGGAAGCTCGATGACGGCACCGTCTTCGACTCCACCAAGACCAAAGGCGCTCCGGCCCAGTTCACCTTCGGCGGCGGCGGCCTGATCCGGGGCTGGGAGATGGCCGTTCCCGGAATGAAGGTCGGCGAGGTCCGAAAGATCGTCGTCCCGCCCGCGATGGGATACGGGGACAAAGACATGGGGGACATCCCGCCTAATTCGACGCTTACTTTTGAAGTTGAGTTGGTCGGGATCAAGTAACGTCGAGATCGGCCATTGAGCGACCGGAGAAAAATCGCCGGCGGCTCGTCGCGGTTGATCGGCGGCGTCCGGCCCTCCCGAGGGGAGGCGAGCCTCCCACCCAGTCGGGGCCGGGCTTGAGGCTCGGCGAGGGCCGCGCCCTCCCGGGCTCAAGCCGCGACCAGCGCCGCCCGCCCTTCCCGGGCGAATACCTTGTCTTCTGTTTCCTCATCCATTTTTTTCGTGGCTCACACCAATCGAGGCGGAGAATGGCGACAGCGACGGCCTCGCCCACGTTTTCGGGCATCAATTACCGGGTGGTCGGCAATCTTGGCACCGGGGCGGGCAGCACCGTCCTGCAGATCGCCGACAAAAACGCAGGCGGCAAGCGGTACGCCCTTAAGGTGATCCGCAAACTGGACGCCGAGGACGGGATCTACATCGACCAGGCCAAGACCGAGTTCGAGGCCTCCCAGAAGCTGAACCACTCGGCCATCGCCCAAATTTACGACTTCCGGCTCAAGAAGTCGTGGTTCCGGGTCGTCGGCGCCGAGCTGCTGATGGAGTACGTTGACGGCAAGACGCTCGACGAGATCGAGGCGCCCGAACTCGGCCAGCTCGTCCTGATCTTCAGTCAGGCCGCCTCGGCCCTGGCGCACATGCACCGCCGCGGCGTCTATCATGGCGACATGAAGCCATCCAACATCATGCTGTCGAAGGCCGGCCAGGTGAAGCTGATCGATTTCGGCACCGCCTGGATCCGCGGCGAGGAGAAAAACCGGGTCCAGGGAACGCCTCAGTACATCGCCCCCGAACAGGCGGCCGAGCGGGTCGTCAACGAGAAGACCGACGTCTACAACTTCGGCGCGACGATGTACCGCATGTTCACCGGGCGGTTCGCCCAGTCGGGCATCCCCGGCGCGGGGGTCGATCGCAAACTCCCCGCCCCCAGCCAGATCAACCCCCGCATCCTCTCGACGCTGAACAACCTGATCCTCTCCTGCCTGGAAATCTCCCCCGGCAAACGCCCCGCCGGCATGGCCGAAATCCGCGAGCAGCTTCACCAAGTCGTCCTGGAGATGGGCTTGGAAGAGGCGGAACTCAAAGGCGCCGAGGATGACGAGGAGTGGTGAGCCCGGCCCGAGGATCGAAACCGGTCTAAAAAAGTTACCCTCTCCGGCCGGATCGGACCGGCGGGGGCCATCGGATTTCGGGAGGGCGAGCCGCGCCCTCCCGACCTCGTTCCGGGGCGCCCTCCGTAAACCCGACGGCCCTCATCGTCCGGATCAATCGCCCGCGAAGATCGCCCGGTAATTGAAACGATCGTTGGGGGCGATGTCGCCGTTGAGGGTGAAGTCCGACCAATCGCCCGTTTCGGCGATGGCGTCGGCCCACTTGAAGTCAATCGACTTCACCTCGCCCGCCAGCCCCAGGGCCGAAAGCGGGACCGCCAACTCGATTCCATCCCCGGCAACGGCGGCGGTCACTTCGATGGGCGAGCCCCATTGATACGCGCCGTCGACGTTGCGCTCCAGCAGGAGCGTCCCCCCCTCGCCCCGGCGGCGGCCAACCACGAAATCGTAGCCCAGCCAGCCGGTCTTCGGGTCGCTGTCGACGTCCAGAAAGAGCATCGGCCCCGGCGCTTCGGGCTCGGTTTTGATGGCGTCGCGGCACCGGACCAGGAAATGGAGATTCTCGGCGTCTCGACTCGCCTTGGTGGAAACGAGATCGTTGCGCCCCGTCTTGTTGACGTAGTGAAGCGTCTTGCCCCAGCCGGGAAAATCGCGGTCGACCGGATCGCCGATCGTGTCGCGATGCTCGGGGGCAACCTCGTTCCAGTCGTCGAACCGGCCGTCGATCTGGATCGGCCGCGACGCGACGACCGGGATCGGCCGGACGCCCTTGTAACGGCGGACATTGGCGACGAACTGGTAATAATAAGCGTCGCCGTGGCCTCCCTTCATGGGCTCGATGTCGCGGCTGTACTCTCGGCTGAACTGATCCACAAACGTCACCGGCCCCGCGCCGTGGAGGGGGAACGTCTCGTCGTACCGACCGGCGATCCACTCGTTCCAGCCGGTGACGAAGACGAACGGCGGATCAATCTCAAGCGCCCGCCTCCACTGCTCATCGAAGTTGCGGCCGGTGAAGTCCCATCCCTCGGGCCCCGGTTGCCGCCCATCGTGATGGCTCCGACCATGAGCCCGGGGATTGCTCAAGACGCCGAGCTTCCCATCGACGGCGTTCTGAGCCACGCCCACCGAGACCTGCTCCGGCTCGCCCTTGTCGTCATAAAAAGCGTGCTGGGGATGGACCTCCAGCCAGCTCCACTGGCGGGGTCCGGTCGGCCCCTGGAAGTAGTCGGGCTGGGGCTTCCGGAAGGTGAGGGTCTCAAGAATGCGCCGGGTGGTCTCGTCGCCGCTTCTGACGCGCAGAGTGAAATCTTCGCCGTCGCCTCGCCACCATCCGACGCGGCCCCGGGGCTCCGACATCTCCAGGAAATACGTCCCCGCCGGCGCGGGCTCGTTCAAGGCGAGGGCCAACCAGGCGTTGTCGGCGACATGGTCGAACGACCGGCTCGCCACGACCTCGCCCCTTTCGTCGCCTCGGCGGAGGGTCAGCGTCGCTCCCGAATCCTTGGTTTCCCAGGTCGGGACCGCGGCGGCGACCGAGTCGAACGAGCGATCCGCGGTGAACGACCGGCCGAGCGTCTTCCCCGGCTCCAGAGGGACGGGCGTGGTCCGTTCGCCGACGAGAAGCGCGTCGTCGGTCAGCAACTCGGGATCGGCCAGGATCAGGGGCTTTCCGTCCCACCGGAACCAGAGTTCGGGATACAGCCCCGGCTCGTAAAGCTGCTCCCAAAGCTCTCGAACGACCTTGCGGGGCGCCCAGAATGGGCAAAGGAACGCCATCTTGGGGACGCGGTTCCCAGCGCGTCTCATCTCGTCGAACACCCGGCCGAGCGCCCGCCAGCTTTGGGGATAGGTAAGCTGGTTGGTCACGTCGAAGATCACGACGTCGACCCCGGCGTCGGCCAGCATCTGGGCGTGCTTGCGGAGCACGCCGTCGTCGTCGGATCGGTAATAGCCGAAGATCGACTCGCCCCAGTGATGCGGGTAATGAAGCGGTCCCCACAGCGGGTTGGTCGGATCGTCCATCGCGCCGGGGGCCTCGGCCAGGATCTTGGAGATGTCGAACGGCCCCAACTCGCCGTGGCGACCGAGCCAGAGGAAATAGAACATCCCGACCGTCTTGTTGGGGCGAGGCGGCCCGACCTCCTCGAAAGTCGGAACGCGCCGGCCGAGGGCGTCGACCGCCACCCACGCATCGCTGAAAAGGTCGCGCGGGGCGTCGTCGGCCGCGGCGAACGGAGCCGCGGCGGAGGTGGCGACGGTCGCCGCGAACACAAGGAGCAGAGCGCGGGCGCGTCTCATCGGGTGAGTTCCCTTCTTAATCTTAATCTTGCTGGGCGCGCGGGGTCGGCTGGCGGCCGGGGCCGAACGCGGTAAACCGTTCGACCTCCACGGGCGGCGTGGAGGTCGAAGCGGGGGGCGGGGGAATCGAGCGGGCGGGGCGTCGCGGTTAAGGCTTCGGCGCGTCTTACTCGAACTCGTTGCCGTCATCGGGGTTCACAACGATCGATCCGTCCTCCATGCGCAGGATGGCGCCCCACCGCCGGACGTTGTGGGCGTGCCCGCCGGGATCGGCGTCAATCTCCTGGATCGTGTACCGGCCGGGTTCGAGATCGACGACGAACCCCCGGAAATAGGGGATGGTGTCGGCGCGGGCGAGCTCCCGCCCGGTGGAGTCAATCAGACGATACCGACCCGACTTGTTAGCGCTAGGCATGGGGAAGTGTCCTCTCTTGGAGCGCGACCAGCGTCGGACGACTCTCGCCCCGACCGTTCGCGAACCACGGCGGGACGCCGGGACTATTATACGCTTCGGGGCCTCATGGGAATCCCCGGCGATCGTCCCGGGGACTCTCCCTATTCAAAATTCGCGCCGCCACCCACAGGGGCCGCGGGCTCCTCGTCCTTGGCCGGCGCCTGGATCTTCGCGGGGGCCTCGGGCTGCTGGGCCGTTCTCCAGCCGAGCCGGAAGGCCGCTCGGGCGACTCGGGCGGCCTTCCCCAGGTCGGCCTTCTCCACGTCGTCGGTCGGCTTGTGATAGTCCTCGTGCAGACCCGAGAAGAAGAAGATCGCGGGGATCCCCTTGGCGGCGAAGTTGTAGCTGTCGGTTCGGGCGTAGAACTGGTCGGCGTCGAAAACCAGCTCCAACCCCTCGACCTTGCCGATCTCCTCGGCCGCGGGGACCAGCGAGTTGTAATCGCCATGCTTCGGCGAGGGCGTCACGCTGATCTTGCCCGGGTCGTTGCGGCTGACCATGTCGAGGTTGATGTCGGCGACGATCTTGCCGCCCTCGGGCAGAAACTGATGATCGGCGTACCACTTGCTGCCCAGAAGCCCCTTCTCCTCGCCCGAGACCCAGAGGAACAAAACGCTTCGCGCCGGCCGCGGCGCCTTGGCGAACGCCTCGGCGATTTCAAGCAGGGCGCTGGTGCCGGAGGCGTTGTCGTCGGAGCCGTTGTGGATCTCGCCGTTCTCGTTGACCCCCACGTGATCGTAGTGAGCGCTGAAGACGACAACCTCCTTCTTCTTCTCTGGGTCGGCGCCGGGGAAATAACCGACGACGTTGTGGTCGATGACGGTCTGGCGGTCGACGGCGTGGCGGAAGTTGACCCGAAGTCCCTCCAGAACCCACAGCGAATACTCTTCGGCGTCGGCGGCCGGCAGGTCGAACGCCGAGACCAGCACGTCGCGGATCGGGTCGGCCAGCGTGATCCCCGGCAAGATCGCGGGCGCGGCGCCGAGGGTCATCCTCGCCGGCCGATCGAAGCCGAGGTTGGACGGGGAAAGCGGCTGGCTAAGCGCCGGCGATTGCCTTCCAGGGGGCTGAATCCACAAGACGCCAAGCGCCCCCAGCTTGCGCGCGGTCTCGATCTTGGCGGTCGGACTGGCGAATCGCCGCGCCCGCTCCATCCCGATGGCTTCCTCCTCTCCTTCCGGAAGTCCTTCGTACATCAGGACAAACCGATTCTTGGCGCGCGAGTCCAAATCGCCGTAGTCGTTGATGCCTCGTTCGGGGTCGACTCGGCCGTAGCCCGCGAAGACAACGCCAGCGTCAATCTCGCCGCCGGCCACACCGCCGGGGCGATAAAGATAGTCTTGTCCCAGCTTGCAGGGGAAGACCCGCTTCGAGTCGCCGATCCCAACAACCAAGGTCATTTTCGCGCCTTCGGCGAGGGGCGTGGCGACTTCGAGCGGGAAGCGCTGGAGGTACGCCCGACCGCCGCGGATGGGGTCGCCCAATGGCTCGGCCCCCGCGGCGAAGAGATGCGCGGCCAGATACTCGGCGGCGAGCCTCCCCTCGGGCGAGCCCGAGTCGCGTCCCTTCATTAAATCGGAGGCGAGAAACCGGAGGTGGCCGCCGATCTCGCGGTCGGTGATCGACGCGACCGCCTCGGCCGGCGGCTCGACCGTCGGATCGGCGGTGGGCGTCTGGGCGGGCGTCGAGTGCGGGAACGCGACGAGGCAAACCAAGGCGAGCGGCGCGAGGAGGCGTCTCATGGGGGATCCTTGACACCAAGGGGGCGGACGAACGCGGTCGCGGAAGCCCGCCCGCGCGCTTGCCCGCGGCCGACGGCTCCCGACTAGTCCAAAATTCTAAACCGACCGACCACCCACCTCAACCACCGAGCCCGCCGAGGCTCGCCTGGCGCGTCGCGCATCCGTTTTCCGAAGGATTCTCCCGCGTCGGACCGCGTCCCGGAAAACAAGCACGCCCGGCACCCCCCTCGTTGAAGGGGCGCCGGGCGTTCAAGCACAATCACGTGAGTCGATGGTCCGGATCAGGGTCGCGCGGCCTTGTTGCCGGCCGGCGCGCCGGGGCGCGACTGCATGAGGCTCTTGGACGCCTCCAGGCCGGCGTCGGGACGGTCGGCGGCGGGAGGAGGCGCCTCGTTGGTGTTGGACTCGCCGCCGCAGCCGGAAAGAGTCCCCGCCAACAAGAGCGCGCAGCCCAGCGCCGAGATTCGAATTCGAGACATGGAGAAACACCTTCTGATTAAAGTCGCGTGGAATTGAATTCCTCGTCGGGAGGGGGGCGGTATCCGGCCGCCCACCCTCGCCGCGATTGGATCAATAGGAGTCGGAGCTGATGACCTCGCCGCCCGCCCGGGTGCCCAGGGCCCACCAGGTCGGAACCGAGACGCTGTCCTTGATGAATCGGACGGAGCCGTCGGCCATGCAGGCGTTGACCCCGCCGGGGTGGTTGCTGCTGGCGGTGATGGCGTCGATGGCCTGCCCCGGCCGATAGTCCTCCGCCGTGCAGGTCAGGCCGTTGGGCGTGTTCACGTGGGAGTAGGAGTTGAACCGCAGGGTGTTGCCGTGCGAGCCCGCCCAGACCGCGCCGGAGATCCACTCGTTGTTGATCGACCCGGCCGTGGTGGCGGTTCCCGGCAACGCCCGACAGGCCTGGGTGAACGCCATCGCCGCCTGCCCGTTGCCCGAGTCCACCTGGGTGCCTGGGACCGGTCCGAAGGCGACGCGCCTCGCGTCCCTCGACGCGGCCGTAACCACCGTCCCGCCCGGCAGGCCGATCAGCCGCTCGCTGATCGCCACGGTGTTCGACGTGCCGTCGGTCAGACTGGCGACGGTGACCGTCGCGGCGTTGTTCGGGTAGTTCGTGTCAATCATCACGCGGTCGTCCTGACGCATCGGAATGATGACGCCGCTCCAGGTCCTCAGCGAGGGCGGGCCGCCGATGTTGGCGGAGTAGTTCGTCCACGACTGCGGCAGCCACGGCCCCGTGCCCGCGCTCTCCGACGGGCAGATGTACGTCGCCACCCGCGCCCGGCAAACCGTCTGGTAGTTCGCCTCTTGATCCGCGCCGAACGAGAAGTTCGCCGCGTTGGCCAATGCTTGCCCCTCCATCATCGGCAAAAGCGCCACGGCCCAGCCCAGCGGCCAGTTGCCGGGTCCGGGGCTCGCTGGCCCGGCGCGCCATGCGTTCCCCGATAGCGGCGGGAAGCAGTTCTGCTGCGAAACGTAGTTGTGCAACCCCAGCCCCATCTGCTTCAGATTGTTGACGCACTGCGCGCGACGCGCGGCCTCGCGAGCCGACTGCACCGCCGGCAGCAACAGCGCGATCAACACCGCGATAATGGCGATCACGACCAGCAGTTCGATCAGCGTGAACCCAGCGCGCCCGCCTCGAACGATGGTTCGCATGAGCGGAACCCCCTAACGGAATGGACGAATTGAATGGCGGAATTGCGGAGGAAGCGCCAAGCCGGCGACCTCAAGAGCAATGAGCGATCAAGCGGGCCGGTCCGCCTGGTTGTCCCTCGGCGGCCGCGAAAACGCGGCAATCCGCTTCCTCATGCAAGCGCGCCCGTCCAAACGGCGCGGCGAATCGCCGGGAAGCGGCCCTCCCCTAAACAAATAAGATAACGTCAAATCAAGCGCTCGGCAATTGGCAAGAGCGCGCACCTGTCGATTTCGGCGGCGATCGACGGCCGGGCGCCAACAAGCACTCGTTCATTGCGAAGCGCGATTGAAACGCGGCGGCGCTTGACTCCGGAGCGTCAAATCTCGGAGCGCGGAACTCCCG
>Ga0180216_1004783_pt1 | contig 10115 bp, 8 predicted proteins | sample eDN3rd37CBELigMG_FD_128879 | JGI IMG/M metagenome (GOLD analysis project Ga0180216, IMG submission 128879) | Enriched Miracle-Growth compost microbial communities from Emeryville, California, USA - eDNA 3rd pass 37_C BE-Lig MG (version 2)... ...
ATAGCCTTGAATTGTAGCTTCCTCTCTGTACCCTTTTTTACTAACGCCTTCACGCAGCTTGGACAAATTCGTATATAAGTTATGCGGGGCTTTACGCTCAGAGCTTCTCCAGTAGTAGCTGCCCGCGTTCGATATTTCATCTAAATAAGGCTTTCCTTGCTTTTGTAGGATCGCATAGGCATCATTACTTGCCCCAGCATGAGCAATAATCGCATCATAGCTATCGGCAATCTCAATAAAATATGGACGATTGCTTCGTACAGGACCAATATCAAAATCAGCAGTCTCCGTGCTTTGGAAGATTGCAATTAGTCTTGTAATTCCTCCTTCCGCAAGCACTTCCCAGATGATATCTGCCTCAGTTAAGCCGCTTTGCGGGCGTGCAGGCGCAAGATTATTAATAAGCACAGCAACCGGTCGGGTATTATTCTGCTCCTCAAAACCAACTCCTGACAGGAGTGATGGATAGGTTGGCGGAGCAGGAGTTGGTGTAGCTTCCTCTGCCGGCGGAGGTGATTCAAGCGGAGGAACCTCTTCCTTCACTTCTTCCTTACCACAAGCAGTTACAACCATCATGACGAGCACAAGTAGAATAAGACCAAATTTCAACTTCATTTTATGCCTCCTATATTATAGGTTTCCTCTTTCATTTAACCACGGAATTGCCTCAATGTGTTGACTTTTCTCCAATTCGCGACTAAAAATCCAAAAAATATCACAACATAACTTCATAATGGTATTTATTAGAGAGGAATCTGCAGCAATATGATCGATGTACAACGTGGCGGTATTAGTATATGGCTAGCTTCTTCAATCATTATATTAAGCACAGGGATTTTGTCTCACGTAATGGCCTTGCCTGTTATCTTAAATATTGCAGGCCGAGATTCTTGGGTATCTGTTATCATTGCTGCCCCAATATATTTGATTTGGATTTTTATATTTATTAAGCTTGTACACGGCTTAAAGAGAATTTCGTTAATTGATTGGATAGAGCAGCACTGGGGAATATCGATGGGTTGGTTAATGAAAATTGTTTTTTGCGGGGCTTTGTTCTTTAACTCCTTTTACACGATGATCGATACGGTCATGTGGACGAATTCGACCTATTTACAGCAAACACCAATTTTCGTGATTATGCTTTGCTTTGTTCTTGTTTGTTTTTTCATGGCATTCTCTGGATTGCAGTCTATTGCGATCGTTGCATCGATACTGCTTCCGCTCGTTTCATTTCTTGGATACTTCATTTCGTTTTCTAATATGAAATTTAAAGATTACTCCTTATTGTTTCCGATTTTTGATCAGGGGTTACAACCGCCTATTCATGGCAGCTTCTATGTTCTGTCGTCCCTGTTTGACGTGTGGATATATATCTTATTCGCTCATCATGTAAAGAAGAAGATTAAGCCTTGGCAGCTATTTCTATTCGGGTTGTTTATGCTCATGATTGCATTGGGACCAATTATTGGTGGAATTACAGAGTTTGGACCCGAGGAAGCGATGAAGCAACGGCATACTGCCTACGACCAATGGAAAATACTTAGCCTTGGTCAGCTTCTACAGCATACTGATTTTCTATCGATCTATCAGTGGTTATCAGGATCGATTACACGCTCTGCCATATCACTTTATTTAATGGTCGATATCTTTCAATTCAAAACGAACAAGCAACGTTATATGGTAATGACCTTATTGAAAGTATTGATGATTGGGCTGCTGTTCCTACCGTGGCGATCGGAAATGATGCTTTACATCTTACAGAGCTTCTATTTCCCCGCGCTCTTTGGCTTCGTGATCGTCTTATGTCTGGCGATCGGAATAACACAATGGATTCTGAATCGAAAGGAGTCAATGCAGAATGAATTTGAATCATGAAAGCACTCTTGATATGAACAAGCTAGATAGGGAAACCTTTCAGTCCTTGTACGAGGGAACGTCGGATATCTTCATATTCAGTAAATATTACTCGACTGACTCTGTTGCGAGTCGTTACTATATGAAGCCGCCGGTCGAGGTTTTATTCATTATGTCGGAGGTGCTTACCGACAATAACGAATTTAAGGAAACGATTCTTCCTGCTTTAACAAAAGTATATGAACAAACTGGCTTCTCCAATAAGATTCAGATGGAGAAATCTCCCTTGATTAGCTGGCTCGTTCAAGGTAGTAAGGAAAATCCAATTACCGTTCGAATGATGTCCAACCTGCTGTTTGAAGGGAATATAATCTGTGTGTTTCCTTCGTTAAGTTTAATCATGTCGATAAAATGTGCACAAATCCCAGTTCGCACGCCAGAGGAGTCATCATCGGAGATAGCGATTCGTGGTGCAAAGGATGGATTGGTCGAGGATATAGGTGTAAATATTGCTCTCATTCGAAAAAGAGTAAGAAATGAAGATCTTATCGTTGAGCCATATATGATCGGCACCATAACAGACACTAAGCTAGCGCTTATCTATATAAAAAACATTGCGAATGAAGGGATCATCGCTGAGATAAAGAATCGAATCGCAAAGATTGACGTAGAGCAGGTTGTTACAACTGGGCAGCTAGAAGAGCTCGTGGGAGACAGTACGTATCTGTTTCCGACAATGGATTACTCCTCAAGGCCAGACTATATCGTTCAGAATTTACTAAATGGCCGCTTCGTATTAATGGTAGACAACAATCCAATGGCTTTACTTGCACCAGGTAATTTCCTGCATTTGCTAATATCACCAGAGGACAGCTACTTCCCACTGTTCGCCTCCAATGTTGGCCGATTATTCCGTGTATTAGCGATATTAGTAACCATCTTTTTACCTTCATTCTATATTGCGATGACGACTTTTCACCCAGATCAAGTGCCCTTTACGATACTTGCTACCATTTCCTTAGCACGTACAGGTATTCCAATGGAAGCACCAATCGAGATGTTTTTAATTATGACCTTTATGGAGCTGTTTCGAGAGGCAAGTTTACGGTTGCCAAGTAATATGGCTCAAACCATTACGGTGGTCGGTGGTCTTATTATGGGAGAAGCCGCAATACGTGCTGGCCTAGTTTCTCCTATTATCGTAGTTGTTGCTGCCATTTCCATCATTACTGGGGCTACGCTCGTAAACCAATCACTAACGAGCAGTGTCGTATTTTTACGTTTCGTCGCTTTTTTATTCGGCTCCACATTCGGGATCTATGGTGTGATCATCGCTTACATTTTGTTTATATTGTTTCTCTCTCGCTTACGGTCGTTCGGTATACCATATTTGGCTCCGATGGCACCATTTAATTTTAAAAACTTTATTATTGCAGTCTTTCAGGTCCCGATGCGTTTTCGTAGGGGACGTCCGACCTTCCTTCATACGAAGAAAACAAAAAGGGATGAGTAGCCTTGAACATGTTCAGAAGCAGTATTAAAATCTGTTTGATATGTATTGTGCTGACGCTGATGCCTGGCTGCTGGAGCGCAGTAGACATCCAGAATCAGCACTATGTCACTAGTCTAGGTGTTGATTACGACGGTGAGATGTTTTTTGTGTATGCACAAATCGTTCGTTTTGAGAATATTGCTCGTATGGAATCACAGGGTGCAGGATCTCCTATCAATACATATGTTGGGAAAGGAAAAGGCACTTCACTTAATATAGCTGTTTCTAATCTGTATGCCACCTCTCAAGTCCGTATCGACTGGGGACATATGAAAGCGATTGTAGTAACGGAGCGTGCGATAAGCTCGCTTGAAAAGTTAGCTGGTCATATCTATCGTTCTCCAGAGAGCCGATACAATACATGGTTTTATGTAACCAATGGTTCGATTGAGGAGATTTTTCTAACGAATTCATTCTATGAACGTACGTCTCTCTTTTCTATTCTGCATATGCCGATGAATTCTTTTAGACAAGGCTCAACGGTTCCTCCAATCCAAATGTTTAAATGTATATCTATCTCCAATGAACCGGATCGTATTACCGTTATTCCAGTGATCGGCACAGACAATGAACAATGGAAAACGAATGAGGGAGAATTAAAGCTATTAAAGATTATTGGAGCATATTTTGAGTCTTATAATGGTGTGAAGAAAATATTACCTTTAGATCAGTTAGAAGGAATGCGCTGGATAGATCCAAGGTTGACAAGAACGATGTTAACTGTAATGGATGAGGAAAAGGAATATGCGGTGTTAATTCTTCATAATACAAAAGTAAAGAAAAAAACAAAGCTAGTAAATGGAGAGCCGAAGTTTACGATAAAAGCTTCCTTCAAAGGCTCGTTGAATGAATATTTAAGTGAACTCGACTATCCTAAGATGATACAGCTTGCAAGAGAACAAATTGAAAAAGAAATAATGGAGGCTTATGAATTAGGTTTAAAAGAACAGCTCGATTTATTTAATCTCATGCACAGCTTTCGGATGAAAGATCCAGACGCGTGGAAGCGAATGACGAACAATGGTGAGAAATTTATATTAGATGAAAAATCACTTGAACACTTGGAAATCGATATAGAAATCCCATACAACGGTAAATATAAACGTAGAAGATAAGCATGAAGCGCATCGTATGCATCATTATACGGTGCGCTTCATGCTCTGTAATTTGGTCTCTTACTTCAATAATTTATACTAATGATCCTATTCCTTCATTTGCATACTTCTAATATTTCATAGAAACATGCTTACTTAGATCGACAACATACTTACTTAGATCGACCAATTCAACCATTCCTGCTTTTGTTCCTCTAGCTTGTTGAGCCAACCGATGGTCGCATGAATCGCTTCCTGTTGATGAGCATGCGTTGAATACGTATGGTTCGCTTGAAATATAATTTCCTTCTCACACGTCCCCTCTGCTCTTGTCCAGAACAGCTTCTGATATAGGAAGGTATAATCGACTGGGATAATATCGTCGCTCGTACCATGAACTAAGAAGACATCACCTGAGAAACGAGTTAACGATTGGAAGGGCTGATGCTCCATCAATGAATCGAAGAAGATCGGTGAAAGTGAATAGCCCTGATAATCTGTTCGCCCCGATTGATAAGCCTCATCATAGCCTTCCCGTCCAACGATGCGGACAATATCATTGAAAGGATAGCCGACAGCGGACCATAGAATCAAGCGCTTTACTCGTCTGTCCTTAATCGCAGTCATAATAGATACCGCACCTCCAAGGCTGTGCCCAAGAAGTGTAACGCGTGTAGGATCAATGCAATCCAAACTCGTAGCATAATTAAGAACGGTGCGCGTCTGCTCAACCATGGAATCAAAGCCTAATGCACCATAATCGCCGTTGCTCTCCCCACAGCCGCCATAATCGAAGCGAAGGACAAAATTCCCTTCTGCTGCAAGCGCTCTGGCTGTTTTTACAAATAAGCGATCTACCCCAATTCGGCTTCCTACAAATCCATGGCAAATGACGATAATAGGGCGTTTTTCTTGCAAAGTTGTCTGACCTTCGCCAGCTGTAGGGTAATGGAGCGTCGCTGTTAGCTCCAGATGATCATGCGTAATTGTCAGTTGTTTTTCCATTAGACGGATTGCCTCCTCGTGTTCAACCTTAAGCTTCAAGCTGTATGATCTATCAAGGTTTTACTTTATCCATATATCATTATTCAATCTTCATTATTCCGACCTGTATACTATGAATTATAAATAAAAGATATCACGGATGCCGCGGTATGTCAACTTAAGCAGCAAACAAAAAACTGATTCTATCGCAGCTGCAATGTAGCTTTAGCTTACGATAAAATCAGTTATCTTATGTTATTATAGGTTTTATAGTTTTATTACGTTCATTATAATTCATCAGCAGTAACAAATTCATATCCAAGTTCTCGAAGCTCATCGATAACTAGCGGCAACAAGGTTACCGTATTTTCAACATGCTTGCTGCCAAAGCTGTGAAGCAATATATTGCCCCCATCCTTCGCATTTGCAAGAATATTTTCCAGCATATCCTCAACAGAAGAGCCATCCCAGTCACGTGGGTCAATATTCCAGAGCATAACCGACTTATCCATTTCCTCGATCTGTGCATAGCTCGCATCGTTAATTGCACCATAGGGTGGACGTACGATTGTCGGTACATGCCCAACTGCTCCGAAGATAAGTTCATCGGTACGAGTGATCTCATCAGCCAGCTCTTCACGCGTTAATTTCGTAAAATTAGGATGATTATAGGAATGATTGCCAATTAGATGACCTTCAGCTTCAATTCTTTGCAGCACCTCAGGATACTTCTTAACTTGAATACCAACGACAAAAAAGGTAGCAACTACTTTCTTTTCCTGCAAAATATCTAATATTTGAGGTGTAAATTTCAAATCTGGTCCGTCATCAAATGTAATTGCAATTTTCATTGATTGCTGCTGCTCCTCTTCATGTATACTTGACGGTGCTTCCTCTTGATCGATAGAAGAATCCGCTTTCTCAAGAACTTCCTCGATTGGCTCTATCTCATCAAATTCTGAATAATGCGCTTGCGAATCTGCAGCTACATTTCCCATTTTATCTGAAGCTCCCGTATAAGATTGACCATCTGTCGCCTCTTGTTGTTCATTAGGCAAATCTACTAATTTGGAGTGAGAATCTGTTGCTACTAAATTAGTAAAAATAGTTGATGGCATAGAAGTAGGCTTATGCGGCTCAATAGAAGGATACAAGGAGCATCCTGCCATTACAATTAATATGAACGCTAAGACCGCAACTTGAAATGACCTGAAATAGAAGTTTTTGTGCATCATCATTCTCACCCTCTATTAACCTTTCTTCAGATCATATTCATGCAGCTACATGATAGAAAAAAGCTGTGATCCACTTCGCCACGTGCACTTGACGAGCTTCTTCGACAACGCTTTCTATATAACTCTATTATAGCATAGATTTATGAGAGAATCTTAATCTTTTGCGAGAATTTTAGGGGAATTTGGGTGTTTCTTGAAATTGGTTCTTTCTGCCTAGTGCTAAATAAATGGTTTATGTAAATGGTGAGGTTACAATTGCTGTTGGCCGCTGATTTCAGCGCTACGTAGATGGTGAGGTTACTATTGCTGTTGTCCTCTGGTTTCAGCGCTACGTAGATGGTGAGGTTACAATTGCTGTTGTCCTCTGATTTCAGCGCTACGTAAACGGTGAGGCTTCAATTGCTGTTGCCCGCTGGTTTCTAGAATAAAATATCAATGTAGAAACCAGAGGACAAAGGCAACCGCTTCGCTTTTACGCTCTCACCATTTACTCCGCTGTAGCTGTGTCTGGGCATCGCTTCGTTGAGCCTGCCTCACCAGTTACTCCGCTGGGGCGGTGTGTGGGCGGTCGCTTCGGTGAGACTACCTCACCAGTTACTCCGCTGGGGCGGTGTGTGGGCATTGCTTCGGTGTGCCTGCCTCATCAGTTACTCCGCTGGGGCGGTGTGTGGGTGGCGCTTTGGTGAGCCTACCTCACCAGTTACTCCGTTGGGCGTGGCACTGTCGTATTTGGAGGTAATTGACAAGTAAATCAGAAATTAATTAGGACCATGCACAACCGTTCATTAGCTATTGAACATGATAGCTAGAGCTTCAACGACTTCAGTAATGGTGGCGTCATACTGAGTTGCTGAACCGGTTTCTCCGTTATACCAGTATAGAATAAGAACATTCTCGACTTCATATATAGAAGGTACTGGCATGTCGTATTTGCTTGCTTGTTTATTGAAATCATCAAGTCCTTTAATTCTGTTCTTTTCTGAGTGGAATAAATAGATTGATATATTTTCACCATTGTCGAGTTTGTAGGTTATTGCTTTCTTTCCATTCAATTTAAAATAACTTACGTGCTCATTTTTCTCGATTAGTTTTATTCCTTTGTTGTCGAAAGCCTCTATGATGTCTTTCATGCTTAACTTCGGCTCGGAGTTGCAGGCTGTAAGTAAAAGTATCGCAAGCAACAAATAACATACCCTCTTCACTAAACCCCTCCTTGTCGCATGATTGGTTAACGTGGTCACAATAAGGGAATATGTTTCTCAAATTATGTGAGTGATTATCATGTGAAGTGAAGCATCAACATCTATAATATTTTGGAAAAATAGATGCAAGGCATATTTGACTCTATCTCTTCGATAAGAACTTCCTGATCTATAGCTATCTTAACACAGATAACATCATATAAATAGAAAATATGGTTTAATTAGGATATTATAATAATAATGAAAAGTTTGCTTGTCATTAAAGCGGGGGACTATCTAATTTGGGAGGGATAGAATGATTAAGGCATTAGTTATTTTAATGTTCGTTGTTGTACTTATCGGATGTGCTATCATATTAATGTTGGCTCAGGTTATCGCTCAGTTAGACGGTGGAGGTCTATTCAGTAACATTCCAATTATAGTGTATTTAATCATTGTAGTAGCTATTTGTCTGTGCGCGTGGGCACTTCCTTTTGATGAGAAGAAATAGAATTCTACTAACAAATTTGCATATAAAAAGCAGTGAGGCGACTGTGAAGTGCTCTCACTGCTTTTTATAATTATACATAATTAGCTTAAACCAAAGCCTTCATCGCAATATCGTTGCGATGCTGCATACCTTCGAACTGAATGCTGGCAATCGCTTCATACGCATGCTGGCGTGCCGATGCAATGTCTTGTCCACGACCAACGACTCCAAGCACACGTCCGCCACTTGTTACGATTCCATCATTTTCTAGTGCGGTACCAGCATGGAACACTAGTGCTCCTGTTGCTTCAGCCTCTTCAAGCCCCGTAATTACTTTACCTTTAGGATAGCTGCCAGGATACCCTTCTGATGCAAGTACGACACATACAGCTGCTTCATCATCCCACTCAATCGTAAGATCAGCAAGCGTACCGTTCATTGCAGCAAGCACGATTTCCAGAAGATCCGTTTTCAGACGAGGAAGCACAACCTGTGTCTCAGGATCACCCATGCGTGCGTTAAACTCAATCGTTTTCGGACCATCCTTCGTAATCATCAGTCCGGCAAACAATACGCCGCGGAAAGGACGACCTTCGCTTACCATTGCTTTAGCTGTTGGCTCAATAATATTGACGATCGCATCCTCAACAATGGACGAATCAATATGAGGGAGCGGTGTATATGTACCCATACCGCCAGTGTTTGGACCCTTATCACCATCAAATATCGGCTTATGGTCTTGAGCAGGCACCATTGGCTTAACAGTTTCGCCATCTACAAATGCTAGTATAGACATTTCTTGACCTGCAAGAAATTCCTCAATAACAACTTGATTGCCTGCATCGCCAAACACCTTGTCCAGCATGATAGAGCGAAGTGCCTCTTCTGCTTCTTCAAGTGTTGCCGCAACAGTAACACCTTTTCCTGCTGCCAAACCGTCCGCTTTAATAACGATCGGTGCTTCCTGCTCTTTCAAATAAGCAAGAGCCGTTTCAAAGCTTGTAAATGTCTCATATTTCGCAGTAGGTATATTGTATTTTTTCAGCAAATTCTTCATGAAAATTTTGCTGCCCTCAATCTCTGCAGCTGCTTTATTCGGACCAAATGCAGGAATGCCTGCCGCCTCGAATGCATCAACGATGCCTTGTGCTAGCGGATCATCTGGGCCAACGAATACAAGATCAATGCTTGCTTCCTTGGCAAAGGCTACAAGCTCATCGAACTGAAATACACCAATCCGCACACACTCAGCAATTTGAGCGATACCAGCATTGCCTGGCGCACAATATAGCTTGTTTACCTTACTGCTTTTTTTCAAGGACCAAGTAATCGCATGCTCACGACCACCGCCGCCAATAACAAGAATGTTCACTATAACAATCCTCCTCTGGTACATTTCCAATAAGAGTTCAATAAGTTACCTTTAAATATGAGTTCAAACGCTTGGCTTTCAGGACCGAGAAGATAGCATGAAGCTAGGGAATGAGGAGCACAGCGTACGTTAGTTGGTACGCGAGCACCACAGGCTCCCGATGAATGCTATATTCGATGTCGAATAAACTACAATGCAACACTTCGTCATCAAAGTCAGGCTTTTGAACTTACCTATACAAGCTTGGCTTTCAGGACCGAGAAGATAGCAAGAAGCTAGGGAACGAGGAGCATAGCGTACGTTAGTTGGTACGCGAGCACCGCAGGCTCCCGATGAATGCTATATTCGATGTC
>Ga0180216_1004785_pt1 | contig 10110 bp, 8 predicted proteins | sample eDN3rd37CBELigMG_FD_128879 | JGI IMG/M metagenome (GOLD analysis project Ga0180216, IMG submission 128879) | Enriched Miracle-Growth compost microbial communities from Emeryville, California, USA - eDNA 3rd pass 37_C BE-Lig MG (version 2)... ...
CCAGCGCGTCGGTGATCTCATCGAGGTCGTAAAGCGTGTAGAAGCGGCCATCCTGAACGTGTCCGGGCGGCACCGGGAGATCTCCTGCGGAGCGAAACAGCCCCCCCGTATAGGTCGCGGTCGTCCCGGCATGCCAGATTCGATCGGGCATCGTATGGATGGGCAGAAGGTTTGTGGTGAAGCGTGTGACCTGAGATTCATCCGCGATGGCGGTATTGGTGATGTCATCCACGGCTTCCGGCCGTGCCCGAATCTCGACGGTGAACGCCTTGTTCTCGTCCCCTGGCCCGAAATCCACGTCGCCATTGTTGTTGATGGTCTCCTTCCACATGTCCGACAGGCCGGAACCCGTATGGTCCATCTGGCCGCCACCGTAGAAGAGATCGGAGATGACCGGATTCCGGTAGCCCTTGATGCTGCGCCGGCCTGCCTTGATGAGCGCCTGAAGTTCTTGGTCGTAAATCTGCGCTGCGACCGTATCGACAAGGCCACCGGGGCTCCGGGTGACGATCCGCTCGGGCGTCACCACGATCTCTACCGGATCGGGGCAGGCATAGTCCCGATGCACCAGCGCGTTCACGATCATCTCCTTGAGCGCCAATGGGCTGTAGGAGCGGACCTGCCGCGACACTTCCTGCTTCAAGCGAAACTGCCGGTTGACGCGCGAAAGCAACTCGGTGAGTTGGTCGAGCTGCGACCACAGATTGCCGCGGATCTCCACTTCGACGAGAGAACCTTCCTCGTCAGCTTCGTGTTGGAGGTCGATGTCCTCGCCCAGGCATTGACGCAGCCACGTCGCCGGCCCGACCGCGCGGAAGCGGACAAATGCGCTGGGTACCAGTGGCGTCGGATCATTGGAGAACAGCAACCAACCCGCCACCGTCGGAACGGTCGCATCGTCATTGGCGACGAGCAGGTTAAAGGTGGTTGCGATCCGGAGCGTCCAGTCTTCCTCATAGGAGTCCGGCGCCCAGTTGTTGAGGACGGCGGCATACTCTCGAAGGCGGGTGAACAGCAGGATGCGATCGATGCCATCGAGAAGTCCGCCGCCAATCGGGGTCATGTCGAGCGGCAACTCGGGCGGCCTATAGCCGTGGCTGCGGCGCGTCGGTTGCGCCCCCTCGGCCACCAGCCGATTGTATAATTCGATCTCGAAAAGATCATCAAAGCCCGAAATCGGCACCTTGGTGAAATTGCCGCCGATAGCCGACGCGAGCTCAGAGACCATCGGTGGCATCGGCGCATCAACCTCTCGGTCCAGCACGCACCAGTAGATCCCATGATAAAATTTGTTAGTGTAGCCGATATTGTCTAGGAAAAGGCCGCGCATCACTGAAGGTTCGGCGCCACGATAGCCGACAACGATGATGGGGTGGTCGCGAAGCAGCGGGCGCACGCGCTCGACGATCTCACTGTCCATGTCCTGGACGTCGATCGCCAGATTCTTGTCAGTCAGATGCTCAACCGAGCCGTGCAGATAAACGAGCTGTGGGTTTTCCGGCGCGGAGGAGAAACGGACCAGGTCCGATGGCGTCTTGATCGCCACCAGATGATGGGGCCGCGTCACCAGCACACGGGCGTTCTGGAGGCATTCGTCGAAGTTTGTCGTCAGGACGGTCGTTATCCAGCCCTGGTGCAGGATGTTGGCAAGGCCTCTGTAGCCGCGATTGGGATGCACGGGCGGATGGATCATGTCCTCGAAAAAGACGCGCCGGTCGTTCGCAACGTTCAGCAGGTGCTTGACCGCGTCGGGATATAGCTCCGCCAGGAGGACATCTGCTGAAAACCAGGGCTGCCCGGTCAGCCAAGGCCAATAGTCCGCGCGGCGGACGCTCGGATCATTCGGCAGCCGATCATTGTCCAGGCACCACCGCCATCTGGCAATCCTCTCCACAGCTTCGCCAGCAGCCGGGATTCCTGATGAGATGGATGCGCCCGCTCCCAGCAGAAGAACAGGCTCAGGCTGTCCTCGCAGCAGCGATCGTAGCCGGCCCGGCACAGCACGTTGAATCTCTGTCGGGATGAATTCGGAAGCCTGACTACTGCTTGCCAAGCGACAACCCCCCTCGGCAATGGATGACGAACAAATATCGAACAGCACTCTGCGCGATTTGCTTCGCGAAAGAAACCCCCGGGGCAGTTTATCCGGATTCTCTCCGATCTACGAGAACGAGGGCGCGTCACCGCCATGGCTTCCGGCCAACGGGAATGTCCGCTTACCCCAATTCCATTCTCATAAGGGGACCAACCGGATCGTCCGACTAAGCTGCCCTCCACACTCGGTTGATAACCTTGGCAGCCAACGCCACTTTGTTCTCCGGGAGAAAGCGCCCATAATGCTTCGCCACGATGTCCGCCGTATCCTGAATGGCATAGCCGGCCTGCTCGTATGAACCCGTTTCCTTGAGCACATGCGTGGCCAAAACATCCCTGACATTATGGGGGCCGTGAGGCAGCAGACCCTTGATCGCACCGCGCCCGGTATAGGGATTGTAGATCCCGTATCGCTGGATGGTCAGACGCCAAGCCTCATAAAAGGTCGTCTGGCCATAGGCGGCGTTCTGGCTCGTAGACTTCGCGGTCTTTACGAAGAACGTCCCCGGGTCGGCCGCTCCGCCCAGAAGCACGGCGCGATGAACACGAACATAGGCATCTATATAACGATAGAGGTCGCCAATGTCGGGCAGCACATACCTGAAGGGCTTATTCTCGAAGAAGGATGACGTGGCATTCTTGAAAGCCGCCGCCGGGATAAGAACCTCCCATCCCTTCTCCTTGTTACTCCAGCGCAATTCGCCGCACCGGCGCATTTCCAGCTGCCGTTCCGACAGCGGAATCCCATCGCGCGGACAGAGGAGAAGTTCCCGCATATTGCGTTGGCGGACACCGAGATGAAGACCCAGGCGGATCATCAGAAAGGATCGGACTGCTTCCGCCGCCGGCTTTGGATATCGGCCCGGATGCGGCATCAGCCGCAGCACCTCATCGGCGATGCGCTTATATTCGCCGACCGGACTATCCGCTTCCAGCACGGCGATGATTGGCTCGAAGGGATCGCGGTGAACCCGCGCGACACGTTGTATCTCTTTCGCGCGGACCATGCCGTGCTGGTAGAAAGCGTCACACGCTCCTTCCCAGTCCATCCGTGCAGCGTCGATCTCCTCGGCCGAAACCATGCCGGATATCGGCTTCAGGTGAGTGGCCAGGTCGGGACGCTGGCGCAGCCAGCCGGTCTCGCGCCGGGCCAGAGCGAGGCCGAGCTGGAGCATGTTGACTTCCCAGATGGTGTAGAAGCCGCGCCGGCGTTCACGCCATTGAACATACCAGTCCCATATTGCGGGGAAGACCAGCAGGGCCATGGTCAGTTTGCCGGGCGGTACGCCCAAGCCAGCAACGGGTCCGTCGGGTGCCGCTGCGAGCGCTCCGAACAACAAGGCTATATGTTCGATCCGCTGAAGAGTCGTCTGTTCGTTCCAGACGCCGTGGCGCCTGTAGCCGACCTCGGTCAGCGTCGCGGTTTTGAACTGAACGAAATCCGCCACCTCCTTGGCGAGGCCGGGAGGGGCAATGCAAGCGGTGGCGGCGGGCTCGATTTCCCGGTCATCGAGTCCTTGCACCGGATCATCGCCCCGTTCGGGATGGGCAGGGAGTCGAGTTAGACCGAGATCTGGAAAGCGAAGACCATAACGGTCACGTATCGTCGCTGCCTGAAAGCGCCGATAATCCGTCGTGCCCGAGATGATGACCCGGCGCACCCAATCCAGGATTTCCTCCCGTTCCTGCTTTGGCCGCCGATCGAAATCATCAGGCAGATGCCAGGCAAACCGCCGTCGTTCTGCCGCAGTCATGTTGCCAAGCTTCGTGCGGCCGCGTGGCGCCCGTCCGGTATGTGGCAGCTTGGCCGCAAAATAGCCTGTCGGCAGTCGATAGCGCTTCTCTATGCGGCCCAGGACCTCCAGGCTGGTGACGGAACGTGGTATCGTCGTTCCCGCGATCCACGCCGCGATCGTCCTGCGGTCGAGACGCTCTTTCGGACGCACGATCGCCTTGTGCAGATGCCATACGGTCTCGTCGTGCCGCTCGATATGCATGGCCAGCGCTTCATGGAAGGAATCGCAGTCAGCCCACACGGTCGAGCTTGGTTCGGGAAACTCGACGACGATCCTAGGCTTGGGACCGCGCTTCTTTTCTGATGGGTTCGAGGAGGCTTTGGCTGCAGGACTACGCTTACGAAGGGCTTTCGGAATCATAAAATAAGTGCGATCCTGCAATCGGTTGGAGCGGGACGCCCTTACCATCCGCAACCGTTTCGGAAGCGTAAACAGGTTATGACTGTCCGAAATAGACCATCGTTTTTCGGACAGATAAATTGACCATTGTCCGAAATATGTATACAGATTTCTGACGATGATCGAGTCCCTGGATCTGAAGAGCCGCATTCTCGAGCGGATCGATACCGGCAAGCCGCATGCGGTTTGGACGGCTTCGGACTTCCTCGACCTTGCGACGCGCGACGCTGTCGACAAGGCGCTCCAGCGCCTCGTGGCTGCCGGCCAGTTGCGTCGGGTCGATCGTGGGCTTTACGACCGGCCGAGCCTCAACAGCCTTACCAAAGCACCCAGCCCTCCCGATCCGCGCCAAGTGATCGAAGCCATCGCGCGTCGCGACCAGATTCGGGTTCTGGTCGACGGGATGACCGCTGCCAACGACCTCGGCCTCACCAACGCGGTGCCGGCCAAGATCATTGTTCATACCGATTCCCGTCTGAAGACGGTTCATCTCGGCAATCTCGACATCACCTTCCGGCCGACCGCCGCCAGCAAGCTCTACTGGGCCGGACGGCCGGCCATGCGGGTCGTTCAGGCGCTCCATTGGCTTCGGGATACGATGGGGGACGTCGACGAGGATCGAAAGCTTCGTTGCAAGCTCCGCCATTTGCTTTGGAACGAGCCGGGCAGCGATCGGCTTCGCGCTGACCTGTGCGATGGATTGTCGACCTTGCCGGCCTGGATGCAGGACTATCTGAAACCCATTCTGAGCGCCGAGTCCGAAGCTGCATGAACCCCAACTATGAAGCGATCCTGTCTGCCGATCAGGACACGCGTGCCGGTCTCTTCACCACGACCGCGCTGCGCCTCGGCACGACACCGCAGAATGTCGAGAAGGACTTCTGGGTCTGCTGGACGCTCGACGCGCTGTTTAATGGCCTTTCCGGAAGCCCGAGGCTGCTGTTCAAGGGCGGCACGTCGTTGTCGAAGGGGTTCGGGCTGATCCAGCGCTTCTCCGAGGACATCGATGTGACGGTCTTCCGGGACGACCTTGGCGAAGCGCACTCGGTCGAGGAGTTGCAGGTGCTCAGCCGGAAGAAACGGGAGGCGGCTCTCGACGCCATAAAGGCAGCCTGCGAGGCGTACATCAACGGTCCGCTCCTCACGCAGTTGGCCGGGATCATCGAGGCGACCGCCGGTCGTACCGGGATGTCGACCGAGAGCTTTCGCGTAACCGCGCATGCGGACGACAGCCAGACGCTGCTGGTGCATTATCCGACCGCCACTCCCGCGGACGGCTATATCGACAAGATGGTGAAGGTCGAGACAGGCGCCAAATCCGCACTCGATCCCAACTCCCTGCGATCCGTTCGGCCCTATGTCGCCGACGATACTCCTGATCTCGACCTTACAGTGCCCAATGTGACGGTCGTCGATGCAGAGCGCACCTTCTGGGACAAGATCGTGATCCTGCACGGGCTGCGCCGATGGTTCGACATACGCGGAGAACTCCGCGGCGGCGGGCATCGCGTCTCGCGCCACTATTACGACATCCACATGCTCATGGCGTCGGAAACCGGTAACGAAGCATTGGCCAATCCGGCGCTGGGCGCCGATTGCGTCATGCACGCACGCATGTTCTTCAACAGGCCCGACTTCGATCTCGCGTCGGCAATGGCTCCCACATTCTCACTCTCTCCGGACGGTGCGATGTATGACGATCTCCGTCGCGATTATGCGGCCATGACCACGATGATCTTCGGCACGCCGCCGAGCTTTGACGCTGTGATCGAAAGCGTGGGTACGCTTGAGGTCCGGCTGAACTCCGCCGACACCCCTTCGTGAAAGGCCGCTCGGGTGGGTATCAGCCTCGACAGGAACTCGCGGATCGCCGGCTATCGGCCATCGGTTTTCAAGAATGCGTTGCGCGGCTTCCTGCGGACCAGCTCGCCTGGCAACATGATCGATCTAAAGACGGTGTTTCCGCTGCGTCGGGACGGCGCATCGTCTTCGAGGAATGCCTTGATCGAGGACTGATCGATCCGGCAGCCCTGAAGTTGACCGAGGCCGGAGAAGTAATTGCGCGGGCCAAGGCCAAATCCCGAACACCGTTGGCCAAGGCGCAGTCCGTTCTCAACGAATTTCTCGATCGGATCGAAATCCTCAACCGCGATTCGGACGCAGTCCAACAAGTGGACCAGCTCTGGCTGTTCGGTAGCCTGATGAGAGGCGAGGAAACTGTTGGGGACATCGACCTTGCACTCACGATGTCGCGTCGACCGCGCTTCGCCACTGACCATGACGGCAGACAGAAGCATATCGACAAATTGCTGGCACATTACGAGGACACACCAGTGCGCTGGGAGGCGTCGTGGATCAAGGAGGGCTGGCTGACAAACCGAGCCCTTTACGGAGCGCGTCGGCATCCTCTTCTTGCCGGTGTTCAGGAGGGCACGTCGGATCTGGAATCGCTCGGCGTTCCCTGCCGCCTGATCTATGATCGCACACGCGGCGGAAAGGTCGACGATCCCATCCTGCCTCGTCACCCAAAATCACGCGGCCGAAGCAATGACCTCGATCCGCCGGCCGAGATGCCCGATCTCGCGCCCGATCCCATCCGACCCATGGATGCGCGATGGGTTGCCGGTTTCTGGGAAGCAGGCGTGGTTTCGCCCTATGATATATTCCGTGGTTGGACTGACGACGCACACACCTTGTTCCCCCACTACCCGGATGGCTTGCGAGTTGTCGGTGACGATCACAACCTGCGTCACTACCCTTGGACGCCTAAGCGTTTGAAAAAGCCGGGCCTCGATGGCCGGAATGCGGTGGCATTGATCAACGCAACGGCTTGGTGGGGAACAAGCGTCGTTCTTCAACGCCATATCGAAATGAACGCGACGCACTGGACGCTGCATGCCGGATTTTCGGACATTCAGCTCCATCGGGCGCGCAAGCACGCGGATCTGGTTACGTTGCCCGACATGGCCGCCGTCACCGCGCTCATTCTCGCGGTAGACGCGGAGCGTATGCTCCGGCGATCAGCCGAATTGCCTGACACACCGGCTGTTCGCATCCGCATCAGTGATGTTGGATTGAGTGAGGATTTGCGATCCTATTTTGCTGAGCCCATCCATGACCACCTCGATAGCCGAACGATCCGCATTGAGCCGCAGAACTGGACCGGCGTGAAAGCCCTGGTTCTTCGAGATTGAGAAGGGAAATTTGAACTGATCAGGCATCTCAGCTATGCATATGGTGTCGACGAACGGGCTGTTGAGCCGTTGGTTTGAGGAAAAGACACTCAATATCGCGTGGACCTAGACGTGGGTCCAGGAGAAATTCGAACTGAAGAACTGAATAAAATCAGTATCTTATAGGATTATTTCGAATCCCTCCCGCTCCGCCACACATATCTAATGCATTGATATAAAAGGAAAGTACTCCGGAAGGTGGTGCAGTTCCGCGCCATTTGGGGAGATTGCTCGGTCCGCGGAGAGCAGATGGAGGGCAGAAGCCATGCGGGAAAGCACACACTGCTAATGAAACTCTTCATTGTCCGTGGGGGCATCGTCATCAGGTGGACTGTAGCGTTCACCGAGCGTCAGGACCTGAGAGATGGCCTTAAGGTCACCAGCATTGGCCTTCCTAACCAATTGCCGCAGGCCGAGCTCGACGGGTGAGACCTTGCGGGTTTTACCGTTGATTTTCACCGGAATCTTGTCTTCGAGCACATCGCGCACGATGGACTTCATGCTCCGGGATCCGCGCGGCCGTCCTTTCCCCTGCTTGTTGCCCTTCTTGAATTGGCTGTGCTTAGGGGGTTTTTTGTAACCCACGTCGTAGGATGACTCCTGGTCTTCGGCGTCAGACGGAAATTCATCGTCAGCCATCACTGGCCTCCGACGGCTGATTGGCGATTTCCTGTCCCCGAACTTCACTCACCTGCGCGAATGTCTCACCAGTCTCGGCGAGAATTACCTCCTGGCCAGTCAGCTGTTCCCAGCGACGAATGACAACGTCCACGAAGCGCGGCTCGATCTCTATGCCGCAGCAGGCACGGCCTGTCTTTTCAGCGGCGATCAGCGTCGTTCCCCTGCTAAGGAAGATATCGAGGACCGTGTCTCCGCGCTGGCTGACGTCGAGAATGGCGTCGACACACAATTCCACGGGCTTTGGCGTGGCGTGAAATTCCAGCATTTCGTTGGCGGAGGAACCACGCCTGTTGGCGCTGGTGCGACCCACACATTGTTCCGGTTGCGTCCGTGCCGGCCGAGCTCGACATTGTTGGTCCGGGGCACCTTGCCTTTGCAGAAGAGCGCGATCAGTTCGTGCGCCGAACGGTAGAGGCCGCCCATGGCGCCGGCTTCCTTGTAACAGACGACCAGATTGATGAGGTTGAGCCCGGCGGCGAAACCAGCCGTGTAGAGGCGGTGGATCGATCGCCAATCCATGAAGGCGAAAATAATGCCGCCTTCGATGAGCGGTGCCGTTAGGAGCATCAAAACCTTGTCGAGGAAGGCCTGCCATTCCGTATCGTTCATCTCGCCCGACGCCATGGCGAAATCAGCATGCTTCTGCTTGCCAACCGGTCGAGGACAGGTCCACGTCGAGATCGATCAGATCCAAGATCTCGATACGCAACTGATCCAGATCCCATTCGCCCATTTCCGCCGTGCGATTGAGGGTGAGCCTCAGCTTGCGGATTTCCGCGGGCGAAAGATGGCTGATCTCAATGGCGGGGACGCGGTCCAGGCCTAAGCGCGTGGCCGCCTCGACACGGACGTGACCATCGACAATCTCGGTGTCGCGTACAAGGATTGGCACGGTAAATCCGAGATCGGAAATCGATGCCATCAGCCGCCCGACATGCTCTGCCGTCGACCGCCGCGAACGGTGCGGTGACGGGCGTAATCCTGAAAGGGCAATGTGCTGCAATCGCAATTCTGGCAGAAGGTCATTCCGGCGATTGCCGCCAACCCGTTCCGAAATCTCGCGCTCGGCTTCGAGCTTGCGTCGCCGCTGTGCCGCCTTCGCCAGCTTCTGGCTCTTGAAAGTCTGGTCTCGTTCCAGTCGTCTCTTCGTTCCCATATCGACCCAACCAAAAAAACCGCCAACGCTTTCGCGAGGCGGCTTCGCTTGAAGGAACGAAAGCTCGACCACGCCAAAGCGCAATCCAAGCCGACCGTTCCCTCCATGGATGAGTCGCGTGCCTGTCTCTAGACACGAGAACTTTATATGCTTTCTAGCGCCTCCATTGCAATCCCAATCCGATTTACACTCTCTCCGGACGAACACATGGATGAGGGAGCGGGCCGGTCGGGGGGAGGCGACCGGCCCGCTCGAGATACCGCCTATGTGCGGTCAGCCCGAGACCGGAGGGGGCAAGTTCCTGCGGGCTGCCTCGTCGGTTTACTAGACTGGCGCACCGGGTGCGATACTACGCAGGTTGGAAAGGACCCGTTCCAATGCATAGGGGCAGCGCGCCTGCCACGCTCCGAAATGGTGTGGTAGAGAGACCCCCAGCCCCATCCCGAGCGCACCGAGGTAACCTCTTCCGGAAATCCATCTCACTAGGCGGGTCGTGGGTTCCAACCACGCAAAGGCGGCGAGCCTGGGCTAAGTCCATTCAAATCGCCGGGATCAGGGTGGGATGGCTCATAACCCTCGAAATCCGGTAGCCGCTCGCTCCGACCACATGCGAGCCTAGGCCAAGGCTCACGCGGGAGGGATATCTCCAAACCCCGTTTCCCGACCAGGCTCTTATAACCCCCTTGCTTCAACATGCCTATACGATCGTATGTGTCAGGCAAGGCTTCCACCCAATCGCTCCTTCGAAGGC
>Ga0180216_1004786_pt1 | contig 10109 bp, 9 predicted proteins | sample eDN3rd37CBELigMG_FD_128879 | JGI IMG/M metagenome (GOLD analysis project Ga0180216, IMG submission 128879) | Enriched Miracle-Growth compost microbial communities from Emeryville, California, USA - eDNA 3rd pass 37_C BE-Lig MG (version 2)... ...
ACACACACACACACACACACACACACACACAGGCAGAAAGGAACTGCGTCAGCAACAGGCCCCACGCACGCCGCGTTCGCTGCTCGCGTCGCACCTTGAGCCGCTTCTGCAGCTCCTCCTGCAGGGCCTCGCTCTCCTCTAGCTCGGTCTCCTGCGAGGCGATGAGCTTGCGCATCTTTTCCGAGCTCTCCCGCAGTTCGCGGAGCTCGGCCTCGCGCGCGCTGCACCGCAAAAGACAAAGGCCGCCCGCGGCAATGTTCAGTGAGCGCCCGCATCGCCCGGACCGTGCAGCACCGCGCCGTCCGTACCGCGCCGCCGCCTCGCGCTCGGCGCGCTCCGCGGCCGCGGCGGCGGCCGCCTCCTGCGCGGCCTTGTGCTCGGCGCGCAGCTTGGCCAGCTCGGCCTCGCCGCGCTTGGCCTCGTCCGCCTTGCGCTGCGCCTCGGCCAGCGCGGTGCGCAGCCGCTCGACCTCGGCGGCCTCCTTGGCCGCAGCGTCCTTGGCCTCCTTGGCAGCGCGCGCCGCCGCGGCCTGCGCCGTCTTGGCGGCGGCCTCGGCCGCAGCCAGGTCCGCCTTGACCTTGGCGAGGTCGCGGCGCGCCGTGCGGCCCTCCTCCTCCAGCGTCGCGCAGCGCGCCTCGGCCGCCTCGAGCTGGGCGTGCAGGCGTGCCACCGCGGCCTCGTCGATGCCGGCCTCGGTCGCGGCCTTGACCGGCGTCGCCAGGCGCGCCTGGCTGAGCTGCTCCGTCAGCGTGCTGACTGTGCGCGCGGCCTCGGCCGTCTCGGCGGCCAGCTGCTGCTTCAGCGCCTCGATCTGCGCGGCCGCCTCGGCGCGCTGCTCGCGCTCCGTCGCCAGTGCTGCCTCGGCGGCCTGCAGCTGCTCCTGCAGCGCCGTCGCGTCGCGCTTGGCCTGCGACAGCTGCTCGCGCAGCGCCGCCGTCTCGCTCTGGGCCTGGGCGCGCTCGTCCTGCAGCTTGCCCTCGGCGTCCGCCGCGGCCTTCTTGGCCGCCGCCGTGGCCGCCGTCGCGGCGTCGAGGTCGCGGCGCAGCGCCTCGGCCGCGGCCTCGGCCTTGGTCCGCTCCGCCGCCAGCGAGCTCGCGCGGGCCTCCGCCTCGGCCAGGTCCTTGGCTGGGCACGCGGATCGCGCAGTTTGAGCACTCCAGCGCGCCTGCGACTTAGCGGGCACGCCAAGGACGAGCGCTTTGGCGGCACGGTGGAAATCCGACCTTTGCGGGTGAGCTTGTCCTTGAGCTGCGCAATCTCCTGCTCTTGGGCCTCCGTGGACGTCTGGCGCTCGGCATTCCCGCTGGCGAGCTCCGCCGCCTTGGCACGCTCCGCCTGCGGTACCGACGGCAGCGCCAAGATGCGGCGGCAACGGGCTGGGTCAGACGTGGGGTGGCAAAGCGCGATCGTGGACGGGTTCGGCGCGGCACGCGCCTCCAGGGCCTTGTTGGCTGCCTCCAACGACTTGGCGAGGCTGTCGCGCTCCGCGTCGATGCGCGCCAGGCGCTGCTTCAGGCTCTCCACCTCGACGTCGACGCTGGCGCGCTGGCGCTCGGCGTCGCGCTTGGCCCTGCGCGCGTGCGGGCAACAGGAGGGTTGCGGGCCGGCGGCGGTCAGCACCCCCTGGCCGCGTCCCGCGCGCGCGCGCACGGACGCGCGGGGCGTACGTTTCGGCTTCCTTGCGCGCCGCCTGCTCCTGGTCCAGGCGCGACTTGAAGCTTGCCAGCTCCTTCTCGAGCGACGCCGACGACGCGGCCGCCGTCGCCGCACGCTGTGGAACGGCGAAAGGGGTGCCGGTGGAGGAAGCGACAACACGGGTCAGGCCGAGTCGCGGAGGGCTCGCCACGCAGCCCGGGGCGTGGTCGCCGCCGAACCGCCTCGAGCTGGTCCCGGTCGGCCTTGAGCTTGGCCAGCTCCGCCTTGGCCGCGTCCAGCTGCGCCTTGACGTCCGCCAGCTGCTTGGACGACGCACCCTGCGTTGTGGCACCGCGGCGGCTAGGCGGCACCGTCGTCAACTTGGGCCGCCACGTCGCCCAGGCCGGCCCGCCGCGCGCCCCACAATACGCACGGATTCGGTGGCGGCGGCCTCGCTGGCAGCGCCCACGACGGCCGCGCCCGACACGGCAGCCACGCCCGCGGCGGCGCCCGAACGGGGCTGCGCCACCAGCACGTGGTTGTAGAGCGCGTGCGTGTACGAGTAGCCGATGAACGGCAGCTCCTCGCCCTGGAAGCCCGTCGGCGCCTTGCTCGAGGTGGTCTTGACGGGCGTCGCCGCGGGCTCCTCGTTCTCGACCTCCTCAAAGTTGGTCGCGTCCTCGAGGTTGCCGATCGTCGGCACGTTGGGCGGCGTCGCTGTGGCGCAACAAGAGGAGCGATGGGGCGCGAGCGATCGGGTCAGGCCCGGCGCGACCGTGCGGCGACGGGGCGCACTGCTGGGCGTACTGTTGCGAATGTTGGCCCAGTCGATGCCCTTGAAGAACGGGTGCTTCTTGATGTCGTCCACGGACTTGGAGCCCAGGCGCTCCTCGCGGTCGCACACGAGCCTGCGCGCATCGCGCCGAGGAACGCAAGGGGTGGGGGGCCGGCTCGCGTCAGCCCCGGGGCCTCGGGGCGCGGTGCGACGCGGAGCCGTGTGGGCCCAGGCTTACTTCTTGATGAGGTCCGTGGCTTCGGCCGACAGCTTTGGCTCCGGCGGGAACTTGAGGTTTTTCTGGGATCGCACAACCAGCGCTTTTCTTTGGCGGGACCATCGCGGAATGAGCTCGAGCGGGGGCGTCCTAGAGGGATCATTGCCGCCGAGGGGAGCACCGACCTTGTGGTCCATGATCATGCTGTAGAGCTCCAGCAGGGACTCGGAGTAGAACGGCACCTCGCCGATGAGCATCTCGTACATCATCACACCGAGCGACCACCAGTCGCACTCGCGGCCGTGCTTGCCGCCCTCCTGGGCGCGCAGCACCTCGGGCGCGATGTACTCGGGCGTGCCGACCGCGACCGCCGAGTGGATCTGCCCCGTCCAGCGCATGGTGACGGGTACGAGGCCCGCGCGTCAGCCGACGGGCCGGCGCCGCCCATATCGCATCGTGGCGCACGCGGTAGGGCGCACCTCGCCCTTGCTGTCGACGCGGATGGAGGAGCCAAAGTCGGTCAGCTTGATGTGGCCCTGCGCGTCCAGCATGAGGTTGTCCGGCTTGATGTCGCTGGTGCATCGCGCCGCCATGCGCGCAAGTGAGGGGCGCCGCGTAAGGCGCCGTACCCCTGCCGGCTCGCGGTGTCCCGGGCCAGGAAGACGCACCGGTGCGCAAAGCCGATCGAGTGGACCTGCTCGATGGCCAGCACGCACTCGGCGAGGTAGAAGCGGGCGGTGTCCTCGTCAAACTTTTCGAGCTTGTAAAACAGGTTGAGCAGGTTGCCGCCCTGCGAGGGCGCGCACGCCGCGTGGCGGATGGCGAGGGGCGGCGTGAGCATGGGCGCGTGCCCCCGTTGGCGTGTGCTGCGCTAGTGTGCGTACCGCAATGAACTCCATGACGAGGAAGAGGTACTCGTTGGACTGGAAGGCAAAATGGAGCGTGGTGATCCACGGCGACTGCGACATGGCCATCACGTCGCGCTCCTCCTTGAAGAAGGCGGCCTGCGAGCCGGCGCCCGCCACGAGCGAGCACGGTGAGGGTTAGCGTCCGCGGCGGTGCAAGGGCCACGCATGCTTTGCCGAAGGCTGCCGGACCTCGCGCTCGGTGCGCATCTTGTGCTTGCGCAGCGCCTTCATGGCGTAGACTTGGCCGTTGAGCTTGCAGCGCACGAGGCGGACCTCGCCAAAGCCGCCGCGGCCGAGGACGCGCAGCGTTTCAAAGTCGTTCTCGTTCACGCGCAGCTGCGTGAGCGAGTCGATGAGCGGCGTATCTGCGTCGGCCGCGCAACGCCAGCGCATGGGCGACCACACAGCGTGAGCCACGAGCGCCCGGCAGCGCGACGGGTGGGCGGCGCCATGCACGCACAGCGCTCGAGGAAGCTGGTCACGTAGGCGCTCGACTGGCCCTTGACGTCGTGCCGGAGGGCGACGAGCGCGTCCATGAGCGCGTCGAGCGAGAGGTCCGTGGTGCTGCTGTTGGTCGGCGGCAGCGAGCCGACCACGGTGCGCAGCCGCTCCGGCAGCGTGCCGGCGGCAGCGCCGTCGGCGGGCGCCATGGCTGCGGCGGTGCGGGACCTACTCGGGTGGGAGCCGGCGGCGGGATCCGGCGCGGCAGGCGCACCGTCGGCAGCGGCGTGAGCGTGTGCACGCGGTCGACGCTCAGCGCGTGGCGCGGGGGGCGAGCACGCACGGCGGCGTGCGAGGCGGTCGAGATCCAGCGGTGGCGGGCGCTGCCGTGTCCACTGTGGCGCCGCACAACGGCCCTCCTCGCGTACACCGGCCGCGATCCACGCGTTCAGCGGCGCCAGCCGGTGCGCGGCGCGTGCTGCGCCGTCCGCGCGCGTCCGTTCGTTACCGGGTCGGCGATGCCCCACAAATCTCCGTTCGCGGGCGGTGCGCTGTCGCCCGGTGCGTGCCCTGCCTACCACAGCGAGGCCCCTGCCGCCGTCGCCGTCGCCTCTTATCCTTCGGGCTTCGTTGTCCGCTGCCCGGCGCGTCGGCCGCGTGCTGGGGGGCGGCGCCGGCGTCGTCGTCCGCCGCCGCGCGCGCGCCGTGTGCGCGTCACGCCGTTGGGGAATGCGTTAGTTCTGACGGCGCTTCTGACTCGAGCGGATGGGCTGACGTCATCCGTGCGTGCCGGCGTGCGGCGGAGGCAGGGCGGCTATATTGGTCTTGGTCTTGGTCTTGGTATTGGTAACGGTCTATTGACGCTAAAGGAAACTCGAGCGCCATGCGCCACAGAATACAGGGGATTCCATCGACCAGCTGACATGCAGTCCCTTACGGGGCTGCAGAAGCCATGCAGCGCGCCGCTGGATGCGGCGCCTCGGGGTGCGGGTTCACCTCCGGCTAGATACCCCCTGGTGGAGGCCCGGGCAGCTGCATGGCGGCGCGGTACCGGTAGACGCTGCTGCATTGGGGGACGCTGTACAGGTAGTGGTACAGGGTGGTGCGGGCCCAGCTGGGGGGAGGCGCCGTGGCTACCGCTTGCGGAAGACAAAGACATCGTACACGCCTGATCCATCGCGCGCGCAAACCACGACGACGGGGACGGCCGGTCAGCGCTGCCCAACGGGCCGCGGGCGGGCGCACCAGCGATTCCGTACCGGCGGCCTCCCACTGCTCCGGATCAAACTCGGGCTGGTCCGGCGTGAGGACGCGCATCCGCGACAGCAGCGCCCGGTGCTCGTCGCAGTGGTCGTAGAAGAACTTGTGGAAGCCGTCGTGCAGCTCGACCTGCAGGCCGTGCTCCGCCGCCAGGCTGGGCAGGCGACGCTGCTCCCAGGCAAGGCGCGGCCGTTCCGTCAGCCGGCAGTCCGCCCCACGCCACCGACCAGCGTCCTCACAGATGGCGTACGCAGCCAGCGTGGGGAAGTGCGCGAGGTACTCGGGCAGGCTGTCGATGGCGTCGCGCAGGAAGAACGTGTAGCGCTCGCCAAAGCGGGCGGGCTCGCCCGCGCGCCGGTCAAAGGCGACCTCGTACACCGAGTTGCCAAAGCGCGTGCCCGAGATCGCTCGGAGCCGCTTTCTGCGCGGTGCAGCGCCACTCGAGCACGGCCCCGGGCAAGGGGGCGCTGTGAGACGCTCGGGACGCATGGGGCGCGGGATGCGCGCGAGATGCGTGAGGCCCGCCGCGTACACGAGGTAGGCGGCGTTGGGCACGGTGCCGACAAAGACGCCGCCGGGCCGGAGGCGGGCCGCGACATTGGCCATCATGGTCCGCGCCGACTCCTCCGTCTCAAAGGCGTAGTGGAGCGCGAACTGGCAGCTCACGAGGTCGAACTGCGCGCCCGGCGGGAAGAGGCCGCGCGCCTCCAGGTCCACCTGGGCGGGTATGGAAGCGCCATCGTCGGGGCAGGGACACGTGAGCGCGGCGAGAGACGCGCAAGCGGCGTTGCCGACCATGGGCCGCCTGACCTTGAAGCAGTCGGCCGTGACAAAGTCGGCCGCAAAGCCCAGCCGCCGCTCCGCGTGGCGCCGCCGCGCTTCCTCCACCGAGGCGCCCGCAATGTCTGGAGTGCGTGCGCCCGGCCGCCCCTAGCGAGCAGGGGCGAGCGGACCCGCTGTCAGAGAGCGCCTGGAGGGGCACCCTTGGCACGGCGCAGGGTGGCAGCCGTACCGGCGCCAAAGACGTAGCTGACGCCGGCAATGTCAAACTTGAGCAGGTCGCCGCCGCGGCCGCAGCACATGTCAAACACCTTGTGGCCTTGGCGCAGGTACTGCGGCCAGAGACAGCTGACAGGCGCCGGGTCCGGGTCCACTTAGCCGGGGGACCGGCCTCAGGCCGTGCGCGCCCGGCGCTACCGGGCACCTGGCCGAGCAGGACGCTCTTGACCCAGTTGTTCAGGCTGCGCAGCTGCAGGATCGGCGACTCGCGGCGGGACGCGAGCGTGGAGATCCGCGCGCGCACGTTGTAGTGTTCGGCGACCGCGTTGCGCGGCGGGTCGTCCCCTTCCCCGCCGTCGCTGCTGCGCCGAGGCGGCGCGCCGAGGCCCGGCCGCTCCTCGGCGTCGTCCTCGCGCCCGCGCTTCCACCCCAGGCCCGCCATGGTGACGTCATAGTGCGTTGCGGCGGCGGCGCCGGCCGCGGCGGTGGCCGGTGGTGGCAGCGGAGGGAGGCGGCCCGCGGTGCGCGCCTGGCGCTAAGCTGCCGTCACTGCTGTAGCGCGGGTACGCCAGGCTGCAGTAGCGCGGTTACGGTCGGATGCAGTCACTGCTTCTATACAGACGTGCGCGCGCGCGGGCTGTACAACTATAAAGTGCCGCGGTGGCCATGCAATGCAGGGCAATCAATGCTTAACGACTGTGCGAGGGCACGCAATGCTTAGGAGGCGCGCGGCGGCTCGGTGCAGCGGCACTCGGGCGGATTGCAGCACGGCTGGAGCGCGGGGATCTCGGGCGTGGCGATCTGCGAGCGCGGCGTCTCGAGCGTGCGCTCGTGGAGGGTGCGCTCCTTGAGCACCTCGGCGAGCACGTCGCGGTAGACGGGATCGGTCACCGGGTCGAGCGGGTGGCGCTCCGAGGGGTCGCGGGCGACGTCGTAGATGAGCGGCGGCCAGTGCTCGGTGGTGAGGCCCGCGATGCAGCCGCAGACGTGGATGTCCTCGCCCGGGCCGTGGTTGCACGTGCCCGTGACGGGGTCGGTGTAGCGCGGCGTGTGGAAGTAGGCCTTGTAGCGGCCCAGGCGCATCGAGTGGAGCACAAAGCCGCAGTAGTGGAAGAGCACGCGCTCGTTGGCCGAAACGTCGTCGCTCTCGGCGCCCGTGAGGATCGGGCGGAGGGAGCGGCCGTCGATCCGCCGCTCGAGCGTGTCGACGGGGAAGTCCAGGTAGTCGGCCACGGTCGGGAAGATGTCCATCGTCGACACGAGCGCCTCGCTGACGCGGCCGGCGCGCACACCGAGCGCCGGGCCGGGGCCCCACACGATGCCGGGCACGCGGATGCCGCCCTCCCAGGTCTGCGACTTGCCGCCGCGCAGCAGGCCGTTCGAGCCGCCATTCAGGCCTTCCTCGAGCCACGCGCCGTTGTCCGAGGTGAAGAAGACGAGCGTGTTGTTGGCCACGCCGGTCTCGTGGAGCGCGGCCATGACCTGGCCGACGCTGTCGTCGACGTCGAGAAGCGCGTCGCCGTACGGCCCGCGCGCGCTGAGGCCGCGGAAGCGCGCCGCCGCGAACAGCGGCGTGTGCGGCTGCACGAACGCGTAGTAGAGCAGGAAGGGCCGGCGGCCGGCGTGCTCGCGCACAAAGCCGACGGCCTCGGCGGTGAGCCGGTCCGAGAGCGTGTCGAGGAGCGCGGGCTGCTCGACGACCTCGTTGTCGCGCATGAGGAAGCACATGAGCCGGTCGGCGACGTCGGTGCCGTTCCACACGCAGCCCGGGTTGTTGCTGAGCGGCATGCCGTAGAAGCGGTCAAAGCCGTGCGCGCGCGGCAGGAAGTAGCCGTCGCCGTTGTGCCGGTGGTTGATGCCCAGGTGCCACTTGCCAACGGCCGCGGTCGCGTAGCCGCGCTCGCGCGCCAGCTCGGCGAGCGTGAACTCGGCGGGGTCGAGGCCCGACGGCTGCGCGGGCGAGTAGAGCGTCTGGATAAAGTCGCCGGCCATGCCCGTGCGCACGGGCAGGCGGCCCGTGAGAAGCGCGGTGCGCGACGGCGAGCACACGGCGTTGGCCGAGAGCCACTGGGTGAAGCGCGTGCCCTCGCGCGCCAGCTGGTCGATGTTGGGCGTGCGGATCGTCGGGTGGCCCGCGACGCCGAGATCGCCATAGCCCTGGTCGTCGGTGAGGAATACGACCACGTTGGGCGGCTGTGCGGCCGCAAGCGCCGCGGCGGCAAGCAGCGCCAGCAGCGCAGCGGCCACCGTTCGGCTCATGGGTGGGGAGGTTGGGCGGCGCGTCCAGCGCGCGGCGGCGGTGCGTCGAGGTGTGTGCTCCGGCGGGTGGAGAGTGCGAATGGCGCAGCTAAGACGGGCCGTGACGCAGGCGAGGCCGGCGGCGATGACACACGGCTACGTCGCCGATAAGTGACGTTGCGTGCGGCGGCTGCCGATGCAGGCGGCCGATTCCGGTGCGCCGCTGATGCGGGCGGCGGCACAAAGAGGCACAGGGTAGCAACAGGAGTGCAGGCGCGGCGACGTGGCCTCGGGGCCCGTGGGTTGTCGCAAGTGGCGTGGGTTGCAGGCGGGTGCGTGAGTGGCACGCAGCGCAGGCACGCGTGGCACACATGCCGATAAGTAAACAAGCTGACGTCAACAACTACGGCGCCAAGTGGAAGGTCGCCAAGACACCGTGGTGGCCCGCACGACGTCGACTCCGACGCGAAATGCAGCGCGCCGGAACAGGCGGCGCGCGCCAGGCGCGCACCCGAACAGCAGGCAGCGACGCACCCTCCGGCGCCGCCCGTGCGTGACGGCAGTTGCGAAGGCATTGGGCATGTGAACATCACGAGTGTCCGCAGGCATCCACGCTATGCCAGCCAGCTGCACCATGCCGAGTGCAATAAACAGAAGACGCATCGTAGGTGCAGCAGACCCGTAGAAAAAGCAGGCGGCCACCAGGCGCAAGCAGGAAGCCATGAAATAACTTGCACGCACCCCAGCGTCAGCCAATGCCCCACACAAGAGAGAACACCAGCAAGGCAAAAAAGGACTAGTGCGGCGCGCCGCCGTCGCCCTTCGCCGGGCTCCCTTCGTGTCCCTGCGCCCGGGCGTCGATAGTGTGCGCCATGCGCTGCTCGCGCTCGCGGCGCGCACGGCCCCGCGCGAAGTAGACCGTGGCAGCGACGACGCTCGCCATGGCGATGGCCGCCAGCGGCTGCTTCAGCTTGTCGCCAGCCTGCGACGCCATTGCGCTCGAACCAAGGGCGAACAAAGAGGACGCGCGCGAGCACCGGAAACCACCAAAAAGCCGCAGACGCGACGACCGCGAAGCACGCCAACGGCCACCAGCTGTGTTCGGTGCGTTGCTAATTCCACAAAATTGCACAGTGAAGCGCAGAGAAAAAAGGTGCGAGAAGGCAAGAGCCAACGCCGGCAAGGCACGAGTAACAGGCAAAGAAGGCGCCCGTAGCGGCGCTACACGGGCCCCCGCGCACAGGCCGGACAGGGACGTCCAAAGCGCGACCAGGGTCCGACGCCGGAAGGGCGGCGGCAGCAGCAGCGCGCCGAAAGAGCGAGCGAGGCAAGTGGTCACATGACGCTGCCTGGTGACGAATAAGAAAGGACGGTACGCTGGCGGAAGGCCAAACGGACAGAGGACCAAATTCATCTAGGGGTTGCTAAGAGTGAAGAAAGGGTCTTTAGCAAGCAGTGCGGAGGGGCGATTAAGGCAGGACGAACACCACGACCCAGTCCGTGCAATGCCGTGCCGTCCCGACCGGCTCGCTCAGGGGCATCCACAAAAAACCAACTGGGTTTGGCCAATACTTGGCCAAATGTGGCCAACTAGTTGGCCAACTCCGACCAACTAGTTGGCCAACTAGTTGGCCAA
>Ga0180216_1004787_pt1 | contig 10108 bp, 8 predicted proteins | sample eDN3rd37CBELigMG_FD_128879 | JGI IMG/M metagenome (GOLD analysis project Ga0180216, IMG submission 128879) | Enriched Miracle-Growth compost microbial communities from Emeryville, California, USA - eDNA 3rd pass 37_C BE-Lig MG (version 2)... ...
GCCCCCGAAGACGAAGACGCTCCGCCGCCGCAGTATCTCTACGTGCTGGAGAAGGACGGCAAGCAACACCGCTTTCTGGCAGGCGGCGAACCCGGCGTGGCTCCCTCTGATGTGACGATCTGCCGCCAGGTGCTGCTGGACTTCAGCGAGGTAGGCATCAAGGCGCCGGACGAACGTACCTTCGTCGTCACGCTCAAGAATCCCACACCGTACTTTCTCACATTGATGGGCTTTTACCCGCTGTTCCCGGTGAACGAACGGTGCATTGAAACATACGGTTCACCAGCCTGGACGCGGCCGGAAAACATCGTCAGCAACGGCGCGTTCATCTTGAAAGAGCGGCGGCTTCGCGACCGCATCCGCCTGGTCAAAAACCCGCACTACTGGGACCGCGACAACGTACGGCTCAACACTGTGGACGCCCTGGCGGTGGAATCGTATGTGACGATGCTCAACCTGTACGAGTCGGGCGTGGCCGACTGGATCAGCTATGTGCCTGCCACCAGCGTGAAAGCCTTGATCGCGAGTGGCCGCAAGGATTTTCAGCCCAGCCCCATGATGACGGTGTACTTCTACCGCATCAACGTGACCAAGCCGGCGCTGAACAACAAGCTGGTGCGACAGGCGATCTCGCTGGCCATCAACCGCCAGGAGATTCTCGATACCATCACCGGGGCTGGTGAGGTTGCGGCCTACAGCATCGTGCCGCCAGGCATCCCCGGCTACACGCCCGCCACCACGGCCCCTTACGATCCCGAGCGAGCCCGGCGTCTGCTGGCCGAGGCCGGCTACCCTGGCGGTGAAGGCATGCCCACGGTAGAAATCCTCTTCAATACGTCGGAGGATCACGCGGCCATTGCCGAAATGATCCAGCAGCAGTTACGCAAAACGCTGAGTCTGGACGTCCGGCTCCGCAACGAGGAATGGAATTCGTACCTGATCAGCCAGCAGCAATTGCAGTACGATCTGTCGCGCTCCGGCTGGATTGGCGACTACGTGGACCCTAACACGTTCCTCGATATGTTCGTGACCGACGGCCCCAACAATCAAACCGGCTGGAAGAACGAACAGTACACCCGGCTGATCGAGGAAGCCGCCGCGGGGCTGTCGGACATTCAGCGCGACACGCTGAGCATCGCGGTCGGGGTAACCGGCCCAGTGGCGATCCCCACGCGGATGGACATGCTACACCAGGCCGAAGCCATCCTGATGGACGAGCTGCCGGTGATTCCGCTGTACTTCTACGTGTCGAAGAACATGGTGCGTCCCTACGTCCACGGTTTCTATAACAACCTGCAGGATGTGCATCCGCTGCGGGCGATCTGGGTCGACGAAGAAGCCAAGCGGAAGTTCTGGGAGGAGCAGGGACGCTGATGGGTTGGTTCATCATCAAACGCCTGGGCTGGATGTTGCTCACGCTCTGGGTGGTCTACAGCGTATCGTTCTTTTTGATGCGGAGCGTGCCGGGTAGCCCTCTCTCGGCGGAGCGCAAGGTTTCGCCGGAGATCGAGCAGAACCTGAAGCGCCGTTACCGGCTCGATCAGCCGCTCACCGTGCAATACTGGGACGACCTGCGGCGGATCGTGCTGCACGGCGATTTGGGGGCCAGCCTCAAGATCCAGGATTTCAGCGTCAACGAGATCATCGCACAGGGCTTTCCGGTCTCAGCATCGCTGGGCATCCTGGCGTTGGCCTTTGCCCTGACGCTGGGGTTGACCGCTGGCGTGATCTCGGCCGTTCGCCGCGGCACACTGGCTGATTTCTCGATGATGACGATCGCCACCGTGGGCATCGCGCTCCCCAATTTTGTGATCGCGGGCATCGTCATCATTCTGTTTGTGTTCTTATGGCCGCTGTTTCCACCGGGCGGGTGGGGCCGCATCTCCAATATCATCCTGCCGGCGCTTTGCCTGGGGGCTCCGTATGCGGCCTACATCGCCCGGCTCACGCGTACCGGCATGCTCGACGTATTGGGCCAGGACTACATTCGCACGGCATTCGCCAAGGGCCTTTCAGAGCGAACCGTCATCATGCGGCACGCGCTACGGGGAGCACTCCTGCCGGTGGTTTCGTTCCTGGGGCCGGCCATTGCCGGCGTGCTGACCGGTTCGCTGGTCGTAGAAAAGATTTTCGGCATCCCCGGCTTGGGCGTGCACTTTGTGAACGCGGCCCTGCAACTGGATTATCCGTTGGCGATGGGGCTGGTGCTGCTGTATACGACGCTGCTGTACGCGATGAACCTGCTGGTCGATATTTCGTACGCCATCCTCGACCCGCGTGTGAAGTTGAGTTAAACGGCAAGGATGACCGAGGAACGCCGCGAGGAAAACACCTGGGCGAGCTTGGAGAAGTGATCGCGACGCATGACTGAAATGTCTCAACCACCGGCGCTGCCATCCACGCAGTCCGCAGAGGTCCAGCGGTACGAACGCCTGCTGGCCGAGGCCGAGCAGATCCAGGGCGTGTCGCTGTGGCGCGATGCCTGGCGGCGGCTGCGCAAGAACCGCGTGGCGATGGTGTCGCTGGGCTACCTGATTGTGCTCTCGCTGCTGGCTGTGTTCACACCGCTGTTGCCGTTGCAACCGCCGCGGCAGCAGTTGACTGAGCTGTCGTTCCAGGCTCCGACCGCTTCGCCGCTATTCATTGACGTGTACAAAATCGCCGACAACCAGCCGGCCGAGAATCCAGACGAGCCGCCGCCCACCCAGGCTAAGATCGATGCCGACGGATTTGGCCCGCTCAACTGGTTCGACCGCAGCCTACTGGCCATCCGCCGTGGCATCTTTGGCGAGTCGTGCTTCAACTCCATCTGCGGGCGTGACCGGCTGGGGCGTGACCTGTTCGCCCGACTGTTCTGGGGAGCCCGGGTTTCGCTGCTGGTGGGCTTGGTGGCCACGCTGGTGGCGCTCGTCATCGGCGTATCGTACGGGGCGATTGCCGGCTACCTGGGCGGCCGCGTCGACAATGTGATGATGAGAATCGTCGACGTGATGTACTCGATCCCGTTCATCTTCGTCGTGATCTTTATCATCAGCATCCTTAATACCGAAGAAGTCAAAGCCCGCATGGCCCAGTTGGGCATCGACCGCCTGACGGTGTTCTTCTTGGTGGTGGGTGCCATCTTCTGGCTGACCATGGCCCGCGTGGTGCGAGGGCAGGTGGTCTCGCTCCGCAACGAACAGTTTGTGGAAGCCGCCCGGGTGATCGGCGCCAGCCGACGACGGATCATCTTTCGCCACGTGGTGCCCAACCTGTTGAGCGTGGTGATCGTGTACCTCACGCTGACCATTCCGCAGGTGATGCTATTTGAAGCGTTCCTGTCGTTCCTGGGGCTGGGCGTGGAACGGCCCGACGTCTCGTGGGGCCTGCTGGCCAACGAAGGCGTGGAGGTGATTACCCCGGTCCGCACCGTCTGGTGGATGGTGGTTTACCCCGGCCTGGCCCTGGCCATGACGCTATTTGCACTCAACTTTCTGGGCGATGGCCTCCGCGATGCCCTCGACCCGCGGATGAAAAACCGTTAGCCGAACGTGCCGCGCCGCACATTGAAGGCGGCGAGCCAATCGAATCACACCGGGCAACCACGCGAATGGCCCGGCCGACTGCACTTGGGATGCTCCATGCTGCTGGAAGTGGAAGACCTGCGAGTCTCGTTTCAGACCGATCACGGCCTCGTGCGCGCGGTCGATGGCATCAGCTTCAGCCTCGACCAGGGCGAAACGCTGGGCATCGTCGGCGAATCAGGCTCCGGCAAAAGCGTGACCAACCTCGCCATCCTGGGGCTGATCCCGACACCACCGGGCCGGATCGAGTCGGGGCGCGCCAGCTTCCGCGGGCGTGACCTGCTCAAGTTGCCCCGCCGCGAGTTGCAGAAGATCCGCGGCGACCGCATCGCGATGATCTTCCAGGACCCGATGACGTCGCTCAACCCGTTCCTGACCATTGCCCAGCAGTTGACGGAAGTCACCATGCTGCACCGGGGCTGGAAGTACAAGCGGGCCCTGGATCATGCGGTGGAAATGCTGGAGCGGGTGGGCATCCCCGGTGCCGGCCGCCGCGTGAACGACTACCCTTACCAGTTTTCTGGCGGCATGCGGCAGCGGGTGATGATCGCCATGGCGCTGTCGTGCCAGCCCGACCTGCTCATTGCCGACGAGCCAACCACCGCCCTGGACGTAACCATTCAGGCTCAAATCCTGGAGCTGATCCAGCAGCTTCAAAAAGAGGAAGGCACCGCAGTCATCCTCATCACGCACGACCTGGGCGTGGTGGCCAACGTGTGCCGCCGGGTGAACGTGATGTACGCCGGCCGGTTCGTGGAAGAAGCCGACGTCGATTCGCTGTTCGCGCAGCCGCGTCACCCGTACACGCTCGGACTGCTCAACAGCCTGCCTCGGCTCGACGAGCAGCGCGGCGCCCGGCTCGATCCCATCGCCGGACAGCCTCCCGATTTGACGAACATTCCGCCGGGCTGCGTGTTCCATCCCCGCTGTCCGTTCCGCATTGACCGCTGCCCGCAGGAGGTGCCGGCGCTCACCGAGCGGATCGACAACCGGCGTTACGCCTGCTTTGTCGATGTGGAGCACCAGGCACGCGTCGCGGTGAAGGAGAACTGATGAACGCAGCTTCCCCGCCATCGGCCGAAGTTTCTCACCGCTCGCAGGCCGCCGGCCAGCAGCCGCCTCAACCGCTGCTTAAGGTTGAGAACCTTAAGGTGCATTTCCCCTTTGCCCGCGGGCCAATCTGGAACCGCCACCGGGGCGTGGTGCGCGCCGTCGATGGCGTGTCGTTCGAGGTTTACCAGGGCGAAACCTTGGGCCTGGTGGGCGAGTCGGGCTGCGGCAAGTCGACCACCGCCCGGGCGATCCTCAACCTGGTGCCGCCGACGGCCGGGCACGTCTACCTCAACGGGCAGCGCATCGACGGCCTGGACGACCAGGCCATGCTGCCGTATCGCCGCCAGATCCAGATGATCTTCCAGGACCCGTTCGCCTCGTTGAACCCGCGCATGACCGTGGGGGCAATCATCAGCGAGCCGATGAAGATTTTTGGCCTGGGCTCCGAATACGATCGGCGGCTGGAAGTGCTGCGGCTGATGGAACTGGTGGGGCTCAATCCGCGGTTCCTGAACCGCTACCCTCACGAGTTCTCCGGCGGGCAGCGGCAGCGGATCGGCATCGCCCGGGCCTTGGCCGTGCAACCCAAGCTGATTCTGTGCGACGAGCCGGTTTCTGCCCTGGATGTTTCGATCCAGGCCCAAGTCATCAACCTGCTGATGGAATTGCAGCAGCGGCTGGGGCTGGCCTACGTGTTCATCGCCCACGATCTGTCGGTGGTGCGGCACATTTCGCACCGGGTGGGCGTGATGTACTTGGGCCGCATTGTGGAGCTGGCCACGGCCGAGGAGCTGTACGCCCGGCCGCGTCACCCATATACGCAGGCTCTGTTGTCGGCCGTGCCGATTCCCGACCCGGCCAAGGAGCGGAAGCGTCAGCGGCAAGTATTGCGGGGCGATGTGCCTTCGCCCGACCGCGAATACCCCGGCTGCTCGTTCGCCGATCGCTGCCCTTGGGTGGAGCCGCGTTGCACGCAGTCGCCCCCGCCTTTAGAGGGCACACCGCACCCGGCGGCCTGCTTTGTAGCCAACGATCCGCAGTCGCCGCGCGGCAAGTAAGCGGGGGGTAAGCAGCCGCGGCCAAGTTGTCCGACCGTGCGTTTTGGGGGGCTGTTTCCCAGGGGGGAAACGATTATTCAGATCGCACTGGCAACCGGTCGATAAACACCTGCCGCAAGACAGCCACGCCCCCCAGCGGGTGGATGGCCGCTGCCGGAACCGATGCCTAGTATTGCATATGTGGTTGCCACCTCGTTCCGGTTCTAGCAGCGGCGTCGCCGCGGTTTTTGCCAGCTAGAGCTTGCAAAGGCAGCTATCGGCTGCCCTTTTCCGTGGCGCCGCCCCCGGCAGACGCTGGTGGGGGTGGAGGGAAGTGGCTTCTGTAGGGGAAGGCGCGAACCTATCCCGGGCTGCTTCTCTCAACGTGTTTGCTAGCTTACTGTTTGGTCGATCAACTTCGAAAAACCGATGGGATGGTTCTTTCATGCAAAGGGCCGTCTGGCTAAAATATGACTGATTCCTTTTGAAAAGGTGGCCCCACGCGAGGGTTACCCTCAAAACGGAACACACACGTCTGCAACGCCGGAACAAGGGGCGCATGTCTCCTAAGGAATGGATCAGCGCATGTAGACGCCCGTACAACGACCTTGGCGGGTGAACGGATTCGTGTCTAGGTGTGCAGTGTCCGCAGATTGCCTGTTGACGACGGTCGTGCTGCGCGCTTCGATGACGAAGACGCTCAAGTTCAGGGTCGCCGTCTATCCTCACCGAGCTCGCCGAACCCGCTAAGCGGCCGGTGACGTGACACCCAAGGAACATTTCAAGATGATTACGCAAGTGCCTTCGAAGGCCGACCTTATGACCGGTAACGGTTCTATGCCCGACGTTTCTGACAGCTCCATCAAAGACCTGGTCCAGGTTTTCAAGCTGCTCTCGGACGAAACCCGCCTGCGCATCTTGTTCTACCTTTCGCGGCAGGATGAGTTGCATGTGCGGGCCTTGTGCGAGCTGCTCGAACAGAGTCAGCCCGCGGTCAGCCACCACCTGGCGCTGCTCCGCGTCGCCGGCCTGATTGAGCCGCGGCGTGAAGGCAAGCACAACTTCTACCGCCTGGTGCGCGGCCGGATCGAGAAGGTGCTGGAAATGCTGTTCGCCGTCATGGCCAACGGCAACCACCAGATCCGGTTTGAAGATTACGTGCTGACCTACGAGCCGACCGATCCCGAAGCCGAGGCCGCCTACTAGTACGGCATTTCCCGGCCGGGGCCGGCGCTACCAGCGTGCGCTGTTGGCGGCACGTTAGTCGCAGCCTCCAATAATCGAACGATCTCAGAGCGAGCAGTCGCGATCCCAACCCGCGGCTGACTCGCTCTTTTTTGTTGGCATCGCTGTCACGCGCAAACAGCCAGCGATGGCTAGCAACCGCCAGTTCAAAGCGATCCATTTCCCCGCTGAAAACCGGCCTGGAACGCCCCCCGGGCTTGTGCTATGGTCCGGCCCGTTTCGTCGGACTCGGGCTGCGGGGATGCTCCAGCCACGCGGCAATTACCGCCGCACACGTCTCAAACGTGCTGGACAGACCGGGCCGACTTTGCCTGTGCCGCGCTGGTTCCGCTTTGCCCCTTGGCCGGTTTCATTGGGCCAGGGCAGGGGAGCCGCCGTTGCGGCGACACCTGTGGTTCGCTTCCGGGACGCTGAACGAGGTAATGGATATGCGCCGACTTGGGATTGCGTCGCTGCTCGTCGCCACCGCGTGGGCCGCTTGGGTCACGCCGCCGGTAGCCGCCCAGGGACCGTTGCAACGCATGAACCTGTTCAAGCGGGTTTCGGCCAACCCCGAAGCCGATTACGCGCTCAACGAGTCGCATGGCCCGTGGCTGATCATGGCCGCCACCTTCTCGGGCGACGGCGCCGAAGCTCAGGCCCGCGAGCTCATCCTGGAAATCCGCAATACCCTGAAGCTGGAAGCCTACCTGCACCGGATCGTCTTCGATCACAGCTCGGAATCGCTGGTTGGCTTGGGCGTGGACCAGTACGGCAAGCCCAAGCGGATGAAATATCTCAACGACTACAACGAGCAGAGCCAGCAATTCGCCGTGCTGGTGGGCAACTATCCCAGCCTGGAAGACCCCACGGCACAGCGCGACCTGGAACGGATCAAACTGGCCGACCCCAAGGCTCTGAACATCGTGGAACTGGCCAAGCAGAACCGCAAAACCTATCAGCAATTGATCGGCCTGCGGCTCTCCCAGAAGGTCACCGACACGCAAAAGCTCCAGGACAAGCTGGCCCAGATGTACAAGGGCGACGGCAAAATCATGATCCGCAACACCACGCGGAACTATGGGCCCATGGGCAGCGCGTTCCTCACGCGTAACCCGCTGCTCCCCGACAACGATCTGCCGGCCCACCTGGTCGACAGCTTCGTGTACGAAATGAACCGGCCGGTGAAACACAGCCTGCTCGAGTGCAAAGGCAAGTATTCGGTGAAGGTCGCCACCTTCACCGGCACGGTAATCGTCAACCAGAAACAGATCCGCGAAATCGAAAAGCAGGGCACCTTCAGCAGCCGTCTGGCGGAAGCCGCGCTGCGGGCCCACGAGCTGTGCGAAGCCCTGCGACTCAAAGGCTACGAGGCCTACGAGTTCCACGACCGCTGCGCCAGCATCGTGACCGTGGGCTCGTTCGACACCTTGGGCACGCAACTGCCCGACGGCAAGATCGACCTGAACCCCAAGATCTACGAAGTGATCAAGGAGTTCAGCGTGGATCCGGTCAAAGGCGGCCAGCCCAAGAGCCTGATCGGCATCCCGTTCGACGTGCAGGCGGTTCCCGTGGTGGTGCCGCGGCGGAGCGTGGCGGCCGACTACGCTCGCAACTGATCCGCTTTTCTTGTGCCTTCACGGCGGCCACCGCCACCGGCTTGAGCCAAGATCGCGGCCACGTTGCGGCGGCAGGCCATTGTCAAAACGGCGGCGGCTTTGCGAGAATGGGCGGCTACCTGCTTCCCATTCCCAAGCCGACCACTGCCGGAAACTGCCGCCGTGAACGAACTGACGCCGGGCCGCGCCCTCCGCGAAGCCGTTGAAGAAAACACGATCCAGGTGCCCGGCGCGTTCAACGCGCTGACCGCCCGGCTGATCGAAGAATACGATTTCGACGCCGCCTATTTCTCCGGGGCGGCCTTCTCGGCCGGCACACTGGCCCTGCCCGACGTCGGCCTGTTTACGCTCACCGAATTGGTGCAACAGGTGAGCTACATCACGCGGAGCGTGAGCCTGCCGATCATTGTCGACGCCGATACCGGCTTTGGCGGCCCGCTCAATGTGCAGCGCACCGTGCTGGAGCTGGAGCTGGCCGGGGCCGCCGCCATCCAGCTTGAGGACCAGCAGCTTCCCAAGCGGTGTGGGCATCTGTCGGGCAAAACGCTGGTCGAAGTCGACGAGATGTGCGCCAAGCTCCAGGCGGCATCGGAGGTCAAGCAGGATCCCGACCTGGTGATCATCGCCCGCACCGACGCCCGCGGCGTCACCGATCTGGAGGACGCCATCTATCGGGCGAACCGTTACCTGGAGGCCGGTGCCGACTGGATTTTCCCTGAGGCGCTGCAAACGCCTGAGGAGTTCGAGAAGTTTGCCCAGGCGGTAGAGGCTCCACTGGTGGCCAACATGACCGAGTTTGGCCGCAGCCCGCTGTTGAGCCTGGAAGAACTGGCCGACTTGGGCTACGCGGCGGTGCTGTACCCGGTGACGCTGATGCGGGTCGCGATGAAAGCCGCGGAAGCCGCGCTGAGCACGCTGGCCGAAGAAGGCACGCAGGAGAGCCTGCTGGACCTGATGCTCACCCGGCAGGAACTGTACGACCTGATCGACTACACCGATTACGAAGATCGCGACCGGGCGTACTTTGAGCAGTCCAAGCGCTCCGGCAAGAAAGAGTAGGATGGGTGCTTGCACCCACCATCTGTCCGCGGATGCGGTCTACGGTTGTGATCCGTCGCCGCGTTTCTCGTCCAGGTAACCCGAATGCTCGCATTCGGTGAATGGACTTATGGCGTCCTATCAACGGGCTCGGCCACCACGTAAACCTTTTGGTGATTGTTCTGCCAGCGGTACTTCTTGGCGAACACCTCAGGCGTGAGCGTCCGCTGCTGGCCGTCTTCGGTTTTGACGACAAACACGATCTCGTTCCGGCTCTCAGTCGTACTCGTGTAATGCCCGTCAGGGCTGATTGCCGGGCCGCCGAATGGCCTTATGCACGCCACGCAGCACAGCGGAGCCCCGGTGACCAGGTTGCTGATGCCGATATCACCGGCAATATCGAGTTGTTAGCGAACAGCTTCGCAGATTTTCTCGCGGGGCTCACCGCGAGAAGTTATGAGTAGACTGGATGAATGCTATTACCCCCCGTCCTTAGCCTGGATGCTTGCAACCGCGCTATGGGCATGGCGTTGGCAATAGAAACCGAATCTGGTTACTCGCAACTACCGTTTCA
>Ga0180216_1004789_pt1 | contig 10107 bp, 7 predicted proteins | sample eDN3rd37CBELigMG_FD_128879 | JGI IMG/M metagenome (GOLD analysis project Ga0180216, IMG submission 128879) | Enriched Miracle-Growth compost microbial communities from Emeryville, California, USA - eDNA 3rd pass 37_C BE-Lig MG (version 2)... ...
GACGTGGAAGAGGTCACGGTCGGCGGCTCGGTCCTCTTCTCCTGGGACGTGACGACGGACGCAAGCGGGAACATTCCGGTCCTGCACCTGCAAGACGATCTCGGCAACGTGTACCCCGTCGGTGACGCGGATCCCCTGAAGGGCTCGAAGCGCTTCAACATCATGAACCCGGGCGACCGCGTCTTCACGCTGACGGCCACGGCGACCAATCCCCCACCGTACCAGCTCACGACCGATGTGAAGGTGTGGGACATCCCGGTGATCGAGCACTTGGCGGCAACGCCGGAGTTCGCGGAGAACGAGGGCGATCCCGTGCAGATCGAGTGGGAGACCTCCCACGACGGCGCCTTCGTCGAGCTCTACCTGGTGGATCGGCTGACGGGTGAGCCCGAGCCGACCCCGGTCTATGCGTCTGCGACCCCGACCGGCAGCACGAGCATCAACCCGACCATCGCCAAGCCCAACGTCCTCTTCGTCGTCTCCAACCCGTTGGGTGCACGAACCACGCAACTCTTGCGCGTGGGCGTGAGCCCCGCGACGATCTCGCGACTCGACGTCTCGGCCTTCGACGTCTTGTTCGGCGAAGAGGTGACGATCGAGTGGGATACGGCGCGCGCAACGGAGGCTCGCTGGACGGAGTCTCTGCTCGATCTGGGCAGCCGCTCCACCGCAACCAGCCTGGGAATCACGGGCGACGACCCAGCTACCAACGTCCTGTTCCCGAACGGGTTCACGTTCCCCTATGACGGGGGCGCATTCGGTGGAGCATCCGTCTCGTCGAACGGATGGCTCTCCTTCACCCTGGGCGTGACCGGCAACTGTTGTAACAACACGCTCCCGAGTTCGACCTACAACCTTGACTTGGCGGTATTCTGGGACGACCTGACCACTCCGAATGCCAATACGATTCGCTGGGAGCACTTCGAAACTCCCATCCCCCACATCATCGTCCATTGGGATCGGACCACCTTTCTTTCGAGCAGCCGGCACCCGAGCTCGCTCACGTTCCAGGCCATTCTCTTCGAGGACGGACGCTTCGAGTATCGCTATGGGAGCATGACTTCGACCCCGCAGACCTATGCGAACGGGCTGGATGCGACCATCGCCACGCAAAACCGGTCGAGGTCGGCGGCGCAAGTCATCTCCCACAATACGCAGATCGCCGATGGATTCGATGGTAGGGGTTTCGTTTTCGGCAGCTGGAACCAAATCTTGGCCGATTCCACGCCACGTCCCACGCCGCTGTCGGGGAGTTGGACCTTCACCCCGTATCTCACTCGGACCTACAAACTCCGGGCGTGGAACGGTCATAGCGAGCACGAGGAGGAGTTCGAGATCCGGGTGCATCCGAAAGGAAAGCTACGGGCCTGGGCGGAACCCGCCGAGCCGCTCCCCGGTCAACCGGTCACCCTGCATTGGGAGGGAGAGAATCTCACCTCACTGGTGATCGAGGACGACGCGGGGAACGTCATCCATACGGTCCCGCAGGGCCAGTTCGACTCCGGCTCGTTCCCGCTCGGCTCCCTTCCGATGGGCGATTACTTCTACAGGGTTCGTGGTGTGGGCGCGGTCGCCTGGGATCAGCTCGAAGAGGAGATCGAACTCCTCGTCTACGACGCCTTCTCGCTCGATTCGTTCACGGCCTCGACCGAGTTCATCGAGCTCACTTCGCCCCCGACCCAGGTGACCTTGAGCTGGAGCGCCCAGAACCTCACCTCGGCGCAAATCGTCACCGACTCCGGCGGCGTCATCCCCATCGATCCCGCCGATCTCCACGGCGGTTCGCTGGACGTTTCGCCCGCGTTCACCACCACGTACACCTTCGTCGCGGAGAGCCATGGACGAACCCGGGAGGCCTCGGTCACGGTGGAGGTCCGATCGGTGAAGATCGAGAGCTTCCAGGCCTCGACGCGGCTCGTTCCCGAAATGGGGTCCGTGGACTTCACCTGGTCGGCGACGCCCGGGGCCCGCGTGCGTCTGGAGGGGCAAGCCGCACCGGTGCCGGCCATCGTGGAGGTCTTCGATTCGCCCTTCGAAGACATCTCCACGACGGGGGGTATCCGGCTCTCCACGAGCCACGGCGGAAGCGGTTACACGACGATCCCGTTCCCGTCGGGATTCACCTTCCCCTTCTCCGGAGTGGCCCACACGAGCGTGAGGGCGGCCAGCACCGGCATGCTCACCTTCAGTCCCACCGAGACGGCGTGGAAGTTCACCCATTCCGCGTTGCCGAACACCTCCGAGCCCAACGTCCACCTGGCGGTCCTCTGGGGCGATCTGGAGGGGAACGGCAACGTGAACCAAGGCATCTATGGCAAGTACGTGCCTGGACCCGACCCGCACTACATCATCCAATGGAAACACTGGAAGCCGTGGGGCAGCGGCGAGACCGGTGACCTGAACTTCCAGGCGGTTCTCTACGCATCGGGGGCGATCGAGTATCGCTATGGCTCGATGACTTCGACGAGCGGCGTCGCCGACGGCGGGAACGTCGCCATCGGCCTGCAGCGCCCCGGAGGCGTGGCGGGAACGCTCCTCCACCGGTCCACCTCGAGCACGGGGATCACCGGGGGCCTCGCCAACCGAAGCTGGCGATGGGATCCGTGGTCTCTCCCGACGAGCGGCTCGTATACGGCGACGGTGCCCCGGTCGGGTTCGTACGAACTCTGCGTGACCGACGGCCACTGGATGGAGTGCGAGACCATCGACATCACGGTCCTCTATCCCGGCGACCTCCTGATCAGCGAGATCATGGTGAACCCGTCGGGTGGAGCCTCCGAGCAGTGGTTCGAGGTGACGAACGTCGGTGGGGGCCCGATCGATCTCGAGGGTTTCGAGATCCGAATGGGATCGCAGAGCCACGTCATCGAGCAGTCGGTCCCGCTCGACCGGTTCCGCGCCGCGGTGCTCTCTCGCTCCAGCGCGCCGGGATTCGTCCCCGACTACGTCTACGATCCGGCGATGGCCTTCACGCTGCCTTCGGGGAACGTGGCACTCCACTACCAGGGGACGAAGATCGCAGAGCTCTCGTGGACCTCGTCGTGGACCTTCCCCGCGGACACCTCGCTCGAGATCGTCGCCCGGGAGATCGCCCCGGGAACGGTGACCCGGTCCACGGCGTCGCAGTACCGGGCGACGCTGACGCCCTACGACGGCACGAACAAGGGCACACCCGGGCTCGCCGGGATGGAGGACACCCCGCACTATTTGGTGGAGGCGTTCTCGGATGCGCCGTTCATCGACATCCGGCAGACGGGGACCCGAGTCACGGCTCTCGAGGCCGATGGGGGTAGGGCGCAGATCCCGATCTCGTTCTCGATGCCCTTCTTCGGCCAGCCCATCACGGACGTGGTGGCCAGCTCCAACGGCTGGATCCGGTTCGGCAGCACGTCGGATTCGGGCCACTTCGCTCCCAGCTCGCTGCCGCGCTCCTCGTCGGCCACGCCGGCCGCTCCGCTCTTCGCGGTCTACTGGGACGATTGGGGATGCAGCCAGTCGCCCGATCCGATGACGTTCCACTGGGAGGAGCGGGTGATCGACAACCAGAACGTGCTGATTCTGCAGTGGAGCAACTACAGGCGTTGCGGCTATGTGGGCGGGGTCACCTTCCAGGCCCAGCTCTGGGGCAATGGCGACCTCGTAACGGTCATCGGTGACATCTGGACCGACGGCAGCGATAACGCGAACAATTACTACTCGGGGATCGCAGCCTGGTCCGGGCTCGAGCCGCCGGGCAACCCCGGAGACCATGTGACCGGGCATTTCCGCAAGGCGCTGGTCCAACCCGGGCGCGCGATCACCTACCACCACAAGTAGCCCGGTGGGGCTCGACGAAGCGCAGACGGCCGCCTCCGCCCGCCGTGGCGAAGGCGGCCGTCGTCCATACCGGCGAACGGTGCAGGTCGCGTCTTGACCCGGCGCGCGCTCCCTCGGTAGAGGCCAGGGGCAGGCCTCCCGGCCGTCTTCCGAGGTGCGCATGGTCTCGACCCTCTACCGCGTGATCTACGGCGATACCGACCAGATGGGCGTGGTCTATTACGGCAACTACCTCCGCTACTTCGAGGCGGGTCGAAACGAGTACCTGCGCGAGAAGGGGGCGCGGTACCGGGACGTGGAGCGCGAGTTCGACATCCACTTGCCGGTGGTGGAGGCGAACGTGCGCTATCGCCACCCCGCGCGGTACGACGACCTGCTGCGCATCGAGACGGAGGTCACCGAGGTCCGGCGGGCGCGCCTTCGCTTCGCCTACCGCATCGTCCGCGAGGAGGGGGAGAGGCTGCTCGCCGAGGGGGAGACGGTCCACGCCTGCGTGGATCGCGAGGGGCGTCCGGTGAAACTGCCCGAACGGCTCGTCGAGCTTTTGGGCCGCTGAAGTGGTATAGGCGCCGCGGCGGCGGACGCCGCCTTCGCGGAGCAAGAGGGATCACGATGGATCGGAATCTGGCGCTGGAAGTGGTTCGGGTGACGGAAGCGGCGGCGATCGCCTCCGCGCGGCACATGGGCCGGGGCAACGAAAAGGAATGCGATCAGGCGGCCGTGGACGCGATGCGCAAGGCCTTCGACAGCCTCCGCATCCACGGAACCGTGGTCATCGGGGAAGGGGAGCGCGACGAGGCGCCGATGCTCTACATCGGCGAGAAGGTCGGCAACGGCGAGCCGGGCCTTCCGGAGGTGGACATCGCGCTCGACCCGCTGGAGGGCACGACGATCTGCGCCACCGGCCGGGGGAACGCGCTCTCGGTGGTCGCCTTCGCCGAGAAGGGCAACTTCCTCCACGCCCCCGACACCTACATGGAGAAGATCGCCGTCGGCCCCAAGGCCAAGGGGGCGATCGACCTGGACAAGAGCCCCACGGAGAACCTCCGTCGCATCGCGGAGGCCCTGGAGCGCTACGTCGAGGACCTCACCGTCTGCATCCTCGACCGTCCGCGGCACGAGAACCTCATCCGCGAGGTTCGGGCGGCCGGGGCGCGCATCAAGCTCATCGGCGACGGTGACGTGGCCGGTGCCGTGGCGACCTGCTTCGAGGAGACGGGCGTCGACGTGCTGATGGGCATCGGTGGTGCGCCCGAGGGGGTGCTCGCCGCGGCCGCGATCCGCTGCGTGGGCGGCGATCTCCAGGGGCGGCTCAAGCCCCGCAACGAGGAGGAGGTCGAGCGCGCCAAGGCCATGGGCATCGAGGACATGGACAAGATCTACACCCTCGAGGAGCTGGCGCGGGGCGACGTGATGTTCGCCGCCACCGGCGTGACCTCGGGCGACTTCCTCAAGGGCGTGCGCTTCTTCAAGGGCGGCGCGGTGACGAACTCGGTGGTGATGCGCTCCAAGAGCGGCACGATCCGTTACGTGGAGTCCATCCACCGCTTCGATCGAAAGCCGGATCTCGGCGGCTGAGCGTGATCTTCCGACTTCCCCCAATCGTCGTCGTCATCCTCCTGGGCGTCCTTCTGGGGATCCTGCGCTTCCTCGTCCTCCTCCCCGTCCGGAGGCGGATCCCCTCGCACGCCGTGCTGCGCCTGGAGGGGCCGCTCCTCTGGCAGTCGCCCCCACGGGCGGGGCTGGCGGGGCGGCTTCGCCGCGCCCCGGCTTCGGTGGAGGGGACGAGGGCCATCCTCGAGGAACTCGCCAAGGAGCCCGGCCTTCGGGGGGTCGTGGTCGCGCCGGAGGGGCTGAGGGGAAGTCTCGTCCGCATGCAGGCGCTCGCGGACGAGCTCGCGCGCTTTCGGCGAGCCGGGAAGGAGGTCGTGCTCTACCTGCGGGAGGGGACGGAGCGGGAACTCGTCCTCGCCGCCGCGGCCGACCGCGTCCTCCTGGCGCCGGGCGGAACCCTGGCGGTCCTGGGAAGCGCCGCCACGCTCACCGGGGTCCGGAGCCTCTTCGATCGCCTGGGGATCCTGCCGGAGTTCGTCCGCATCGGCGACTACAAGACCGCGCCGGAACTCTTCACCAACGAGAAGCCCTCCGAGATCCAGCGGCGCTTCGTCGAGCACGTCCTCGAGGCGCGCCACGAGCGGGTGTTGGAGGTCGTCGCCCGGCGACGAGGAGGCGACCTGGAGTGGGCGCGGAAGGTGGCGGACGGCGGTCCCTACACCTCCGGCCGCGCCCTCGCCGCCGGCCTGGTCGACGAGCTGGTCTACCCGGGGGACCTCGCCACCCACCTGGCGGGAAAGAAGGAGGAGGGCGGGGCTCCCCCCCATCTCCCCACCGCGGAGGCATTCCTGCGCACCCGCAGGTGGCGCTACGAGGCGCCGAGCCTCGTCCCGCGGGCGCGGATCGCGGTGATCCCCATCTCCGGCATCGTCCGCACGGGCAAGAGCGTCCAACTCCCCGCGGGGCCCCGCTTCTCCGGCGAGGAGACGGTGGTCGCCCAGGTGGAGGCGGCCCGAAGGGATCCGAGGGTGCGCGGCGTGGTGGTCGTCTCGGATTCTCGGGGCGGGATGGCCTCGGCCTCCGACCGGATCTGGCACGCGGTCTGGCGCTGCGCGAAGGAGAAGCCCACCGCGGCCTACGTCGAGAGCGTGGCGGCGAGCGGAGGCTATCTGGCGATCGCCGGGGCGGGGCGGATCTTCGCGGCGCCCGGCGCGCTCGTCGGATCGATCGGCGTCTTCTCGGGGCGCTTCGCCATCGGCGAGTTCCTCGCCCGGATCGGCATCCACCAGGAGCTCCTCCGTCGAGGAAAGAACGCGGGCCTCCTCTCGATGACCGAGCCGCTCCGCGACGAGGAGCGGGAGGTGCTCCAGGCCGAGATCGACCAGGTCTACGAGGAGTTCGTGGACCGGGTCGCCCGGGGCCGATCCCGGAGCCCGGAGGAGATCCGGGCGCACGGGGAAGGCCGGGTCTTCCTGGCCGAGGAGGCCCCGGAGGCCCTGATCGACGAGATCGGGGATTTCCGCGCGGCCGTGCGCTGGGTGGTCCTGCAGGCGAAGATCCCGGCGGGCCGCTGGGAGGTGCACATCGCGCGGACGCGGCCCGCGACCTACACGAGCCTTCCGGCGCTCTTCGGAGAGCTCGCCGCCGCGCCGAAGGCCTATTGGCTCTGGGCTCCGGGCCTTCCGGAGACGGAGACGTTTTGGGATGCGGCGGTCCCGAGCCGTGGCTATACGGACGGCACGTGGGAGATACGATGAGCCAGCCAACCGAACGACAGGTGATGGAGGCGCTGTCCAGGGTCGAGGATCCGGAACTCCACCGGGACCTCGTCTCCTTGAACATGGTGCAGGACGTGCGGATCGAGGGAGGTCGGGTCTCCCTCCGGGTGGACCTCACCACCCCCGCGTGCCCGCTGAAGGACCGGATCCGCGCCGACGTGGAGGCGGCGCTGCGCGCGATCCCCGGGGTGACGGACGTCGAACTCTCCTTCGGGGCCCAGATGCGGCGGGCGCACCGGCAGGCGGAGGGCCTCCTCCCGCACGTCAAGCACGTCATCCTCGTGGGAGCGGGGAAGGGCGGCGTGGGGAAGAGCACCACGGCGCTCAACCTCGCGGTCGCGCTTCGGCAGGAGGGCGCCACGGTCGGCCTGCTCGACGCAGACTTCTACGGGCCCTCCGTACCGCTGATGACGGGATTGGACGGCCGCCCCACGAGCAAGGACGGGCGCACGCTCGAACCGCTCGAGGCGCACGGCCTCAAGGTGATGTCCATCGGCTTCCTGGTCGAGCCGGACCAGGCGATGGTCTGGCGCGGACCGATGCTCCACTCGGCGCTCACCCAGCTCCTCCGCGACGTGAACTGGGGCGAGCTCGACTACCTGGTGCTCGACCTCCCGCCGGGCACGGGTGACGTCCCGCTCTCGCTTTCCCAGCTCGTCAAGTCGTCGGGCGTGGTCCTCGTCTCCACCCCGCAGGACGTGGCGCTCGCCGACGTGGTCAAGGCCAAGACCATGTTCGATCGGGTCTCCGTCCCGATCCTCGGTCTGGTGGAGAACATGTCCTCCTTCGCCTGCCCGCACTGCGCCGGGACCACCGCCATCTTCGCCGAGGGCGGCGGCCGGCGGGCGGCCGAGGCCATGGGCATCCCCCTCCTCGGGGAGATCCCGCTGGACCTCGCCATCCGCGTGGGCGGCGACAAGGGCGTTCCAGTGACGATCGAACATCCGGACTCGCCCCAGGCCAAGGCCTACCGTGAGATGGCGCGCAACGTGGCGGGGCGCGTCTCCGTGGAGACGCACCAGGTGCGCCTGCCGGTGTTCCAGATGGGGGCGCAATGAAGACGGAGCGGGATCTCGATCCCGAGCTACAGGACGACAAGGGCAGGGGCCGAGGGGTCACCGACCTCTTCCGCAAGGTGGTGGTCTCCGGCGTCGGCGCGCTCTTCATGACCGAGGAGGGGATCCGCTCGGCGGTCAAGGAGCTCAAGCTGCCCAAGGAGGTCCTGGCCGCCGCGCTCGCGCAGGCGGATCGCACCAAGGCCGAGGTTCTGCGGATCGTCGGATCCGAGGTCCGCTCCTTCCTCCAGAGCGCCAACCTGCAGGAGCAGCTCATCGACGTCCTCACGCGGCTGCAGTGGGACGTGCGCGCGGAGGTCGCCTTCAAGAAGAACGAGGACGGCCTCCCGGTCCCCGTGGTGGACGCCAAGGTTCGCGTGAAGAGGCGGCCCGTCCGCGGACGAAAGAACTCGACCCGCGATTGAGGGAAGGGCCGCTTCCGAAGTTGCCCCGTTCCGGGCCTCGTGGTAACGGTCGGGCGTGGACCGGATCCGAACCCTCGCTCGCTGCCCCCTCTTCAAGGACTTCACGGACACCGGTCTGCAGATCCTCGCGTCGATCGCCATCCCGCGCGAGATGCCGGCCGAATCGCCGATCTTCGTCGAGAACATGCTCGGCGATGCGCTCTACGTGATCGAGGAGGGGATGGTCTCCATCCGGATGAAGGACCCTTCGGGTTCCGACCGGGAGATGGTGGTCCTCGAGCCGGGCTCGTCCTTCGGGGAGATGGCCCTCCTCGTCCAGTCCCCGCGGATGGTCTCGGCGGTCGCCGCCACCCCCGTCCGCGTCCTGGAGATCCGCAAGCACGACTTCGCCATGCTCCAGCGGCAGAAGCCGCAGGCCTGCCTCAAGCTCCTCCTCGCGATCTCGGAGACCTTCGCCCGGGAGCTCCACGAAAACCGAGACGCGCTGCGGGAGAGCTTGCTCCCGTGAACATGTTTCGATTCGTCTGGCACGCCGCTCGACGCGGGAATAGACTCGGCTCGCCCGAGGGACGAATCGAAAGGAAGGCGAGATGGCGGACGGCTCGAAGACCTACGAGGGTTCCTGCCACTGTGGCTCCATCCGCTACCGCGTGAAGCTCGGGCTCGGGCCGGACGTTTCCTGCAACGGCTCGATCTGCCAGCGGACCGGGGCGCTCCTGGCCTTCGTCGGTGCCGACGGGAGGAGCCGGTAGCGGCCGGCGCTTCCGGCGCGTCCGCGGTCGTCCCCCATGGAATCCACTTCCACGAGCCTCGTGCTCGGACGGCGGGTTGAATGGCACCCATCGTCGGCGGCCATCGGAAGGCCGCGATCACCTTCATCCTCTTCGTCGCGATCCTCGACGTGATCGCCATGGCGATCGTCGTCCCGGTCCTCCCCGTCCTCGTCCAGGAATTCACCGGCTCCACGGCTCGGGCGGGATGGATGAACGGCCTCTTCATCGCCCTCTGGGCGGTGATGCAGTTCCTCTTCTCGCCGCTCGTCGGATCGCTCTCGGATCGCTTCGGGCGTCGCCCCGTGCTCCTCCTCTCCTCGGCGGGCCTCGGCATCTCCTACGCGCTCGTCGCCCTCGCGCCGAGCCTCGGCTGGCTGGCGGCCGCCCGGGTGCTGGCGGGGATCACCGCCTCGAGCATCGGCGCCACCTACGCCTACATGGCGGACATCACGCCTCCGGAGCGGAGGGCGCGCGCCTACGGTCTCATCGGCGCCGCCTTCAGCGGAGGCTTCGTCCTCGGCCCCTTCCTCGGGGGCGTCCTGGGGGAGATCTCGCCCCGGCTTCCCTTCTGGGCCGCCGCGGCCTCGAGCGCCACGGTCTTCCTCTACGGTGCCTTCATCCTCCCCGAATCCCTCGATCCGAGCCGGCGCATGGCCTTCTCCTGGAAGCGGGCGAATCCTCTGGGCGCGCTGCGGCTGCTTCGCTC
>Ga0180216_1004791_pt1 | contig 10104 bp, 12 predicted proteins | sample eDN3rd37CBELigMG_FD_128879 | JGI IMG/M metagenome (GOLD analysis project Ga0180216, IMG submission 128879) | Enriched Miracle-Growth compost microbial communities from Emeryville, California, USA - eDNA 3rd pass 37_C BE-Lig MG (version 2)... ...
CCGCTCCACATGGCCGCCGACGAGGGTTCGGGCTAGGATTGCATGACGTCATCACAAGTGTGACTAGGGTTAGAGGTATGATATCTACCTAGGGTGAGGGCTATGAACCTATGACGTCATGTGGGCCGCTGCTAGGGCGGGCGCGATGGGCGTCGTTGCGGGAGACTATTGGCGGCGCGGTCACACAAAGCACTAGGACCAGGGTTGCACTGGGACTGCCAAACTGGCGAGGGCGTGGCCTGCGTACCTGGAACCGCTGGGACCACAACCACTCGATCTCATCATGAGGGAGGTAGGCCTCGGCGACCACACTTCCTAGGGCCAGGGCTATGTGCATGTGATGTGACGTCATCTCGGCCACGTGGTGCTGTGTAGGGCGAGGGCTATGACTCCCTGGCAATTCCACGAGGCGGAACAACTTTATGTTTTCGCGCCAAAAAAATCTGCGCGCAGCGGCGGCAGGCGCAGGCGCAGGTGCGGCGGCGAAGGGGGTGCCGGCCAAGGCGCACGGGCAAGCGCGGGCGGCCTGACGACGCGGCGCGCGGGGAGCGTTGCTGGGGGAGGGAGAGGATAGGACGGCGTACCAGTGGTGGGGGGTCAACTGGGCGGGCAATGTGGGCGGCGCCTGTCGGGGACGCACGCCGATGGATTTCACCACCAGTTGGCTGCGATGGGCGCAGCGGTGCCGGTACTATGCCCAGGGCACTGGTACGCTAGCAGCCACAGGTAGCCACGCCCTCCTCGGACAAGCGTCGTTGGACACGGCCGCCTGTAGGGCCGCGATGCCGTGACGGCCGGCGTCGTAGCCAGGCCGGCCAAGCGGTTCCCAGGCGGCGCGGTGGCCATGTGGCCCTTGTACAAAGCTCTGGCCGCGCGTTCCTCTTGCGTCGCGCCGTGAAGGCTCCCACGCGCCACCGCTCACCACTAACGTCACGCAGCGTCAGTACCTTGCCTTTGGGCGGCCTCCGCAGGACGCGACGACCATGGCCAGCGACGCCGCCTCGGCGGCGGCCGCCGCCGGCCTGGGCGACTATGGTCGCCTCGAGTCGTCCGCGACGATCGAGGCGATCCGCTTCGAGGAGCTGGCAACCGACGGCACCATGCGCACCAACGAGCTCGTGCGCTCCGACGCCAGCAGCCCGCGCAGCCGCGCCGCGAGCGTCGCCGGCAGCGACGCCGGCGCGAGCGCGCCGAGCGACGCCATCAGCAAGAGCCCCGCGTGGCAGCTGTCGCTCGACATCTTTGAGCGCCGCTACGTCAACGTGGACGGACCCGAGGGCAAGAAGCTGCCGGCCGAGGCGCGCGAGTTCTACCGGTGGCAGAACGAGCAGATCGAGGCCTTCCGCGAGGTCAGCCGCATTGGGGACCACACCGCCGCCGAGAGCCGCGAGCGCGACCGCCAAAACTACAAGTTTGAGCAGCGCGCGACCACGCTGAGCGCGGTCGCCAACGTGTGCCTGCTCGTCGTGCTGCTCGCTGCCGTCATCGTGTCCGGCTCCATGTCGCTCGTCGCGTCGCTCATGGACGGCGCGCTCGACAACTTCTCCACCGTCATCATCCTGCTGACCACCTACTACCGCAAGCGCTTCAACCGCTACCGCCACCCGCAGGTACTAACCCCGACCGCGCAGGCGCACGAGGCCGGTCCGCAGCTCGCTAACCCGGCGTGCCGCACCGACGAGTGCGTTCGAGCCGCCTGCTGCAGGGCCGCGAGCGCCTCGAGCCGGTGGGCATCCTGATCTTCTCGTCGGTGATGGGCACCGCGTCGCTGATGCTCATCATCGAGGCCATCCGCAAGCTCGCCGAGAACCCCGACGAGCCGCCGGACACCGGTGCGCTTAGCGGCAACCCCCTGGTTGACCTGGTGCGCCCGTGCTAACGCTGGACAGGTGGGCCGTGCGGCGCTGTCGCGAGCGCAGGCGTGCTGACGATTACGCTGATGTGCGTGGACATTGGCTCCAAGGCGCTCCTTTTCCTGTACTGCCGCCGCTACGCGTCGCGGTCGCCGCTCACGGCGGCGCTGGCCCAGGACCACCGCAACGACATCGTCGTCAACTCGGTCGCGCTGGGCAGCTCCCTGATCGGTGCGGGCGGCGCTCCGCTCCATGCGTTTGTGCGGCTGCCCCGCCGCTAAGGCTCGCACGCCGTTGTCCCTCGCTGCCATGCTTCGTCTCCGTAGGCGCCTACTACTGGGCGCCGCTGGATTCCATCGGTGCCATCTGCATCAGCATGTGGACCGCCTTCAACTGGGCGGGCAGCTGCCTGGGTGCGGGGCCGCGCCCCGGGCGGGTGCTGGACGCCCCCCGGTCGCCTAACGCACCTGGGGCGCGCTAGTTATCGCTTGCGTGGGGGGGAGGGGGTGCCGCCAGAGCAAGTGCACCTACTGACGGGCGTGTCGGCGTCGCCCGAGTTCCTGAAGCGGCTGACGTTCATCTGCTACAACCACAACGAGAAAATCGTGGCCATCGACACCGTTCGCGTACGGCCACGTGTGGGCCGAAGGGTGCGGCTGGGCGATAGAGTACCGGCAGCTGATGCGGCTGGTCTTTGCCGATGAGACACTTCACGCCGTAGGCCTTCCACTTTGGCACGCGCTTCCTGGTCGAGATCGACGTCGTGCTGCCGCCGACGATGGTGCGCCCGCGCGACTTTGATGGCAGCTATGGAACTTACCACCGCTGACGCTGATGCTCCGCCTCGCCCGGGTTGCTGCCTGTTGCTGTCAGTCGCTGCAAGAGGCGCACGACATTGGCGAGTCGCTGCAGCAAAAGGTCGAGTCGCTGGACGACGTCGAGCGCGCGTTCGTCCACCTCGACTTTGAGACGAGCCACGACCCGTCGACGGAGCACAAGCAGTGGGGCACGCAGGCGTTCAGCTCCCAGTGAACCGCGTGACATGTACGATAGAGGTGATGTGGACGGATGGACCCCCTTTGTGGGGACGCTATGCGACAGCGCCCGGTGAGCGTGCCTTGTACGTGTGTATGAATGTACCCTGCGTATAATGCATGGCCGAGAACTGATCGAGCCGCAAGGCAAAACGAGATTTCATCGCCCGTCGTTTGATGCATGGGACTGCAGCCTGGAGCGCCCACCGGCCCCGCGCGGCCCCGCAGCCGCCACGCCCCCGCTGAATTCCAGGCCTTTGGCTCAGTGCATGCTAGGCACATGATGGGCGGGGCCGGCGCGGTCCGGCGGCGGCATACGATGGCACCGCCGGACAATCATGGCCGCATCGGACTCCGATAGCCGCCTGAGGCCCGGGTCACTGTCATAATTCTGTCAGAAATCTGTCAGAAGAGGACGGTCAGGTGCCGCGTTCGCTGCGGCAGACGACGGCGACGCCGCTGCGCACCACGCCCGGGCGCGGGCGCTGGGCCGAGGACGCCTACACGGCGCGCACGGGACGCCGACAGGAGCCCGCGAGGACGTTCCGAAGAGGACCGGGGCGCGCTGGAGCAGCGCTCCTACGAACGTCGACACCTTAGAGCCGACCTGCCCGCCGCTCAGGGGCCCGCGGCCCTTGCGCGCCACGCCGCCGACACCGAAAATGATGCAGGACATGGCCACCGGCAGCAAGGAGAAGGAGGCCCAGCTCTACAAGGTGCTCGTCATCGGCGACTACGCCGTCGGTACGCCCCGCATCCACCGCGGCGGCCCTGGGGCGCCGTTCAGCTGCCTAACCACGCCGCCCAGCGCGTCGCCTTCTTGTTGGGTGCTCCGGCGGTGGCTCGGTCTGGCTAGGCAAGGTGGGTGGGCAGACGCTGTCGCAGCCGATGCACCGCGTTCCGCCAGCCGCTAACCCGGTCTGCTTGCCGTCTGCCTGCTCCCCGGCGCAGACCTCGTTGATTCGGCGGTACACCGAGGGCGTCTTCACGCCCAACTACAAGCTGACCATTGGCGTGGACTTTGCCGTGAAGGCGCTGCAAAGAGAGGATGGCAGCACCATCAACCTGCAGCTCTGGTGCGGTCCCCGGCCAGCGGCGCGTTCACCGTGCGCGCTCGGGCCAACGCCGTGCTGGCTGGCTGCCTGCTTGCCGCCTGGGAGGGCCCGCACAGGGACATTGCCGGGCACGAGCGGTTTGGGTGCATGACGCACGTGTATTACAAATACGCGATGGCGGCCCTCATCGTCTTTGACCTCACGCGGCCAGCCACCTTCGACGCCGTCCTGAAAGTGCGGCCGACGCCATGAGCGCCAGTGGGGCTGCAGTCGGCGGCTCACACCGTGGCGGCGCGGGAACTTGGGCGGGCGGGCCGCGGTGCAGTGGAAGGAGGACCTGGACAGCAAGGTCATGCTGGCCTCGCAGGAGCCGGTGCCCTGCCTGCTCATAGCGAACAAGGTGCGTGTCCGGGAGGCCAAAGCCGCATGACGGACGGGCCTCGTCCTGACACAGCCACGGCGTGCGCTCCGCTCCGCTGCGCGCAGTGCGATCGTGAGGACGTCAAGATCGACCAGGCCAAGCTGGACGCGTTCTGCCAGGAGCATCGCTTCATCGGGTGGTGCGTCCGGCAGGCGGGGCGATGGCGGCTGGGAGTAAGGCATGGCTTGACGCGCCGGGCGCCGATCGCACTCTGGCCGCGCCCGCACGCAGGCACGCCACGTCCGCCATGGACAACGTTGGGATCGGTGCGTTGCGGCCACCAGGGGTGGCTTTGCGACGCGCCCGGCCATTTCGCTCACACCCCACTGTTTTCGTCCGTCTTTTCCCGAATAGAAACTGCCATGGACACGCTGGTGACCAAGATCCTGGAGGTGGCCAAGGACGCCGGGAAACCCAAGGCCACGGGCAAGGGCAGCATCACCCTGGTCACTCAGGACGACGCGGGCGCCGCCCCGGGTCAAAAGCCCGAGAATGTCATGGACAACCTGTCGCAGTGCTGCAAGACATGAGCGTGCCACCTGTGTCACTAGTACCGAGCGCCCGTCGAGAGCCGGTGGAGCTCCAATTTTTTTCTCCCATGTTCCGTCTTTTAGACGCCGCCCACCCTGTACAGTTACGTGCTGCATGCCCGACCCGTGGAAATGCACGCACGCATTTGCCCTTCATGAGTCGACGCGCTGGGAAGCGCCACGTCAGATCCACCGTGTGATCGCATCAGATCCAATTTCCGCCCGGCGCGCAGGCAAACAACGATCCAAGATGGCCGAGCTGATGGACCTGACGATCTGCGAGCTGGCGCACCGGATCCGCACGGGCGCCGTCACGCCGCTCGACACCGTCCGCGCCGCCTTTGGTACGCCGGCACGCCGCGGGGCACCGCGCCTCCTGTCTGGTGCTAACGAACCACGGGCGCGCCCCGCCCCCGCTCCACGTACGACGCCGTTGGGCAGCACGTATCCGCGAGCGCAATGGCGCCCTGAACGCCTTTGTGGTGCTCTGCGAGGAGCGCGCGCTCGAGGAGGCGCGCCGGCAGACCGAGGACCTCGCCCGCGGCGTGGACCCGGGCCCGCTGGCGGGCATTCCGCTGGGCGTCAAGGACCTCGAGGACGCCGCGGGCCTGCCGACCTCGTACGGCTCGCAGGCCTTTGCCGGCCGCAACGTCGCCGAGCGGGACTCGGTGCAGGTCGCCCGGCTACGCGCCGCGGGCGCCATTGTCGTCGGCAAGACCAACGTCCCGCTCTTTGGGCAGGACTGCTACACCCGCAACGTGCCGTTCGGCACCACCCGCAGCCCCTGGGACCTCGCCCGCACCCCGGGCGGCTCGAGCGGCGGCTCCGCGGCCGCCCTCGCTGGGTGAGCACTGAGCACGCCCCGGACCGTGCGCGGGTGAGCGCGTCCGCGCCTTTAACACGCCCACCCCCAGACACGCCCCCAAGTGAGGACGCGGCCCGGCGCGCAGCGGGCTGGTTCCCCTCGTGACGGCGGCGGACGGCGGCGGCTCCATCCGCATTCCGGCCTCCTTCGTGGGCGCCTTTGGCCTCAAGCCCACGCGCGGGCTCGTGCCCATGACCGAGAACCAGCAGTTCGGGTGCGCCGCCCGGCCGGCGCTGCGCCCGCCGCGGGGAGGCTGGGCCAACCCCTAGCGCGCTGGGTGGCGGGTGCGGGCTGGCGCAGGATGCTGCCGTTTGTGCACTGCACGCACTTTGGCCCGCTCTGCCGGTCCGTGGAGGACGCCGCGCTGGTGCTGGACGTCACCAAGGGCTACCACCCAGCCGACCCGGTAGGGCTCTTTGGCCGGGTACTAGTGGCCACGAGCGCGCGGCTCACCGCTCGCGCCATGATCGCAGGGGGGCGGGGACCCCGCACAGCTCTCGTTCCCGACGGACGACAGCCCGCCGTTCCAGGCGCGGCTCCACCTGCCGAGCAACCGGCCCCTGCGGATCGCCTACAGCCCCGACTTTGGCTGTACGGACGGGGCCGACGCTTCGCGGCGGCGGATGGGCCTGACCTCGCCAGGTTCCCTCCCCAGTGGCCGCCCGGTCTGGCGTGTTCTGCTGCAGACATGAAGGTGCAGCGGGATGTCCTGGAGGTGGTGACGGCGGCCGTCGAGCGGGTCGCTGCCCTGGGCCACCACGTGGAGCGCGTCCCGCTGGAGCTGCCGGACCTGGGCATGGAGTGGCTGCTGCACATGGGCGCCCAGCAGGTGGGTGCATCGCGCGGGCCAGCCACGAACTGTGCGCAGGCGGCCTCACACGCCGCGCGCGCCACGTTATGGCATGCCGCCCGGCGCAGTACGCCCTGCTGGGCATCGGCGCGCCGGACGTGCCGCTGGACCAGCTGGAGCCCAAGCTGGTGAAGAGCTTCAAGCTGACCAGCACGCTCTCCGTGGAAGGTGTGGTGCTCGGATGGCACACCGCCGCACCGGTGCCAAGCGACCGACTTACGCGGCGCGTTCGCGACGCCCGCCGGTGGATGAACGCGCAGACACGGGCCGCGCGATGCGGCGGGTGGGCGAGCTGAATCGGACGCTCACCGCGCTGTTTGGCGAGTACGACCTGCTGCTCTCGCCGGCGATGCCGTACGACCCGTTCCCGGCGGAGGGCCCCCAGCCGGCCCACGTGGACGGCGAGGACTTTGACCAGCCGTGGCACGTCGCCGGTGCGCGCGCCTGCCGTCCTAGCGTGCGCCGGGACCGCCGCGCGTCTCACCCGGTGCTTCTCGACCGCCTCGCCCGCGCCATGGCCCAGGCTTCATGTTCCCCTTCAACTTTAGCGGCCACCCGGCGGCGGTGCTGCGCGCGGGCCTGTCCGCGGCGGGCTACCCCGTGGGCCTGCAGATCGTCGGCGAGCGGCACCAGGACGCCCTCATCCTGCAGCTTGCGCACCAGTACGAGCAGGCGTACCGGCCGCTCGACGCCTGGCCGGCCTTTCCCTTCCCGGCGACCGCCGCGCCGGCGGAGCGCGCCAAGCTCTGAAGCAAGGGAGGTGCGCATGTCCATGTAAAGCTCGCGCGTGTCGCATTGAATGTGTAATAGATGTGAACGGCCACGTCGCGCGGCAAGCGCGCGCCGGCGCACGAGCACGACAGCACGACGCTCTAGACACGCACACAGGAGACACACGCACACGCACCACGGCACGCGCGAGCAAGCCCGCGGCCGCGCGCCTTTACAGCTTCTGCTGGAGCTGGGCGAGGGCGGCCTCGACGCGGGCGCCGTACTCGGGGTCGGCGCGCTTGAAGTGCGCGATCTGGCGCTGCTGGATCTGCTTCTTGGCGTTCTTCAGGTGGCCCGCGATGTTGTTGATGAGCGCGGCCTTCTCCGACGCGCTGAGGAGGCGGTACAGCTGGCCGGCCTGGTAAAAGTCGTCGTCGTTGAGCGGGACGATGTGGCGCTCGATGGTGCCGCTGAAGGACGCGGCGTGGATGGCCGCCGAGGCGCCGGCCTGCGTCGGGCCGCCAAAGCTGTTGGGCTCGTAGTTGGGGCCCGAGCCGCCGTTGCCGTCGACGCGCATGAAGCCGTCGCGCTGGTAGTTGGCGATGCGGGCGTTGTACGCGGTGTTGATCGGGATGAGCTGGTAGTTGGGGCCGAGGCGGTGGCGGTGGGTGTCCGGGTACGAGAAGAGGCGGCCCTGGAGCATCTTGTCGGGCGACGGCTCGATGCCCGGCACCATGTGCGACGGCGAGAACGCCGCCTGCTCGACCTCGGCGAAGTAGTTGTCCGGGTTGCGGTTGAGGACGAGCTTGCCGATCTCGATGACGGGGTAGTCCTTGTGCGGCCAGACCTTGGTGACGTCGAACGGGTTCCAGCGGTACTTGAGCGCGTCCTCGTACGGCATCAGCTGCACCTGCACGGTCCAGGTCGGGTAGTCGCCGCGCTCAATGGCCTCGAAGAGGTCCTGCGTGGCGTAGTCCGGGTTGGTGCCGGCCAGGCGCGTGGCCTCGGCGGCGTCGAGGTTCTTGGCCTTCTGGTTCGACTTGAAGTGGAACTTGGCCCAGGTGGCCTTGCCCTCGGCGTTCACCAGCTTGAGCGTGTGCGACGAGTAGCCGTGCAGGTGGCGGTAGCCGTCGGGCGTGCCGCGGTTCGAGAAGAGGATGGTGAACTGGTGGATCGACTCGGGCACCAGCGAGGCAAAGTCCCACACCGCGTCGGGGTCCTTGAGGTTGGTGCGCGGGTTGCGCTTCTGGGTGTGGATAAAGTCGGGGAACTGCGAGGCACACGAGCGGGCGAACAGGCGGGCCAGGGGATGGCCAGGTCAGCGTGCTGAGCACGGCTAGCCGGGCGACGGAGCAGCAGTGCCGAGCGGACCTTGGACGGGTCGCGGATGAAGAAGACCGGGGTGTTGTTGCCGGTCATGTCCCAGTTGCCTGCGCGTGGGCGGCAACACGGCACGGGACGGGGCGCGCGCGCGCGCGCGCGACGTGAGCACGGGCCCGCGAGAGGGCGCAGCGGGCGCGCGGGCCCGAGCATGTGCTCCCATACCCTCCTCCGTGTAGAACTTGAGGGCAAAGCCGCGCGGGTCGCGGTCGGTGTCGGCCGAGCCCTTCTCGCCGCCGACGGTCGAAAAGCGCAGGAAGGTCGGCGTGCGCTTGCCGACTGCCGAGAACAGCTTGGCCTTGGTGTACTGCGCAATGACCGGCGAGGTCACCTCGAAGTAGCCGTGCGCGCCGGCGCCCTTGGCGTGGACGACACGCTCCGGGATGCGCTCGCGGTCAAAGTGCGCGAGCTTGTCGATCAGGTGGAAGTCCTGCAGCAGGCTGTGCCCGCGGGGCGCGGCAGGCGGTGCGGGGTGGGGAAGCAAGCCGCTTAGCACGCGCGCAGACGCGGCGGACCAAGGGCTGCGGAGGGGTGGGGTGGGGCGTACACCGGGCCCCGCGGACCGAGGGTCAGCGAGTTCTGGTTGTTGTCGACCGGGTTGCCGTTCGAGGTGGTGAGGGTCGCCATTTTCGTCGTTTGCAGGAGGGGCCGCTCACGGGCCAGCGCGCGCTCTGGTTCAGGCGGGATCGACCACCGCGGCCACGAGTGAAGCAGTGTGAGCGTGCCGCGTGACGGCCCAGCGTGCTCCAGCGGGAAACGATCTGGACGGTCGCCCGGCCGCAGGGATCCCGCACCCGCTGCGCTTATCCACGTCAGCCGAACCCCCCCGCCATCTAAGTCGGCCGCCCGGCAGCAGGCCGCCCAGTCCAATAGCACTCCATCTCGCCCTGCCTACAAACGGCACCGACCCCAGCTTGCAGCGCTCGCGCCAGGTACGCCGGTCTCATCGCATTGGAGCGCGTGCTGCCGCTGCCTCCATCGCCGTCGGGATCCGCTGCGTCGACTCGGAACCAAAGAGCGTCAATCCACCCGTTCCATTTTCTGCTCCACCCGACGCCCTCCGTCGGCCTCCGCCCTCCGCCGTCAATGCCCGCCGTCGCTCCCGCGCCATCGCTCCCGCGCCGTTGATCCCACGCCGCCGCCGTCGCCCTCCGCCGCCCGGCGCCCTCCGACGCGGCCGCCCGCTGCTTCCTCACGTACTCGTACCAGACCGTCCTCCCTCGTCGATGCCGTCAACGCCATTGGTCCTCTCTCCGATCCCACCATTCGCCACCATCTCGCCCTCCTCCTGCCCCTCCCCCGCCGCCTCCCCCGCCGCCGCCGCCGCCTCCCACGCCGCCGCCGCCTCGCCCGGCGCCCGGCGCCGTGATCCCACGCCGTCGCCCCCACGCCGCCGCCCCCACGC
>Ga0180216_1004793_pt1 | contig 10103 bp, 12 predicted proteins | sample eDN3rd37CBELigMG_FD_128879 | JGI IMG/M metagenome (GOLD analysis project Ga0180216, IMG submission 128879) | Enriched Miracle-Growth compost microbial communities from Emeryville, California, USA - eDNA 3rd pass 37_C BE-Lig MG (version 2)... ...
CGGCCACGCCGCCGCCGCCGCCGCCGGTGCCACGGCCGGTGCCGACCGTGCCGCGGCCGGTGCCGACGAGGCCACTGTGGGCCTGGCGGCCAATCCCGTCGCCGAGGTCACTAGCGAGCCTGTAACCCCCGGTGGCGACGACTCCGGCGCGGCACACCCGCCGTCCAGCGCCGCCGCTTCGGGACGCGCGCGCAAGCGCCGGCGAGACGACCGGCGTGCGCGGCGACGCGGCGGCGAGGGCGCTGCCGGTGAGGGCGCCGCGGCCGCCAACGACGGGACCGTGCCATCCGAGGGCACCACGCCGACGGTGGCGCTGACCAGCGACGTCGCGTTCAGCGAGGACGAGCCGGCCGCGGCGGCCTCCCGCGCCGATCGCGACGCCGCGATCGAGGCGTACCTGGCGCAGCCCGACGTGGACGCGGCCGCCGTCGCCACGGTCTTTGCGGCGGGCGCGCGCGACGCGCCCGCGCCCGCCGAGGCGACGGCGCCCGCAGCGTCCGCGTCGGAGCTGCGCCGGCTGCGGCAGCTGTACACGCTTGCCGCGCGCAAGTCGGCGGCGGCCGCGGCGGCGATTGCGTCCGGCGGCACCGCAGTGCCGGGCGGGCCCGACGACCTGGCGAGCGACGTGACGCTCATCCGGCAAGCGGTCGCCACGGGCGCCCTGCCCACGGACGTGAGCGCGCCGCGGCGGGCGGCGGCGGCCGACGACGGCGCGGGTGCCGAGCAGCCGGCCGACGCGACGGCGGCGGCCACCGACGACGCGTCGGCAGCCGACACCGATGGCGAACCCGCCGAGCCGCCGCGCAAGCGGTCCAGGCGGTACGCTCGTGGCGCCGAAACTGGGAGAAGCCTGACCATTCCCGCCGCGCTAACGAGGCGGCCTTGACCGTTCTGCGCCCATGGGGCATGTCACATTTTTAAGGTCCCTGGCGTGGAACAACCAGGGGATCCGGTCGCTCCCGACCGCACTGGACACCGCCAACGGTAGCGGCGGCGGCAATGGGCCGGACAGCGGGGCGACGGATGTGGGCAGGGTAGGGCTGTTCGCCCTCGGGTGCTGGCGCCGGGCGCCGACGCGTTCTGACCCCGCTGGCCCCGGCTGCCATGTGCCGGCGGGCCACCGCGCGCGCAGTCGGTGGACGAGAACGACGACTGGTGCGCCAGCTGCCTGCAGCCGGGCGACCTGCTCTGCTGCGACACGTGCCCCAAGTCGTTCCACTACCTCTGTGCGGAGCCGCCGCTGGACGCCATCCCGGAGGGCGACTGGCGCTGCACCGAATGCCGCACCCGCGTAAGGCGCTCGCTCGCAGTGAACCTGCACGGTGCGACGAGTGGGCCTGACGCTGGCGCCCCGAACTGTCTCGCATAGTTTTGCCGAATGCCATCAGCAATCGCCGCCGCCGCCGCCCCCGGCGGTCGACCTATCCAAGGCGAAGAAGAAGGGCATCCTCGTGCCGTTTGTGCAGCTCGCCACCCAACTGGACCGCACCAATCCCGTCACCTTTTCGCTGCCGCACGTCGTCCAGCAGCGCTTTGGCAACGGTGCGCCGCGCACGGACACCGCTCTGTGGCCGTACGGCCGCCTGACATTGAGTCGGCGCCCCCCTGGCGCTGGGCACGCGTACCACAGTGGCGCCCGACGGCCGCTCGGGCCAGTTTGTGGACATGGACACCAAGGCCGGCCGTCTCGCGTATGCTCTATTGCCTGGGCTAGTGCACGGTTCGTTGGCAGCGGCTGAGCTGCGCTGGGTGCGCCGCGTTGCCTCGGCTTTTTGCTTGCCTTGCCAGCGATGGGTTCTTCGTGGCGGACGGCGCGCGCACCTGTGTCATTCGGTCGCTAGACGCGTGCGACGAGGTTCGTCAACGCCCAGAACGCGCACGCGCTGCCGCTGGCGTCACACGCTGAACCAAACGGCAGCCATATTTCAGTTGTTTGGGGGGCCGACTCTGTGACCAGAACGGCCATGTGCTGCGGTGCCACCAGTGCCGGAGGACGGTGCTGCGCGCGCCCCTGCTGGCCTGCTCGTTCTGCCCAGCCACCTTCCACATGGACTGCTTGGACCCACCCATGGCGCACGAGCCCCAGCAGGGCACCAAGTGGCGGTGCCCGCTGCACCCCGAGACTGTGGTACGGCCCGTGCCGGCACGCCAAGCGATGGCGGTGCCACCAGCGTGGGTCTCAGGGGACTTCTCGCACTCCCCCGGGAACCCATTTAAAGCGTGAACAGCTCGAATCCAAGCGCCGCTCGCGCGCCGCAGCGGCCACGGCGACGGCGGTCGCAGTCGTGAGCGAGGCCGCGGCGCCTGCGACGGCCACGACGGAGCGCAAGGTGGTGGTCGACTTTGTCGAGCGCATCACACGGTACGCGGGCGCCGGGACCGGTTGGGGCGCGCGCGTATAGACACGTTGTTTATGGGTTTAATTCGTCGGCTCGTTCTGCAATGCGGCGCGAGGGAATAGTGAGCGGGCGGCCGCAGCACCAAGCCGGCCGGCGGCGGTGGCGGTGCCGGACGAGGTGGTGCGCGCCTACGAGGCCGCCGCTGCTCGTACACGGCCGGAGCGGCGCGAGGACGCGCCGGTGCCAACCCCCGTACATCGCGGGCTGCCAGGCATTGGCACACACGCGCCCGCGCCGCTGACTGGATGGCACCCGAGTGCACCCGCCATTTGGCGCGCAACAGGAAGCTGTCATCGGCGCGGCGCTGCTGGAATCGCTGCAGCGCGAGGCCGCCATCGCGCAACAAGAGATGGTCCTGAACGCGGTCCTCTCCGACGGTACCGCCCGGCCCCACCCCCTCCACGCTTTTGTCCCTGTGCGCCGGTCCAATTGTCTCACGCGCGCGCCGAAAGTTTCTCTTTTCGTGCCTGAACTGCCCTCGCGGCAGCTACCGAGATCGGCCACGCACTGGCCCAGCTGTCCGCCGACGACCTGGAGGCGCTGGCGCGCGGCGGCGAGCCGCGTGGCTCGGAGCGCGCGCCCTGGCCGCTGCGCAACGTGCCGGTGCTGAACCTGTGGCGGCAGCGTTGGCCGACCGCGCTGCAGTTTGCCGCGTGGCGCAGGCTGGAGCTGCGCCGCGCCGGCACCGAGCCATGCCGGGCCAGCGGCGACCTCGTCGAAGCGAGCGCCGAGGCCTAACTGTAGAGTTGAACCCCTCCCGGTAGAATGTACAGCGCGTGTGCTTGCGTGGTGGTCCATGAAATCTCTATGGTGTGCGTGTTTGGCATGTACATGCGTTGCATCGTCTAGGCCTTCTCGCCGGGCGCGTCGCGCAGGAAGGGGTCCGCGAGCTCGTCCTCGGCGTCGTCGCCTTCGGCCGCGCTGCTGGCGCCCGCGAGCTTGGAGAGCACGCGGCGGTGGTAGTCCTGGAGCGCCTTGGCGGTCGTGCTGTCCAGGCGGGCGACCACGGCGTCCAAAACGGCCTCGCCGCTGGCCAGCTGCAGCTCGTGCAGCAGCGCGCGCTCGGCCGCGAGCTTGAGCGGGATGTTCTTTTCGCGCACGCACGCGAGCAGGCCGGGCGTCCAGCGGTCCGCGTAGCGCTCGCCCACCGCCGGCTGCGCCTTGGCGACGGCGGCGACCGCGGCCGCCGCCGTGCGCCGCACCTCGGACGGCCGCTCGCCCAGGCCCTGCGCGAGCGTGTCCGCCAGCGCGTCGCCGTGGCTGGCACGGGTCGCGTCGCCGCCGCTGGCCAGCGCGCAGCCGGCGATCCGCAGGCCCGTCTGGGCCAGCGCGGGCTTGTCGTCGGCCGCGAACGCGCCCGCCGCTGCGACGACGGCGGCCCGCAGCGCCACCGGTTCCCACAGGGCCGCCGCCGCGTGGACGGCCAGCGTGTGGAGCGTCATCGCCGCGCCATGCCGCTGCGCCCACGGCAGCGCCTGGTCCGCCGAGGTGAGGTTTGCCCTGCGTAGTTGGGGGCCACCGGCCGGAGCACTTGGACGCGCGCGCGGCGGGAAGGTCAGCGCAAGGTCAGCGATTCACCGAGCACGCAGGCCAGCATGGCCGTACGTGACAAACACCAACAGCTGGTCGCCGGGCAGACTGGCCAGCACCGTGCCGAGGCAGTGGGCCGCGGCGACGCGGACCGCGTCTGCGGCGCAGGCCCACGACGGTAAAAATGGCTGAAATGCCGTCAGCCAACTAAACGGACGCGCGACGTGTGGCTGCCCGACTCGCTGCCGCACCGTCCGCGTCGGCGAGCAGGCCCAGCAGGGTCGTGGAGAGGGTGGACTTGACCGCGGGTGTGACGCCCGCGCCGGCCTCCTTCAGCACCGACGCCAGCGCACGCAGGAACGCCTCACGCACGACGCCGTCGCTCGCCTGCACGGCGGACACCGCGGCTACAAGACGAGGTGCATGAGTACCGGCCGCGCACGGCGTCGTCGGACACGGTCTCCGGGGCCGCACCTTGATGCCCGTGTTGAGCTCCGTGAAGAGCGAGTCCAGGCGCGGCTGCAGGGGGATGAGCTTGCCGAGCGCCGCGGCAGCACGCCGGCGCACCGTCTGGAGACGGTCCACGTCCAGCAACGTCACCCGGGCCGCATGAGTCCGCCGTGGCGCCGGCCTTCCAAACCGGACGGCGACCTGCGCCACGACGCACCGTGTTGGTGTCGTGGAACGACTTGATGAAGATGGACTGCAGCTGCGGCACGAACGGCTTGATGGCAATGCCGCCCTTCTCCAGCAGCAGGCTGCGAGCACGTCCGCCGCGCATCTCCTGTCATCGGACGTTAGGGATGCCGTAGCGCAGGTGCGTCCACAGTCATGGCGGCACGCACCCGAGGGTCTCGATGATGGCGGCCTTGACCTCCCATGTGAACCGGTCGTTGACAATGCGGATGAGCGGGCCGGCCAGCTGGACGACGAACGGCCGCAGGTGCTCCGGGTCGGTCAGGCGGATCAGATCGCCTGACAAAGACGTACGCTTAGCGTCAACGTTGTGTCACGACGACGTTAGATCCCCGACGCCCGCTTACGCCCAGCCGGGGCGCGCATGCAGCCGTACCAACACCGAGCGTGGCCTGCTCGCGGGCTTCGGCGCCGCCCACCAGGAGACCCTGCTGGAAGACGGGCAGGAGCGGCGCAATGCCCTGTGACCAGGCGGCGAAAGGAGGCATTCCCAACGCGCCGCCGCCGTCAGGGCACCGCCGATGCGCCGCGCGCAGCACGTGGTCCCGGACCGACCTTGGGCATGCAGAAACCGCGCAGCAGCGTGCTGCCGTCCTTGGCGTCGTCCATGACGTGCTGCAGCATCTTGCGAATGTGCGGGATGTACTGCGGCTGGTCGTCCTTCTTGATGTTGCTGGCGGGGGGTGGGCCGCGCGCCAAAGTTGGCACCAAAGCACCGGCAGAGCGGCGCTGAGCCAAGGCTACTAGCTGCGCAGTGCACGCCAGCCAAGGCGTACCGGCACAGCGCGTCGAGCGCGCCCCACGCCGCGTTGACGACCGAGCTGTCCTGGTCGTGCATGCGGTACAGGACGGCCCGGAGCAGCGCCGGGATGTGCGACGCGTAGTCCGTCCTGTGACGTGTAGGGGCGCCAACGTACCATGCGCACCGTGAGCACGACCGTCGAACATCCACGGCCGGGGCGCGGGCCCGCACGCACTTGTTTTCGCCGCAAAAGATGCCAAGGTACGTGCAGACCGTCCGGCGCACGGCCGCTGCATGGTGCGCTACGCAGGAGAGCAGGCCACGTCGCGGTCAAAAGACATATGGGGAGCGTTGCCGGCGGTTCGCAAGCGCGTCGTACCATCGGGGCTCTGGATCTGGTCCAGCAGGTCCGTGATCAGCGACCGGACCATGTCCTCGTCTGCAGCGACCTCGGCACCGGCGCTCACTGCCCCAGCCGCGGTCAGCCGGGGAGGGGGGTGGGCACTGCAGGAGGAGCGACATACGGAACGCTGTGGCCCACCTTGTACGGAGAGCAGGAGCATCTTGGCCGTGGTGTCGACGGCGTCACGGTCCTCGCCGGTCGAGCTGCAGCTGAGCTCGATCAGGTTGGTCAAGATGGTCGTCTGGTGGCGGCTGAGCGCGCGGCCGGCGAACGGAATGAGGGTGCCCAGCGCTGCGCAGTTCCGCGGTCACCGCCGTGGTGGCGCACCGGGGTGCCGTGAGCCAAGCGAGGCCGCCGCAACAACGCAATAAGCAGCGTCGCGTACCTTTGGCCTTCTGGGGGGTCATGTTGACCAGCAGCTTCTCCATGAGGATCGGGAAGACGATCGAGCTGCGCACCAGCGTGATTTGGCGCAGGCCCTGCATGGTCACCGCGTCCCTCGCGTCGGATGGCGCGATTTGGTCCACAACCGCCTCACCCAACGGCGCCCCCACTCTCGTAGTCCACCGCACCTCCAAGGCGCGCGCGGCCTCGTCCGCGTCGTCGCTGCTGAGGCTGTCCAACAGCGCCGGCAGGATGTCGTCGACAGCGCCGCGGCCCGCGTGCTTGTACAGCACGTCAAAGGCTGCACGGCAGGCACAGCAAAAAACCAGGAAGCGCTTGGATCAACTAACCCGCCAAAACAAAACGGCGCCTTGGCCGCGATGCGCCCCGCACCGTCGGCCGCGGGGCGGCGGACGTCCTCCTCGGGGTCGCACAGCGCCTGCCGCACGGCCGGGACGATGGTCGACATGTACTGCACCACCTGCCACGCCGCGGTCGCCCATACCGCGCGCGCCTTCGCACGCCATCCCTTTGTTAGCCGTGCCGGCCCGCGGTGGGCTGCGCCGGCCACGCCCAGCCGTGCGCACCATGGCGCGGCCGGACGCGCTCATGATCTCGTGAAGGCCGATACAGACGCCCTGGCGGATGTTGGTCTGCGGCGAGCTGAGGTTCTCCATCAGGATCGGCATGACGTCCGGCAGGACGCGGTCGCCCAGCCGGCGCACGAGGTCGCCGAGCGTGCGCGCGCCCATTTGCTGGCGGTCGTACGACGCGCTGGCCAGGCAGTCGACGACCATGAGGATCATGACCGGCAGGACCTCCTTGATGGTGCGCGGGGTGTGCGACACGACGCGCTTCCAGACTTGCACGGAGGACTGCGGCACAGGCCACACGCCCGTTGACGCGCACCCACCCTGGTGAGATCGCCGAGCAAGGCCATCGTTCCCGCGCGCGCGCCGGCTCGGGTGGGCGGGCCGCACCTGCCGGACCGGCAGCGAGACATCGCTGCGGAGGATGTACAGGCCGGCGAGGAAGGCGTCGCGCTTCTCCTTGCCGAGCGCCTCCAGGATGGCGCGGCGGCCCTCCTCGGTGCCGATGCCCTCCTCGTCGTCCATGTCGTCGACCTGGGTCTTGCCGGACGCGCCCGTGAGGCGGTACAGCAGGTCGCCGAGCAGCTGCACGGAGGAGTAGCGGATGCGCCAGTTGTCGTCGAACAGGCCTGCGCGGAGCGCAGATACACGCCGCCCCGTCGAGGGTGGCCAGGCAGCGCAGGTCAGGTCTGGCCGCGAACGGGAGCACGCGCGCTGGGCGCGCGCACGCACCCTTTTGCAGCGACGGGAACAGCAGGTCAACGGCAGAGTAGGCGTAGTTGTTGATCATGACTTGGCCGGCGCGCATGGCCACGTCGCGGACGGCCTCGCTCTCGTCCGACAGGCCTGCGCGATCGCGACAATCGCAGCCACGCACGCCGAGGGGGGGTCAGCAGGCGCTCTAAGCGAGCGCGCCTGCAAGCCACGGCGCTGCGTCGCCTACCCTTCAGAATGGGCGGCACGATCTGCTGCAGGTACGGCGTAAAGCTGTCCTTAAAGTTGGTCGGCAGAAACACGAACAGCGACAGGCAGCCCTCGCGGACGTGCACCAGCGGCGAGTACGCGTTGGCAATGATGTCGGGCAGGATGGACTCGAGCCGCTTCGTGCCGATGGCGGCGAGCACTTCGCTCAAGCCTGACAGACGGTCCGCGTCCGCGCGAACCGTACGCAAACTTGGGCGTTAGCTGGGGCACCGCAGTGGCCGCGCCGGGACGTTGATGCGCGCCGCACCTTGCGCAGCGCCGGTGCGGTCCACGGTGCCCTGGTCGGACTTGAGCGTCGTCAGCAGGAAGGGAATCAGCTCCGGGAAGTTCTCCTCGCCCATCTGATCCGCGCACACGCAACATGTCACCGCGCCGCCCAGCGCACGGCATCATTAGGCCAACCGCCAGCGCGCGTCCGCGTCCACCACCGCGTGCGCTATCAGACCTTGCCGACCATGGCGCCCAGCGCCAGCGCGACAATCTTGCGCACTTCCGGCACGGGGTCCACCAGCAGTTCCTTGATGCCGGGCAGAATGCTCGGCATGTACGGCACAAAGTCGGCGGCCTCCACCAAAGACGACCTGCGGAACCGATCGCGCGCGCCGCCCATGCAGCGGTTAACAAAAACGTCTTCCGAGACGTCGGGCATCACGCTCGGGCGGGGCGTACATGTTGCCCGTGATCTGTGCGGCGGTCTTCTTGACCTCCGAGGAGCGGTCGCGCAGACCGCGCTGCAGGATCGGGACGATGAGCGCCAGCGAGGCCGCGTCGACAACGTGGATGAACGCTGGTGGCGCGGCACGCTGCAAGCCACACCGTGCTGGGTCGTGTCAGAATCGGATTTGCAACTCGGAGCGCCACCAAATCCTACGGCCGCCACGCCGTACCCGTCTGCAGGAGCGCCTTGAGCGCGTCGCCCGTGTACTTGGGGTCCGCGTACGCCTTGAGCAGGACCGGCACCAGCGCCTGGACCTCGGGGTTGCGGATCACCGAGCCAATCTGCCCGCATCGCGCGCGGCCGCCCCCAGCGCCGCCACCTCTCGTGAGCCGGCCCCGTCGGGACCGCGCCCAGCATCCGCTGCGTGCACCATCGCTGGCAGCCGCGCGTACCCGCTGCAGCGCCTCCCGGCCGGCCGCCACCACCTTGGGGTGCGAGTCCATCAGCACCTCGCTCAACCGTGGCACAATCGCCGGCAGCGACGACGACAGCTGCTTCGGTGCGAGGAAGGCCATCGAGCCGAGCAGCTCCGCAGAGCCCTGCCGTGCAAGTCGCCTTGCGCAAGGGAGGCGAACGCCACGGTTAACCGATGCAATCGCACCAGGCAACCGAGGCCCGCTGGCCGTACCTGCTTGGTGCGCCATTGCCGGTCCTCCAGGCCGGTCAGCAGCGACGGCAGGATGAGCTTGACGCAGTGGGCGCTGTCGGAATAGGTGGGGAGGCGGTGGCATGGCCGCTCGCCGGCGTCAGGGCGGCCAGCACCAAGGAACCGCTCACGGCGCCGTGCGCCACGCCGTACCTGAGCTTGCTCATGATCACCTTGGAGGTGTCCTGCACGGCCTCGCGCACTTCGGGCGCCGTGTCGCCGAACGCCGTGAGCAGCTGCGGCAGGATCTGGACGACGTACGGCTCGAAGAGGCGGCCCAGCGACATCGACAACGTCTCTGGTCACCGCGGACGGCGGCGAGCGATGGCGGCACGCGCGGTCAGCGTCTGCACAGCGCAGGCAGGAGCGGAGGCGGCCGCGCGGGCGCACCGTAGGCAAAGAGCGCTGCCTGGCGCTTGCGAGGGTCCTTCTTGTCCTCCATGGCCGCCTGGAGCGTCGTCATCACATCGCAGTCCTTGAGCGCCGTGATGCCGCGGCCCTTCACCAAGCCCGCGAGGCCGTAGGCCTGGCGGACGGGCGGGAATCGAGCCGGACGGCAGCGCCGCGGGTGAGCGACCCACGCGAGCTTCGTCGACGTGCTCGCGCTTGTACGCGTGCTTACCGCGCCACGGCGGTCGCCGTACTTTTCCGACTCGACCAGCTTCTTGAGCATCTGCGCAATGAGCGCGGGCGTTTCTGTTGGCGCTCACGCCGCCCGCCAGGGCGAGCGCGCGCGCGCCAGTCAGCCCGCGGCGAGGGGTTTCCGTGCTCGACCGTCGCCGGTGCCACGCACCGTCCTTGATGGACTTGACCAGCGCCGGCAGGCAGTTGGCGACGGCCGCCTGGACCTGCTCCGAGGGCGTGCCGAGCGCCGCCAGCAGGCGGTTGATGACGTGCGGAATGCGCGGGTCCGTCGAGGCGAGGAACGCGCACAGCTCGCCGACCAGCAGGATCACGGCCTCGCGAATGCGGTCGTGCACTGGCACCGCGACGGCGGACGACGGCGGCACC